>Ga0136633_1000125_pt1 | contig 54031 bp, 46 predicted proteins | sample AntDrymeUQ832206_2_FD_105494 | JGI IMG/M metagenome (GOLD analysis project Ga0136633, IMG submission 105494) | Polar desert sand microbial communities from Dry Valleys, Antarctica - metaG UQ83 (22.06) | ecosystem: Environmental > Terrestrial > Soil > Desert | place: Antarctica: Dry Valley... | reverse complement strand
GAAAACCTTGCTTCGGAGGGGATGGAGCTGCGAGTTCTGCGAAGCATCGAGATGAACCTCGACAAAGAGGGGGCCGGGGACATGGACACACAGAGCTTGGAGCCGCTCGATCTCGTGGTGGGGTCCTTCCACTCCAACCTCAGGAGCACAGAGGACGAGACCCGCCGGTATCTCGGGGCGCTCGCCAACCCCCAGGTCCACATCCTCGGCCATCCCACCGCTCGACGCTTCAGCCGCCGGGCAGGGCTCAAGGCCGACTGGGACCGCATCTTCGAGGCGGCCGCGCGCGCGGGAGTGGCGCTCGAGATCAACTCCCACCCCCACCGGCAGGATCTCAGCGTCGATCTCTTGCGCAAGGGCAAGGACAGCGGCGCGCTGTTCTCGATCGGCACCGACGCCCACTCGACCGAGGAACTCTCCTACATCGAGCTGTCCCTGTCGGCGGCGCAGCTCGCCGGGATCGACCGGGAGCGGATCATCAACTTCTGGGAGCTCGACCGGCTGCTGGAGTGGGCCGGGTCGAGGAGCGTCGGTTAGTTAGTTAGGCCTGTGAGGGACCGAAACTTCTACTCGTTTCGCAGTGTGTGGTCGCTGCACTGCCCCCCCGCACAGGCCTTCGAGCTTCTGCGTGAGGTGCCGGAGTTCACCAGCTGGTGGCCCGAGGTCAAGGAGGCTCGAGCGCTGGGGGGAGGTCGGTTCTCGATGCGGGCCCGTGCCCTGCTGCCCTACAGCCTGAACTTCGTGGGGGAGCGGCGCATCGAGGACCCCGAGCTGGGGGTGCTCGAGATGTCGATGACCGGGGACCTCGAGGGCTTCTCTCGCTTCAGCATCGAAGAGTGGGGGCAGGGCTCCCGGATCGTGTTCGAGGAGCAGGTGCTCGCCACCAAGTCCCTGCTACGCCGCCTGGCTCCGGTGGCTCGGCCCGTGTTCTGCGCCAACCACTGGGTCATGATGCGCCGGGGCCAGGCAGGCCTGCGCACCTACGCGGCCGGGTACCGGCGGGGCCTCGCTGCATCCTCACCCCCTAGCTCAGGTGTTGAAACGCACAAGTTGTGCGACTAACTACCGTTTCGGTGGTGAAACGCACAAGTTGTGCGAATCGCTCCGTTCTGACGTATCATCGAACACATGTTCGAGCGCGAGAGCGAGCGGTGGCGGGCCGGGCTGAATGAGGCCCAGCTCGAGGCGGTCCTTCACGACGGCCCTCCGTTGTTGGTCGTGGCGGGGGCAGGGACCGGCAAGACCCGCACGCTGGCGGCGAGACTCGCCCGGCTGCTCGAACAGGGGGCCGCTCCCGAACGAACGCTCCTGCTGACCTTCAGCCGGCGCGCGGCCAAGGAGATGCTCGGTCGGGCCCAACGCCTCGCCGGGGGCCCGGAGGCGGCCCGGGTGTGGGGCGGGACCTTCCACGCGATGGCGAACCGGTTGCTGCGTCGCTACGGGGGAGCGTTGGGCCTCCCCCCGAGCTTCACGATCATGGACTCCTCCGACTCCGCCGACCTCATGGACCTCGTCCGTAGCGAGCTGGGCCTGGGGGCGACTCGCCGGCGCTTTCCTCGAAAGCAGACCCTGCAGCAGATCTATTCGGCGACGGTCAACTCGCAGACCAAGCTTGCGGATGTGGTGGAGAAACGCTTTCCTTGGTGCCGGGAGGAGATCTCGGATGTCCGCTCGGTGTTCGAGGCTTACTCCGATCGCAAACGCGCCCGGATCGTTCTCGATTACGACGACCTGTTGCTTTACTGGCGGGCGCTGACGAGACATCCGGGCGCCTCGAGGCAACTGCACGGCCTCTTCGACCACATCTTGGTCGACGAGTATCAGGACACCAACGAGCTGCAGGCTTCCATTGTCTCAGGCATGCGCGGGGCCGGAACTTATGTGATGGCGGTAGGCGATGATGCGCAGGCGATCTACTCGTTTCGTGCCGCCACCGCAGCCAACATGCTGAGCTTCTGCGACCTCTTCCCGGGAGCCAGAGTGGTGCTCCTCGAGCAGAACTACCGCTCCACCCAGCCGGTCCTCGATGTCTCGAACGAGGTCATCGCGCAAGCCAAAGATGGCTACTCCAAGCGCCTGTGGTCTGAGCGACCGGGCACGAAGCCGGCCCAGCTCCTCCAGTGCGCGGACGAAAGCGCTCAGAGCGATGAGGTCTGTTCACGGGTGCTCGAAGCACGTGAGCGCGGCGTGCTGTTGCGAGAGCAGGCCGTGCTGTTTAGAACCGGCCATCACAGCGCGGGCTTGGAGTTGGAGCTCTCCCGGCGCAACATCCCGTTCGTGAAATACGGCGGGCTAAAGTTTCTCGAGGCCGCACACGTCAAGGATGTCTTGGGTTTGTTGCGTTTCATCGAGAACCCGGACGACGAGTTGAGCTGGTTCCGGAGCCTGCAGTTGATCGAGGGGGTCGGCCCACGCACCGCACGATCGGTGATGGAGGAGCTACGTGTGGGCGACGGCGGTGCGGTACGCCGCGCGGCCGAAGGGCTGAGTCGTCCTCCGCAGGCCGATGCCGAAGAGTGGGCGCGGTTCTCAGGCATGATCTCGGACCTCTGCGGGTCAGATGGTGCACCTGCGCCTCAGCTCGACCGGATCATGAGCTTCTACTCCGACGTGCTCGAACGCACCTACGCCAACGCCGCCGTGAGGGTGCGCGATATCGAGGCGCTGGCGCACATGGCCGGCGGGTATTCGACCCGAGCGGACTTCCTCGCCGAGATCACGCTCGATCCGCCTGCGTCCACGGAGGAGCTCGCCGGCCCGCCGCTTCTGGACGACGACTACCTCATCTTGTCCACGATTCATTCCGCAAAGGGATGCGAATGGGACGAGGTTCACGTCATCGACGTCTGCGACGGGATGATTCCCTCCGACATGGCGTTGAGCGACGACGAGGGCCTCGAAGAAGAGAGGCGAGTGTTCTACGTTGCGCTCACGCGCGCTCGCAACCGGCTCTATCTCCACCGCCCCATCCGCTACTACCACCGGCGCATGGGGCTCGATGACGGGCACGGCTACGGACAGCTCAGCCGCTTCGTGACCGACGCGGTCAAGAACCTGCTCGACGTTTGTGTCGGGGAAGCTCCGGAAGGCGACCCAGTGAACTTGGGCCTGAAGCCCGATAGGTCGGAAGTAGACGACTTCCTGGCGAGCCTGTGGAGCTAAGTCGTCGGAACTGTCACCGAGTAGGGCGGACCATTCCGGACCGAAGCCGAAGACGACTACCAGTTGGTATCAAGATTCGGTAGACATGAACTTTCTAAACACAAAGGGCTGCAATGTTGCCAACGAATTGGATCCAGGGAACGAGCCGACGCAGGGCTTCGTCATAATGTCGTTTGGTAATCCCCGCAAACTAGGCACGGATTCGTGGGGGGCAAGTGCTTACTGCCACCCTGATGTCGGCACCGGAGAGATCCGTGAGGCGATGAAGGCAGGGATTCTTTGACTGTCTCAATGCCGGCAGCCGGCCTGGAACTGACTACAGAATCGCCCCCGGAGTTACGAATCAGTATCCTCCCGACTGGGGCACTGTCCAGGCGACCAACCATGGCGATCAATGGGCTCGTATGGTCAGCAACATCAAAGAGTACTTTGAGGCCCAGGGCTATGCCGGAGACGTCATGGCTCGAGGTGCAGTAGATATCGAGATTGATTATGCCGGTGCCATTCTTTCTCGTCACTGGGCAGACGGCTATATCAGGGTGTTTCCGGCCGCCCGGGCTATGTGAACTTCGGGGACGCGGCAGGATGTGAAGACTTCGAGGCTCAAGGTTACGGCGCCTGCGGAGAGCCGGATGACAACTGGCAAAGTAGTGACGTTCACTACGTTTCCTCGAAGATACCGGTGGCGTGTCCGCAGCCGCAGATACATCGGGGGGATGGGAAGCAGGCCGAGCAATAGGTAATGATCAGTAAGTACGACTATGACACCAGCAACGGTATCCTCTCCCTTCCAGGCTCCACCGACTCAAGACCAAGCCTGTGGTCAGGTGGGGGGTGTTCCACCATTCGCAACACGTCCTTGATGGCCTGGAATCAGATGGATGCGAAGATGGATGCCAAGCCAAATACCAAGGTGTAGATGTATTTCTCGACCGATATCAAATGGCAGCACCCATAAGGAAGGTGAACGAGATGCAACCGACCGACCGTGCTCCGCTGGGACAGACCCTAGTTCTTCTTGGCGCAGGGTTGTTGGTGGCTGCCTGCGGTACGCCCGCGTCGTCTCGAGACAACGGTGATAAGTCGGTTGCTGCCGCCCAAGTCGAGGGTGATGAATGCAACGTCAAAGAGGCAGCAGCTCGGATTGTCTACGGAGACCCGCCTCCCGCGCAAGAGTTGAACCCCGAAGCCGAGCAAGCTCTCTGTGAGAAGGCGGAGATTCTTCTTGCCGAGCTCGAGGCAATCGAGGAAGGGCAGGAAAACTCGGGCACCCCGGGAGATCCACTCCCGCTCGAGGCCGATTACTACGAGGAAGACGAAATCTTCAGCGAGCAAGAGGCGAATGAGGCACCCTCGAACAGGTGGAGGGGAGTCGTCGACGACAAGAACGTCACGGTCTCGTCGGGCTGGGAGATCAAGAGTCCTTCTTCCGGAATCGTAGAGCTCCAGGTGATTGACCCCTACAGCGGCGTCCGTGAGCTGGACAAGGTCATCCCCGCCCCCATTCCCGGACCGCTTCGAATCGTCCGGGCCGACAACCCAAGCTAGAAATCAAGTCTGAGGCCACCGGCGAGGTCGCAGTCTTCGCCGCGAAAGAGCAACTGTGGCTCAAGTAGGTCGATCAGCTCTTAATGCCTGCTTAGTTCATCTGCAGCACCGCTGAGCGGTGCTAGCTCTGCATAGAACGAGAACCTAGCCCGTGCCTTCCTGCGATGATCCTTCGTCCAGCACCAGTATCCGCTCCAGCCACTCGTCGCTGCCGTCTGCCGCGGCCCGGATCGCAAGCTCGTCGCCGGCGCGTAGCGTGAGGTAGCGGCCGTGCTCACCGCGCGCCTGCTGTATTGCCTCGACGAAGCGATGCAGGTAGAGGCTGCGGGCGTGCTGTTCGAGCTTGTCGAGGTCGATCTTGGTGCCATCGGTTCGTTGCTCCGGCATTGTGGCTCCCTCTTATCCGTAAAGCCACAGCACCCCGAGTGGGGGCAGGGTGAGTATGGCGGAGTGGTCGAGACCGTGCCAGGGCCGAGCTTCGGCTACCACGGCCCCCATGTTGCCGATGTTCGTTCCCCCATAAGCCTCGGCATCGGTGTTCAAGACCTCGGTGAAGCTTGCGGCGCGCGGCAACCCTATCCGAAAGCCTTCTCTGACCGTGGGGGAGAGATTGCATATGCACACGAGGCTTTCGGCCGAGTTGCCGGCGCGGAAGAACGACAGAACGTTGTTGTCCGCGTCGTTGGCATCGATCCACTCGAAGCCCTCGTCCGATGAGTCTCGCTCCCACAACGCGGGAATGTCCTTGTAGGCATGGTTGAGGTCCTTGACCAGGCGTTGTACTCCCTGGTGCTCGGGATGATCGAGGAGGTGCCAGTCGATGCTCTTGTCGTGGCTCCATTCCGTCGGTTGCGCGAACTCCGATCCCATGAATAGGAGCTGCTTGCCGGGATGCGCCCACATGTAGGCGTAGAGAGAGCGTAGGTTGGCGAGTTGCTGCCAGCGATCGCCGGGCATCTTGTGGAGCAATGATCCCTTGCCGTGGACAACCTCGTCGTGAGACAGCGGAAGCACGAAGTTCTCGCTGAACGCATAGATCAAGCTGAACGTGAGCTCGCCGTGGTGGTAGCGGCGGTGGATCGGCTCCTTGGTGAAGTAGCTGAGCGTGTCGTGCATCCAGCCCATGTTCCACTTGAGCCCGAATCCGAGGCCGCCGAGGTGAACCGGACGCGAGACGCCCGGCCACGCCGTCGATTCCTCGGCGATCATCATCACTCCGGGATGCTCCCCGTGAACGACGGTGTTGAGCTCCTTGATGAACTCGATCGCCTCGAGGTTCTCGCGGCCCCCATATCGATTCGGCAGCCACTCGCCTTCCTTGCGGCTGTAGTCGAGATAGAGCATGGAGGCGACCGCATCGACGCGCAGTCCGTCGATGTGATAGTCCTCGATCCATTGCAATGCGTTCGAGATCAAGAAGTTGCGCACCTCGTTGCGCCCGTAGTTGAAGATCAGAGTGCCCCAGTCCGGGTGTTCGCCCTGGCGAGGGTCGAGGTGCTCGTACAGCGCCGATCCGTCGAAGCGGGCCAAAGCCCACTCGTCCCGGGGAAAGTGGGCCGGTACCCAGTCGACGATGACGCCGATGCCCTCTTGATGAAGTGTGTCGACCAGAAAGCGGAATTCGTCGGGCGAGCCGTAGCGAGCGGTGGGTGCGAAGTAGTTGCCCACCTGGTATCCCCACGACCCACCGAAGGGGTGCTCGGCCACAGGCGTCAGCTCGACGTGAGTGAAGCCCATCTCGGAGCAGTAACCGGCCAGCAACGGCGCTATGTCCTTGTAGGTGAGCGTTCCTCCGTCTGGGGTGCGGCGCCAGGAGCCCAGATGGACCTCGTAGATCGACAGCGGCGACGAATAGACATCGAAGGACCGGCGTTGCGACATCCAGGCCCCGTCTGAGAAGTCATGGTGGGTCTCGAAGACGATCGATGAGGTGCCCGGTGGGATCTCGGTTCGAAAGGCGAAGGGATCGGCCTTGAGAATGAGCGAGCCGTCCTCGGTAAGAAGCTCGAACTTGTAATGAGCATCGTCTGCGACTCCGGGAAGAAACAGCTCCCATACGCCCGACGATCCCATCGAGCGCATCGGGTTCAGGCGTCCGTCCCAGCTGTTGAATTCACCCACAACGCGCACGCCGCGCGCCCCGGGCGCCCACACCGCGAAGCCGGTTCCGACAACCCCTTCAACCTCCTGCACATGGGCGCCCAGCTTGTGGTGGAGCCGGCGGTGCCGTCCCTCCTGTATGAGGTGGAGGTCGAGCTCGCCCAGAGTCGGCGGGAAACTGTAGGGATCCTCCAATATGAAGGTGTTGCCGTCGCCGTAGGAGACCTCGAGCTGGTAGAAGCCGGGATCGGAATCGAGCGTCGCCTCGAACAGACCGGCGGGGTCGATTCTCTCCAGATTTCCCACCAGGTGTCCGTTGAAGACGCAGTTGACCGACTCCGCTCCGGGCCGCCACGCCCGCACGACGACGCCTCCGGGAGTGTGATGTTTTCCGAGCAAGCCGTGGGGGTTGGCCAGCTCACCCCGGCGCAGCAGGTCGATCTCCTGTGCGGGCGCCTGGCTCATCGCGCTGCCTCCCGTTCAATCGCATGCCTGATGCCCTCGAGCGGTATCCGAGCCCACGCCGGCCGGTGACCGCGTTCGTACGCCAACTCGTACAGAGCCTTGCCGACCTCAAAAACGTTCAGCATTACCCCCGTGCTCTCCTCGTCTGGAAGAAACTCGCCTTCGTGTGAAGTGCGAACGTAAGCCCGCAGGAAGCGTTCGCGTGCGAGATCCTCCCATGCCTCGGCGACGGGCTTCAAGCCGTCCCACTCAGGGGAGCCGGGCTCGGCTCGGTTGAAGAGAGCAGCGGTCGCCGCATAGCTGAACGAGCGCAGCATGCCTGCAGCGTCTCTCAGCGGGGAGTCCTTGCTCCTGCGATCATGAAGGCTCCGAGCCGGCTCGCCTTCGAAATCCAAAATCATCCAGCCGCGTTCTGTGAGCATGGTCTGTCCCAAGTGGTAGTCACCGTGGATACGCGTCTTGGCGCCCGGGTCGGAAACCGCTGGGAGGAGCTCGATGATTTTAGTCACCCCGGCGGTGAGGCCCTTCAGGTCTCCGCCGCTGCTGGCGCGCTCCAAGGAGTCATGGGCACGTTCCGCCCATTGCTTGAGGTCCGCTGAGTCGATGGGCTCGGCGGAGAACTCGGTACTCAGTCCGTCGCGAGCAAGCTTGACATGCAGTGCCGCGGTTACGTCTCCGAGCTGCTCGATCTCCTCCAGGATCTCCAAAGCCTTCTCTTCGACATCGCTTCGAAGGTCGTGGGGATCGAGCATCGAGGCGTGCTCGAAGAGTTGCTCCACGTGTGTCAGGGTCTCCTTCCATCCGTCTCTGGCATCCGAGAGGAAGTGCTGGGCGATCCCGAGATCATAAAAGTCTGCTTCGGAGTCTGCTCCGTCGGGCTCGTAGCGCAGCTCACCCACCTGCGCAGGGATGTTGTCGAAGCCTTCGCCCGTCAACAGCCGGGCCATCTCCAGCTCGGGATTGGGTCCGGGCTCGACTCGCCGCAGTACCTTCATGATGATCTCTTCGTCGAAGATCACCGAGCTGTTGGATTGCTCGGAGGACACCGAGCGCACCGAGCTCCGCCCGGGTTCAGACATCGGATCAAGTCCCGCCCCGGCGAAGCGAAAGCTGCCCTGCCTGCCTCTCAGCGTGGAGCCGTGCGCCATGTGCCTGGCTAATGCCTTTAGCTGGTAGGAGTCCTTCTCGAAGGGATCCTGAATCTCGGCGCCGGATGCTGCGACCAGAAGCAAGTTGTAGACATCCGAGCCTCCATCGGCAAAGTCGATCCGGGCCAGGGCAACACTGAGTGGGGGAGGGCCATCGTCTAAGACCGTGTCGTCGATCAAGGAGACACCTGTGATCACCCGCTCCTTGGCGCCGAACCATCTCTTCAGCGGAAGCATTGTCGCCAAACTATCGACTTGAATCATTTGTGTCCTGGTCGACGAGTTGAAACCAGTAAAAGGCGTGAGGGCCGAACGTGAGCAGGTAGGGCAGCTCACCTATTCTTGGAAAGCGCTCCCGGCCCAGCAGCTCGATTGGGTGCATACCCGCGTACGCGGACATGTCCAACTCGGCTGCCTGTGCCCGGGAGGAAAGGTTGTTGATGCACAAGACGATGTCGTCTTCGTACTGGCGCAGGAAGGCGAAGATGGCCGGGTTGTTGGGATGGCACGCTTCGAAGCTTCCCAGTCCGAATACCGGGTGCTGCTTTCGAACGGCCAGCAGCCGCCGAAACCAGTGCAAGAAGGAGTTCTGGTCCCGCATCTCGGCCTCGACGTTTACGGCCTGGTAGCCGTAGACCGGATCCAGCAGCACCGGCAGGTAGAGCTGCGCGAAGTCCGCCCGTGAGAAGCCGGCGTTGCGATCCACGTTCCACTGCATCGGTGTGCGCACGCCGTCGCGGTCTCCCAGATAGATGTTGTCGCCCATGCCGATCTCATCTCCGTAGTAAACGATGGGAGTGCCTGGAAGCGACAGCAGCATGGCGTGGAAGAGCTCCATCTGGTTCGTGGAGTTCTCGAGCAGCGGAGCGAGGCGGCGTCTGATACCGACGTTGAGCTTCATGCGAGGGTCTTTGGCATACTCGTTGTACATGTAGTCGCGCTCTTCGTCTGTGACCATCTCCAGGGTGAGCTCGTCGTGGTTCCGAAGAAAGATTCCCCACTGGCAGTTATTGGGTATCTTGGGAGTCTGTTCCAGGATCTCCACGATCGGGTAGCGGACCTGGCGGCGGGCGGCCATGAACATCCGCGGCATCAGCGGGAAGTGAAAGGCCATGTGGCACTCGTCACCTGAAGCGAAATATTCGACCACGTCGCTCGGCCATTGGTTGGCCTCGGCCAACAAGACGACGTTGTCATAGGAGTCGTCGATCTCCCTGCGCACTCGCTTCAGGAACTCGTGGGTCTCCTTGAGGTTCTCGCAGTTGGTCCCTTCCCGCTCAAAGAGGTAGGGAACCGCATCCAGCCTGAAGCCGTCGAGTCCCAGGTCCAGCCAGAACTCGAGCACGGCGATCATCTGCGCCTGCACCTCGATGTTGTCGTAGTTGAGGTCGGGCTGGTGGCTGAAGAAACGATGCCAGTAATAGGCCTGAGCTTCCTCGTCCCAGGTCCAGTTGGAGCGCTCGGTGTCGACGAAGATCACGCGGGCGTCTGCGTACCCGCTTTCGTCGTGGGCCCACACATACCAGTCCCTCTTCGCCGATCCCGGAACGCGTGACTCCTGGAACCATGGGTGCTCGTCAGACGTATGGTTCATTACCATGTCCGCGATCACGCGCATGCCGCGCTCGTGTGCCGCTTCGAGGAACTCCATGAAGTCGTTCAGATTTCCGTACTCCGGGAGAATCGAGTAGAAATCGGAGATGTCGTACCCGCCGTCTTTCTGGGGGGACTGATAGAAGGGCAGGAGCCAGATGCAGTCAACGCCGAGCCACTCGAGATAGTCGAGCTTTTCGACCAGCCCGTTGAAGTCCCCGTAGCCGTCGGAGTTGGCATCGAAGAAGCTCCGTGCATAGAGCTCGTAGAAGACCGCGGTCTTGAACCAGTTGGGGTCCCGGAGCGGCGCAATCATCGAACCTATTTCCTTACCACGAAGATGTGCGCGGGCTCCCGCCAGGGATCGAGCTTCACGTAGTTGTCGGCGCCGTGCCACAGATAGCTAGCGCCCGTGATGAGATCCTGGACCTCGAAAGGATGGGAGGAATCTAGCCCCAGCTCTGGCAGGTCGAGATGAACGGTGCATTCTTCCCAGCGGAACGGATTGAGGTTCACGACCACGAGAATCGGATCGGCGCCGGGGCTCGATTTGGAGAATGCGAGCACGCTGTCTTTGTCGGCGGAGTGGAAGTGGAGGTTGGTGAACTGGCCCAAGGGCGCGTATTTGCGGCGGATCTGGTTGATCTGTGAGATGTAGGGCATCAGGGTGTTCTCGGCAGCGTAGTTGCGCGACCGTAGCTCGTACTTCTCTGAGTTGAGATACTCCTCCGACCCCGGTTCCCGGGGCACGTTCTCGAAGAACTCGAAGCCCGAATAGACGCCGTAGGTTGGCGAGAGCAGTGCGGCGAGCACGAGCCGGATCTTGAAGGCGGGGGGGCCGCCGATCTGGAGGTACTCGTGAAGGATGTCCTGGGTGTTGACGAAGAAATTGGGCCGAAAGTAGAGGGCCATCTCCGATTGAGTGAGCTCGGTGAGGTATTCGATGATCTCCCACTTGGAGTTACGCCAGGTGAAGTAGGTGTAGGACTGGCTGAAACCGCGCTTGGCGAGATTGCGCATCACCTTGGGACGCGTGAACGCCTCGGCCAAAAAGATGACCTCGGGATGCTTTTCCTGTACGGAGGCGATCAGCCACTCCCAGAACTGGAAGGGCTTGGTATGCGGGTTGTCGACTCTGAAGATCTTGACCCCGTGCGAGATCCAGAAGTCGACGATCTCCTTGAGGCTCTCCCACAGCTCGCGGGCGTTGGCTGTATCGAAGTTGATGGGGTAGATGTCCTGGTACTTCTTGGGAGGGTTCTCCGCGTACTTGATCGTTCCATCGGGCCGGTGGTGAAACCACTCCGGGTGCTCTTTGACCCAGGGGTGGTCCGCCGAGCACTGGATGGCGAAGTCAAGCGCGGTTTCGATCCCGAGCTTGTCCGCGGCCGCCACGAAATCGTCGAAGTCCTTGATCGTCCCGAGCTTGGGGTGGACCGCCGCGTGTCCTCCCTCGGCGGCGCCTATTGCCCATGGGACCCCCACGTCTGTCGGAGCGGCCTCGAGGGCATTGTCCTTGCCTTTGCGACTGGTCACGCCGATCGGGTGGATCGGAGGCAGGTAGACAACATCGAAACCCATGGCGGCGATCTTGGGCAGCAGGCGAGCCGATGTCACAAAGGTCCCGTGCCTCCCCTTGCGGCCCGTCGAGCGGGGAAAGAACTCGTACCAGGCTCCCGATCGAGCCCGTTCGCGATCGACCCTCAGTTCGAGGGCGGGCTTATAGGTGCTGGAGCCTTCCCGGCTATGACGCGCCCGCATGATGTCCCGGAGCCCGGGATCGAGAAGCGCCGCCACCCGCTTGTCCTTGAAACCGCCCCTGGTGCTGCCGCTTCCAGCGCGTACGACTTCAAGGACTCGTGCCAGCTTCTTCCTGTCGCTCGCCGGGACGAGCCGGAGGTGCTCCTCCAACAGGAGGATCCCTTCTTCGAGCTCGATCTCGACGTCCTGACCCGCCTCCACTCTGCGCGCGAGCGCGCGCGCCCAGGTCCCGAAGTGGTCGGTCCATGCCTCGATTGTGAACCTGTAGCGCCCCAGGCTCGTGGGCGTGAACTCGCCTCCGTAGCGGTCGTTGTCGAGGTGTCGCATCGGCGCCTCGGCCCAGCGGGCATCGCCGGGCCCCTTGTAGCGGATCACGCACAACAGAAGATCCGGGCCGTCGCGAAATATGTCCGCTTGAACGGGTACCGAGTCGCCGAACACCGCCTTGGGACGGTAGCGGCCTCCGTCGATCTGAGGAGAGACGCGTTCGATGGTCACATGCCCAAGGCCGAGGTAGGACTTCACCGTCTCCTCTCTTTCATCCGATCTGTCCTCATGCGCTGCCCATTGATGCCGATGGTGGACGGGGGGCATCGTCCCACAAGCGACGCCGGTGCGGATGGACGTGGATTTGAAGAGAGTATAGAAAGGTCGATGCCGCGATCGGAGTGGGGTTGGGCTGGGTCGGCGGCGTGCCGCCGAACAAAGGAGTGCGATGAAGGCAATTAGGAGCTTCGCGGTAAGGGCCTCCTTACCCGAGCCGCTGCGCGCCCTGCAGTCCATAGCTACGAACCTGAGGTGGAGCTGGAACGACCGTGGGGTGGACCTCTTCCGTTGGGTCGACGAGGCCACCTGGGAGCGTTCGGGCCACGACCCGGTGCGCATGCTCGGTCTGGTGCCTAGAGAGCGCTTCGACCAACTCATCGACGACGAGCCGTTCATGGCCTTCCTGGCCGCCGTGGCGGCAGACCTCGAGCGCTACCTGCGGGAGCCGCGCTGGTACCAGGCACACACCTCCTCGCCTCCCCTCAGAGTCGCCTACTTCTCTCCCGAGTTCGCCATCACCGAGGCCCTCCCGACCTATTCGGGCGGCCTCGGCGTCCTTGCAGGAGACCACCTCAAGGCCGCCAGCGATCTCGGCATTCCCATGGTCGGGGTCGGTTTGCTCTACCGTCAGGGTTACTTCCGCCAGCAGCTCAGCTCGGACGGCTGGCAGCTGGAGCGATACCCCTCCTTCGACCCCCACGACATGCCCTTGACCTTGATGTCCGCGCCCGACGGAGCCCCCCTCAAGATCGAGGTTGACATGGCCGGGGTGTCCTGCGCCGCCCAAATCTGGCTCGCCAAGGTCGGGCGCGTGGCGCTGCTGTTGCTCGACTGCGACATCGAGGACAACGGCAGCTTCGAGCGCGAGGTGACCGATCGTCTCTATGCCGGCGGCAGCGAGCACCGGCTGCGCCAGGAGATCGTCTTGGGGATCGGCGGAGTCAGAGCACTGAAGCTGGCCGGCTACAAGGCCGATGTCTACCATTCCAACGAGGGCCACGCCGGCTTCATGGGACTCGAGCGCATCCGAGAGCTGGTCTGGGACTACAACCTGTCGTGGCACGAGGCGATCGAGGCGGTCCGGGCGGGGACCGTCTTCACGACCCACACTCCGGTCCCCGCAGGCATCGATGTCTACGAGCGTGACTTGATGGAGCGGTACTTCTCGCAGTTTGCCAAGGAGTGCGGCGTCTCCTTCGACGAGCTCATGGACCTGGGCCGCCCGCCTTCGGCGGAGCTGCCGAGCGGCCTCTTCAACATGGCGATCATGGGTTTTCGCCTGGCCGGACGCGCCAACGCGGTCTCGAAACTCCACGGAGAGGTTTCCCGAGCGATGTTCGGCCACCTGTGGCCGGAGGTGCCCCACGACGAGGCCCCCATCACCTCGGTCACGAACGGAGTGCACACTTCGTCCTGGCTCGGGCCGGAGATGGCCGAGGTGCTCGGCCGCCGGCTCACTCCCGGCTGGGCCGAGTCGGTCGGGGCGCGCTGGGAAAAGGTGTCAGAGATCCCCGACCTCGAGCTGTGGCGGGCGCGGGAGCGGGCGCGCGAGCGACTCGTCTACTTTGTCCGTCGCCGGCTGCGAGCCCAGAGCAGTCCGGGGCCCGCGTCCTCCTCCGAATCTGCCTGGATCGACGAGGTCTTCGATCCCGGAGTGCTGACTATCGGGTTTGCTCGTCGCTTCGCGCAGTACAAGAGGGCCACCTTGATGCTGTCGGATCCCGAGAGGCTCAAGGCCCTGCTGCTGTCAAGCGAACGCCCCATCCAGATCGTGCTCGCCGGCAAGGCTCACCCGCGCGACGACGGCGGCAAGGAGCTAATCCGCCAGCTCGTCCATTTCTCCCGCGACAGCGAGGTCAGGGGCCGGTTCGCGTTCGTAGAGGACTACGACATGGAAGTCGGGCGCATGCTGACCCAGGGAGTCGACGTGTGGCTCAACAACCCCCGGCGGCCGCTCGAAGCGTGCGGCACCAGCGGGATGAAGGCGGCTCTCAACGGGGCCCTGAACTGCTCGGTGCTCGATGGCTGGTGGGACGAGCTGTACGACGGCGAGAATGGGTGGGCGATCGGTAGCCGCGAGCCGTTCGACGATCTCGGCCATCAGGATCTGGTCGATGCCGACGCCCTGTTCGATCTGCTCGAGAGCGAGATCATCCCCCGCTTCTACGACCTGCGGGACGGGTCCACGCCGCGGCGCTGGGTGCAGCGGATGAAACGCTCGATCGCCACCCTGGGCCCCGCCGTGACTGCGGACCGCATGCTGCGCGACTACACCGAGCATCTCTACGAACCCGCGGCACGGCAAGGAGAGACGTTGAGCGCGGATGGGTTCAGTCACGCCCGCGCGCTGGCCGCATGGGAGCTCCACATCGCGGAGTGCTGGGACGACGTCTCCGTGCTCGAAGTCGAGGGGGAGGAAGCCGCCGCCGGGGTGGGGGAGCAGCGCAGCGTCACCGCCAAAGTGCGACTGGGACGACTCCAGACCGAGGACCTGTGCGTCCAGCTTGGCCACGGTCGGGTGGGGGTGGCCGGCGAGCTTCTCGACCCCGAGCTAATGGTCATGGCGCCCGAGGAGCAGAGCGACGGCGTGTGCCTCTATCGGGGGGTGTTCACGACCGAGGCGCCGGGGCTCTACGGCTACGCGGTGCGAGTTCTTCCCTCGCACCCAGACCTGTCCCACGCAATGGACCTGGGGCTCGTCACCTGGGCCTAAGTGCCCCGTACTGCTCGGCCTGCCTTCTGAGCACGGTGGCAATAGCGTTCCGTGGACATCAGTCCCCAGAAAACTGTGAGTAAACGCCCACCGCGGACATTTGCCACCGTGCGCGGGTGGAAAGGTACAGTTCGTCGGGAGGCTGAGGATGGTCGACGAGGGCGACGGCACAGAGAACAAGAACCGGCACGACCGGGAGCTGATGGAGCTCCTCAACGAGCTGCGGGTTGCGCTGCCGGGGGTTCAGGTGCTGTTTGCTTTCCTGCTCACGGTCGCCTTCTCGCAGAGGTTCGTGGACGTCACCTCAAACCCAGAAGAAGGTCTACTACGTGGCTGTCCTGTGCGCGGTTGCAGCCACGGCGTTTCTCATCGCGCCGTCCGCGTTCCATCGAATCCAGTTCCGCGAGGGTGACAAGGAATGGCTTGTGAGGGTTTCCAATCGGCTGGCCGTGGCAGGCCTGTTCTTTCTTGCCTGCACGGTCTGCTGTGTGCTCTACGTCATCTCAGACTTCGTTTTCGGCGGCGCCATTACGCTTGTATCTACTTTGGGAAGTGTGATGCTGTTCTCGCTGTTGTGGTTCGTCATCCCACTGCTGCGCAGAGCGCGTAGTTGATGGATCCGGCTGCGGAGATCGTGGATGTCGTCGATGAGGACGACAACGTAGTGGGCTACGCCGCGCGCGCCGAGGTCAGAGCGCAAAAGTTGTTGCATCGCGGCGCTACCATTGTGTGCCGCAACTCCCGCGGCGCAATCTATGTTCACCGCCGCACCGAGGGTAAGGACGTGTTTCCCGGCGTGTACGACGCCTGCCTCGGGGGGATGGTGGGCCGTGGGGAGAGCTACGAAGCGGCTGCTCGCAGGGAATTGGCAGAGGAGCTCGGGATAGAGGACGCGCATCTCTGCTTCGTCTTCAAGCATCTCTATCAAGGCGGAGACAATCCCTGCTGGACCGAGGTCTATGAGGTCACCTGGGACCGTCCGGTTGTGCCCCAGGCCGAGGAGATCGCATGGGGCGAGTTCATGGAGGTGGCCTCGCTGCGGGCAAGGCTCGAGGAGTGGGAGTTCACTCCCGACGGCCGCGAGGTTCTCGAACGTTACCTCAACCAACGATGACTGAGTGAGGGCCTTTAGTGATTGAAGTGGCCAACCTTTCCTACAAGCACCCGGGCGGGGTGGCGCTGCTCGAGGGGGCCTCGTTCAAGGTTCCCGACGGGCACAAGGTGGCGCTCGTGGGGGCCAACGGCACCGGTAAGACGACCTTGCTGCGCCTGATTGCGGGCGATGAGCGGGCCTCGTCCGGCCACCTGCGAGCCGACGGCCGCATCGCCTTCATGCCCCAGTTCATAGGAACGATGGGGGAGTCCGCGACTGTCCGAGACCTCTTGCTGCGTCTGTCGCCGGAGAGCTTGAGGCGAGCCGGCGCCAGATTGCAGGTGGCAGAGGCAGGCGCCCAGGGGTCGCATGAGGAGAGCGCCCACCTGGAGTATGCGGATGACTTGGTGGCCTGGGGGGAGGCGGGAGGCTTCGACGCTGAGGTCCTGTGGGACACGTGCTCATCGGCCGCGCTGGGCAAGAAGTTGGAGGAAGTGTCCGACCGTCTCCTGTCATCATTGTCGGGCGGCGAGCAGAAGCGGCTCGCTCTCGAAGTCCTGCTTCGCTCCGACGCTCAGGTGTTGCTGCTCGACGAGCCCGACAACTTCCTCGACATTCCTGCTACCCGCTGGCTCGAGCAGGTGCTGAACGCGTCCGCGAAGACAATCCTGTTCGTGAGCCACGACCGCGCCCTGCTCGCCGCAGTTGCGTCGCGTGTAGTGACGATCGAGGGCAGGGGAGCGTGGACTCACCCCGGCTCCTATTCGACCTATCACGAGGCGCGCGCTCGGCGTTTAAACCGGCTCGAGGAGGAGCATCGCCGCTTTCAGGACGAGCGCGACCGTCTGACCGCGATGATTCGTGAGTTCAAGCAGCGAGCGATCTATAACGATAAGTTCGCCACCAAGGCCGCGTCGACGGAGAAACGTCTCGAGCGATTCGAGCGAGACAACGCCCCGCCCGAACGAGCCCGGCCGCAGGACGTCAAGATGCGGCTGCAGGGGGGCCGCACCGGCAAGATCGCGCTGCGCGCGACGGCCCTCCAGATTCCCGGGATCGTTCGCCCCTTCGACGTCGAGCTGTACTTCGGGGAGCGCGTTGGCGTGGTGGGATCAAACGGCACCGGCAAGAGCCACTTCCTCAGACTCCTTGCCGGCGAAGACATCGACCACCGTGGCAACTGGATGCTGGGGGCGCGCGTCACACCCGCCCTGTTCTCTCAGACTCATGATCATCCGGAGCTTGCCGATGTGGAGCTCTTGGAGGTGATGTCCAAATCGGGGCTGCGGATCGAACAGGCGATGCCGGCGCTAAAGCGTTACGAGTTGCACGGCTCGGCTCGAACTCCCTTCTCTCTGCTGTCGGGAGGGCAACAGGCGCGCTTTCAGATCCTGATGCTGGAGATGGCGAGCCCTACCATGCTGCTGCTCGACGAGCCGACCGACAACCTCGACGTCGACTCCGCCGATGCGTTGGAGCAGGGTCTCGCCGGCTATGAGGGCACGGTGGTGACCGTCACACACGACCGCTGGTTCATGCGCTCGATGGACAGGTTTCTCGTGTTCGGCTCCGATGGAGTCGTGCAGGAGCGGATCGAGTCGCCCTATCCGATAGACGCCCGCGCCTGATGAGGGCTTGCTGTGGTTGGCGTGCGACCATGAGCGAGGGTGGTCGAACGGTCACGGCATCGCACGTTCGTGCCGGGCCGCGGCCCCCAACCTTGCGGCCCCCAACCACCTGTGGGGTGGTTATCGGCACAAGGTTCGGCCGTGCCGGGCCGCGGTGGATCCGATAGGTGACGCGCTGCTAATCCACCCTCTTGAGAACCATCGTCGAGATGCTTTCGATATCGATCACTTCGGAGGCCTTGAGGAAGCGCTGGTTCTCGTCCAGCACCGGGTCGGTGGTGTCGATTGCTACCGTCCATTCCACTCCCCATTCCTCGGGAGGAAGCTTGAACGGCACCTCTCTAGAGGCAGCATTGAACAGGAGCAGGAAGGTGTCGTCTGCGATGCGCTCGCCTTTGGGACCGGGGTCGGGTATGGCTTCACCGTTGAAGAACACCATCAGGGACCTGGCGAGGCCGTCGTTCCACTGCCCCTGAGTCATCTCTTCACCTTCAGGCGTGAACCAGGCGATGTCCGAGACACTCGATCCGTAGATGGAACGGCCGAGAAACCATTTGCGCCTGCGGAACACAGGATGGAGCTGGCGGAAAGCCATGAGTCTGCGAGTAAACCCGAGCTGGACCGAGTTCTCGTCTCTGAGCGCCCAGTCGAACCACGAGATGTCGTTGTCTTGACAGTAGGCGTTGTTGTTGCCCCGCTGTGTCCTCCCCATCTCGTCGCCGCCCAGGAACATCGGCACGCCCTGTGAGAGGGCGAGCGTGACCAGGAAGTTCCTCTTCTGCCGTTCCCTGAGTGTGGTGATGGCGGGATCGTCGGTGTCGCCTTCCGCTCCCAAGTTCCAGGATCGATTGTAGCCTTCCCCGTCGCGGTTTTGCTCGTGGTTGGCTTCGTTGTGCTTTTCGTTGTAGGAGACGAGATCGTTGAGAGTGAAGCCATCGTGGGCGGTGACGAAGTTGATGCTCGCATAGGGGCTGCGTCCGTCCTCCTGGTAGAGGTCGGAGCTTCCTGTGAGCCGGTAGGCGAACTCGGCGAGGCTGTGATCTTGTCCCCGCCAGAAGTCGCGCATCGTGTCCCGGTACTCACCGTTCCACTCGGACCACAGGGGCGGGAAGTTGCCCACTTGGTATCCGCCTTCACCCACGTCCCACGGCTCGGCGATGAGCTTCATATCGGAGAGCACGGGGTCTTGATGAATGATGTCGAAGAACGCGGACAGCCTGTCTACGTCGAACAGCTCGCGTGCCAGCGTGGCGGCAAGGTCGAAGCGAAAACCGTCTACGTGCATTTCTATGGCCCAATAGCGCAAGCTGTCCATGATCAACTTCAGGACTTGGGGGTTGCGCGCGTTGAGTGAATTCCCCGTGCCGGTGAAGTCGCGATAGAAGCGGAGATTGTCCTCCATCAGGCGGTAGTAGGCGGCGTTGTCGGCGCCCCTGAAAGACACCGTCGGCCCCATATGGCTACCCTCGCCCGTGTGGTTGTAGACGACGTCGATGACCACTTCGATGCCGGCCTCGTGGAGCTCTTTGACCATCTGCTTGAACTCGGTCACTTGGCCGCCCGCAGCCCCCGCCGAGCTGTAGTCGCTGTGGGGCGCGAAATAGCCGATAGGGTCGTAGCCCCAGTAGTTGCGAAGATCCTTCTCCAAAAGATGGCGGTGATGGATGAAGTGGTGGACGGGCATCAGCTCGATGGTGGTGATACCGAGCAGAAGGAGGTGCTCAATGGCGGCGGGGTGCGCGAGCCCCGCATAAGTGCCGCGCAACGCTTCGGGGATGCCCGGGTGAGTCATCGTGAAGCCCTTGACGTGGGCTTCGTAGATGACGACTTCGTGCCACGGTATGCGCGGAGCGACGTCGTCACCCCAGGCGAAGGTGGGATCGATAACGACGGACTTGGGGACGCTTGCAGCGGAGTTCTCAGAGGAAAGCTCGAGGTCCTCCGAGGAGCCTACGACGTAGGCGAGCACCTTGTCGCCCGGCTCTACTCCGCCCTCGATCGCCTTCGCATAAGGATCGATCAACAGCTTGTGTGGGTTGAAGCGCTGACCTTCCTGGGGCCGGTAAACGCCGTTCACGCGATACCCGTAATGCTGTCCCGGCCCGATCCCGGGCAGATAGCAATGCCACACGAAGGCCGTGATCTCGGTCACGGGGACGCGCCACTCGTTGTTGCCGTCGAACAGGCACAGCTCGACCCCGGTGGCCTGCTGGGAAAATATGGCGAAGTTGGTGCCGTTCCCGTCCCAGGTCGCGCCGAGGGGATAAGGAACTCCGGGCCACATGTCCATGGGGGCCGAGCTTAAGGGCTGCGGGCGGGGGCCGGGCCTCGGGACCTGGGCGGCCTTCCAGGCCTTCTGGGGCCGACCCAAATGTAGCTTTGTGCTGCAAGAGGTACGGAATCCTACCAAATGTAGGAAAGAGCTACATCAGGCTCGGGTTTCACGATCGTGAGGGGGCGCCCCAAATCGGCTTGCGGGCGCCGGGGGTCTGCTCGGGCAGGCGCATGCCGGGGAGAAACAACGCCGCAAACGTGATCACAGCCCCCGCCAGCCCCGCTACCACCAGAGTGGTGCCGGCGCCGATCGCGACCGCTACCGGCCCGCAGAGGGCAAAGGACAACGGCAGCAGGGCGGTCGAGATGAGCCAGTCGAGACTGGATACCCGCCCTAGAAGGGCCCCGGGAATGTGCTTTTGCTTGAGGGTCATCCAGGCGATAGTGCCCGCCGTCTCCAGGGCGTGGAAGCAGACGCTGGCGGCCACCAACTGCCACATCGTGCCGGCTACCCCATAGCCGGCAACCGCGAGGGTGGCCAGGGTCCAGGCGAGGTACATGAAGGTTATGGGCCGTGTGGGGACGCCCCACCGGCCGAAGGCGAGGGCCGCGCAGATCGAGCCGGCGCCCCCGAGCGCGAAGACCAGTCCCAGGTCGGAGGCATCGCCCCCCAATTCGTTCTTGACCACGAACGGCACGAGCGCTTCGGCCGGTCCCATGAACAACAGATAGGCGAGTGCCGCCGCGCCGAAGGTGCCCCACAGCCACACCCGGGAACGCACGAAGGCGAATCCGGCCACGAGCTCGCTCCTGAGGGAGCCGAGGCCCACCCCTACAGCTCCCCGACCCCCCACCGACATCGCACAAAGACACGCTGCCGAGACGGCGAAGGTCCCGGCGTCGACGAAAAACGCCGCCCCCGACCCCCAGGCTCCGATGATCCAGCCGCCCAACGCAGGTCCGATCATTCTCAAGGCCAGGGGCTTGACGAGCTGATCCAACGAGTTCGCCTGGGGATAGAGATCCTCGGCCACCACATCCACCACGATGGCGTCGAATGCAGGACCGAAGAAGGCCATGCCGGCCCCGTAAACGGCCGCCAAAGCGGCGAGATGGAAAAGCTCGAGCCGTCCGGTGAGTGCCAGCACGGCCATGGCGGCGACTGCGACCCCTCTCACCACGTCGGAAGCAAGCATCACCCGCCGGCGGGGGAAGCGATCGGAGATTACGCCTCCGACGAGGAGCAGGGCGATGTGAGGCACCGACAACGCCAGCCCGACAAGCGAGAAGGCAGTGGGAACGTTCGACAACGAGTATGCCTGCCACGCTAGGGCGACAAGGAATATCCCATCGCCTGTGAGCGAGATCGCCATTCCGCTCCACAGGAGGCGAAAGTCCCGGCCCCTGAAAGGTTCCAGAAGTCCGCGCCGTGCGAACCCTCCCGAGCGGTCAAGGGCCTCGTAGCTGTGCATGCTAGAACCCCGGCGCGGTAACCGTGCTGCGTTCTTCGGCGGTTTCGAGCCAGCCCAACAGCGCGTCGATGTTCATGGGCTTGGCGAAGAGGAAGCCCTGGCCGGAGGCGCAGCCGAGCTCCACCAAACGGTCCATCTGGCCCGGCTGCTCGATGCCTTCTGCAACGGTGTGAAGATCCAGCGCCTCGCTCAGCTTCACTATAGCGGCGGCAAGAGCGGACTCCTCGGCCCCCTCGTTGACTCGATTGATGAAGGAGCGGTCGATTTTCAAGATGTCGACCGGGAAGCGGCTTAGATAGCTCAGGGAGGAGTATCCGGTCCCGAAGTCGTCGACGGCAAGCTTGACCCCGAGTTCTTTAAGCGCATTCAGCTTGGCGATGGTGCTGTCCGTGTCGATCATCAGCATGCTTTCTGTAATCTCCAGGGTCAGGCAATTGGGGTCGAGCCCCGAATCGGCCAGCGCTTTCGTCACGTCGTCTATCAGGTCGGGCTGCTGGATCTGTTTGGCGGAAAGGTTCACGCTCATGCCCAGCGAGCCCATTTCCGGGCGCCTGACCTGGAGCAGACGTGCTCTGCTGCAGGCTTCTCGAAGCACCCATCTCCCCAGGGGAACGATGAGGCCGGACTCTTCGGCTAGAGAGATGAACTGATCCGGCCCTAACAGACCGCGCTCGGGATGGTGCCATCGAACGAGTGCCTCGACGCCGGTGACGCGCCCGTCGCCCAGATCCACGATCGGCTGGAAGTTGAGGTCGAGCTGATGGTGCTCGATCGCACGCTGCAGCTCGCCCTTCAACTGCAGCCGGTCCAAGACATCTTTGTGCATCGATGGCTCGAACACCCTGTAGGCGCCCTTTCCATCGCGCTTGGCGAGGTACATGGCAACGTCTGCGTTCCGCACGACGTCGTCGGCCTGCGTCGTCATGGCTTCCGCGCCCTCGAGGATGGCGATGCCGATGCTGGCGTTCACGAAAAGCTCTCTGTCCTCGATGGTGAAGGTCGTGGCAAGAGTGGTGAGTATCCTGTCGGCGACTTCGGCAACGTAGTCGGGTCGCTCCACGTCTTCGAGCAGGATCGCAAACTCGTCGCCGCCGAAGCGCGCCACGGTGTCCATGGGTCGCACCGAATCTTGCAGCCGCCGCGCGACGATTCGAAGAACCTCATCTCCACAAGCGTGGCCCAGACTATCGTTGATGGTCTTGAAGTCATCGAGATCAACGAAGAGCACTGCCAGTCCCATCGAGTCGCGTACCTGGCGCGCCAGCCCATGGTTTACGCGGTCGGTGAACAGGGCGCGGTTGGCGAGCCCTGTGACGGCGTCGTGAAATGCCTGATGGGTAAGCTCCTTCTCAAGAGCTTTTCTTTCGCTGATGTCGCGTGCGTTGAGGACGATGCCCTCGACGTTGGGGTCGGCCAGCAGGTTGGTGCTCAAGACCTCGAAATGAATCCAGCTTCCATTCGCGTGGCGCAGCCGGCACTCAACTGCTTCGAGATTCGAGTCGTTTTCAGCCGTGAGCAGGTTGAGCAAGCTCTGTGCGTCGTGCGCATCCATCAGTGCGATGAGCTTAGAACCGGCGAGCTCTGTGCGCCCGCAGCCGAGCACCCGTTCCACGGCCGGAGACTGGTAGGTGATCGTGGAGTCGGCCTCGATGACGGTGATGAGGTCGGATGAATGCTGTACAAGGGAACTAAAACGCGCCTCGGATCGGCGACGATGCAGATCCTCCGAAAGGGTCACGCTCTCCAGAGAGAGTGCAACGTTGGCCGCTAGGGTGCGCAGCGCGTCCGATGAAGCGCGAGCGAGGTCCGAGGTGCCGGCCACGAACACGAAACCCAGAACCGCCTCGCGCAGGAACAGGGGGAAGGCGGTCACATGAGCGACGCCGTCGGGCAGCCTGAGAACGGCGCGCGAGCGTTTAACATCCAGACGTTGAACGCGCCGGACCTCGCCCGCCGGCCAGAACAGGTCGTCCACCTCCGACTCGAGCAGCACCCACTCTTCCAGGGTGCGTGACGAGTGCGACTCTTGAGCGGCGACGATGCACAGCTTGCCGGAATCCGAGAACAGAGCCAGCAAGGCATGGCGCTGACCCTCGGCGAGGGTCAACATCGCGTCGAGCGCAGCCTCATAGACCTCTTCCCGAGTCGATGCCGCAACCAGGGCACCACCGGCCTCGCGCAGCCCGCGCTCACGCTTGGCCGAACGCTCGTGCTCGCGCAGCAGACCGGACATCCGGGCCACGACCAGCAGGAACAGTGCCGCCGAGCCGGCGATCATCACCGGAAGGTCGATGGGCTCGCCCCGCAGGAGCTGAATCGCCTGCACTGCGGGCGCCATCAACGACGCCCCGGTCAAGAGAAGCATCCTGGCCCTCGATACGGTGGTGGAACGGAACGGGGCCGGGCGCTCAAGCATGCGCATGGATGGGTGCAGAGCGGCCGCGCCCCAGAAGATGTAATAGGCGGCCCATCCGGCGTCGAGGATTCCACCCTCTACATAGGGCGCCTCCAGCGACACGATGCCGAGCGCTGCATCGGCCGCCAATAGCGAGAGGGCGCTGATGCCCAGCAGATAGAGCGCCGGCCGCCTTTCCGCCGAATCGACGGACAAGCGGATCGCAACCGCGAGCAGACACACGTCCATTGCGGGATACGCGATCAGGACCATCTTCTCGATTAGCAGCAGCGATGCATCGTGCGCGTAAGGAGCCATCAGGAAGACCCAGGCCAACAGACCTACGCCGGTTGTGACGATGAGCGCATCGATCAGGCTGGGGCGGTCGCCGTCCGGGTTGCGCCGGTGAATCAAGACCAGCAGCCCGGCAATGAGAGCAGGGTAGACGCTCAGATAAAAGAAGTCCCCGACCGAGGGAAACGGGACATCGGTGTCGGACAAAGCCTGAAAGCCGTAGTAGAAGACGTCCCCGGAGACGAATAGGACCTGGCCTAGTGCGAACAGGTTCCAGGCCAGCTTGCAGGAGGGCTTGTGCAGCCTTATTCCCACGAGGATCGCGACCGCCGACGAGATCCCGATGAGGTTGAACAGCACTCCGTTGCCCTTGAGCGAGGGCACGAAGTAGTAGGCGAGGATGAGCGCTGCTCCCAGCAGGATGTAGAGCTGCCAGGCTCGTTGCGATAGCGATTTCACTACGCCGTCCCCTCCTCGGCCTTTGGGGACACTCATCGGCCTAGCCTCCCGACCAGCGAGCGACTCTCGAAGGGTTCTGCAAGGTGAATCTGTCAGCGACCTCTTCGAGCACCTTGACCAGATGTGCAATCTGATCGTCTTTGTTAGCTGACGTGACTTGGATGCGGAAACCGACCTCATTCTTGGGAACCAACGGATAGGCTGCCAGGGTCGCGTATATCCCTCGTTTGAACAGGTATCGGCCGACTTCATCCACGTCTTGATGATCGGCAAGGGGTATCTCGACTATAGGAAAACCCGACCGATTCGGGGTCGCGATGCCGAGTTTCTCCAGGCAGGTGAGCACGGTCTTGGTCTTGCGATGAAGGTCCGCACGGAGCTGGTCCCCTCGGACCTCGTTGACTTCCAGCCCGGCGAGCGTGGTTGCGAGCGACGCGATGGGGGAGGGGCCCGAGTAGAGGTAGGGGGGCGCCGCGATCTTGAGCATGTCCTTCAGCTGGGTGGGACAGGCGATGAAGGCCAGGAGGGACGAGAACGACTTCGAGAGGCCGGCGACTAGAACAACGTTCTCGTAGCTCTCGCCAAAATGCTTGACGATGCTGTTGCCGCGCATACCGTAGTCACATAGCTCGCCAGAACCGCGCTCGCCGATCACCCCAAATCCGTGCGCGTCGTCGATGTAGAGCAGCGCGTCATGGTCGCGGGCGATGCTCGCGAATTGCCGCAGGTCGGGGGCGTTGCCGGTCATGCTATTGACTCCGTCCATGCAGATGAGCTTGGTCTTGGAGCCGTCGGCAGACATTAGTTCTTGTAGGTGGTCTGGATCGTCGTGGCGGAACTTCTTCACCTTGGCGCCGTGATGGCGGGCGAGCTGGCAACCGTCGTAGATCGTCTTGTGTGCCCGGCCATCGAGAAAGATGGTGCCCGATCCAGCCAGGATCGAAATGACCGACATGTGGATGTGGGTGATGGTCGGCAGGGCGAGCACGTCGTCGGCCCCGAGCAGGGTGGTGAGCTTGGCTTCGATCTCCTCGTAGATCGCGGGGCTGCCGAGCAGACGAGACCAGCTCGGGTGTGTGCCCCACTTCTCGAGGTAAGGCAGCACGGATTGAATTACCGTGTCGTCGAGGTCGAGGCCGAGGTAGTTGCAGGAGGCGAAGTCATAGAGCCAGTGATCGCCGATGCGAATCCTGCGGCCGTCGACCTCGTCGATGACCGCATCGAGCATCGGGTGGCGCTCCTTGAGCCGTGCTAGGTCGGAGACCGTTTCCAGCCAGCGATCGAGCCAGCTTCCCCGAGGAGAGGCGGCTGAGGTGGCCCGCTGAGCGCGAACTCTGTCGGAAGAGAAGCCCTTCAGGAGCGTATTGGGTGCCATGAGGATGTTATCGGCGTCGGCTCGCCTCGGCGTATCAGCAATCTACGCAGTTGCCCCGCAGCAGAGTGGCCCTCAGCCCGGCAGTTTCTGACTCCTCAGAGCGTGGCTCGGAGCACCGATCGGCCCGTGCGGCGCGGGTCGCCGTCGTCGGGCTCGAGCGTTACCCAGACCTCCGGATAGGCGGCCGGGGACACTCCGACGGGGCAGCTCCACACCATCGAGTGCCCGTCTGACACCTGGAAGGACCCCGCCGAGACCCAGCCCTGCTCGCCCGACAGCCACACTTCGTAGTGGTGGCCGGCCGGAGTGTTGGGCAGTCCCTTGGCCCACACCACGATGCGGTGGTTGCCGTCCGGTTGCCGCACGAGCTCACCCCGGGCCGAGATGCCGGTGGAGCCTGCCTCGACGAAAGAGATCGGCTGCACCGGCGCACCTGTCGGTCCGAGCTGCTCCTGCATGGCCTGGATCCGGTCTCTTGCATTGGAGAGGTCGGAGCGCCACGCCATTCCGAACGCCGCCAAGGTCACGGCGGCCGCGGCCAGCGCGGGGGCGAGTACCACCCGGATGCTCTTGCCCTTCAGTCTGGATGCGTGCGAGAGATCCTTGGTCGAGCCCTCGCGGCCCGCAGGGTCGGGCTCGAGCGTGACCAGCGTGAGCACTTCGTGCTCGAGGTGGCCGGGAGGTGCGTGCTCGAGGGCAGAATCCGTCAGCACCGCAGTCACCAGATCCAGCTCCGAGAGCTCTGAGAGGCAGGCCCCGCAGGCGGCAAGGTGGTCATCGAGGGCGGCCGCCCGATCGGGGTCGAGCTCGCTCGACAGGTAGGCGGGAAGGTCGAGGCGGATCTCGCCGCAGCGCCTCACCGGCTGCTCTCCTCAACCACGCCTCGTTCGACGAGGCTGCGGCGCAGGCTCTTGAGCCCCGCATAAAGGCGCGTCTTCACGGTGCCGAGCGGAATCCCGAGAGTACGGGCGACTTCCGCCTGAGTCATGTCCCGCCCGTAGGCGAGCTCGATGATCTCTTGCTGTTGGTGGGGGAGTCGCTTCAGCTCGAGAGAAACCTGCCACGCCTCCCAGGCCTTGTCTTCATCCCAAGTCTCCTGGGCGCGCGGAAGATCGGCCACCGCGATGGGCCGGCGGGCGCGCTCACGCGCGAGATCGGCGGCGACATTGCGAGCGATGCCGAAGATCCACGACGAAGCCGCGCCGCGGCGCTCGTCGAACGTAGACGCCCGTCTCCATATCCGAAAAGTGACCTCTTGCACTAGCTCCTCTGCCAGCTTGTGATCCGACAGCCATCGCATGCCGAGGGAATAGAGGGGTCTCTCGAAGGCCCGGTACAGCTCCCCTAGGGCGTCCGGGTCGCCGCAGCCCACAGCGCGCAGAAGCTCGTTCTCTGCGTCGGCTTTGGCCATCGCTTTGGCTCCCGTCTTAGCCGCCTCCGAAGTTCGACTGCGCCACCGGCACTCGCGGTCGGTCCTCGCTGCTCATATCCTCTACCTTTCTCGACGCTAGTTGAAAGCGGCTGCTAGATTTCCTGCAGATGCCGATTCGCGCCGACGCCATAGCCCTCGAGCGCCTGCTCCAACTCCAGAGCGAGGACATATCCCTGGACAGGGGCCGCAGGCGCCTTGAGCAGCTACCCGAGAGAGCCAGGCTCGACAAGCTCGAGCAACAGCTGGAGGAGCTCTCCTCCGACGCAGCCGTGGCTGAGCGAAACAGAGACGATGTTGCCCGCGTTCAGGACCGACTCGAGCAAGAGATCTCCGTGCTGGAGCAAAAGCTTCAGCGAGAGCAGCAACGGATGTATTCGGGGCAGGTGGCAAATCCCAAGGAGCTCTCGAACCTGCAAGCCGAGGTGGAGATGCTGACGCGCCGCCGGAGCGGCCTCGAAGACGAGCTGCTCGAGTCGATGGTGGCGCGGGACGCTGCCGTCTCCACCCTTCAATCCTTGAGCTCGGAGCGCGACGAGCTGGGGTCTTCGGTTTCGGAGTTGGGGGTGGAGGTGGCGCGCTTGTCGGGGGAGATCGAATCCGAGTTGGACGGCCATCTAAGAGCTCGCGACGAGTTGAGGAGGGGGCTGTCAGAAGAGCTCGTCGAGCTTTACGAGAAGATTCGCTCCGCGAAGGGTGGCGTCGGAGCAGCTGCTTTGGAGCGGGGCACATGTCAGGGATGTCATACGAAGCTGCCGGCGCGGGAGGTCGAGCGCCTGCGAGCGGAAGGTGGTTTGCAGCGTTGCGACAACTGCCGGCGCATCCTCGTGGTCCCATGAGATCGGTTTTCTACCTCGGCTGTGGGGAGCACGGCGCTTTCCTGGTGGTGCGATGAGATTGGTTCTCTACGCCGACGGGGGAGCGCGCGGAAATCCGGGGCCTGCGGGGATCGGAGTAGTGCTCCAGGACGGCGAGGGCAGGGTAGTGGCGGAGATCGCCGAGGGAATCGGGTACGCGACAAACAACGTGGCGGAGTATCGCGCGCTCATAGCCGGGCTCGAGCTCGCTCTTGAGCGCGGTTGCACCGAGCTCGAGGTTCGGATCGACTCGAAGCTCGTTGCGATGCAGGTGGAGGGCCGGTGGAAGATCAAGAGCGACTCTCTCCGGTCCCTGGCGGTGAGAGCACGCTCGTTGCTGGACAGCTTCGGGCAGGTCTCCATCTCTCAGGTGCCGCGATTCGAGAACGCGCGCGCCGACCGTCTCGCCAACATCGGAATGGACTCCGCGTCGGTGTCGGAGCCGAACATTGCTCCGCATCAATCCCAGATTCTCTAGTGCTGCTGCTCTTCTAGTGCTGCTGTGGCACCTGGGCGTGGCGGCGGTGATCACCTATGTGAGCTTGGGGCGAAGGCGCATCGACTATCGCTTCGTTCTGGCGGGGGCAATCGCACCCGACCTCGTCGACACGCTGCTGCGCCTGGCCATGTCGGATAATTCCTCTGGGCCCTATCTCGCACATTCGCTCCTGGCCGTCATCGCGGTGGCTATCGCGGTCCTGGTCCTCACCTCGGGGGAGCGGCGCCTGGCGGCGTTCGGCCTGGCGGTCGGCTGGCTCCTGCATCTGGTGGGCGACGGGATGTGGAACGCGCCACGCACATTTCTGTGGCCGGCGTTCGGCTCGGCCTTCTCCTCCGCCCCCGCCGAGCCCTACTCCTGGGACCTCGTCACGAGCCCCCTGTCCCACCTGAGCACCTGGGGTGCGGAGGCAGTGGGGGCGGCCTGTCTGGCGTGGTTCTACGTCGCCTTTCGCCTCGGCACCGAGGGGAGGCTGCGCCGGTTCCTTACAGACGGTTACCTGCGCCCGTAGGAAATCGGGTGCCGAGTGATGGTCAGGTGACCATATGGAGCATCCCGCCACCACTCGGCACGGAACCGGTAGGGTGGAGGCGCGTTTGGAGGGGGAAGTCCGGTCAGAGTCCGGCGCTGTCCCGCAACTGTAGGCCCGCGAGAGCGGGCGAGCCAGGTCACCCTCCCGTCGCCGCGACGCCGCCGACATGGCGGCTCGTGAATGTGGCTCAGGGGCAACACGTGATCCCGGCGAGGACCGGCGAAAGGAGCTGTCATGCGCAATCAGAGGTGGCGAGGTCTGTGTGCCCTGTTTGTCATCACCGGGCTAGTGGCGTCTTCGGCCTTGGTATCTCCGGCGGCCGCCGGACCGAACCGCCGTAAGGCTCGCCTCGCCACTCGCTACATCGTGAGCCGTCAGGCAGGCAACGGCGCAGTTCCTGGCTTCTCTAAGGTCGGGGCGACGGCCGACGCGGTTCTGACGCTGGTCGCTGCTCGCCGCTCACCGAAAAGCGTCGCCCGCGCGATCGGTTATCTGCGCGCTCATGCCAAAGGGTTGAGGAGCGTGGGGCTCCTGGGCAAGGTGGTGATGGCCGTGGTCGCCGCCGGACGCAACCCGCGCTCGTTCGGCGGCCGCAACCTGGTGCTCGCGATCAAACGCAAGCGGCGTGACTCGGGCCGCTATGGAGGCACGGACTCAAAGGCGGCGGTGCTGAACCACGCGCTGGCGCTGCTGGGGCTGAACGCCGCACTTGGGGCGGTGACATTCTCCTCCTACGAGTGGCTGAAGCAGGCTCGCTGCCCCGATCGCGGGTGGCAGTACGACGCGCCCTCGCGCTCCGGGGACGGGTTCCACTGCAATGACGGCTCCGCAGGTGACGTCACCCGCACCGACACCAACACCACCAGCTATGCGGTGCAGGCGTTTAGGGCCCGCGGAGTGAGCGGAAGAGCCTCCCTTGTATACTTTCGCTCGGCTCGGGACGGAGTGCGCGGCGGATGGCGCTACAGCCACCAGCGCAGCGCGTTCGGGAGCCGCGCCTACACCGACGCCAACTCCACCGCTCTGGTGCTACAGGCCTACGCGGCCTTACGCAAGGCCCCTCCACCCGGAGCGCGGCGAGCATTGCGGCGCCTTGCCTACCGGGCCTGCGGCGAACTCACCGGCGCCTTCGCCTACACCTGGGCACGCAGCTCGCGAGCATTCCGGCGCGTTCCCACGCGGGCGGACGCAGCGCGCGAGGACGAGCTCGGTGGGCCCAGCGTCATCGGTGCGACCGTGGGAGCGGCCCTGGGTCTCTTGCAGCGACCCTTGCCCCTCGAACCGGTGAAGAAGGCGTTCCCGGCGCCGCCCCGCCGGAGATGTGGCGCGTGAGACTCGGCCGGGCCCTCTGCGGCCTCGGTCTGGCAGGTGCTCTTCTGGCTCCGCAAGCGGCGGCACCGACGGCCGCGTGCGCGGCCCCCTCGCGGCGGGCGGCGCTGGTGATCGATAGCGGACCCACGACCGAGCGTTACTGCGTGACGCTCGACTCGGAGGCGGTCTCAGGAATCCACCTCATCGAGCTGGCGGCGCGCCAGCACGGGCTCGCCTACGAGCTCGGCTACGGGGGCCAGGCCGTGTGCATGCTCGCAGGAGTGGGGCCCACCGGAGGCGACTGCTTCGCCGACGACCCCCTTTTCTGGGGCTACTTCAGGGCCAGCTCGAGCGGGCGGTGGAGCTGGTCGCCGGTCGGGGCGGGCTCGACAGTGGTCGGGGGTGGCGATGTCGAGGGGTGGTCGTGGGGGTCGGGCGAGGGCGCAGCGGACCATCCCGCCCCACCGGTCACGCCTCTTGACGCAGTGTGTGCGCCGGCCCCGTCGCCGAGCCCCTCTCCCAGCCCTAGTCCCACCCACACCCCCGAGCCGTCCCCGTCCCCGTCTCCTGCTCCGAGCCCAGGATCATCCTCTCCGTCGGCGCGAGACAAGCCGCCGCGCCGGGCTCCTGACGTTGACCGCCCGGCCGCAAGGCTGGCGCGCCTGCCCGACCCGGAGACAGGGCGAGCGCCCACGACCAGCGCGACACCGGACGAGAAGCGGAAACCGCAGCTCGATGTCGAGAGAAACGGGGGCCCGCCGGTTGCGGGTTTCGCCGGGCTGGCGGGTGCCGTGGTTGCGGGAGCAGCCGGGAGAGCGCTCGGACGGCGCCGAGGGGCTACCGAGCGCTCAAACAGGACGCCGCGCTGATGCATCCCGGCGCCTGGGTGGCGTGGTCCGCAGGCGCTTCCGTGGTGGCGCTGTCCACCACCAATCCCTTCTATCTGCTGATCCTGTTCGGAGCCACGTGGGCGGTGCAGGCGGCGTGGGGTGGCAGGAGCCGTGGAGTGAGATCGTTTCGATTCTTCGCCGGGGCCGGCCTGGCGGCGATGGCCCTTCGAACGGTGCTGGTGGTCTTCGGCCCCGTCAACAGCGGGAGCATCGTGGTGGCTCTGCTCGAAGGCTTGCGGGTTGCGGTGCTCCTGGCCGTCTACGGCGCCTTCAACTCGGTGTCTGACGCATCCGCGCTGCTGCGCCTCGCGCCCCCGCGGCTGCAGGAGGTGGCGCTCGCCGCTGCGTTGGGGCTCACTCTGGCCCCTCGCTTCGCCGAGACCGCGGTGCAGGTGTCCGAGGCTCAGAGGATGCGGGGGCTGGGCGGCGGCAGGCTGCTGCGCAGACTCCCGGCGCTGTGCGTTCCCGTGCTCGAATCCGGCATGGAGCAGGCCCTCGTCCTGGCGGAGTCCATGGACGCCCGCGGGCACGGCCGGGGGCCGAGGTCGCGCTACCGCCCCCAGCGCTTCGGGGCGTGGTCGTGGGCGACAACAGCACTGAGTGCGGTGGCGGCCGGCGTCTTCGTCGCGGCCGCGACCGCCGGGACCGGCGATCTGGTGGTGGCCGCCGCCCCCTTGCGGTGGCCGCAAGCCACCGGAACCCTCGTCGCCGCCACGTTGTTCTTCTGCGCCCCGTCCCTGTGGCCGCCCACGGCCCGATGAGCCCGCCCCACTCTGTTCTCGCGATCCTCCAGCGGATCGCTTCGCGTTCTGTTCTCGCGATCCTCCAGCGGATCGCTTCGCGTTTTGAGCGCCCCCGCGAGCAGTCTTCTTGATGAGGCCCAAAAAACCGTCCCGCGCGGTCGGGGAACGGGCTTCGTCCTCGCCGAGCGCGGTCCGGGTCGACGACGTCAGTTTCACTTATCCGGGGGCCGAGACGGTCGCTCTTCGGAAGGTGAGCCTCGCCATCCCGGCCGGCGTGTTCGCCCTCGTGGCAGGCCCCACCGGATCCGGCAAGTCCACTCTGATCAGGACGATGAACGGGCTCGTGCCCCACTTCAGCGGCGGCTCCTTCTCGGGCCGGGTGCTGGTCTTGGGGCGCGACACGCGGCACACCCGGCCCCGCTACCTGGCCGATGTCGTGGGCTTCGTGCCCCAGGATCCGGGGGCCGCGTTCGTCGTCGATCTCGTCGAGGACGAGCTCGCCTATGGGATGGAGAACCTCGGCATCGACCCCCTCGTCATGCGCCGGCGGGTGGAGGAGGTCTCGGACCTCCTCGCCCTCGAGAGCCTGCGCCGCCGCAGCGTGCGAGATCTCTCCGGTGGCGAGCGCCAGCGGGTTGCGATCGCGGCCGCGCTCGTGGCGGGACCGAGGATCCTCTTGCTGGACGAGCCCACCAGCCAGCTCGACCCTCAGGGGGCCGAGGATGTCTGCGCTGCGCTGCAGCGCCTCGTGCACGACCTCGGGCTCACCGTCATCGTGGCCGAGCACCGGCTCGAGCGCGTGGCCTCCTTCGCCGATTTGGCGGTGGGTTGCCTGGGTGGGGGCGAGGTCGTGCAGGGCCGGCCGGCCGACGTGGTGGGGGTTCTCGATCTCGGCCCCCCCGTGGCTAGTCTCGGCGCCCGGCTGAACTGGCGCCCGCTGCCGCTGACCGTGAGGGAGGCGCGCAGCCACGTGCAGCTCTCTCCGGAGCCGTCCGCCCGCGGGGGCCGGGCCCCGGGGGTGGCGCGCGCGTCGGTAAAGGGGCTGGCGGCCGGCTACGAGAGAGGTGACGTGCTCACAGGCGTGAACCTGGAGCTGCACGCCGGAGTGGTCGTCGCGCTCATGGGTCGCAACGGAGCAGGCAAGACGACCCTGCTGCGCTGCATCTCGGGGCTCATGAAACCGTCGGCCGGGCGCGTCCTGGTCGCCGGAGCGCCGCCCGTCCCGGGCCGCAGCGTCGCCCTCTGCCCCCAGGCGCCGGACTCCGTGCTCTTTCGCGACAGAGTCGATGACGAGATCTCCGTGACCCTGGCCGCGGCGGGCCTGCCGGATGGCCCCGGCCCCCATCTCGAGCGTCTGGGCATCGCCGCCCTGGCTTCCAGGCACCCGCGCGACCTCTCCGCCGGAGAGCGACTGCTCGTAGCGCTGGCGTCGATAGCGGCGAGTGGCGCCGGCGTACTTCTTCTCGACGAGCCCACGCGCGGCCTCGACCTGGCGGCCAAGCACAGACTCGTCGACTTGCTGCGCATCTATACGGATGAGGGCAGGGCGGTGCTGCTGGCGACTCACGACGTCGAACTCGTGGCCCAGGTGGCCGAGCGCGTGATCATGCTTGCCTCGAAAGAGGTGATCGCAGACGGCTCGCCCGAGGTGGTCCTGGGTGACTCCGTGGTGTTCGCTCCGCAGATGACGCGCGTGCTCGGCCCCGGCTGGCTCACGGTCGAGCAGGCCGCCGCGGCTCTGGCATGAGGTCCCGGGAGGACTTCTCGGCCTCTTGGAAGGCTGACGTGCGACGGTCTACCGTTAACCACCCAAAACGGTGGTTGACGTGTGACCGTCTACGGCTAGTGCCGTGGCCACTAACTTCCGCACTCAAAATCCGCCTCGTTGTTGCCCTCGGGCAGCACGGATCGCCAGGCCGAGCATGGCCTCTGGCATGAGGACCCTGGGAGGACTTCTCGTTGTGGCCCTCGGGCAGCACGGATCGCCAGGCCGAGCATGGCCTCTGGCATGAGGACGACTCTGCGAGGCCTCCTCCTGCTCGCCGCCAACATCGTTGGCCTGGGCGCCTACTTGTGGCCCTTCTTGATCCCCAGCCGACCGGGAGCAGGCCCCCATGCCGTCGACGCTCCCCTGGTGCTCGGCGCCCTCGTCGCCCTGCTCGGCCTGGTCCTGTTCGCGCAGCTCTCCCGCAGCGCCCTGGGCGTGAAGTCGGTGGCCCTCCTCGGTGTCTTGGCAGGCCTCATGGTGGCGCTGCGCCTGCCCGGTTTCGTGGCCGGCTTCTCGGCCATGTGGATCATCGTGCTGACAGCGGGCAACGCCTTCGGGCCGAGCTTCGGCTTCGTGCTGGGGGCAGTCGGCACCCTGGCCTCGGGTCTGTTCGTGGGCGGGCTGGGACCGTGGCTCCCCTTTCAAATGGTGGCGGTCGGCTGGGTCGGAGCGGGGGCCGGTCTGCTGTGGCGGCGCGGCCCCTGGCTAAGGAGGATCGGGGTTCTGGCAACCTATGGGGCCGTGGCCGGATACGTTTTCGGAGCGATCATGAACCTGTGGTTCTGGCCCTTCCGCGTCGCTTCGGGACCGCTGTCATGGGAGCCGGGCGCTTCGCTCGCAAGCAATCTCGAGCGCTACGCGGCCTTCTACGCCGTAACTTCGTTCGCCTGGGACAGCTTTGCGGCCGCCGGCAACGCGCTGCTCGTGGTCGTGCTCGGCCGGCCGCTGCTTCAAAGCCTCGATCGGGCCGCACGGCGGATGCGGCTTTCTCTGGGAGAATGGGACGGGAGTCGGCCGGGCGGCCGCGGCCCCGGCGGCGACGCCGAGGCTGAGGAAAGTCCGGGCTCCGCAGGGCAGGACGCTGGGGAAAGTCCCAGGCGGGGCGACCCGTGGACAGTGCCACAGAAAGCAGACCGCCTCGGCTCGATTCAATCGGCCGAGGTAAGGGTGAAACGGTGAGGTAAGAGCTCACCAGCGTGCCGGGCGACCGGCGCGGCTCGGCAAACCCCGTCCGGAGCAAGGCCAAGCAGGAGGTGAGGGCTGCTCGTCCGTCCCGGCTCGCCGGGGTGCCTCCGGGTAGGCCGCTAGAGGCGAGCGGCAACGCTCGTTGTAGATGGATGGCCGCCGCACCCACTCGCCTTCGAGAGGGGGAGAGGGGGTCGTACAGAACCCGGCTTACAGGCCGACTCCCGCTTTTCCCCCTTGGGGGTGCGGCGACCAGGCGAACTCCCTCTCAGGAGACTGCTCGAAGCTCCCCGGTTCGCCGCGGGGTCGGCTCAAAACTGCGGACCGGCTTGGTGGGCGCGCTCGACTCCCGGGCGACCCACTCCTCGAGGATCCGATCGGGCGTCATCACTGCGGCGGGCGTCTGTATCTACGAGACGATGGCACGACCTACTGCTAGAAATGCGACCTTGTCATCCTCGACCAATCAGAGAAGCCCGGGAGTGGTACGACGCCGTGCTGTGGAAAGACGCCGTTCGAGCTTCCCCTCACCGACCGGCTGACCCTTGATCCTCAGCGCGTGGCAATTGCGAGTCCTCCAGCAGATGTGAAGTCACAAACCCGCTGGAAGCAGCCCTGGGGGAGGCTGGTCATGAACCCGGAAGCTAGTCGTCTGGCCTTCGTTCCCGATCTGTGCAACGACTCGATAACCGCCCTCCTGCGGAAAAACCAACGGAAGGTTGGCTGCCAGAACGCTTCTGAGGTCGATGCCTGGAGGTACCCCCGGTGGCCTGCCGACTTCCAGATCCGCCTCTAATCGATACAGCTCTGTGGCACCGTCTTCGCCTTCCACCCGCAGAGTTAGCCGGTGCCGACGGTTGGTCTCCCCCCACGCAACTAGGATGCTGACGCCGATTCCCACATAGGACGCGGGGGGCGGGCCTTCGGCGGGAGGCGTTCTCCAGTGCTCAGTCCACCCCGCCCCCGATAAGTACAAAAGGCCATTGACGGCCTCTGCGTGGTTGGCCATGGTCACGTACTCGACTTTGGGCATCGCCCCTCCTGGCTGTTGACAGTCTGTATGACAATCTGTATACTACAGCCAAGGCAAGAGGGGTCAAGCGCTTGTATTTGTAATCGAGAACTGGCACTGGGATGACGACAACATCGAGCACCTCGCTCGCCACTCGCTCACCCCGGAGATCGTCATTGAGGTCGCTGGCGACCTTCCCCTGTTTCGAGAGAACCTGAGAGGCAGAGCAGCATCGCATCAGATGATCGGCCCCGACAGGAGGGGAGAGACATGGGTAATCTGCATTCGAGAGGTTGAGCAGGCGACGGGGCTTTGGAGAGCAGTTACGGGTTGGCGAGGGACGCAAAAAGACCTCGAATGGTATGTAAGGAGAAGCGGATGACCGGGTCTGAAAGAGAACTAGCTGAGGAACTTGACGCGACTCGCGGCGATGAGGGCGAGTGGAGCGAGGAGGCCGTGAAGGTGGAGGTCAAGTCGCCCAGCACTCAGGTGGTTTCCCTCCGAGTTCCAAGCGAAGAATTTGGGCAGCTGATGAAGGCCGTTGATGAGACCGGGGAGTCACTGTCGAAGTACATCCGAGGTGCCCTGGACTTGCGTCTGCACGTGGGACCGAACTTGGCTGGTCTTGAGATCACCGCACGTGACTTGGCCGGGAGGTCTCGCACCTTGACAAGTCGTTGGTCAGAGAACCCCAACCCCACAACACTTCGATGGCCAGACGAGCCTCCTGTGGGTGTCTCCTTCTAGGGTCTAGGGATCCCGTGGCGCCGACCAGTGCCTTCGCCGATTGCCTCCCTTAGTGCCGCTGGACGCTAGAGCTGACATCTACCGAGGCCCTTAGCCACGGGGTTCGGAGTCCGTCTCACGTAGCTCGTCGGCGTTGAACCTCAGTCGCGCGGCAGCCGAAAACTGAAGCGCGAGCCTCGGCCCGGCTCGCTGTCGACCCACATCGAGCCCCCGTGCCGCTCGACGATAGCCTTGGAGGCGTAGAGCCCGAGGCCCGAACCGGGCTTGTCGCGGGCGCCGACGCGCGCAAACATGTGGAACAGCTTGGGCAGGTCGTGGGCGGCGATGCCCGGGCCGAAGTCCTCGACCGCGACCTCGGCCCACCTCTGCGCTCCGGTCCGTACCTCCTCTGCCCTGACCGACACCGTTATGGGGGTGGGATCGGGGGCGAACTTGAGAGCATTGGACACTAGGTTGACGAGGACCTGCTTGATCTTGTCGCGATCGACGGTCGCGGTGAGGGGCTCCGCCGACGCGGCCACAGCCACCCGGCCCCCACCCCCGGAATCGAGCGCGGCCTCGCCAGCGAGCTCCACGAGATCACAGCGCGCCACCTCAATCGAACCTTGGCTTCGCCGCAGCGTCTCGGCGTCCAGAACGTTCGATACCAGCCTTGTGAGCCGGGACGACTCGCGGCCAAGGATCTCGACGAGCTCCGCCCGCAGGTCGTCGGTAATCTCGTTGGCCGGTCGTTTCAGGAGGTCTGCGATGCCCGAGATCACGGTCAGAGGGGAGCGCAGCTCGTGCACGAACACCGAGATAGCGTCGGCACGCAGCCGCTCGCCCTCGAGCAGTCGCGCATGTCCCACCGCCAGGGACGCCAGAGTAGCGAGCCCTGAAAGGATCTCCTCGTCGCCTTCGGAGAAAGAAGAGTCGCCGGCACCGTGAGCCAGATAGAGATAGAGGACCCCGGCCCCCTGGGCCAGCGGCAGGGGGACCCCGAGAGAAGAATGTGCGGCGGCCGGCACCGGCATTGCGCAGACGTCGTTTGAGCCCTCTTCGCCACGACTCCACCGCAGGGGACGGAGCGCGGAGGGCGGTTCCCACGAAGGGCGGGCTACCTCGGCGACGCCGGGGCCCAGGGCCACGAAATCCCGCACCGCGCCCGTGGAGGTAAAAACGGCGAGCGCCCCGAAATCCGCTTCAACCAGTTCCATGGCCAACTCGAGTACCGCTCTCAGGACGCGCTCAGGCTCGGTCGCGCCACCGTGCGTTTCTATGGCGCCACCGTGCGTTTCTATGGCGCCTGCGTGGTCTGCGATCTCAGGCATATCCCCCACCTCCGCCTCTGCACCCCCTTGTTTCTTACTAACATCTGCGCGGGCAATCACCGACGACAGGAGGACTTCGTGACAAGGGAGATCATTACAACGCAGCAGGCTCCCGAGGCGGTGGGCGCCTACTCCCAGGCGACGACCGGCAACGGGTTCGTGTTCTGCTCCGGACAGATTGCCCTCGATCCCGTCTCCGGGGAGCTAGTCGACGGCTCGGTCGCAGACCAGACCAGGCGCTGCCTCGACAACCTCGCCGCGGTCCTGAGTGCGGCGGGCTCTGGGCTGGAGCGTGTCGTGAAGGTCAACGCCTACCTGGCCGACATCGCGGACTTCGCCGAGTTCAACGACGCCTACTCCGCGTACTTCCAATCGGACCCGCCGGCGCGCGCAGCCATCGGAGCGAGCGGTCTGCCCAAGGGCGCGCGGGTGGAGATCGAGTGCATAGCCCTGCAGTAGTTACAGTCGCGCGATGAGATCAGTCCGGTTCGCCGACCACTTGGTCCCCGAACACGATCGTCACCTCTTTGTCGCGGCTGCTCCCGGCTACAGGCTCGACTCCGGCCTCTTCGGGAGTGTCCGCGTCGAGCCGATTGACGTAGTTCTCGAGCTTGTCCATGAAGAACAGCAGGCCCACGATCACCAGCGGCCAGGTCACGAGCACCAACCCAAGAAAAACTCGGTAGGTCACATGTCAAAGTGTCGCAGACGATGACCTACTCCCTCGCGGCGGCTGCTCAGGGGGTGCAGCGGGAACGGCTCATCGAGCGCCTCGCCCGACTGGTGCGAACGCCGTCGGAGAACCCTCCCGGGGACGAGGCTGAGGCGGCGGCGTTGGTGGCGTCATATTGCGAGGACCTCGGCCTCGAGGTCGAGCTCCACGAGGCGGTCGCGGACAGGCCCAATGTGGTCGCCCGGCTGCGCGGGAACGAAGAGGGACCCACCCTCACCTACTGCTCTCACATCGACGTCGTCCCGGCCGGCGAGCGTTCGTTGTGGGAGCACGACCCTTACTCGGCGGACATCGTCGAGAACCGCATGCACGGACGCGGCTCGGGCGACGCCAAGGGCCCGGTGGCGGCCGCTCTGGAGGCGGTGGCGGCTCTAAGGGAGGCTGAGGTCCCCCTTGCGGGGGTGCTCGAGCTTGCCCTGGTGGCGGACGAGGAGACGATGGGGTTCTGCGGCGCCGGGGCACTGGTCGAGGAGGGCATCCTCCGCCCCGACTACGCCATCGTAGGGGAGCCCACCTCGCTGAAGGTGGTGCATGCGCAGCGGGGGGCGTGCTGGATGCGGATCACGACGTCGGGCCGGGCGGGGCACGGCTCCGCTCCCGAGCGCGGCGTGAGCGCGATCAAGCACATGGCCGAGATCATCCTCCAGCTGGAGGGTGCTCTTCCCGACGTGTCGCACCCGGTCCTCGGCGGCCCGAGCATCAACGTCGGGGTCATCTCCGGCGGGGCAAAGGTCAACATCGTGCCCGCTTCCTGCACCGTGGAGGTCGATCGCCGCAGTGTGCCTCCGGAGACCGAGGACAGCGTGATTGCCTCGGTGGAGGAGGCGATCGAGCGCGCGCGCGCCCGCTTCGAGGACATCGACGCCTCCGTCGAGATGACCTTCTACGGCGAGCCTTTCGAGGTCGAAGAAAGCTCTCCCGTGGTCCGGGCGATGGCAAGGGCGACTGAGCGGGCGTGCGACCGGCCCGCCGAGATGATGGGTTTTCGGGGCGCCTCGGACGCTCGCTTCCTGGCCGCGGCGGGGGCCGAGGTCATCGTCTGCGGCCCCGGCGACATCACCCTCGCCCACACCGCGCGGGAGTCGGTCGACCTCGACGAGGTCGAGCGTGCGGCGGTGGCCTATGCGCTCGCGTTCGCCGACCTGCTGAGGCCTCGGTGACGGAGTTCTCGTGGTCGCACGCGCTCTCCGAGCTTCTGGGGGGGCGTGACCTTTCCGAGGAGCGTGCGGCCGCCGCGATGACAGAGATCATGCAGGGGGCTGCGACTCCCGCACAGGTGGCGGGTTTCGTGGTGGCTCTGCGGGCCAAAGGCGAGACGCCCGAGGAGGTCTCTGGACTGGTTAAGACGATGCGGGCGTTCGCCGCACGGGTGCCCGTTACCGGCGAGCTGCTCGACACCTGCGGCACCGGGGGAGACCGCGCCGGGACCTTCAACGTCTCCACCGCCGCGGCCCTCGTGTGCGCGGGGGCAGGGGCGCGGTTGGCGAAGCACGGGAACCGGGCGGCGTCGTCGCGCTGCGGCTCGGCGGACGTGCTGGAGACTCTCGGAGTTCGCATCGACCTTCCGCCGGAGAAAGTCGCCTCCTGCATCGAGGAGGCGGGGATGGGGTTCTGTTTCGCCCCCGTGTTTCACCCCGCCATGCGCCATGCCGCCGCACCCCGCCGGGAGCTGGGCGTGGCCACGGTCTTCAACTTCCTCGGCCCCCTCACGAATCCCGCCGGCGTCACACGCCAGGCCCTTGGGGTGTCGGACCCCCGCATGCTGGAGGTCATGGTGGCCACGCTGGCGCGCCTCGGCAGCGTTCACGTCGTCGCCTTTCATGGATACGGAGGCCTCGACGAGCTGTCCACTGCGGGCCCCTCGCAGGTGGTCGAGCTGGTCTCGGGAGAGATCCGCCGGGCCGTGGTCAACCCGGCGGAGCTGGGGCTCGAGCCCGCTCCGGTCGAGGCGATCAGGGGCGGCACCGCGGAGGCGAACGCGGCCACCATCCGATCGGTGCTGGAGGGCGAAAGGGGGCCGCGGCGCGACATCGTGCTGCTGAACGCCGCCGCCGGCCTGGTGGCCGCCGACCGCGCGGCCGATCTGAAGGAGGGACTGGTCGGAGCCGCGGGAGCGGTGGATTCGGGGGCCGCGGCCTTGGCCCTCGAGAGGCTCGTCGAGGTGTCCCGTTCCCTGTAGGTTTCCTCCTCATGACGACAGAGAGGAAAGACACACCGTTCGAGGGCTCGGAGAAGGAGCTCCTCGAGGCCACCCTCGATTACCACCGCGCCACGCTGCTGCAGAAGACCTCCGGCCTCTCCGAACACGATCTGCGCCGCGAGATGACCGCCTCGGGGACGAACTTGCTGGGACTGGTCAAGCACCTCGCCTACGTGGAGCGCTGGTGGTTCCAGCGGGTCCATGCCGGGGACGACGTGGACTTCCCGTGGACCGACGACGACCCCGACGCCGACTTCCGGGCCGAGGCCGACGAGACCGCCGAGCAGGTGTTCGCGCTTTACCGAGCGGAGATCGAGCGCGACCGCACGATCGTCTCGGCCGCGGAGCTCGATGCCGTGGCCCGGCGCGCTCACCGGGGCGAGGCACGCCCCAACCTGCGATGGGTTCTGTTGCACATGATCCAGGAGACCGCGCGCCACAACGGCCACGCCGACATCGTGCGTGAGCTGATCGACGGCACTACCGGCGAATAGCCGCCTCCTCACGTCCGAAAAAAACGGTGGCAAATGACCGCGGTGCGTTTGCCCACCAAAAAACGTGTGCAGGGGCCCGCGGTCCACTTTTGCCACCTTCGACTTCCGCCGGACCCGGTCCCTCTCGAGCCAGCGTGGGCGCCCGAGTGTTCGCCATAGGATCGGCCTCCATGGGAACAGGCAACCATGCGACGCGGGAGCAGCTCGAGGCGATGCTGGCTTCCGCGCGCGCCGAGGCCTCGGCCGCGAGCGCCCTGCTCACGCTCGCCTTCAGGCTGTCTGAGATGCACGGCTTCGAGGACACGATTCGCCGGGCGCTGGAGGCGTGCCGCGACATGTTCGGGGCCGAGCGCACCTACGTCGTGTCGGGAAGGGAGAGAGGCGGAGCGGTCGAGGTCATGAGCTCGCTGGGCTTCGATGCCGACTCCCTGACGCACCTCAAGAAGCAGGCCGGTGTTCCTGAAGGGCTTCCGCTCATGAGTCACGTGCTCGACCACCGAGCCGTGATGGTGCTCTCAGATGTAGCCACGACCTCCTTGCTCGATGCCGAACAGGCGCGGCGTCGGTCACTAGGCGCCTACATCGGGATCCCCCTCCTGCGCGGTGAGGAGGCCATCGGGGGCATGGGGCTGGAGTTCAGCCGCCCCCAGGACTTCGGGCGAGAGCAAGAGCGCATGGCGGAAGGGATCGCCCGGCTCCTGGGGATGGCGTTGGTCAACGCCCGTCGCTTCACGATGCTGACGAGGATCCGGACCTTCGGGCTCAAGATATCCACCCGGCAACGCTTGGACCCGCTGACCGAGGAGATCTGCAAGGCGGCGCGCGAGCTGGTCGATGCCGACCATGCTGAGGTGGTGCTGGTCGATTCTCCGGCGGCACTCCTCGAGGGCTCCAACGACGGACTTCCCTGGGACCGGCTGCGGCAGCGTGAGGTGACCGCCCTTCAGGGGTCGGCCGCTCCGGAGTCGGGCGCAGCGGTCGCAGTCGGCCTCCTTGCCTCCGACGGCTCGATCCTCGGCGCCCTCGTGCTTTCCTTCGAATGGCCGCTCAGGCTCGGCCCCCTGCGCGCGGAGGCCCTGCGGGTGGCCGCCGTCCAGGCAGGGATCGCCATCGAAAACTCACAGCGGTTCGAGCGCCAGCGGGCGATGGCAAAGACCCTCCAGAGGGCGCTGGTCACCCGGGATGTGCCGGACATAGAGGGTTACGAGCTCGCCTGGATATACGAGGCATCCGAGGCCGACGCCGAGGTCGGAGGGGATTTCTACGACATTTTCGAGCTCGGCCATTCGGTGGCTTTGGTGGTGGGCGACATCTCGGGCAAGGGATTGGAGGCGGCGGCGCAGACGGCGATGGCGAAGTACATGCTTCGTGCCTACGCGCTGCGCAATAACAGGCCCGAGTCGGTCCTCTACCACCTCAACAATGCCCTCGTCGGCAGGATCGGCACCGACCGCTTCGCCACCGCCTTCTACGGAGTCCTCTCCGACGACGACGTTCTCGAGTTCGCCCTCGGAGGCCACCCCCCGCCGTTCGTCTTTCGCGCCGTCACCGCCACGGTCGAGTCGATAACGGCCCGTGGGCACCTGCTGGGTGCCTTCGAAGACCAGACCTACACAGCCGAGAAGACCACCTTGGAGCCGGGAGACGGACTCGTGGTTTTCACCGACGGGTTGATCGAGGCGCGGCGAGGCGACGAGCTGTTCGGGGCCGCGGGGGTCGCCGCCTCGATCGGGCGCCACGCCGCGGGGGCCTCCTCCGAGCAGCTGGTGCAGCGCGTCTACGAAGATGCGCAGTCGTTCGGTGAGGTCACCGACGACACCGTCGTCCTGGCGCTCAGGCGGCTGGGCACCGTTCGGCGGTGAGGCTGCCGGAAGGCGTCGATCGAGAGCTGTTGCGGGCTCTGGGAGCCTACCTTCGGGCGGCGCCAGTGTCCGAGCTTCCGCATTCGATCCGGCGCTTCCGTAACTTTCGTCAGGCGGCTCTCCGGCCCCACCGGGACAGGTTGTTGGGTGCCCTCGGCGAGGACGATGACCTGCGTGCCGCCATCCTCGAGTGGCTGGAAAAGAGCAAGCCCCGCCTCACGGGCGAGGAAGGGCGTCTGCTGCGCGTGGTTGCCGAGCGGGCCGAAGGGTGGGAGGAGCAACTCGCAGGCGAGGCCGCTCCCGACCCGCCCGTCGAGGCGGTTCCCGAGGAAGCTCTGTCCACGGCGCCCGAGCTCGACTACAAGGCAGACGCTCGCAGGCTGCGGGCACAGCTGCGAGCGACGGCTCGAGAGCATGCCTCGGGCGCGGCGGCGCTGACTCGTCAGATCGCGGAGTTGCGGAGCCGGGCAGAGACTGCCGAGAGCGCGGCACGCGAGGCGGCCGCGGCCGCCCACGCTGCCAAGCAGGGGCAAGAGAAGGAGCTGCGTCGGCTGCAGCGTGCTGCGGACAAGGCTGCGGCCCAACGAGATCGGGCGCTGGCCGAGGCCAAGGCTCTCCGCCGGGAGGTAAAGCGGGAGTCGCGGAGGGCGGACGCTGCGGAACTCGCCCAGGCCGCGACCCCGAGCGACGGGGCTCAGACGGGTACTTTGGAGGGCGGCGCAGCGGGGAAGGCGCGCCAGGCCGCCCGCCCGCGCACCCGCCGGGCGTTGCCGGCCCCGCCCGGGCTGCTGGAGGACGACCCGGCCACTCTCGCTCACTGGCTCGGCGTGCCGGACGTGCGTCTGCTGGTAGACGGCTACAACGTGGCGAGGCAGGACGGGGCGTTCAAAGCGCTGTCGCCGGAGGACCAGCGCGCCCGGACCATCGACGAGGTCACCCGAATCGCTCGGCGTCACGGGGTGCCCACAACCGTGGTCTTCGACGGCGCCGAGGTCGCCCCGGGGACCACACGAAGGGGCCGCGGCCTTGTCAAGGTCGAGTACTCACGCCCCCCGGAAATCGCCGACGACCACCTCGTCGCACTGCTTGCCTCGTGGCCCCCGTACTCGGTGGTGGTGGCGACCAGTGACAAGGAGCTGCAGGAGCTCTGCCGTCCGCTAGGGGCGACGATCGCCACCTCCGAGCAGCTGCTGGCCGCCCTCCGCTGACCCCCCCGCCCGCGCCGCACGGCGATCTTTTCAACAGGAGCCCCGCTCACCGGGGCTGGTGTTGATTAGATCGAGATCGGGCCTCCAGCGCCGCCCGGATGCGCTGCGCCACCGTGTCGGGACGGCGTTCCAAGTCTTCAAAGGTGACTTGGATGATGATCCAACCCCGCGTCTGGAGCCGGTTCAGCCGCTCCATATCCGAGAGCCGCGCGGCCCAGCTCAAGTGCCACCGATACGACTGGACCTCGATAGCGATCTTGAGCTCCGGATAAGCAAAATCGACGCGGCCGATAAAGCCTTGTGCATCCCGCACCTCCACCTGGCGTTGTGGTTGCGGCAAGCGATGACGCCTCAGCAGCCTGCTCAGCCTCGTCTCCAGCGCGCTGTCCGTGGGTACCACGTCGCCCCGGACGTCGAGCAGCTGGCCCAATGCACCCGGCCCCCTGCTGCCGCGCCCGCCGAGTCTCTCGACCCCCGCCCGCAACCGGTCGAGGGATGTCAGGCGTTGCCGCAGGGTGGAGTCGAGCGCCACCTCGAGGCCCTTCTGCGAGAGGACGGAACCAACATCGAGCAGCGTGCGAGTCGGGGTGGTCGACCGGATCGAATCGACGGTCGTCAGCTCGAAAGGAGCAAGGTTGGTCGAGCGGTGGATGCGGACCGCCCGGGTGGAGGTGCGCCTCGTGACCGTGGTTGTGACCTCGAGGATTTCGCCGGAGTAGCCCTCGAGTCCTAAGAGCATCAGAGCGCTCCTGTGCGACGCGACCCCACTTGTCCACAGACAGGCGCCCAGGAGCCGCTGGCGCCATGATTCGGGGGCTGCTCCAATTCGGTAGACACTGGGGTGGAGCCGAACGAATAGCCCTGAGCTCAGGCGTCGGTCGATTCCCGTGGCCGAGAGGCCGAGCAGCAGCAACTGCGTGCGGGCGATCACCCAATGTTGTGAGGCGGCCAGCTTCAGGCATGCCCGGTCGACGGTGTTCATCCGACCAGTCGACCCGTTAGCCGCCTACCCTGGAGTGCTGCGCGCCACTTTTCCCGAACTAATCATCAGGAGCCTCGGTGAGCGGGGCTGTGTTGAAAAAGTCCCTACAGGCACATGTGTCACAGGTCTGTCCTAGGTTCTTCGTCACAGGTTCACCAACGTCCTCGAGGAGGCCGCCGTGAGAATCGACTGCAACGACTGCGTGATGTTCCGCACCGAGCACTGCGAGGACTGCCTGGTGACTGCAGTGCTGCACCCGCCGGGGACCGAGGTCGAGCTCGACGAAGAGCTCGACTCGCCGCTGGAGGTGCTCTCGGGCGCCGGGCTGCTCCCGGTGCTGCGGTTCAAGCCGCGCCCCGACGGGGAATCCCGCCGCGTAGGCTGAGCCAGTGAGCGTGGGCAGAGCCGTGATCGTGATCCTGTTGCTTGCGGGGGCCGCGGGCGGGATCCTTGCGCTCGTCTCGCGCACGCCTGCCGAGGTGCGCCTCGCCGCGCCCTCGCCGGGGTCCCGTGATCCGGCTCTGGGGGCCCGCTTCACCCCCCAGCAGATCGCCAGGCACGGCGGCTACAGGGGGCCCTCCTATCTCTCTCTCGGACTCTCCATCGCTCTCCAGGTAGCGGTTCTCGTCATCCTGGCGCGCGGGCCGTTCTCCCGGCTCGTCGGACTGCTCGACGGCGTTCCTGGGGGCTTTCTCGTGGCCTCCGCCCTCGCCGGTGCGGCCGTGGTCGCAGCGCTCACGCTGGCAGGGCTGCCGCTGTCGTTTGTGCGTGGCTACTCGATCGAGCAGGCGTGGGGCCTGTCGACGCAGAGCCCAGGGGGTTGGGCCACGGACCAGCTCCTCGCGCTGCTGATCGGGATGGTCACGGGGGCGGTGGGAGCGGTGGTCTTTTTTGCGGTGGTGCGGTGGCAGCCGCGCACTTGGTGGCTGTGGGGGTGGGGGGCGTTTACGATTCTGAGCCTGTTGCTGGCGTTTGTGTGGCCGGTGGTGGTGGCGCCGCTGTTCAACCGCTTCATCCCTCTGGAGGACCGGGAGCTGGCCGGACGTATCAAGGCCCTGGCGGCCGCCGCCGACGTGGCGCTTGGAGACGTGCTGGTGGCGGACGCAAGCCGGCGCAGCACGGCGGAGAACGCCTACGTGGCTGGCTTTTCTAAGACCAAACGCATGGTGCTGTACGACACGCTCCTGCGCTCCGGCACCGAACGGGAGACCCTGTTCGTGGTCGCTCACGAGCTCGGACACGAGGCCGAGAGTCACGTCATGAAGAACATCGCCCTGTCCTCTGCGGGCCTGTTCGGAGGCTTCTCTCTGCTGGCTTTGCTGTCGAGCCGGGGGGCGTGGTGGTCGTGGGCGGGCGCATCGGGGCCGTCGGATCTGCGCGCCCTGCCCCTGCTGGTGCTGTACGCAACGGTCGTGGGCCTCCTCACCCTGCCGCTTCAGAGCGCGGTATCGCGCTCCTTCGAACGCCGAGCCGACGAGATCGCGCTGTCGCTGACCAAGGACCCAGAAGCCGCCGTGTCGTCGTTTCGGCGCCTGGCGTTGTCGAACCTGGCCGACCTCGCACCGCCCCAGGCTGCCGTTGCGCTGCTCTACAGTCACCCTCCGACGGCCGAGCGGATCCGGGCCGCCCTGAGGACCGGCGACGACTAGTTTGATCCAGGGTTTGTGCCCGTACGCATTATGCTGAGATCTCTGCGGCTACCTTTCCGAGGAGGCGACAGTGCCGATCACCGTGCGTGACATCCACGCGTTCAAGCAGCGGGGCGAGCGCTTCATCATGCTCACCGCCTACGACGCCTCGATGGCCCGATTACTCGATCGGGCGGGGGTCCCGGTACTCCTGGTCGGGGACACGTTGGGCGAGATGATGCTGGGCCACAGCTCGACCATCCCCGTGACGATGGACGACATGATTCACCATGCCGCGGCGGTAACCAGGGGGGTGGAGAATGCGTTCGTCGTCGGCGACATGCCGTTCATGAGCTACCAAGCGTCGACTACCGAAGCGCTCCACAACGCCGGTCGCCACCTGAAGGAGGCCGGGGTCAACGCGGTGAAGCTCGAGGGCGGCGGCCGCGTGGCCGAGGTCGTGAGCCGCCTAGTGGAGGCCGGTATCCCGGTCATGGGACACCTTGGTCTCACTCCGCAGTCCGTCAACCAGCTCGGGGGCTATCGCGTGCAGGGACGGGGTGAGGCCGCCTCGCGGATACTCCAGGACGCCAAGCATCTCGAGGCCGCGGGCGCATTCGCCCTCGTGCTGGAGGCCGTTCCCCAGGCGCTCGGGCGCGAAGTCACCGAGAGCCTCTCGATTCCCACAATCGGCATCGGCGCGGGCCCTCACTGCGACGCCCAGGTGCTGGTGTTGCACGACTTCCTCGGTCTCACGACGGGGAGAACGCCGCGCTTCGTCAAGCGCTATGCGTCGCTGGGAGACGAGGTCACGAGAGCGGCCAAGGAGTTCGCGCGGGAGGTCGCGGAGGGCTCCTTCCCCGACTCCGAGCACTCCTACGATTAACCCGGCGCCTAACCCCGGCGCCTAACCCCGGCGCCTAACCCCGGCGACTAACCCAGCCGACCGCTCGGACCGGCCGCCCGGCATCCGCTTGAGGAAACCGCCGGGCCTGCCGATAGACGACATGGGTGCGCGCCGCGCGCGCCTGAAGCAACGGCGATATCGGGAGCCTGGGCATGGGACCGACTTCGGCGCCACACGGCGCCCCAGCAAGAACTGAGACGTGGAAGTGCCAGGGGTGCGGGGCCACCAATCGGGCGGGCGCGCAATGGTGCGGACAGTGCCTTGCCGCTCCGACGACCCCCGAGCCCGTGCACCAGGCTGCGCCCCAGCCTCGCGAAGCACCACCGGCCGAGCCGGCCCCGCCCGCACGCGAGGCTGAGCCCACCTCGCTGGAGGAAGCGCTGCTGCTCTTGGCCAAGAGGTCCGAGGGCGCCACTGCGCCGGCACCCGCAGCGCGGCAAGAGGCTCCGCTCCCGCCCGGTCTCGAGGTTGAGGCTGAGGCGGATTCGGCACCCGCCGCCTCAGCACCGCTCGACTCAGGACCGGTCGATGCCGCCTCCGAAGTGACCGAAGTCGAGGCCGGGTCGTTCAGCGTCCGGGCCGAGGGAATCACCTGGGCCTGCAAATGGTGTGAGGCAAGAAACCCCCTTGCCGCGCAGAGTTGCTCCGTCTGCGGCGCCGGCTTCGGCGAGATCCTCAAAGAGGAAAAAGTGCAGGTGGCACGCGATCCGGGAACTGTTGCGCTGATTTCCCTGTTCTTTCCCGGAGCGGGGCACGCCTACATGGGCCACTGGGGCCAGGCGGTGGCGCGTGCCGTCATCAGCATCTGGGCGGTGCTCGTCTGCTTCTTCGCCGGCGTCCAGGGCGGGAAGGGGATGGTGCTGGCGATCGCCTTCGGCGTCATCGCCTTCTCTCTGTGGGTGATCTCCGCCCACGACGCCTTCCGCGAGGCGTCGGGCTCGCCGGCCCTCGCCCTGATCAAGAGCAAGCACTTTCTCTATCTGGTCTTGGGGCTGCTGGGGCTGCAAGTCTCCATGGTCTTTATCGTGGCGCTCAGCTCTAGCTGACCGCCGCCACCCGCAGAGCGTCCACCATCCCCTCGGGACCGGCGACGAACCACGAGCCGCCCCTGTAGGCTGCGCCGACACGGCCCCCATCGTCCAAGGCCAGAAGGCCCGCGGCGGCATCGCCACGACGCTCTCCGAGCATCGCGATGACGGATTCGCAGGCTTGTTGGGGAGCGACCCCGATCTCGATCAAGTGGCCCGCTCGCAGGCTCGCGAGCGTCTCGACGAACAGCTCGCCGACCCCGGTCCCGGTGACCGCCGCCTTCCGTGACGCGTAGAAGCCGGCGCCGAACAAGGGGGAATCGCCGACTCTCCCGGGCATCTGACCGGTCACGCCTCCGGTCGAGCTCCCCGCGCACAGGCGGTCGCCGTCGTCGAGAGCGACCGCTCCGACGGTGTCCACCTGATCGGCCCTCCCAAAGCTCTTACCGCCGCCGGGCCCCCCCGAGGTCAGAGTCCGCCACCACGATCGTTGCTCGGGAGTCGTGTCCTCTAGTGGTTCGAGCCCTATCTCCGCGGCAAACCGAGCTGCTCCCGGCCCCGCCATCAAGACGTGTTGGGTGCGCTCGAGGACCGCGCGGGCCAAGCGGATGGGATTGCGCACCGCGACCCCGGCAACCGCTCCGAGGGCACCGGTGGATCCGTCCGCGATCCCGGCATCGAGCTCGAGCTCGCCCGCCACGTTGAGGACTGCGCCGTAGCCCGCGTTCAGCTCGGGGTCGTCCTCCAGCTTGCAGATCGCGGCCTCCACGGCCCCCAGAGCGCTCGACGCATCTCGTGCCGCGGCGACCGCGTAGGTCAGGTCGCGCGCCGGCCGGGTCCTCCCCGAGACTCCACCATGGACGTACAGGCGCATGATCTGATCCTCCGTGGCTTCGCCGCCGGCGTCAACGACTCTTGAGTGGGGCGACCCGGTACCATCCTCGGGTGGCGATCTATGTCGTGTCCGATCTTCACGGAGCAGACGACGCGCTCGTGAAGGCGGTGCCCGAGGGCACCATCCTGCTCCTCTTGGGAGACCTCATCAACTTCATCGATTACACGTCGATGAGCGGGATCCTCACCGAGGTCTTTTCTGTCGAGACCGTTTCCGAGGTCGTCCGCCTGCGCACGGCCGGCGATGTACTCGAAGCCCGGCGAGTCATGGACGCTCGCTCCGAGGGCAGGGAGCATGAGGTGCGGGCCGAGATCGGATCTCTCGTCCGTACCGAGTACGACCGGGTGTTCGGGGGCCTGCCCGAGCCCACCTATCTCATCGTCGGCAACGTCGACAACCCGAAGACCGCTCACTCGCTTTGTGACGCCACCACGGCCGTGACGTGGGCCGACGGCCGCGTCTTCGAGCTCGAGGGCGAACGCTTCGGCTTCGTCGGGGGCGCGCTGCCCACCCCGCTGCACGTCGCCGGCGAGATCTCGGTCGAGGAGATGAGAGCCAAAGTCGAGTCGCTGGGGGAGGCCGACGTGCTTTGCTCGCATATACCTCCGGCCGTGCCGGAGCTCTGTTACGACACACGAGCCCAAAGGGTCGAGCGGGGCAGCGACGCGCTTTTGGCCTACATCGAGGAGGTGCAGCCCCGCCGCCATTACTTCGGTCACGTGCACCAACCGCTTCTGTCCTCGATGCATATCGGGCGCACGCTGTGCCTGAACGTGGGCTACTTTCGGAGGACGCGGCGCGCCTTCGCCCACCGCCCCGGTGACGACTGAGGGGGCCCGGCGACCGAACTTCTTCACCTCAGCCAGCGCCCACCGCTCCTATTGAGGAAAGTCGCCAGCACCGTTCGGTTATACAGTCGAGCCGGGCCGAGTTATGCCGTTCTCGTATGCAAACACGACGGCTTGCACCCTGTCTCTGAGCCCTAGCTTGGCAAGTACGCCCGCTACGTGGGACTTGATCGTGGTGGGACTTAGGTAAAGCTGTTCCGCGATCTCGGAGTTGCTGAGCCCCTTAGCCATCAGTCGAAGGACCTCCGTCTCCCGATCGGTGAGTCGATCGAGCTCCGCAGACGCTTCGGGCGGCGACAGGCGCTCCGCGAACTGAGCGATGAGCCTCTGAGTTATCGAGGGAGCCAAGAGAGCCTCGCCTTTCGCGACCACGCGCACCGCGGCCAACAACTCCATCGGCGGGATGTCCTTGAGGACGAAGCCGCTCGCTCCGGCCTGCAGAGCCTTGTAGACATACTCATCGGGATCGAAGGTTGTAAGGATCAGGACGCGCAGGTCGGCATTTCTCGCCTTTAGGATCCTGGTCGCCTCGAGGCCGTCCATAATCGGCATGCGGATGTCCATAAGAATGACTTGGGGCCGAAGTCTCCCGACCGCACCAACCGCGTCGGATCCATTTCCTGCTTCTCCCACGACATCGATGTCCTCCTGGCTGTTAAGGATCATGATGAAGCCGGCGCGAACTAGCTCTTGATCGTCGACGACCAAGACTCGAATGGTCATTGCTGCCCGTTGTCTAGGGGGATCTCGGTCCTGACGAAGAAACCGCCACCGCTGCGAGGGCCCACAGACATCCGGCCCTCGAACAGCGCCACCCGTTCCCGCATCCCGATGAGCCCGTGCCCTCCCATCACATTCGATGCTTCCGAGACGATGCCCCGGCCGTCGTCCGCGATCTCCAGCACGAGCTCCTCCTGTGTGCGCCGGACGACAACTTCGGCACGCGCCCAGCGCCCCGCGTGCTTGAGCACGTTGGTTAGACAGAGGATCCGGTAGGCAGACAGCCCCAGGGCGGTAGGAAGGTCTTGGAGATCCCCCTCGACCGTCATCTCGACCTCGACTCCCGCCTCTTTCATGTCCGCGACGAGCTCGTCGAGGCGGTCGAGACCGGGCTGGGGGCTGAGCTCTCCACCTTCGTCCTCGGTGCGTAGAAGTCCTAAGAGCCAGCGCAACTCTCCCAGAGCCTGGCGGCCGGTTCTTTCGATCGAGGACAGTGAGGAGAAGGCCGCGTCCGGGTTCTGGGGCAGAGACCAGATTGGCCGCGCCCGCTTGCACAGTCATGAGCCCAACACTGTGCGCGACCACATCATGCAGCTCTCGGGCGATTCGGGCCCGCTCCTTCGCCACCGCCCGGTGGGCCTCATTCTCTCGCTCGCGTTCCATCCGGGCCGCCCGCTCCTCGAGGTAGTCGCGCCTGACCCGTCCGATATAGCCGACATAGAAGAAAACGACCACGATGGACGCGTTGAAGAAGAACGCTCGAGGTCTAGAGGTGAACTCGTTATCCAGAAAGGCCACAGCGGTCAGTACGCTGCCCAGCGCCACCAGCGCGGCGACAACAGACGCCTTCTTGCTCGCTGCATACAGGCCCGCGCTGTAGAGGCTAACCAGGAATGCGAAATAGCTCGCGTTGAAGTGGTGGAGGGGCTGCTCTGCGACAAGGGGAATCAAGGTCCACACCAGGGCGACCGCCGCGACGATGGCGAGCACCGTGAGCGGTCGCCTCCGTCGCCACAGCAGTGGTACCGAGACGGACGCGAGTAAGAGGGCACCCATCACGGCGCGGCCGGCGGACCCATTTGGTGGAGGATCTAGTAGCTGGGTGACATCGAATGCGCAAACGAGCAGCGCCAGGAAGGCGTCGAACGCACGGGATCGAGCGTCGGAGCGGATGGCGGCAAACGGCATCCACGTGAGCTGCGCCCGCTTCGGCCCCAGGCGCCCCCGAGCGACGGCTCGATTCGGCGCTTGGTCCTTTGCCACATTCATCCGTAGCTCCCGTGCATCGGCGGTCGCGGGATGATCCCGAAGCCGAGTTCCTCTGATCATCTCAGATCGTCCTCCGGGGCGTCAGAACTGACAATCCGCCCGCGTAACGCGGGTACAAGGCATCAACTCTGCGCGCTAGCCGAGCCGACGTGCTGCTTCGGCGGCAAGCCTCGCTCTGGTCGAAAAGCCTAGCTTTTGAAACACGTGCTCCAAATGAGTCGCAACCGTACGCCTGGAGACGAACAGCCGCTCCGCGATCACACGGTTTGTAAGGCCCTCCGCAGCCAGCCCCACGACCCTGAGCTCGGCTTCGGTGAGGCTCTCCCATCCGAATATCGCCTTGCGATATCGGCCATGTGACACCTTCCTAGTAGCAACTCCGGTGCCCATGTCTCCTCTCCTTACTCTCGGGCGTAGGGCCTGCCCAATGCAGGCAGCTTTAGACGAGGCTACGCCGACACCGATGCGGAGTCCTCGTCCACGAGAACCGACTAAGGCCCTCCCGCGGGACGAATTGCGTTACCGGAGCCTCCGCCTAGAGACGGAGAGGTTGGCTGTTCATGCGGCCGAGGTTCAGGGGCTCCAGCGTCGTCGTATCGCCGGGGGAATGGAGTGAGCTGAGAGATCGGTCAGCCTACCGATGACTTGGCCGCCTGCTCACCGGAGGCTGTGAACCGAGCTTACTACCGCTAGGACTAAAGAGGAGCAGGCGCCCATGGCCCGTCACGACCCACAGGACATCGTTCCGGATTCTATAGTCGGGGTTGCCGACAAGACATCGTTCCGGTTTAAGGCGTGACCTCCGACACCACATCGTTCGAGGGCAGGGATCAGAACTTCAACGGGAACGAGAATTCTGCGGACCAGGGATGACCTTCCGTCTGGACGACGATCCGTTGGGTTCGCACATGAAGCGTCGCGACCACGTAGCGATGCACGATCTCTTCG
>Ga0136633_1000124_pt1 | contig 54261 bp, 51 predicted proteins | sample AntDrymeUQ832206_2_FD_105494 | JGI IMG/M metagenome (GOLD analysis project Ga0136633, IMG submission 105494) | Polar desert sand microbial communities from Dry Valleys, Antarctica - metaG UQ83 (22.06) | ecosystem: Environmental > Terrestrial > Soil > Desert | place: Antarctica: Dry Valley... | reverse complement strand
GTTTCTGTCGGCCGTCGACTCGCCAGCCGGCCCGCCGGTGGCCTTCCATCGCCGGATAGCCGCCCGCAGACCCACAGTGTTACGCTGAGGGGCGCATGACCGAGCCGATCACGCCGCGGCAGTTCCACGAGGCCGTCGGCGTTGAGGACTGGCGGGTGCTGTTCGGCGGGGCGTGCGCGCACTTTCGTACCGGGTCGTTCGCCACGGGCGTCGCGCTCGTGGACGCGATCGGGACGCTGGCCGACGCTGCGAACCATCACCCCGACGTCGACCTGCGGTATGCCGGTGTGACCGTGCGGCTGATGACGCATGAGGTCGAAGGGCTGAGCGAGCGCGACGTCGAGCTAGCCCGGCAGATCTCGGCGGCGGCGCGTGAGTTGGACGTCCCCGCCGACCCGACCGCCGTGCAGACGGTTCAGGTCGCGATCGACGCGCTCGTCGGTCCCGAGGTGAGGCCGTTCTGGCGCGCCGTGCTCGGGTACCGGGAGTTGGGTGACGAGGACCTGATCGACCCCTACGGACGCGGGCCGTCCTTCTGGTTCCAGGAGATGGACGCGCCGCGCCCGCAGCGCAATCGCATTCACGTCGACATCTCCGTGCCTCACGACCAGGCCGAGACGCGCGTCGCGGCGGCGATCGCCGCCGGCGGCCACCTGGTGACCGACCGGTACGCCCCGGAATGGTGGACACTGGCCGACGCCGAGGGGAACGAGGTCGACGTGGCCACCTGGATGGGCCGCGACTGAGCGCATCTGCCCTGCAACGGTCAGTGTGGGGGAGATGCTCGGGTAGTCGTCACATGCTTCTCCCACGGTCGGGTCAACGTGTTGAAGACCATGTAATGCTCGAGCCCGCCAACCCGGGCGAACCCGACGGCCGGCCGTGCCGACCGGCGTCCCGATTACCCTTCGCCGCCCCTCCCGAGACCGTATGACCACCTACGACCACACCATCGTCGAGACCACCTGGCAGCAACGCTGGGAGGAATCCGGGCTCTACCGGGCAACGGTCGACTGGGCGCGCCCCAAGCACTACGCGCTGACGATGCTGCCCTACCCATCCGGGGACCTCCACGTCGGGCACTGGTACAGCATGACCCCTTCGGACGCCAGGGCCCGCTACATGCGGATGAAGGGATACAACGTGCTGTTCCCGATGGGGTTCGACGCCTTCGGGCTCCCCGCCGAGAACGCCGCCGTCCAGCGCAACATCCATCCGGCGACGTGGACCAAGGCCAGCATTACCCGTATGCGAGGGCAGCTCCGATCGATGGGGACGATGTTCGACTGGGAGCGGGAGGTCGTCACCTCCGATCCGGAGTTCTACCGGTGGACCCAGTGGCTGTTCAAACGGCTCTACGAGCACGGCCTGGCCTACCGGGGCGAGGCCATGGTCAACTGGTCGCCCACGCTCAAGACCGTCCTCGCCAACGAGCAGGTGATCGACGGCAAGGACGAGCGGACCGGGCAGCCGGTGGTGCAGCGGATGATGGAGCAGTGGTTGTTCGCCATCACGCGCTACGCAGACGAACTACTCCGCTTCGACGGGATCGACTGGCCCGAGCCGGTGCGCACCATGCAGACCAACTGGATCGGGCGCTCCGAGGGCGCCGAGGTGGTGTTCCCCACCGCAGTCGGTGAGGGGATCCGTGTCTTCACCACCCGTCCCGACACCCTGTGGGGCGCCACCTTCATGGTCCTCGCCCCCGAGCACCCCCTGGTCGATGCCCTCACCACGGACGACCGCAGGGCCGAGGTCGAGGCGTATCGCACCCAGGCCGCTCGCAAGACCGACCTGGAGCGGATGGCGGACAGCACGGCCAAGACCGGGGTGTTCACCGGCGGCCATGCAACCAACCCGGTCAACGGCGCCCAGATCCCGGTGTGGGTGGCCGACTACGTCCTGCTGTCGTACGGGACGGGGGCGATCATGGCGGTACCCGCCCACGACCAGCGCGACTTCGAGTTCGCCCGAAGGTTCGACCTCCCCGTCGTCCCTGTGATCCATCCCGCTGGGGGGGATCCGCTTTCCGGTGACGAGATGGCGGCCTCCTACGTCGGGCCGGGGGTGATGGTCGGCAGCGGCCCCATCGACGGGATCGAGACAACCCTGGCCAAGGGCAGGTCCAATCCGTCGGTGGCCGCCACCATCGACTGGCTGGAGAGCCAGGGGATCGGCACCGAATCGATCAACTACCGGCTGCGGGATTGGCTGATCTCCCGGCAGCGTTACTGGGGCGCCCCGATCCCGATCGTGCGGCGGAGCGACCGGGCCATGGAGGCGGTGGCCGACGGCGACCTCCCCGTGCTGCTCCCCGAGGACATCGAGTTCCACGGGACCAACCCCCTGGTGACCTACGAGCCGTTCCTCGACACGGTCGACCGCGAGGGCCACCCGGCCCGGCGGGAAGCCGACACCATGGACGGCTTCATGTGCTCGTCGTGGTACTGGTTCCGCTACCTGTCGCCGCACTTCGACGGCGGGCCCTTCGACCCCGAGGAGGCCGCATACTGGCTGCCGGTCGACACCTACACCGGTGGCGCCGAGCACGCCGTGATGCATCTGCTCTACGCCCGGTTCTTCGTCAAGGCGATGCGGGACATGGGGGCCTTCGACGACACCGTCGCCGCCATGGAGGCGCACGGCAGGGACCCGGCCGGGTTGTTCGACGAGCCGTTCCTGGCGTTGCGCAACCAGGGCCAGGTTCTGGGCGAGGAGCGGGAGGGCGATCGGATCGTGGTCGACGGAGCGATGGTCGAGGGCAGGGTGGTCGCCACCTCGGTCAGGGTCATCCCCAACGCCGCCGGCGGCGATGGTGCGGTGGCCGGCGAGTTGGTGCGGCGCACCGGGAACATCCTCCAGGTGGCGACCCACGAGGGCTCGGTCACCGTCGAGGTACCGGACGACGCTCCGGTCGACATCCCATCGATCCGGGGCGTCAACGACGTCAACCAGCTCCGCCACCGTCTCGAGGTGCAGCGGATGTCCAAGTCGCGAGGCAACGTCATCGACCCCGACGACCTGGTCCGGCGGTACGGCGCCGACACGGTGCGCACCCACCTGATGTTCGCCTACGAGTGGCAGAAGGGCGGGCCCTGGGACAGTCGAGGCATCGTGGGATCGCGCCGCTTCGTCGAGGACGTGTGGAAGCTGGCGACCGCCTCGTACCGGGAGATCGAGGTCGACCCGGTCGCCGTCGAACGGTTGGCGCGGCGGGTCCATCAGACCATCGCCAAGGTGGACGAGGATCTGGAGCACGTCAAGTTCAACACCGCCGTCGCCGCCCTGATGACGCTCCGCAACGAGCTGCAGGCGGTCCTCCGCCAGGGATCGGTCGCCGCCGGGGGATGGGACCAGGCGGTCGACACCCTGCTGCTGCTGCTGGCCCCGATAGCCCCCCACGTCACCGAGGAGCTGTGGCACCGCCGTGGCCACCCTGACTCGATCCACCTCGCCTCATGGCCCGAGGCCGACCCGGAGATCGCCAAGGAAGAGGTGGTGGTGATGGTCGTGCAGGTCAACGGCAAGGTCAGGGACCGTATCGAGGTGGCGGCAACGATCGGTGAGCACGACGCCATCGCCGCCGCCCTCGCCTCCGATCGGGTGGCGCCGTATCTCGACGGCGGTGAGCCGCGCAGGGTCATCGCCCGGCTCCCCAACCTGATCAACGTCGTGGTGTGATCGCAAGCCGTTCGATCACGGCGCGCGATGCGCTCCTCGCCGCCGGAATCGATCCCGCCGAGGTCGGGCGCGCCCTGCCCACCGTCGACCCGGGACGGGCCAGGATCAAACCGGCCTCCCGCTGGTTCCGCCGGACCTGGGCCAAGGGCATCGCCGCCGTGACCATGCCCTGGGGGATCTTCGTCACCCCCGAGGTCTTCGCCGGTCTCGCCGACCGGGATGAGGCGTGGCGGCACGGCGTCCTCGTGGTCCATGAGCTGGTTCACCTCGACCAGTACCGGCGCATCGGTCCGCTGGGCCACGTCGGCCGCTACCTGGGCGACTACGTCAGCGGACGTTGGCACGGGCGATCGCACTGGGACGCCTACCGCGACATCCGCCTCGAGGTGGAGGCCCGCACCGTGGCCGCCCGGTTCGCCCCGGGACGGAGGGCGCCGTGAGCCGATGGCGCCCGCTGGAGATGGCGTACCTGCCCGAGACCAGGTGGGCCTTCGGCGACGTGGTTCTGGCCCTGGGGGCCGGGTTTGCCGCCGCCATCCTTGCCGGGTCGGTGATGGTGGCCGTCACCGCGGCCGATGAGATCACAGTCGCCCAGGTCACGGTGACGCTGCTCGCCCAATCGGCGGCCACCGTAGCCACCCTGATCGGGCTCGGCCGGAGCCGTGGCACCGGATCTTTGGCGGAGCGGGTGGGCTTGGCGTGGCGCCGGTCGGACACCTGGGGCATCCTGGCCGGGCTCGCCCTCCAAGTGGTGGTGGCGGTGCTGATCGGCGGGCTCATCAGGTTGCTGGCGCCCGACGAGCTGCCCCAACAGGCGGTCGCCGGGGTGGTTGGCGGCGCCTCACGGTGGCTGGAGATCGTCGTCCTGCTGGTGATGCTGGTGGGGGTGGCCCCGGTGGTCGAGGAGATCGTGTACCGGGCGGTCCTGCTGTCGCGTCTGCGGCGCTCGATGGCGCCGTGGCCGGCGATCCTGGTCTCAGCCGCCTTCTTCGCCGGGGTGCACCTGATCGACCCAGGGGCGCTGTACGCCGTCCCCGGCCTGTTCGTGATCGGTGTTGCCCTGGGATGGCTGGCGCTCGCCACCGGTGACATCGGTCTCCCCATCGCGGTGCACGCCGGTGTCAACCTGACCGGTGCCCTTGCCCTGATCTTCGAGGACGAGCTCGCCGAGGCCGTCGACGCCGTGGTCCACCTCGTCTTCTGATCCGGTGACGAACCCGGGTGCGGCGCCCGTCGCCGACGGGACCCTGGAACGTGTCACACCCCCGTGGTACATGTGGGAGCGGGTGGGCACATCCCCGAGGGGCGGACCGAGGAGGCCGCCATCGACAGAACAATCAGCGACGACGGCCCGCTGCGAAACGCGGCGGAGCGGGTCGGAGAACAGGATGAGGCGATGCGTCGGGGCGCCGGCCCGGTGCCGCCGGTCGGGGTGGGCGCCGGGGTGCCGACCCGCTCCGGCTGGAGGAGCCGGTTCGCTCCACCCGGCCCGGGTGCGGTCGGCGGGCTCGGGGTCGTCGGGGTTCGGACGGGTGGCGCCATTGCCGTCGTCGTCGCCCTGCTCGCCGGGGTGTTGTGGTGGGGGCTCCCGTCCGGCACCGACCCTGGTGGGGCGGCTATGCCGGTCGGGAGCGTGGAACGGATGCCGTCGGCCGGTGCCCCCGCGGTCACCACGACACAGACCATGACCGTTCACGTCTCCGGGGCGGTGAGCAACCCCGGGCTGGTCATGGTGCCGGCCGGGGCCCGGATCGCCGACGTCATCGCCGCCGCCGGTGGAGCCGACCGCTCCGCCGATGTGGCTTCGATCAACCTGGCGGCGCCGGTCGGCGACGGTGAGCAGATCGTGGTGCCCGCCGTGAACGGCGACGGGGGGTCTGCTCCGGGTAGCGGTTCGTCGCCGGCGGCGCCCGGCAGCGAGCCCGACGGTCTGATCATGGTGAACCACGCCGATGCCGCTACCCTTGAGCTCCTGCCCGGGGTGGGGCCGGTGCTGGCCGAGCGGATCATCACCCATCGCGAGACCATTGGGCCCTTCCAGACCGTCGAGGACCTCCTCGACGTATCCGGGATCGGCGAGGTGAAGCTGGCCGCTCTCCGTGATCACGTCGTCGTCCCGTGACGGCATCGCCGCCGCCCTGCCCCTCGGGTACCCGGTGCTGGGGGCGGCGGCCGCCGTCTGGGTCGGATGTGCGGTGGGTCTGGGCCAGGGGCCCCGGCTCGGTCCGCTGGTGGGGGTGGCGGCGGTGGTCGCCGTCGGCGCCGGCATCGTGGTCCGTGGGGCGACGGCAAAGGTTCTCGCCGCTCTGGTCGTCGCCGGGATCGGCTCGGGTGTGCTGGCTGCGGCCCGGACCGAAGCCGCGGCCACCGTGCCCGTCGCCTCCGGTAGACACGCTCTGGTCGCCCGTGTGCTCTCCGATCCGGCCACCGGCAAGTATGGAACGGCGATGCTGGTACGGGCCTCGGGGGCCTCCCTGGCGGGTGAGATCACCATGCTGGCCTCGCTCGACGGGGCCGTGCTCGCTCCTGGTGAAGGCGCGGGCGTCGGCGAGGGCGACGGCGACGGCGAAGGCGAGGGCGAGGGCGAGGGCGAAGGCCCGGGGCTGGTCGCCGGCATCCTGAGTGGGATCGCCGCCGGCGACCAGGTGATCATCGACGGTATCGTCTCGGACCGGCCCGGTCGCTATCGGGGCGATCGGTACCGGGCGTCGGTCGAGGCCGACCATGTCGCTCTGGCGGCGGCCGCCACCGGCCCGTTCTTCGGACCGGGCAACCTCTTGCGCCGTACCGTCATCGATGGCCTGGCCGACGATCGCTCTGAAGCGGCGGCGCTCGTCGCCGGCTTCCTGGTGGGGCACACCGACGGGCTCTCCGAGCGCCGTCTCGATGAGCTACGCCGGGCGGGGCTGACCCATTTTGTCGCCGTGTCGGGGAGCAACGTCGCCATCTTCCTGGCGGCGTGGTGGCTGGTGATCGGCCCGTTCGGGCTCGATCCGCGGCTGCGCGCCGGTCTCGGGATCGTCGCTCTGGGAGCGTTCGTCGTCGCCACCCGGTGGGAGCCGTCCGTCATCCGGGCGGGGTCGATGGCGGCGGTGGTGCTGGGTGGGCGCATCGTCGGTGTTCCCGTGGACCCGTGGCGGGCTTTGGGGCTGGCGGTGACCGGGCTCCTGCTGTTCTCGGCGGACCTGGCACTCGACGTGGGCTTCCAGCTCTCGGTGGCGGCCACCGCCGGGGTTCTGGTGGCGGTGGCGTTGACACCCCGTCGGCGTCCCCGCTGGTTGTGGGCGGTGCTGCTCGGTACCGCCGGTGCCCAGCTGGCGGTGCTTCCCATCCTGCTCGCCCGGTTCGGGACGGTGCCCCTGCTCAGCCCGATCGCCAACGTCGTCGCCGTGCCCCTGGTCACCACGGCGACCGTGGTCGGAGGGATCGGGGCGTTGACCGGGTTCGCCCCTGCCCTCGACCTGGGGCTGGTTGCCGCCGGCGGCGTCCTCGTCGTCGCCTCGGTAGCCGCCGGGTGGCCCCAGCTCGGCGTGGTCGGGGTGCTCGGGGTGGGAGCGGTGGCCGCCAGCTTCTGGCTGGGACGGCGGCTGCGCCCGGTCCTCGCCGGGGTAGCGGCCGCCGCCCTGATCGCCTGGGGGCTGCCGGTGGGGCCGCCCGATTTTCCCGTGGTGGTGTTCCTCGACGTCGGCCAGGGCGACGCCATCCTGATCCGCGACCCGCCGAGCTCGGTGGTGCTGGTCGACGGGGGACCCGACCCGCTGGTGCTTGGCTTGGCGCTGCGCCGCCACGGCGTCGGCGCCATCGACCTGGTCGTGGTCACCCACGGCGATGCCGACCACGCCGGAGGCCTGCAAGGTCTGGTGGGGGAACGCTCCGTCGGCGCCATCTGGTACCCAGCCGGTCAGCCGGTCGGGGGACTGCTCGACGACCTGCTGGTCGAGGCGGCCACCGCCGGTGTCCCGGTCGCCGCCGTCGGGGCCGGCGATGGCGCCACGCTTGGCAGGATCAACCTCGCGCTGATCGGGCCAGGTCGCCGCTACGCCGCCGACAACGACGGCTCGATCGTGATGCGGGTGACGGCGGGCGGGACCGAGGTCCTGCTCACCGGCGACGTCGGGGCGATCGCTCAGGCAGAGCTGCCTGCTGTTGCCCCCGACGTCCTCCAGGTGCCCCACCACGGCTCATCGACCACCGATCTCGGCTGGCTGGCGGCGACGGTCGGACCGGTGGCGGTGATAAGCGTCGGCGACAACACCTTCGGCCACCCCACCGCTGAGGTGCTGGAAACGCTGGCTCGGGCCGGTGCCACGGTCATGACCACCATCGACCAGGGTGACATCGTGGTCCCATTGTGCCCCTGCCCGAACAACGGTCACCCACCATGAGCGGGCCCGGCGCGGGCGACGCGGTCTCGGTGCGACCCAGACCGGCAGGGTGTGTGCCCCAGCTCTCGGTGCCTCTACCGGAGCTACTCGCCGGTGACCCCGTCGATCGCCTCGCGGATGAGGTCGGCGTGGCCGTTGTGCCGCGCCGTCTCCTCGATCATGTGCAGCATGATCCACCTGAGGCTGAAGGGCTCGCCGTCGCGCGACGGCTTCACCGACGGCTGGTCGAGCGAGGCGGCGGCGTCGACGATCTCCCGGCTGCGGGTGCAGGCCTGCTCGTACAACGCCACCAGCTGTTCCGGGTCGTCGTCCGCCGCGGTGCGGAACTCCCAATCGGGGTCGTCATCGAAGTTGACATGGCGCCACCAGTCCGGTGCCTCCAACCCGAGGAAGACCTCCTGGAACCAGCTCTCCTCCACCAGCGCTATGTGCTTGAGCAGCCCGGCGAGGTGAAGCGACGAGGCGGCGGTGGTCTGCGCCAACTGCTCCCGGTCCAACCCGGCGGCCTTCATCAGCAGGGTGGCCCGCTGGAAGTCGAGGAACTGCACCAGCGAGGTCCGCTCGTCAGCGGACTTGTCCCTGTCCCTGCGTTCCACGATCTCACCGTAGCCGTCGCCCCGCACCAGGGGCTCAGGTGCCGGCGGGGGCAGCGCCGAGCTCGTCACCCGCATCGGGCAATCGCCCGTTCCCCCCCGAGGTGATCGCCGCCCACCTGCGAGGCGGTCGAGGAAGCCGGTGCTGGTGGGTGCGGTGGCGGAGGTACGCTCGGGTGGTGAAGCCGATCGTGGTCGTGTCCACCGACCGGGGAGCGGGTCCCGGGGAGCGTGAGCTGATGTTCGAGGCCGCCCAGCAGGCGTTCGAGCGGTGGGGGATCAGCGACATCACCCGCATCGACGTGCCCGGTCGTGCCAGCGGTGAGGACACGGACGAGGCGGGCATGCGCACCCCGGTCGCCTCTGCCGTCCCCGCCCTGCAGAGCGGATCGCTGTTCGGAGGGGCGACCGGGGTCCTGTTCGTCGACGCCGACCAGCTCCAGAAGACCGAGGCCGAGGTGCTGTCGGAGGTGATCGGCAGCGTCCCCGACGATGGGACTCTCGGGGTGGTGTTCCTGACCACCGGCGCCATGCCGCCCGTGCTCGGTCGGGTGGTGAAGCCCCTGGCCGACACGGTGCAGATCAGGCTGGTGACCGAGGCCGGTGCCGCCACCTGGCTCGGCATCGCCGCCAAGAAGCGCTCGCTCCGGCTGGGGGAGGGGGCGCAGGCGGCCCTGATCCGACGATTCGGCTCGGACGTGGCGGCACTGGGGCAGGCGCTCGACCAACTCGCCGTCGACGGTGCGACGGTCACCGCCGACATGGTCGCCGAGCGGTTCCGCAACCGACCGGATGAGCCGATGTGGAAGGTCACCGATGCGATCGTCGCCGGGAGAACCGGTGAGGCGCTGCGCCGGCTGTCCGACTACCTCCTCCACGGCCACCCGCTCGCCCTGCTCAGCTACCTGCAGAACGACCTGCGCCGCCGGGCGCTCGCCGCCAATGCCCCCGACTACGACACCTTCGTGGCCCGGTCGGGAGCGGCATCCAACCGGGGGACCGAGCGGCTGTGGAACATGAGGCAGCGGGCGCGTTCCGAGGATCTGAGGCGGGCGCTCGCCGCCCTGGCCAAGGCGGACGTCCAACTGAAGACGGCACCCGAAGCCACCCACCGGGTGACACTGGAGCGGCTGACGGTCGCCCTCAGCCTCTGGTACGGCGGCTCGGGGCGGTGAATCCAGGTGAGCCCCGCTGAGGCCGGTGCTCAGCCCTCGTAGACGCGGACGGCCCGCACCACGTAGGTGAAGGTGCCGCCCGGAGCCTCATACGTCACCGAGTCGCCCGGAACGGCTCCGAGCAGGGCGCCGCCGAGTGGGGAGTCGGGAGAGGCGAGCAGCAGACCGGCGACCTTGTTCTCGGATGGGGCCACCAGGAACTCCATCTCGTCGCCGTCCTCGTCGACCACCGTGGCGATGGTGCCGACCCCGACCCGGCCCGAGTCCTCGATCTCACGCACGTCGGCGCTGTCGAGCGTCGACCTGATCTGCCGGATCCTGGCCTCCATCATCCCCTGGTCGTTCTTGGCGGTGTCGTACTCGGCGTTCTCCCGCAGGTCGCCATGGTCACGGGCGTCGGCAATCCGCTGCTCGATCTCTCGCCTGCCGTCGGTCTCGAGATGCTCGAGCTCCTGGCGCAGCTTGGCGTAGGCAGCAGGGGTGAGCCAGGTCTTGGCGCTGGTCATGGGGAGCGATCCTGTTGGTCGGTCGCCGACGACGGCCGGCGGCGAGTTCTTCGAGTCGGTTACTTCTGGAGGGCGGCGACCCGGCGGGCCAGGCGGGCCTTGCGTCGGGCTGCCGTGTTCTTGTGGACGAGCCCCATCGCCACCGCCTGGTCGATCCGCTTCTGGGCGATGCGGACCGCCTTCTCGGTGGCGTCGGGATCGCCGGATTCGGCGACCGCCACCGCCGTCTTGAAGCGGGTCTTGAGCTCGGAGCTCACCGACTTGTTGCGATCGTGCCGCACCGTGTTCTGACGGTTGCGCTTGATCTGCGACTTGATGTTGGCCATGCGACGACAAACCTCTGCGAACGGGAACGAGCAAGGCTACCACAGCGGGCCGCCGGTACAATGCCCATGTCTGTGTTGAGCAGACCCGTTCCGCTTCACCGTAGGGCCCATGACCGAGCTGGCGCGCATCCGCAACTTCTGCATCATCGCCCACATCGACCACGGCAAGTCGACCCTGGCCGATCGCTTCCTGCAGCGCACCGGCACCGTCGCCGAGCGGGACATGCGCGAGCAGCTTCTCGACACCATGGACCTGGAACGGGAGCGGGGCATCACCATCAAGGCCAACGCGGTGCGTATCGACTACCGCGCCGGCGACGGCGAGATCTACGTCCTCAACCTGATCGACACCCCGGGCCACGTCGACTTCTCGTACGAGGTGTCGCGCTCGCTGGCGGCCGCCGAGGGGGCGCTGCTGGTGGTCGACGCCACCCAGGGGATCGAGGCCCAGACCCTGGCCAACGCCTACCTTGCCATCGAGAGCGGGTTGGAGATCATCCCGGTGGTCAACAAGATCGATCTGCCCGCGGCCGAGCCCGACCTGGTTGCCGACCAGATCATCGGGGTCATCGGCGGCACCCGCGCCGATGTGCTGCGGGTCTCGGCCAAGTCGGGCGAGGGGGTCGACGAGCTGCTCGAGGCGATCGTCGCCCGCCTCCCCGCCCCCACCGCGGTCGTCGACGGACCGCTGCGGGCCCTGGTGTTCGACTCGTATTACGACATCTACCGAGGCGTCGTCTGCCACGTCAGGGTGGTGGACGGTGCCCTGGTCCAGGACGACGAGATCCGGTTCATGGTCACCGGGGAGATGGTGACCGCAGACGAGATCGGCACCCTGTCCCCGGCCCCGCGGCCGGGACGCCGCCTCGGTCCGGGCGAGGTCGGCTACCTGATCACCGGGATCAAGGAGATCGACCTGGTCCGGGTCGGGGACACCGTCACCCATGCCGGGAGGCAGGCCGAGTTCCCGCTTGCGGGTTACCGGGAGCCGAAGCCGATGGTGTTCTCGGGGCTGTTCCCCACCGAGGGCCACGACTTCGAGCGGCTGCGTGAGGCGCTCGACAAGCTTCGCCTCAACGACTCGTCCCTGGTGTACCAGGCGGAGACGTCGCGGGCGCTCGGGTTCGGGTTCCGCTGCGGTTTTCTCGGGCTGCTCCACATGGAGATCGTTCGGGAGCGGCTGGAGCGCGAGTACGACCTCGACCTGGTGGCGACCGCGCCGTCGGTGGAGTACCGGGCGACGCTCACCGATGGCTCGGTGGTCCAGGTGCGCTCCCCACAGGACCTGCCCGAGCTAAGCCGGCTGGCCACCGTGGCCGAGCCGATGGTGGCGGTGATGATCCTGACCCCAACCGAGTACGTGGGGACCGTGATGGACCTGGCCCAGCAGCGTCGCGGCGAGATGGGGAAGATGACCTACCTGAGCCCGGAGCGGGTCGAACTTCACTACCGGGTGCCGCTGGCCGAGATCGTCTTCGACTTCTTCGACCAGCTCAAGTCGAGAACCAGGGGCTACGCCTCGCTCGACTACGAGCCGAGCGGCTACCTGGAGGCGGATCTGGTAAAGGTCGAGATCCTCCTCAACGGGATCTCCGTCGACGCCTTCTCCACCATCGTGCATCGGGAGAAGGCCTCCACCTACGGGCGGGCCATGGTCGACCGACTGCGCCAGCTGATCCCCCGCCAGCTCTTCGACGTGCCCGTCCAGGCCGCCGTCGGGACCAGGGTCATCGCTCGGGAGACCATCAAGGCGAAGCGCAAGGACGTGCTGGCCAAGTGCTACGGCGGCGACATCACCCGCAAGCGCAAGCTGCTCGAGAAGCAGAAGGAGGGCAAGCGGCGGATGAAGATGGTGGGCAACGTCGAGGTGCCCCAGGAGGCCTTCGTCGCCGCGCTGCGCATCGATGGCTGACCCCCGTCGAACATCACCGGACGATCCGGTCCTCGCCGACGCCGCCGTCGCTTGGCGGGCCGCATACGTCCACATCCCGTTCTGCCGCCGCCGCTGCCCCTACTGCGACTTCGCGGTTGTGGCCGGCGACGAATGGGGCGGTCCCATCGACCGCTATGTCGAAGCCGTCGTGGCCGAGATCGCCATGGAGCTTGTGTGGGGGCCGCTCGATGCGGTGAACTTCGGGGGCGGCACCCCGACCTCGCTCACCGCTCGCCAGCTGGCCAGGGTGCTCGACGCCGTCACCGACCGCTTCGGGATCGCCCCCGGCGCCGAGATCAGCATCGAGGCCAATCCCGAGGACTGGGACGAGGCGGGCTGGGCCGATCTCGTCGCCCTCGGGTTCACCCGGATCTCGCTCGGGGTGCAGTCCTTCGACCCTGCGGTCCTTGCCTCCCTCGGTCGCAGCCACGACCCGGAGAAGGCGGCGGCGGCGGTGACCGGGGCGCGCACGGCCGGTTTCGGGTCGGTGTCACTCGACCTCGTCTTCGGCGCCGCCGCCGAGAAGGGGGCGAGCTGGGGACGGACCGTCGCCACCGCCGTCGGTCTCGGGCCCGATCACCTGTCCGGCTATGCGCTCACCGTGGAGCGGGGGACCGAGTTGTCCCGGATGGTCGGCGCCGGTCTGGTGCCCGCCTCCGATCCGGATGATCAGGCGGACGCATACGAGCTGCTCGTCGCCGCCGCCACCGGCGCCGGTCTCGTCCACTACGAAGTGTCCAACTTCGCCCGGCGGGGCCATGCCTGCCGCTACAACCTGGGGACATGGGCCCAGGGCGGGTACCTCGCCTTCGGGCTCGGGGCCCACGGCCACCGCGACGGGTTGAGGACCCGCAACGTGCGGCGCATCGACGCCTACCTGGCGGCGGTCGAGGGGAACCGCAGGCCTCTCGCCGGCACCGAGTCGCAGGATCCGTGGGGGAGGGAGCAGGAGCGGTTGATGCTGGGGCTGCGGCGGCGCGCCGGGGTGGTTCCCGGCGACATCGGCCGCGCCCTGGAGCGGTCCGAGCAGGGGCGGCGGCTGATGGAGGCGGGAGTGCTGGGGGCGGGTCCCGACCGGTTGGTGATGCTGAGACCGCTGCTCACCGACGAGGTGACGAGGGCCGTGCTCTCACTCTCAGCAGACGACTGCTAAATTCGGGCCCATGTTGGACGATCGCGGATCCCGGGTTCTCCAGGCCCTGGTCGAGGAGTACATCGCCACCGGGATGCCGGTGAGCTCGCATGCGATCGTCGAACGCAGCGGGCTGCCGGTGTCGAGTGCCACCGTCCGCAACGAAGTCGCCCGCCTCGAGTCGTACGGGTTCGTGGAGCAGCCGCACACCTCGGCGGGCCGGGTCCCGACTGCGGCCGGCTACCGGTTCTACGTCGACCACGCCTCGCCGGCCAAGCTGCGCAGCGCCACCCGCAGTAGGATCACCTCGTTCTTCTCCGAGGTGCACCGCGAGCTGAGCCGGGTGCTCAAGGAGACCACGGGGCTGCTTGCCGAGGTGAGCCATTTCCCCGCCGTCGTCATCGGCCCCGGTCTGGTCGGCGAGACGGTGCGTGCCCTGCACCTCGTCCCCCTCGGGGGCCCTGTGGTGCTGACGGTGACCGTCACCGGGTCGGGCAGGGTCGCCCAGGACGTGGTGCGGCTCGACGCCATCCTCGACCGGACCCAGCTGGCCGAGGCGGAGCGGATGCTCGCCGTCGCCTACGAGGGACACACCGTGGCCGATGGCAACCTCAGGGTGGGCGCCATCCCCACAGACGCCGCCTCGCCCCCGGTCCAGACGTTGATCGATGCGGTCGCCACCACCTTGGGACGCGCCGATCGGGCCACCACCGAGGTGTTCGTCGGGGGGACCTCCCAACTGGTCGAGCTGTGGCATGACCTGGCCCATGTCCACGCCATCCTCGCCATCCTCGAGCAGGAGGCAACGGTGCGCCGCATCGTCGACACCGAGTCGCCCGGGACCTCGGTCAGGCTCGGGGTCGAGATCGACGTCGCCGGCCTCGATCTCGCCGTGGTGTCGAGCTCGTACGACGCCGGCGAGCACGGCATCGGTCGGCTGGCGGTGCTCGGCCCGATGCGGATGGACTACCGGCGCACCATGCGGATCGTCGAAGAGGTCGGGGACAGCCTCGGCGACAGCCTGGGCGGCTGAGGCGTGACCCATCCAGACGCGAGCGGGCAGGGCACCGGCGCACCACCATCGAACCAACCGCGAGAGGTCTGAGACGGAAATGGCAGACTATTACGAGGTGCTCGGGGTCTCCAGGGACGCCAGTGCCGATGAGATCAAGCGCAGGTTCCGGACCCTCGCCCGCGAGACCCACCCGGACGCCAATCCCGACGACCCCGCAGCCGAGGCCCGCTTCCGCCAGATCGCCGAGGCGTACGAGGTCCTATCGGACGAAGGCAGGCGGGCCGCCTACGACCGCGGTGAGCGGTTCGGGACCGACCTGTTCAGCGCCGGGGCAACCCTCGAGGAGATCCTCTCCCAGTTCTTCGGCGCAGGCTTCGGCGGGTTCGGGGGGTTCACCTCGCACCCGGCGCGGCGCAAGGGCCGCGACCTCTCCGTCGCCGTCGACCTGACCCTGGACGAGGCGGCCACCGGCGTGGCCCGCGAGGTCACCTACCGGTCGGCGATCACCTGCGACACCTGCTCCGGCGTCGGCTCAGCCCCGGGCGCCAGCCCCACCCGATGCGGCGCCTGCGGAGGGACCGGCCATGTGCGGGTAACCCGCAGCACCTTCCTCGGGTCGATGATGACCGTTGCCGAGTGCTCCACCTGCTCGGGATGGGGCGAGGTGATCGCCGATCCGTGCCCCGCATGCTCGGGCCGCGGGCGGGTGGACGACTCCGTCACCGTCACCATCGACATCCCCGCCGGTGTCGACCACGGCACCAGGCTCCGACTGGGGGGCAGGGGCGAGGCCGGGGAGCGGCGCACCCCGGCGGGCGATCTCTACGCCTCGGTGCGGGTGGCACCGGACGAGCGGTTCGAGCGGCTCGGCGACGACCTGCACCATCGAGTCCGGCTCGGTCTGGCCGAGGCCACCCTTGGGGCCGACCTCAAGGTGCCGCTGGTCGGGGGCGAGTTCCTCGACGTCGAGATCCCGGCGGGGACCCAGCCGGGCACCGTGTTCAAGATCGACCGCCAAGGCATGCCCCGGCTCCGCCGCCGGGGGAGAGGCGATCTGCTGATCGAGATCCAGGTGATGGTGCCCACCGACCTCACCGACGAGCAGACCGAGGTGTTGCGCCACTTCGCCGAGCTGCGCGGGGAATCACCGGCCGCCCCACGCAAGAAGCGCCGCTTCTTCGCCGACTGACGTGCGCCACGTTCCCCACGTCCACCGTTCGGGGCCGTCACCGGACCGGGCCGTCACGCTCGGTGACGACAACCTCCACCACCTCACCAGGGTCCTCCGGCTGGGGCCGGGTACGCCCATCGGCGGTGCTGGTGGCCACCGCCGAGCGCCGTCATGCATGAGCGCCGGCGGCTTGTCGCCCGGTGTCCGGGGCACCGCCCCGGTGCCGGTATACTCAACGGGTCTCCATGCGTTCTCGCTGCGCATCCCCCTCCCGTACCCCTTTGTGAGGATCCGTGACGTCCCCGTCCGCAGTGGACATCCAACTCAAGGTTCCCAGCAACCACCTCATCGTGGACCTCCTCGGCGAGCGCGACGTCCACCTCAGGCACATCGAAGCGGCGTTCCCCGACGTCCGGATCGTGGCTCGGGGCAACCAGATCGATGTCCACGGCGCCGAGGCCGACGCCGGGATGGTGCGAACCATCTTCGACGAGCTGCTCATCCTCGTGCAGGAGGGTGAGACACTGGACGACGACCGGGTGCTGCGGGTCATCGACCTGGTGCGCCGCGACGTACCCGCCCCTTCCGGAGTGTTCACCGAGGCGATCAAGGTGGGTCGGGGCAAAGTGGTGCGGTCCAAGACCCTCGGTCAGAAGCGCTACGTCGACGCGGTACGGGACAACACCCTGGCCTTCGGGGTGGGGCCGGCGGGCACCGGGAAGACTTATCTGGCCATGGCCTGCGCCGTCGAGGCGTTGATCTCGGGGTCGGTGCGCCGCATCATCCTCAGCCGCCCCGCGGTCGAGGCTGGGGAGCGGCTCGGCTTCCTCCCCGGCGACCTCGCCGCCAAGGTCGACCCGTACCTGCGCCCTCTGTACGACGCCCTCTACGAGATGCTTGGCCCCGACGAGACCAGGCGCCTGATGGATCGGGGGACCATCGAGATCGCCCCGCTCGCCTACATGCGGGGGCGGACGCTCAACGACGCCTTCATCGTCCTCGACGAGGCGCAGAACACGTCGCCGGAGCAGATGAAGATGTTCCTCACCCGGTTGGGCTTCAATTCGAAGATGGTGATCACCGGAGACGTCACCCAGACCGACCTGCTCGACGGGCGCCCCTCGGGTCTGCGGGTGGTGGGGTCGGTGCTGCGCGACATCGACGGGATCGCCTTCGTCGAGCTCGGCCTCGAGGACGTGGTGCGGCACCGGATCGTCGCCGCAATCGTCCAGGCATACGAGCGTTTCGAGGCCCGCATGGCCGAGGCGCCGTCACGGGACCGCTCGTGGACACCGTAAGCACGGCGCAGCAGCGCCCCACCTGGCCGATCGTCGCCAGCATCGTCGTCACCGTCGTTGCCGTGGCTATGGCGCTGGTGGTGGGCCGTCCCGCCGCCGCCCCCGCCATCAGCCTCGAGGTCGGCGACATCGCCTCCGAGGACTTCGTCGCCACCCGCTACACCGAGCTGGTCGACGATGCCGCCACCGAGCAGGCCCGCATCCAGGCGTCCGATGCGGTCGAGCCGGTTTACGAGATCGACCAGGACGGGACCAGCCGGGTGGAGCAGCGGATCGGGCTTCTCTTCGCTTCGGTGCGCGACGCCCCGGCGCCGGTCGGGCTGACCATCAACCACGATGCCGGGCCCATCCAGCCGACCTCCGTCGGCAATGAGTTCATCGTCGAGTACACGGTGACCGTGACCAACCCGGCCTCGACCCGTCGCAGCTACCAGCTCACCCAGACCCCGCTGCTGTCGTCTGCGGCCCGGATGCTGTCGGCCGTGATGACCGCCGAGCTGAGCACCGGCGACGCCCACCGGGACGACCTCGACCCGACGGTTCTGCCGTGGTCGCTCACCGGGGCCGAGGGGCTGCAACAGATCCAGCCGAGCAGCACGGACACCTACACGGTGGAGGTGCGGTTCGCCGTCAACGCCGCCCAGGTCACCGACGACAACTCGGACTGCGTGTTGGGGGAGGGGGACCGCAACACCGGGCTGCGCAGCGAGGCACGGGTCACCGTCGACCCCAACAGCGCAGATGCCGTCACCTGCCAGGTGCTCCCCGAGGTGACGCTGCCGGCCCCGCCCGCCGGTGAGGGCGACAGCACCACCACGTCGAGCTCGACCACGACCACAACCACCGCCCCGAGCACGTCGACCACCACCACGATCCCGGTCGAGGAGCAGATCGCCGGTCTGGTCAGCGAGTACGGCAGCCTCTACGAGGACGCCATCCCGGTGCTGGTCACCCTGTACGCCGATCACCTGGCGGACGTCGCCAACGGCGGCGCCGGGTTCTTCGACGCCGTGGAGCAGGAGGTCATGGACCTGGCGACCGAGCGTATTGCCGCCGGGATCCGGGCGGACGAGCTCGCCGATGTCCGGCTCGGGCTCACCTCGGCGCCGCCGCCGCTGTTCGTCCAGGGGCTCGACGCCGAGGCCCGCGCCATGCTTGCCCAGGCGGGAGCCGTAGTGGTCGCCCTCTCGCTCGAGGCCAACGAGATCGAGAACCAGGAGGCCACTGCGCTGGCCAGGGAGGCGGCGGCGGCCGGTGTCGCCGAGGTCACCCGGATCTGGGTCGAGACCCAGCCCATCGTCAGGGCGGGGAACGCCATCGACGCCGTCCAGCTCGAGGCCATCACCGTCAACGGCCTGCTCGATCCCGAACCGGGGACGTCCCGCATCGCCGCCGCCGCCCTCGGCGGGCTGGCCGTGCTGATGGCGGCCCTGTTCCTGTGGCGGATCACCCCGGCGCGCTGGTCGCAGCCGAAGCACATATTCATCCTCGGGATCCTGCTGCTCATCGCCGCCCTGGTGTCGCGGATCCCCCAGCTCCTCGGCAATGAGAGCCCGCAGTTGGCGTACATCATCCCCGCCTCGCTGCTCGGGTACGCCTCCGCCATCCTCTACGAGCCGCGTACCGCCCTGCTCACCGCGGTGCCGATGGCGATGTTCGTGGCGATCTCGACGCTCGACCCGGCGCTCACCGTGTTCGCCGCCGCCGCCACGGTGACTCCGATCGCCTTCGTCTCGGCGGTTTCGACCAGGCGCGAGCTCCGGCTGGCGGTGTTGCTCGGCGCCGCCGTGCTCGCCCCGCTGGCCTACACCATCGCCTGGATGTTCGACGGGCGATCGGCCGCCTGGGCCGCCGCCTTGGCCGGGTTCATCGGTGGTCTCATCGGAGGGTTCATCGGCCAGGGGCTGGTGTCGTTCCTCGAGAACCTGTTCCAGCTGACCACGACGGTCACCCTGCTCGACCTCACCGACCGCAACCACCCGGCGTTGCGCCTCATCGAGGAGCGCGCCCCTGGGACGTTCAACCACTCGATCATGGTGGGCAACCTGGCGGGCAAGGCCGCCCGTGCCATCGGGGCCGATCCACTCTTCGCTCAGGCCGCCGCCTTCTATCACGACCTGGGCAAGACCGAGAACCCGCAGTACTTCATCGAGAACCAGTTCGGGGTGTCCAACCCGCACGACGAGCTCGATCCCGTGGAATCGGCCGACCTGATCAGGCGGCACGTCGCCGATGGCCTGGTCCTGGCCCGCCGTTACCGCATCCCTCCCGAGATCGCCGCCGCCGTCGAGCAGCACCACGGCACCGGGCTGATGCGCTACTTCTATCACAAGGCCCTGGAGAACGACCCCTCGGTCGATCCGGCCCGCTTCCGCCACACCGGAACCAAGCCGCAACGCAAGGAGATGGCGATCCTGATGATCTCGGACGCGGTGGAGGGGGCGGCTCGATCGATGGCCCAGATCGAGGACCCGACCTCGGAGAGCCTGCGCAAGGTGGTGGATTCGGTGGTGGGTGAGAAGTTCGACGACGGCCAGTTCGACGAGAGCGACCTGACCTTCGGCGACCTCACCAGGGTGAAGGACGCCCTGGTGGTGGCGCTGATCGGCTACTACCACACCCGGATCCCGTACCCGGGCTTCCCCGGTGCCCCGGTGGGTTCGGGATGAACATCGTCATCGCCGACGAACGCGCAGACCCGCTGAGCACGGGCGCCTCCGACGAGGGCGGGCTGCTCACCCTGGCCGCCATGGTGCTCGACGGCGAGTCGTTCCCGTCGTCGACCGAGGTCACGGTGACCATGGTCGATCCCCACCGCATCGCCGAGCTGAACCGGGACCATTTGGGGAAGACCGGCCCAACGGACGTGCTGTCGTTCCCGATCGAGGACCTGACGCCGGGCACGGCGCCCGCGTTGTCGCCGGGCGACCCGCCGCTGCTGATCGGCGACGTGGTCATCTGCCCCGCCTTGGTGGCGGAGCGGGCCTCCGACCACGGGGTCGGGTTCGACGACGAGATGGCCCTGATGGTGGTCCACGGCCTGCTCCACCTGCTCGGGTACGACCACCAGGCCGACGAGGAGGCCGAGCACATGGAATCGGTGGAGCGCCGCTACCTGGCCGCCGTGGGCAGGGCGAGGCGATGACCACCGCCGCCCTGCTCGTCGCCGCCGCTCTCGTGGTCGTCGCCGGGATTCTCCGCGCCGCCGGCGCCTCGCTGGTGCGCACTCCCCGGGCCGACGCCCTCCAGGACGCCGCCGATGGTGACCGGCGGGCCGCCAAGGTCGCCGCCCTGCTCGTCTCCAGGACCAATCTGCAGCCCGCCCTCGGTCTGGTTCACACCGGGTTGATGGTGGTGGCGGCGATCAGCGCCACCTGGGGGCTGAGCCGGAGCACGACCGGGTGGGGCTTGATGGTCGAGCTGGTGCTGCTCTCTCTGCTCCTGCTCGCCGTCAGCGAGATCCTGCCCCGTGGCTATGGCCGGGGACACCCCCGCCTGCTCGCCTACCGGTGGGTGTTCCTGCTGGGGCCGGCGGTGACGTTCGGTCGGGCGGCCTCCGACCTGATCAGCGACGACAACGGCGATGACCACGAGCCGAACGGCGACGAGGACGAGGACGACGACACCGAGCGGGACCTCATCTCGTCGGTGATCGAGGTGGGCGACACCGTGGTGCGCGAGGTGATGGTGCCCCGCCCCGACATGGTGACGCTGCCGTCGACGGCAACGGTGGACGAGGCGATAGCCCTGTCGATCGGGGCCGGGCGGTCCCGCATCCCGGTGCTGGGCGCAGGGATCGACGACGTCATCGGCGTGCTCTACGTGCGCGACCTTCTCGTCCTCTTTGACGACGACGGCGGGGAGCGGCGGGTGGACGACCTGGTCCGACCCGTGTTCATCGTCCCCGAGGCGATGCCGGTGCTCGACCTGATGCGGGAGATGCAAAGCGACCGGGACCATCTGGCCATCGTCGTCGACGAGTTCGGTGGCACCGCCGGGCTGGTGACCATGGAGGACCTGCTCGAGGAGATCGTCGGTGAGATCAGCGACGAGTACGACGAGGAGGAGCCGCTGATCACCGAGCTCGGCAGCGGCGAGTACCTCATGGACGGCCGGGTCAGCATCGACGAGCTCGAGGATCTGATCGGGATCGAGGTGCCCGACGAGGACTGGGACACGGTCGGAGGGTTGCTACTCGGGCTGGCTGGCCGGGTCCCCGAGGAGGGCGAATCGTTCACGTTCGAGGAGCACATCTTCACCGCCGAGCAGGTCCAGGGCAGGCGTATCGCCCAGGTCCGGCTCCGCCCCCGATGACGGACGACGCCACCACCCCTGCGGTGGCGGCGGACGGCTCGATGCCGCTCCGGTCCGGGTTCGTGGCCGTGGTGGGCAGACCCAACGTCGGCAAGTCGACCCTGGTCAACGCCCTGGTGGGGACCAAGGTGTCGATCACGTCGCCCCGGCCCCAGACCACCCGCAACAGCATCCGCGGCGTCGCCAACCTCGACGACCCGCCCGCCCAGATCGTCCTGGTCGACACCCCGGGGCTGCACCGGCCCCGCACCGCCCTCGGCTCCAGGCTGAACCGGCTGGTCGAGGACTCGCTCACCGGGACCGACCTGGTGGCGATGCTGCTCGACGCCATCCAGCGGGTGGGACCCGGCGACCGGATGCTGGCACAGCGTCTCGCCCCCATCGCCGACCGGGTCATCGTCGTCGTCAACAAGACCGACATGGCCAAGCCCGATCAGATTGCCGAGCGCCTGGCCGAAGCATCCGGCTGGGACTTCGCCGCCTACGTCCCGATCTCGTCGGTGACGGGACAGGGACTCGACGCCCTCCGCAAGGAGATCGTGAGCAGGCTCCCCGAAGGCCCCGCCTACTTCCCCGAGGGCATGACGACCGACCAGCCCGACGAGTTGCTCGCCGGCGAGATCATCCGGGAGCAGTACCTGGGCAGGCTGCGCGAGGAGCTCCCCCACTCGCTCGCCCTGATCGTCGATGAGATCACCCAGCGGACCGGGGGCACGGTTTACGTGGCGGCCACGGTGGTCGTCGAGCGGCAGTCGCAGAAGGGCATCGTGATCGGCAAGGGTGGGAGCGCCCTCAAGGCAGTGGGCGAGGCCGCCCGCACCGAGCTGGAACGCCTGTTCGCCGCCCCGGTGTACCTCGATCTCAGGGTGAGGGTGGAACCCGACTGGCAACGCCACGACACCCTGCTCGACCGGCTCGGCTTCTGACCCGCTGGGACTTGCCGAACTTCAGCGGATTGCGCGTCGTCAGGGGTGCGCAGAACCTGAGGTTCGGGAAAACGGGGCATCGCTCCCCCAACTTCAGCGGATCGCGTGTCGTGGCGACACGCAGGAACCTAAGGTTGGTCTGTTCGGTGTCAAGACCGTCCCCTCCGAGGTGTCCGCCGTGGGTCTCCGCCATGACCAGGGAATCGTGTTGCGCGGCTATCCGTTCGGCGACGCCGACCGGATCGTGGTGCTGCTCAGCCCAAACAACGGCAAGGTGCGGACGGTGGCCAAGGGGGTGCGCCGGACCCGGAGCCGGTTCGGAGGGCGGCTCGAGCCCTTCTCCCACGTCGACGTCGTCCTGTACGAGGGGCGCAACCTCGACACGATCACCCAGGTGACCCTGGTCGAGCCGTACCACAACCTCCGCAACGACCTCGATGCCGTGCTCGCTGCCGGTTCGATGGTGGAGGTGGCGGACATCGTCGCCCAGGAGAACGAGGCCTCGATGCGGCTGTTCCTCCTGCTCCAGCGCGGGCTGCGCGCCCTCGACCACGGCCAGGTGGGGCCGGATCTGGCCACCGCCTTCCTGCTCAAGGCGGCGGCAGTGGTCGGAGTGGCTCCGGCGCTGGAACGGTGTGCCGGGTGCGGCCGGGCCGAGGGGCTGACCCGGTTCAGCTTTGCCGCAGGCGGGGCGCAGTGTGAGAGGTGCCGCACCTCCGGGGCCTACGCCCTGCGCAAGGGGGTCACCGACCACCTGGCGGTGTTGGCGGGGGCCGACCTGGCTGCCCTCCCCGAGACCGACCCGGGGATGCGGGGCGAGGGACTGGGTGTCGCCCGCCGGTTCCTCGAATACCACCTCGAGCGCGCCCTGGGAGCGTTCGCCGTGCTCGATGCCTGACATCGACCGCACCGGGATCGACCGCACCGGGATCGATCCCGGCCAGGTGCCCAACCACGTCGGGTTGATCCTCGACGGCAACGGGCGCTGGGCCAACGCCCGCGGGCTTCCCCGCACCGCAGGCCACGCCGCCGGCGAGGCGGCGCTGTTCGACGTGGTGGAGGGGGCGATCGAGCTGGGGATCCGCTGGCTGTCCGCCTACACCTTTTCCACCGAGAACTGGGCCCGATCGGTCGACGAGGTCGAGTTCCTGATGTGGTTCAACGAGGACCTGCTGGTGAGGCGGCGCGACGAGTTCGATGCGATGGGGGTGCGGATGCGGTTCGTCGGCGACCTCGCCGACCCGAGGATCCCGGACCGCAACCGCACCATCATGCGCCAAGCCGAGGACAAGACGGCGGGCAACCGGATCCTCGACCTGGTGTTCGCCTTCAACTACGGGAGCAGGGCCGAGATCGCGTCGGCGGCCCGGGCGATCGCCGCCACCGTCGCCGCAGGCGAGCTCGACCCGGACGCCGTCGACGCCGCCGTCGTCGCCCGCCACCTGTACGTCGCCGACATGCCCGACCTCGACCTGGTGATCCGGTCGTCGGGGGAGCACCGGCTGTCCAACTTCATGCTGTGGCAGTCGGCGTACGCCGAGCTGTGGTTCCCCGGGATCCTGTGGCCCGACTTCGACCGCCACCACCTGGCCGATGCGGTCCGCCACTACCAGCAGCGCGACCGGCGCTTCGGCGGGGCGGTCGACGCCGTCTCCACCTGAGGGCGCCGCTCCCCGGCCCTATCATCCGGCGCTCCGCCGACCGAGCAGAGGCCTCAGCACATGCCCGCCGACTTCGACACCATCGTCAACCTCGCCAAGAAGCGCGGGTTCGTCTTCCAGTCCTCCGAGATCTACGGCGGGCTCCGCTCGGCATACGACTACGGGCCGCTCGGTGTCGCCATGCTGCGCAACATCAAGGACCAATGGTGGCGGTCGATGGTGCGGATGCGGGACGACATCGTCGGGATCGACTCCGCCGTAATCCAGTCGCCGCGGGTGTGGGAGGCGTCGGGTCACGTCGCCTCGTTCACCGACCCCCTGGTCGAATGCACCAACTGCCATGGCCGGCACCGGCAGGACAAGCTCGATGGCCCCGACCAGTGCCCGACCTGCGGTAAGCGGGGCACCTTCACCGAGCCCAAGCAGTTCAACCTGATGTTTCGCACCCACATGGGCCCGGTCGAGGGCGAGGCCAACCTGGTGTACCTGCGGCCGGAGACGGCGCAGGGCATCTTCATCAATTTCGAGAACGTCCGTCGCACCGCGCGGATGAAGCTGCCGTTTGGTATCGCCCAGATCGGAAAGGCGTTCCGCAACGAGATCACCCCCGGCCAGTTCGTGTTCCGCACCCGCGAGTTCGAGCAGATGGAGATGGAGTTCTTCTGCAGACCGGAGGAGGCGGACCAGTGGTACCGCACCTGGCAGGACCTGCGCTGGAACTGGTACACGGATCTGGGTATGCAGGCGGACAACCTGCGGCTGCGGGAGCACGAGGCCGACGAGCTGTCGCACTACTCGTCGGGCACGTCCGACATCGAGTACCTGTTCCCGTGGGGCTGGGACGAGCTCGAGGGCATCGCCAACCGCACCGACTTCGACCTGCGCGCCCACGCCGGGGCGAGCGGCAACGACCTCACCTACTTCGACCAGGAGTCGGGGGAGCGGTTCTACCCGTACGTGATCGAGCCGGCCGCCGGCGCCACCCGCACCACCTTCGCCTTCCTCATCGACGCCTACCACGAGGAGCAGGTCGACGGCGAGACCAGGACCGTGCTCAGGCTCGATCCCCGGCTCAGCCCGGTCAAGGTGGCGGTGCTGCCCCTGTCGAAGAGGGACGAGCTGATCGCCGTGGCCACCCGGGTCGCCGACGAGCTGCGGGTCCGGTGGGACATCGAGATGGACATCACCCAGGCCATCGGGCGCCGCTACCGGCGTCAGGACGAGATCGGCACCCCGTACTGCGTCACCGTCGACTTCGACTCGCTCGAGGACGGCGAGGTGACGGTGCGCCACCGCGACACCATGGCCCAGGACCGGATCCCGATGGAGGCATTGGAGGGCTACCTGTCCGAACGGCTCGATCCGTCGCCGTCCGGCTCGGGCGGCTCGTAGCCGAGCGGCGGGGTCGCCTCGAAGTACGGGCTGAGCACCATCACCGTCTGTGTGGTGCCCTTCGAGATCTTCCTGATCGAGTCGATGATCTCGCCGAGGTGGGCCGGGCTCTCCGCCCGGACATGAACCAGCAGGTCGAACTGGCCGCTGACGGCGCCGCACCCCACCACCCAGGGGATCGCCCTGAGCTGCTCGCCGACATCGGCCAGAGAGCGCCGTGAGGCGACGCTGATCGAGACCAGGGCGACGACGGGGAGCCCGAGCTTCGACCAGTCGAGACTGACCGTGAACCGCGAGATCACCCCGGACTGGCGCAGCCGCTTGACCCTTTGATGCACGGTGGCGGTCGCCATCCCCAGGTCCTTTGCGATGCGGGCGTACGGCGTTCGGGCATCTTCGAGCAGAATGGTGAGGATTCTTCGGTCAATCGCGTCCATGACGATTAATCTACCAAGGATGGCACGGAATTGGAATAGATTCTTCAGATTCGTGTTATCGTTGGCGTACGCCAGGTTCAGTAGGAAGGAGGCGCGATGATGATCAATCCAATCACGATGGCTCAGCTTGCTGCGGTCCTGCGCCGCCAGGCCGAGGCCGAGGCCCTCGCCCACCGCATCAGGACCTGATACGTTCGGTGAAGGACCGTTTCCAGCCCTTCGCCGCCGATCGAACGGGGAGCCCGGAGTTTCCTCCCTTCCGCCGGGCTCCCCGTTCTCGCGCCCGGGAGAGCCGGGCAGCAGGCCCCGGTACAATCGCCGCGGTGGCCTACTCCTCGGACGACAAGGAACGCGTCAGGGAGCGGACCGATCTGGCGGAGCTGGCCGCCGAGGTGACCAGGGTGAAGCGCTCGGGCCGGAGCGTCACCGCCATCTGTCCCTTCCATGACGAGAAGACCCCATCGCTGTCGATCGACCCGGCGCGGGGGCTCTTCCACTGCTTCGGCTGCGGGAAGAGCGGGGACGTGTTCACCTGGGTCGAGGAGACCCAGGGGGTCGACTTTCCTTCCGCCCTCGAGGTCCTGGCCCGCCGCGCCGGGATCACCCTCACCGAGAGCCGGGGGGAGCAGCATCGCCGCGGGCAGCGGGAGTTGCTGGTGGAAGCCGTCACCGATGCCGTCGCCTTCTACCACGAGCGGCTGAAGAGCGGGGAGGACGCGGCCGGGGCCAGGGGCTACCTGCGGGGTCGCGGCTACGGCGCCGACGTCATCTCCCGGTTCTCGATCGGCTACTCCCCGCCGGGGTGGGATGCCCTGGTCACCCATCTCCTCGCCAAGGGTCACGACCCGGCCACGCTGCTCAAGGCCGGGCTCGGATCCCGCTCGAGTCGTGGTTCCATCATCGACCGGTTCCGGGGCAGGTTGATGTTCCCGATAAGCGATCTGCGCGGCGACCCGGTCGGGTTCGGGGCGCGGGTGCTCGACGGCGACGGGCCCAAGTACCTCAACTCGCCCGAGACCCCGATCTACCACAAGTCACGGCTTCTGTTCGGTCTCGACCGGGCCAAGTCCGAGATCGTCCGCACCGATCGGGCGGTGGTGGTCGAGGGCTACACCGATGTGATCGCCTTCCACCTCGCCGGCCACCCGGTGGCGGTCGCCACCTGCGGCACCGCCCTGGGCGAGGAGCACCTCGACCTGCTCCGCCGCTTCACCAAGCGGGTGGTGCTTGCATTCGACAGCGACGCCGCCGGTACCGGGGCGGCGCTGCGCGGCTTCGACCGCTCGGTCCCGGGCGATCTCGACCTGCGGCTGGCCCGGTTCCCCGACGGCCGCGATCCCGCCGATCTGCAGCAGGCGGGGATGGGGGACACGCTGGTTCGGGCGGTCGACGACTCGGTGCCGCTGCTCAAGTTCCGCATCGACCGCGAGCTGGAGGGATTCGACATGGCCGAACCCGAGGCCAAGGTGAGGGCGGCAACGGCGGCGGCTCGGATCATCGCCCTCCACCCCGACCCGGCGGTCAGGGAGGAGTACGCCCGGCGGGTGTCTCGGCTGACCGGCGTCGACCAGGCCGTAGTCGTCAGGGCGGCCCGGCGGGACGGCGCCGTGCCCGCCTCGGCCGTGGTAGTGGACCGCAAGCCGACGTCCGGGGAGGAACGAGCCGAGCGCGAGCTGCTGCGGCTGGTGCTGGCCAACGACGAAGGGCTGAGCCGCCACCAGATCGACGCCGACCTGTTCCGGATCCCCACATACCGCGCCGGGTTCGAGCTGGTTGGCTCGGACATCTTCGAGCTGGAGCCGGGCCAGGCTCCCAACCTCGGTGCGCTCCTCGGCGGCGCCGCTGAGGACGTCCGGGGGTTCCTCAGCGGGCTCGCCCTGGAAAGGGGTCCCCTGGCGGCGGCGGACGACATCGTCCGCAAGCTGCGGTTGAACCGGGTCGAGGCCGAGGTGGACCGGCTGCAACGAGAGATCGGGGCGGCTGCCGAGGCCTCGGGTGAAACGCCGTCCGGGCTGGTCGGCGAGCTCATCACCCTGCAGCGGGAGCGGGACCGGATCAGGAGCGCCGCCGCCGTCGATTAGCTGGCGGGACACCGTTCCCAAGCCGAACCCGACCCGGTACCGTGTCGGCTGCAGGCGGACCTTCGCACAGGCAGGGGTGACGGTGACCGTTCAGCAGATCATCGGGGACCTGACCCAGAGGGGGCGCCAGCGGGGGTTCCTGGTCGTCACCGAGATCCACCAGGAGTTGGAGGAGATCGAGGCGCCCGCCGAGGCCCTCGACGAGGTGCTGGTCGCCCTGGCCCGGCATCGGATCGAGATCCGCGAGGACTCCAACGACGCCCTCGCCGCCACCGACCTGCCCAACGACGACATGGTCCTCATCTCGGACCCGGTGCGGATGTACCTGCAGCAGATCGGCCGCTACCCACTGCTCACCTCGCAGCAGGAGGTCGAGCTGGCCATGCAGATGGAGGCCGGGATCCGGGCGGACGAGAAGCTCGCCACCGCAACCGATCTCAGCGTCGACGAGCGGGTGTTCCTCGAGCGGGCGGTGCGCCAGGCGGACAAGGCCCGCAAGCGGCTGGTCGAGGCCAACCTGCGGCTGGTGGTGTCGATCGCCAAGCGGTACGTCGGCAAGGGGCTCTCGTTGCTCGACCTGATCCAGGAGGGCAACCTGGGGCTGATCCGGGCGGTGGAGAAGTTCGACTACCGCAAGGGGTTCAAGTTCTCCACCTACGCCACCTGGTGGATACGCCAGGCGGTGACCAGGGCGCTGGCCGATCAGGCCCGGACCATCCGGGTGCCGGTCCACATGATCGAGACCATCAACAAGCTCGCCCAGACCCAGCGGGCGCTGATGCAGGAGCTGGGTCGGGAGCCGACCATCCAGGAGGTCGCCAACGAGATGGAGATGGCGCCGGACCGGATCACCGAGCTGCGGCGCATTGCCCTCGACCCGGTCTCGCTGGAGACCAGGATCGGGGAGAGCGACGACTCGACCCTGGCCGACTTCGTAAAGGACAACGACGCCAACGTCCCCGTGGAGGCGGCCTCGTTCCGGCTGCTCCAGGAGTACCTGGGGCTGGCGCTGGAGGGGCTGTCCGAGCGGGAGCGCCAGGTGCTGATCATGCGCTACGGGCTGGCCGACGGCAAGGTGCGCACCCTGGAGGAGGTGGGCGCCTTCTTCAACGTCACCAGGGAGCGGGTGCGTCAGATCGAGACCAAGGCGCTGGCCAAGCTACGCCAGCCGGCGCGATCGAGACGACTCCAGGGCTACCTCGAGGGGGCCTGACCGTCAGCCGCCGTTGGTGCGCTGCTCGATGGTGTCGCTGGCGGAGCGGAGCCCGTTGCCGATCATCCCGCGCATCTGGTCGACCGGTGCGGTGGCGAGGCCGACCGCCTTGTCGATCATGGTGCCGACCCGCTTATCGCGGCGCACCTTGGTCCACAGGTCCATGATCTGCAGGTAGCGCTCCCGGCCGGCCCGCGTCCCGAGGACGTAGCCCACACCCAGCCCGACCGCCGTTCCCGTCTTGAATCCGAAGATGGCCATGGCGGCATTGTGCCACACCCAGGGAGAAGCGCCGTTCGGATCCCCGCGGTGGTTGACAAAGTACGCAAACGATTGGTATAGTTAGCGCCCACCGAAGAAAGGATCAAACACATGGCTACCAAGACCGATGTCTGGGCCACCCCCCAGGCACAGCTGGCGGACCTGTACCGTCGTTCCCAGGATGCCCTCGTCGAGGGTGTCGAGGCGTGGGCCAAGGCGGTGCGCCAGCTCGCCGACGCCACCGCCCACCCGAAGGACCCGACCGAGATCGGGGCCACCATCGACCAGGCCTACGCCAACGCCGTCACCGCCCTGGACGAGCAGCGCCAGTTCGTGAAGCGGCTCATCGACGCCGCCACACCCGACGCTTCCTGAGCAGGGGAGACGGCATGGCCGAGAGCCGTGCATGGCAGATGCAGCGAGAAGCGCTGGGGGCGATGATCCGTGCCCAGCGCGAGCTCGCTGATCTGTCGCTCCGCCAACTGGCGGATACCGCCGAGGTGTCGAACGCCTATCTCAGCCAGATCGAGCGCGGGCTCCACGAACCGTCGATGCGGGTGCTGCATTCCATCGCCGACGCCCTTGGGATGTCGATGGACTCGCTGCTGCGCCAGGCCGGCATGATGGAGCCGGGAACGGTGCCACCGGGGGTGGAGGCGGCGATCCAGGCCGACCCGGACCTGGCCGAAGGCCAGAAGGACGCACTGATCGCCGTCTACCGGAGCTATCTCGCCGAGGCCCGTCGCCGCTGACCGGCGGCGTGCCGGCGCGGTCGACGCGGCCAACCTTAGGTTGCAGGGTGTCGCCACGACACGCGATCCGCTGATGTTGAGGCAAGCCGCCGAACCTTAGGTTCTGCGTACCCCTGGCGAGTACCAATCCGCTGATGCTCGGTGGGCGGGCGGCCTTCGTGTCCAACCTTAGGTTGCTGGGTGTCGCCACGACACGTAATCCGCTGATGTTCGGCGAAATCCGCCCGGTGACTGTCGACCCCGGCGTTTAGCCGAGGATGTACCGGCCCGGGGCGTCGGCGATGGCGGGGAACCGCTCCGACCCTATCGGGGGTGGGGGTTGCAACCCCCCGGCCCGCTCCCCGATCCACTCCGACCACGCCTCCCACCAGGACCCGTCGAACCGAGTGGCCCCCTGCAGCCATTCGTCCGGATCGGGCGGGTTGACGTCGTTGGTCCGGTAGCGTGCCTTGGGGTTGGGAGGGTTCACCACCGCTGCCACGTGACCGGCCGAGCTGAGCACGTAGCGGACCCTCGACCAGGGCATGAGCTGGGTGATCCGATAAGCCGCCCGCCATGGGGCGATGTGGTCGTTCTCGGCCCCGACGACGAAGACGTCGTGCACGGCCTTGCTCAAGTCGATCCTACGCCCCCCGAACTCCATGGTTCCCCGGGCCAGCCGGTTCTCGACGTAGCAGGACCGCAGGTACTCGATGTGCATCGCCGCCGGCATCGAGGTGCCGTCGGCGTTCCAGGACAGGATGTCGAAGGCGGCGGGCGGATCGCCCATCAGCCACCGGGGCCCGATGTAGTTGAAGATCAGGTCCTGGGGGCGGAGGACGTCGAAGGTCCGCTGCATCGACTCGGCCTTGAGCGTGCCCTCCCGGGCCCAGCGCGCCTCGAGCCGGTTCACCGTCGCCTCATCGGTGAACGCCTTCAGGATGCCGGCCTGGTCGAAGTCGGCCAGCGTGTTGAGCAGGGTGACGGCGTTGACCCGCTTCTTCCGTCCCGAGGCCAGGTAGCCGACCAGGATGGCGGCAAGCGTCCCACCGAGACAGAGGGCGAGGATGTTCACCTTGGGCTGGCCGGTGATGTCCTCGATGACGTCCATGGCCGCCACCAGGCCCTTGAAGAGATAGTCCTCGAAGGAGATGTCTCCCATCGAGGCGTCGGGGTTGCGGTAGCTGATGGCAAAGGTGGTGTGGCCGTGCTGCACCGCCCACTCGATCAGGCTGCGGCCCGGAGCCAGGTCCATGATGTAGTACTTGTTGATCCACGGCGGGCTGCACAGCATCGGGACGGTGTGGACCGTTTCGGTCTGCGGGGCGTACTGGATCAACTCGATGAGGTCGTTGCGGAACACCACCTTGCCGGGGGTCGCCGCCAGGTCCTTGCCGACCTCAAAGGCCTTCGGGTCGACCTGGGAGGGGAAGGCCCGGTTGTTCTTGGCATCGTCGACGAACCGTCTGAAGCCGGCCACCAGGCTGGTACCGCCGGTCTCGAACGCCCGCTTCAGCGCCTCTGGGTTACCCCACAGGAAGTTGGTCGGGGCCGACGCCGCCTTGATCAGGTCGGCGGCGATCGATGCCTTGGCGCTGATCATCTCGGGGACGTCGGCCGCCTCGACCAGCTCGTCGATGAGCCGGCAGGCCACCAGGTACGACTGGAGCTGCAGGTTGAAGACCGGGTTGTGGCGCCAGGTCGGGTCGCGGAAGCGCTTGTCGGACGGATCGACCGGCATCGGCCCCGCCTCATCGCTACCGAGCAGCGTGGCGCCCGCACCGGCGGTGGCGGCGGCCAGTCCCGTGGCGAACCGGGTGAGGGGGCCTGTGGCGGCGATGCCGGTGCTGCGCATCGACTCGGCCAGGGCGGCGAACAGCCCGGCGGCGTCGACGCTCTCACCGCGCACCGCCGACATCACCTTCTGATTGATCTCCTCGGTGACCTTGTGCCACCCGTTGCCGCTGGCCATGGGTTCATACTCCCAGATAGCGCTGCAGAGCGACACTGCCGGGAAGATCGGCCGCGGGAGCCTCGTGCTTGATCTCGCCCTTCTCGATGAGAAAGGCACGATCGGCGTGACGTAGGGCGAACCGGTGGTTCTGCTCGGCGAGCACGACCGCCAGCCCGACCCCGACCAGCTGGTCGAGGAGCTCTCCGACCGCCCGGACCATCACCGGCGCCAGACCCTCGGAGGGCTCGTCGAGAAGCATCACCTTGGGGTTGGCCATCAGGGATCTCCCTACTGCCAGCATCTGTCGCTCACCGCCCGACAGGTTACCGGCGTTGCGGTTGCGCAGATCTCCAAGCTTCGGGAAGAACTCGTAGACCTGGTCGGTCGTCCACCGGTCGCCACCGTCGGTGCTGCGGCCCCTGACCACGCGCAGGTTCTCATCGACGGTGAGGTCGGCGAAGACCCGGGCGCCAGACGGGACCAGGGTGAGCCCGTGCTTGAGCCGCTGGTACGAGGGGAGGCCGCTGACGTCGACCCCGTCGACGGTGACGCTGCCCGAGCGGGCCCGGAGCACCCCGGCCAGGGTCATCAGGGTCGTCGTCTTGCCCGACCCGTTTCGACCCAGCAGCGCAACCAGCTCGCCGCCGCGGACGTCGAGGCCGACGCCGTGGAGGACGTGGCTGGCGCCGTAGTAGGTGTGGATACCGCTCACCTCCAGCATCAGTCTTCTGCTCCTAGGTAGACGGCCTGGACCTCGGGATCGCGCCGGACCTCCTCGGGGGTTCCCTCGGCGAGCCGCCGGCCCTGATGCATCACCAGTACCCGCTCGGCGGTGCCGAACACCACCTCCATGTCGTGCTCGCAGAACAGCAGGGTGAGGAAGTGCTTGTCGGCGAGGCGGCGGACCAGCTCCATCGTCCTGGTGGTCTCCTCGGGGGCCATCCCGGCGGTTGGCTCGTCGAGCAGCAGCAGCTTGGGCTCGAGGGCGAGGGAGATGGCCAGCTCCAGCGCCCGCTGGTCACCGTGGGAGAGGTTCCCGGCGAGGTCCTTGGCCGACCCGGTCAGGCCGACCGGCTCCAGGATGCCGTCGACCTCGGTCGAGTGCAGGCCGGCGACCGGGCCGACGAACCGGGCCGTCTCCCCGCGGCGGGACAGAACCCCCAGCTGGACGTTCTCGAACACGGTGAGGTTGGGGAAGATGCTGGTGATCTGGAACGCCCGCCCCAGCCCGGCCCGGGCGATCCGGTAGCTTGGCCAACCGGTGATGTCGGCGCCGTCGAAGGTGACGGTTCCCTCGTCGGGCTGGAAGTGGCCCGTGATCAGGTTGAAGAGGGTGGTCTTCCCGGCCCCGTTGGGCCCGATGACGGCGCGCCGTTCCCCGGGGGCGACGTCGAGATCGACCCCGTCGACGGCGCGCAGCCCACCGAAGCGCCGTTTCAGTCCCCGCACCCGCAGCATCGGCTCGGTCATGGGTGCTCTCCCGTGACCTCGGGGCCCCCGACGTCCTCCAAACCCGGATCGGAGGCTTCGGGCGGGGCGCCGTCGCGGTTGAACAACCGTCGCAACGCGTCGCCGACACCGCCGGGGAGGAACAGGATGATCAGCAGGAGGATGACGCCGAGCACCGCCCCCCAATAGGCGAAGGTCCTCGTCACCCAGTACTCGAGCGGGATGAAGATCAGCGCCCCCAGAGATGGGCCGAGGAAGACGAACTGCCCGCCGATCAGCGTGATGAAGATCGGCTCGGCCGACTTGGTCCACAGCAGCAGGTTGGGGAATGCCCCCTGGTCCTGGATGGCGAACATGGCCCCGGCGACCCCGGCGAAGGCACCGCCGAGGGTGAAGGCCGCCAGCTCGTAGCGCTTGACCCGGATCCCCAGGAACCCGGCCCGCTCCCGGTTCTCGCGGATCGCCTTGAGGGTGGCGCCGAACGGTGACCGCATCAGGATCCACATGGCGGAGATCGCCACGCCGGCGATGCCGAGCAGGAAGTAGTAGCGGTTGGTGGTGGGGCCGATGAATCCGGGGAGCACCACCCCGTGGATCCCGTCGTCGCCCCGGGTGAAGCCGCGCCACTGAAACGTGACCAGGAACAGGATCTGGCCGAGCGCCAGCGTCAGCAGGGCGAAGTAGAGACGCACCGCCCGCAGGGCGAGCAGACCGGTGACGTACGCGATCGCACCGGCGACCACCGGGGCGAGCACGATGCCGATCAGCACCGACCATCCGAGATGGACCCAGAGCAGGGTCACGGTGTATGTGCCGATACCGAAGAAGGCGGCGTGGGCGAAGGAGACCAGGCCGGTGTAGCCGAGCAGGATGTTGAACGACGTGGCGAACACCGCCCCGATCAGGATCTGCATCAGGACGAACTCCTGACGCTCGGGGAACGCCAGCGGCGCCACCACCGCCACCGCGGCCACCACGCCCAGCCACCCGTACCTGGCGTAGGTGCTCATCGCTCGACCACACCGAGCAGACCGGAGGGGCGCCAAAGGAGCACGCCGACCATCACCGCGAACACGATGACGAGGGCGGCGTCCGGAACCCACAGGATTCCGAAGGCGAAGACGATGCCGACCACCAGCGCCCCGATCGCGGTGCCCACCAGGCTGCCCAGGCCTCCGATGATCACGACCGCGAACGCCTCGATGATGATGCTGATGTCCATCCCGAGGCCAACGCTGGTGTTGGGCGCGGCCAGCACCCCGCCGAGGGCGGCCAGACCCGCCCCCAAGGCGAAGACCCGGGTGAACAGCCCGGGCACGTTGACGCCGACCATGCCCAGCATCTCGGGATCGGACACGGCGGCGCGGATGTCGCGGCCCAGGCCGGTGCGCCTCATCAGCACGAACAGGACCGTCGCCAGGACGAGGGCGACCCCGATCAGGAACAGGCTGTACTTGGGGAAGGCCCGACCCATGATCGACACCGGGCCGGCGATCAGCGTCGGCTGGGCCACGAACCGCAGCTGGGTTCCCCACAGCCAGTGGACCAGGTCGGCGATGACCAGCAGCCAGGCAAAGGTCGCCAGGAGCTGGAGGAGGTGCTCACGGCCATAGAGCCTGCGCAGGGAGAACTCGACGACCGTCGATCCCGCCGCCACCACCAGCGGGACGGCCAGCATGGCGACGGCGAAGCCGGCCAGCCCACCGATCCACGAGGTGACGGTCACGGTGAGGAAGGCGCCCAGCATGAAGAACGATCCGTGGGCGATGTTGACCACCCGGAGGGCGCCGAAGACCAGCGACAGACCGGACGCCACGATGAAGAGGATGGCGGCGCGCGAGAGGCCCGTGAGGAGCTGGATGACGATGGTGTCCAATTCCACGACGGGCCTTTCGTGCGCTCAGCCGCTTCCCTGCTCGGTGTGACGGGTCAGCCGGCGGCGGCCCGGGCCGCCTCGACGTCGGCTTCGGAGAGCCAGATCTCCTCGGCCGGGACCTCCTGGATGTCCGAGTAGGTGTAGAACCCGTACTCGTCGTTGAACTCCAGGATGCCGATGTACGACGCCACCGCCGCCTGGTGGTCCAGCGGGCGGATGTAGGTGTCGCCACGCAGGGTGGTGAACTCGTACCCCTCTGCGGCCTCGACGAAGGCGTCGGAGTCGAGCGATCCGACCGACTCGACCACCTCGGCCCAGAACTTCACCGAGTCGTACGCCATGCACGCCCAGTCGGAGGGAACCCGGTCGTACGCCGCCCGGAAGTCCTCGACGAACTGCGCCATCTGCGGCGTGTCGATGGTGAACGGGCACCGCGAGTAGGCCCGCACCCCGGACAGGTCGAACTGGTCACCGAGCGCCTGCAGGGCGTCGGTCTCGTACAGGGCGGTGAAGTAGACCTGGTCGAAGAAGCCGAGGTTGGCCGCCTGCTGGGTGAAGGTGATGATCTGCCCGGCGAACAGGGGTGAGTAGACCGCATCCGGCTCGGAGGCGAGCAGCGCCGTGATGAACGGCTGCAGGTCGGCCTCGTCGAGCGCGGGGAACTGCTGGTCGACGATCTCGATCGAAGGGTTCAGCTCGGTGACGGTCTCCACGAACGTGGCCGTCTGCCGCTGGCCGAACTCGTAGTTGGGAGCGATGGTGGCCCACCGGGTGTACTCGCTCTCCGCCAGGTCGAAGGCCTGGGCGCGGGCCTCCATGCCGGTGTTGGGCACCAGGGAGAACAGGTACGGCTGGAACTGCTCGACCGTCAACGCCTCGGTGTTCGAGGTGTGGACGATGAACGGTATCTGCCGCTCCTCGGAGATCTCCGTGATCGCCAGCCCCACCGCCGACGAGACCGGGCCCAGCAGGGCGACCGCGCCCTGGTCCACGATCAGGTCACGGGCCTGGTCCTTGCCCACGTCGGGGTCGGCCTGGTCGTCCCGCACGATCAGCTCGATCTGCCGGCCCAGCACTCCGCCGGCGGCGTTGAGCTCGTCGACGGCCAGCTGGGCACCGTCCCGGTTGCCCTCACCGAAGAGGGCGGCGCCGCCGGTGAGCGACGTCGCCATGCCGATGACGATCGCGTCGCCGCTCGGCTCACCGCCGGGAGCCGCCGTGGTGTCACCGTCCTCCGCCGTGGTGTCCGATGCGTCGTCGGAGTCACCACAGGCAGCCAGCAGCAGCGTGAGCGCCGCCAAGCCGACGATCCAGCGCATTCGTCTCGGGTTCATGCCGATCCTCCTCACACGGTGAGCGCCGGTGCCTTTGCTCGGATCCGGCGGTGACGCAACGTATCGGTGCATCCGGTTTCCCGTCTGTGGGTGAGATCGAGGTTTAGGGCCCGGGTCCTTTGTGATACCGTACGAATGCCCATGCCATCGGCCCCCGCCCCCAGAGCCGTCGAGCGGATCGTCGGACGGGTGCGGGCCCGGCGGGAGGACCTGAGCCACACGATGGTGGCCCGCTACGTGGATCAGGTGGTCGACTACGCCACGCTGGACGAGTTCGTGCTCGAGGATGTCCGCAGCATCTCGCTGCACAACCTCGACGCCCTCCTCGAGCAGGTGGAGCACGGCGACGCCATCGAAGACCGGGACCTGGTCGGGTGGCGTCAGGGTGCCGCCCGCCGGGTGCATCAGGGCGTCTCCCTGGACTCACACCTCCACGCCTACCGGGTGTGGGGGGAGACCGTCTGGGAGGCGGTGTCAGAGGCCGTCGAGTTCGACAACCACGACGAGGAGCGGGCCGGGCTGTACATCGCCCGGATGGTGATCCGGCACATGAACCTGGCATCCACCGCGGTGGCCAGTGCCTATCTCGACAAGCTCCGCCGGGTGTGGAGCGACCGGGAGGTGCTCCAGCGCGACCTTCTGGACGAGTTGATCGCCGGCCATGGCGCCTCGACGAGGGCGGCGGTGCTCGCCGACGCCCTGGATGTGACCATCGCCAGCGCCTATGTGGTTCTGGCGGTCGGGGGGGCGGCCTCCCCGTCCAACATCGAGGAGAGCGTCGCCTCCCGGCTCGCCCTGCTGCGGGCCGCCGACTCGGTGAAGACCTGCTTCACGTCGCTGTCGGGCAGCCTCATCACCGGGATCCGCCGGAACGATCTGGTGGTGCTCTGCCCGGCCAGCAGCCAGGCGAACATGGCGGCGACGATGCGGTGCGCCCTCCGCCTGGCGAGCCTGGTGGCGCCGGATCGGCTGATCGTCGGGGTGGGGGCGATGCACAGCGGGCTCGACGACGTCGGCATCGCATACGCCGAGGCCAAGGAGGCGGCGACGATCGGGATCGGCCGGCAGGTGTACGGGACGCCGGTGCGGTTCGACGACGTGGTCATGGACTCGATGCTGCGGTCGAGCTCGCTGTCGCAGCGGCTTGCCGACGGCACCATCGGCGCCCTCCAGGCGTACGACGCCTCGAAGGGCGCCGACTTCGTCGGCACGCTGCGCGCCTACATCGGAGCGGGCTTCAACCTCACCAAGGCGGCCAAGGAGCTGTATGTCCATCCCAACACCGTGGTGTACCGGCTGAAGCGGATCAAGGAGCTGACCGGGCGCGACCCGCACGACCCCGACGACATGATTCTGCTCGCCGTAGCCATGAGGGCGGCCGATCAGCTCGCCCACAGGGACGGGCTGGTCCCGTCACCGACGGAGTACGGCTCGAGCCGTTAGCGGGGGAAGTCGTAGCTCGGTTTGACCGCAAGCACCGGGCAGGGGGCGTCGAGCAGGATGTCCTGGGCGTTGCTGCCGAGCAGGACCTTGCCCAGCGGGGATCTCCGGCGCAACCCGATGATGATGAGGTCGGCGCTGACGATGTGGCCCACCACGATCACCTTCTGCGCCATGGTGTCCTCACCCATTGATGCCTTCCGAAGGCTCGCCGCTGGTGTACCGGTCCCGGATCACCCGACGCAGCGTCTTGCCGGCGACGTTGGTGGGGAACTCGGTGTAGATGACGACGTCCCGCAGCTTCTGGTACCGGGCCTGGACCCGGTCGTTCGCCCAGTCACGGATGGTGGCGGCATCGGCGGGTGCGGTTCCGGCGACCTTTACCGCCGCCACCGGGGTCTCGCCCCACCGGGGATCGGCGACGCCGAACACGGTCACGTCGACCACGTCAGGGTGTTGGATGACGACCTCCTCGATGTCCCGCGGGTAGACGTTGATCCCTCCCGAGATGATGAGGTCCTTCTTGCGGTCGACGAGGAAGAGGAAGCCGTCCTCGTCGGTGTAGCCGAGATCGCCCGAGTACAGCCAGCCGTCCTTGATCGCCGGCGCCGTCAGGTCGGGCCGCTTGTAGTATCCGGGGGTCGTCACCGGGCCCCGGCCGACGATCTCGCCTACCTCCCCGACCGGCAGGTCACGGCCCTGGTCGTCGACGATGCGCATCTCGTACAGCGGAGGCGGGATCCCCACCGATGACAGCTTGCGGTCGGCATCGTCCCGGTCGAGGATCGTCACGAATCCCTCGGTGAGCCCGTACAGCTCGTAGAGCCGGTTGGGGAAGCGGCGGACCAGCTCCTCCTTGTGCTCCAGCAGCAACGGGGCGCCCACCGTGCCGATCATCTCCAACGTCGGGAGCTTGTCCTGGTTGAAGTCGGGCTGCTCGAGCAGGGAGATGATCTGCGACGGCACCAGCTTCATGTGGGTGACCGACTCCTGCTCCACCCGGGCGATCACCTGATCGGGATCGAAGGCGTGCTCCAGCACGTAGGTGCAGCCGACGTAGAACGCCGGCATCAGGGTCAGGAACGCCCCGTTGAAAACGAGTGAGCCGGAATGGAGCACGACGCTCTCCGGATGGATCCGGTAGGAGGAGGCGAACCCGGTGCAGTACGCCTCGCGGATCCCGTGGGTGTGCATGATGCCCTTCGGCAGCCCGGTGGTCCCACTGCTGTACATGATGTTGTAGAGGTCGGCATTGGAGAGGTGCGGGGTGCGCGGCTCCCCGGTGCCGGCCTGGGCCACCAGCTCCCCGTAGCCGACCCGTCCCGGGGGGACGGAGCCGCCGACCACGATCGTCTGGTCGACCCCGGGTAGGTCGAGCTGGTCGAGCTCGGGCAGCATGTCCTCCGAGGTGACCACGATCCTGGAGTCGGAGTCGTTGAGCAGGTTGGCCAGCCCGTCGCCGCGCAGCAGCGGGCTGAGCGGGACCACGACCAGGCCGGACTTGGCGGCGGCTTGGTAGATCTCGATCACCTCGGTCGAGTTGGGGAGCAGGGTGGCGACCTTGTCGCCCTTGCGCAGGCCGAGATCGTTCAGGCCGTTGCACAGCCGGTTGACCCGCTCGTTCAGCTCGCCGAACGTGAGCCGTTCATCTCCGCACACCAGGGCGAGGTGGTCGGTCCGGTAGATCGCATGTCGTCGCAGCAGCGTGTTGATGGCCACGCCCTCACACCTCTCCTGACCGGCAGGCGTCGCCGGGTACACCTGCGCCAACAGCCCGACCGTACCGAGGGGGGCCACCGGCGTCACTGCACCACCCAACGAAACCGCCCCCTCTGGATTGGTACGAACCCACAACCCGCGATCGGTGCGGACCCGACGCACCCGTGACCTGCCGCTCGGGGATGCCGGCGGCGGGATCGTGGCCTCGGCCGCCACCGGCTAATCTGTGAGCACGCAACCTCACCCCCTCGTGAGTGGCCGCGCATTCCGGGGTAGCTCAACCGGCAGAGCATCGGACTGTTAATCCGCAGGTTGTGGGTTCGAGTCCCACCCCCGGAGCCAACGGAAACACCGGAACCCCTTGCGAGTCAAGGGGTTCTGGTGCCCTCCGGATCTTTCGACATCTGGCGTCGGTAGCCCTAGCTAATGAGAGAACGATCACAGAATGGTCGCCAGAGCTAGCGCGTCACCAGGAATCTCCAATCGCCCAGGGTTCGAGGTGGTGCTCGGTCGCTTCTCCCTTGGCTGGCAACCGCCAGAGGGTGACAGCGCTGTTGAGGCATGGAGGCAGAAGCAGATCAAAGGCGTCGAATGGCTCGCCGACCTGCCAAGAGAGGGTGAGGCGTGGCATTTCTTGGTCGTGATCACCGATCCCGGTTACGACTGGAGCGACGACAACGCTCCGGAAGTCACATTGGTGGGCCGTCTCGACCTGTCAGATGGATCCAACGTATGGGTTGTACGGTTTAAGCTTCCGACCACGGATCAGCTCGAAGCGGCCGTCGTAAGGAACGCCGTGGGCACACCACCACAGCTCCTGGCGAGGAAGACTGATCCTGAGCGCGCCGTCTACAGGGGCCACCAGATGTTCCCCCCGGGCGAGGAAGGGCCGGGATCGGTCGTCGAAATCGCACTGAATCGGAACCTGCCACATGAAGCCCGCCCATGGCCGGCCGGCATCATGATTCTCGAGTCTGTCGGAGCCCCATCAGCTCAGCAGATCGCCAGCATCCCCCTTCACACGCCGAGGCGTGACCTTCTGCTCTGCTTCGTCCGCCCTCTCGACGCTGATCCGCTGGCCGTTGGGCCCGCCGCTACCGCAAACGCTATCCGAATGACAGCGGACCGCGGCGCTCACGAGGCGTTGTGGGTTCGAGTCCCACCCCCGGAGCCTCCCCGAAACCCTTGCTGGTCAAGGGTTTCGACGCGTACCGGATAGCCCGCCAGGTGCTGCGGGAGCAGGCGTGGCTCGCTGCCCGCGCGTTGCGACGCGCTCCTCAGTTGAGGGTGGCAGTGGCGAGCCCGAGCTGGTGCGCTGCGGACCTGAGAGCCAGATCCCCGGCCACCACGATCAGGTCTCCGTCGGCCGCGGCGAGATGAACGGCGTCATAACCGCGCATGGCGACCGCTTCGGCAAGCTCGCCGGCTCGGGCCGCCAGTTCGGCAGTCACCTCGACGTGATCGACGTGCTGATCAAGCAGCTCGAGCCCGCCCACCGCTGCCCTCAGCTGACTCGACGTGAGTCGCTCCATCCGATGTGCCAGGGCCAGGGCGGCGCGTGCGTCGGGGTAGAGAAGGCGAACGCTCGCCAGCCGAGTGGCATCATCCCAGAACCGAGCAGCCACTACAGAAGTTGGCTCTTCGATCAACAGCGGGATCAACGCCGACGTGTCGAAATAGGCGATCATCTCCGCTGTTCTGCGACCAAGGGTGACACGGGACCCGATGCTGCGACGCGGCGCTGCGGTCGGCTCCGTTGCCGCTCCCCGGCTCGGGTCACGCGTCCCTCGTCGATCAGTTGGTCGAGGAGCCGTGGCTGATCGAGCGGTACGATACGGGCAACGGCTCGTCCGTGGTCTGTGACGGTGACTCCGCCACCTTCACGGACCTCACCGATATAGCGGCTCAGGTTGTCGCGCAACTCCCGGATCCTACCTCTGGCACGACGGCCTCCAGATGTGGCGATACCAGCACTGTTGAATGTAGCCACCCACCCAACGTCCCGATAGGGGGACGAACGAGCATCCGCCGGTGCTCCTGGCTTGGGCGTTCCGGTCAGCCAGGGGAGCGCTCGGTGGCGGCCTTCTCCAGCCTGGCTCGGAGACCGGGTAGCTCGTCGAGGCGGTCGCGCAGATCTCGGCCCAATGTCATGGCCACCGTGACCGGTGTCGTTGCGATGACCGAGGCGTTGCGGTGCAAGACGACGTCCGGGTGATGCTCGACCCGGCCGGGCACCCGTTCTGCTTGTTCCTGGCCGTGTCTTGGGCCGCGGTCTCAGCCGGGCTGACCGAAGAAGTCGGTGATGGCCGCGGTGTCGTCGGAGAAGGCCCAGCGGTGGGTCACCCGACCGTCGGCATCGATGTGGTAGATCTCGGCCACCCGGTAGTCGAGCGACTCGTCGCCCCTGGTGGCGGTCACGTCGAGCAGGGCGATCGTGTGCTCATCGTTGGCCACCACGTCGTGCAAGTCCGCCTTGAACGCGTAACCCTCCCAGGCCTGCATCCGCTCCAGCAGAGCCTGCTTGCCGCGGATGGGCTCGGACAGCCCGATCTCCCACCACTCGACATCGTCGGCCACGCCCTCGGCCAGTGCCGCCATGTCAAGGTCTCCGTTGCTCATTGCCGCACTCATCTCGCGGTATCTGGCGGCGTTGGGATGATCGGGCATTTCTGGTGCCTCCTTGGTACACGGGCGGCCGCGGGGCCGATACCGCCAACGCTACGCGAGCTGACGGCGCCGCGTCGGCGGGGCGCGACAACCACGGTGCCCAGACCTCAGCCCGAGACCACCGCCCAAGTGCCGGTGTCGATCGACTCGGTGATGGCGTCGAGCACGCGGGCGGCGCGGAGGGGCGTCGTCTACGGTCGCCCGTGGACCCGGCGTCGCCGACCGAGCGGAGGAAGCGCGCCGCTCGGACGAGGTCACCTCGGCCACCCGACACGGGCTGGTGGCGTGGCTGGCCATCGCTCGTCGCGAGATGGACACCGAGGTCGACGAGATCGCCGGCTCCGACCACAACCAGCGGATCCTCGAGTACCACGCCACCACGACGCTGCCCGCCGGCGACGCCGGCAGGGACGAGACGCCGTGGTGCTCGTCGTTCGTCAACTGGTGCGTGACCCAGTCGGGTCTGCGGGGGACCAACAGCGCCGCGGCGCGTGATTGGCTCGGCTGGGGCAGTTCACTGGACGAGCCACGCAAGGGAGCGATCACCGTGTTCCGCCGGTTCGACCCGAACAACCCGAGGGCGGGGCACGTTGCATTCTTCTGGGACAGCTCGGGCGACCGGTACCTCGTCCTGGGTGGGAACCAGGACGACCAGGTCAGCATCAAGGGCTATCCCAAGGCCGATCTCCTCGGCTTTCGTTGGGCGGCCTGACCGTCGTCCGTCTGGGCAGCCCGGAGGAGTGAATCGGTCGTCGTAGGCTTGGGGGATGCCGCCCACCATCGACGCAGGGACTGGGGAGGACGCGCCACGGTGTCGAGCGGCTGGAGAGAGAGCACACCGGTTGGCGGCGGTGTCGGTGCTGGTGGTCGTCGTCGCCTGCAGTCCTGACGCAGGCCCCGGGACGACGGTATCTCTGGCGAGCGGAAGCACGGATTCTGCGGTGGGTACGTCTACGGAGGGGAGCCCTCCGTAGACGAGAGGCCCCGATGCGGCCCCGCCGCCGTCGCAGTGGGTGGGGGTGCGAGTCAGCGAGAGCGAATACCAGGTGGTGGCGGTGGCCAGGGAGAGCGGGACCGAGACCGTGCTGTGGACGTGGGCGGTGACGCCGGCGGAGGGCGACCCCACCGAGCCGAGCGACATCGCCCTACGCCCACCCGAAGCAGCGGTGATCGTGGCGCGCTGTTGTGAGCCGACATCGGGTCACGTGCACTCGGTGCCGCTGGACGGATCCGAGGAGGCAGCGCAGGTCGATCAGGGCTACCGGTTCGACCTGGCGGGTTCGGTGTTCGCCCGAGTCGACGCCTTCACCGGGATGCTCGGCATCAAGCCTGCGTTCCCGGGCTTCACCGGTCAGTGGATCCAGGAAGCGGCAGGGGCATTCGATGTGGCGGTCGGCCATGACGGGTCGGCGGTGGTGACGTTGTCGGTTCCCGAGATCGATTCGAACGGTGTCGGGACAGGGTCGGCCGTTGTGGTCTACACCACCGAACCGGGAGAGCCAGCGGAGTCCCATCGGTGGCCGGTACCGGGGCGCCGATACTGCGGCGTGGTCGCCCTCGACCACGGGCTGGTCGGGCTGATGGTGGGAGAACCAGACCAGGGCGATTCGGGGCTCTGGGCCTGCCTGCATCGGGAGCACCCTGGACCTGTTCGACTACTCCACCGGGGAGTTCAGCGGCGTCGTCGACCTTGGCACATCGGTGCGACATGTGAGCACCGACGACACCGGCGAGCTGATCATCGCCACCACCGTCGATGGGTCGGTGATCTGGTCAGGACCAGACGGGAGGCGGGACGTTGGCTGACACCGGGTTCCTGGTGGCCGACTGGTAGGAACCAGGTGAGCATCAAGGGGCTAACCCAAGCCCGACCTTGGGCGCCGCATTCACCGCGGCGGGAGGACGGTAGGTGCCGGGCAAGGTACGCGGGCAGGGTCGAGCAGCCTCGCAGCACGGCCGGGGCGTAGGCTCGGGGGATGTCGCCCACTCACGTCGTCGAGAACCAGCCGCCGCCGCTGATCGACTACGACCTGTATGCCGCCGATCCGCTGCTCCCCGGATTGGTCGAGCGCCACGCCCCCGGCGCCGACCACGTCCGGATGAGCGAGTTCGGCCGGGTGGTCGGGTCGGCCGAGGTGATCGAGTGGGGATTCCTGGCCAACCGGCACCCGCCCCTCCTCCACACCCACGACCGCTATGGCCACCGGGTCGACCGGGTCGACTTCCACCCGGCCTGGCACCGGCTGCTCGATCTGGCCGTCGGCACCGGGCTCCACTCGCTCCCCTGGGAGGGCGGCGCCCACGGCTTCGTGGAGCGGGCCGCCCTCACCTTCCTGTCGTCGCAGATCGAGGCGGGCCATTGGTGCCCGATCTCGATGACCACCTCGGCGGTGCCGGCGCTGCGCACCCAGCCCGAGGTCGCCGCCCAGTGAGCCGCGCCTCCTCTCCCGCTCGTACGACCCCTCGTTTCTCCCCGCCGACAAGAAGACCGGGGTCCTGATGGGGATGGGGATGACCGAGAAGCAGGGCGGCTCGGACGTGCGGTCCAACAGCTCGGTCGCCCAACCGGTCAACGGCGGCGGTCCGGGGACCGAATACGTGCTCACCGGGCACAAGTGGTTCACCTCGGCCCCGATGAACGACGCCTTCCTGGTGCTGGCCCAGGCGCCGGGCGGGCTCTCCTGCTTCCTGATGCCCCGCTTCACGCCCGACGGCGAGCGCAACACCCTGTTCATCCAGCGGCTCAAGGACAAGCTGGGCAACCGCTCCAACGCCTCCGCCGAGATCGAGTTCGACCGAGCGTGGGGCACGCTGGTCGGCGAGGAGGGCAGGGGGGTGGCCACCATCCTGGAGATGGTCAACGTCACCAGGCTCGACTGCGTCACCGGGTCGGCGGCGATGATGCGCCAGGCGGTGTCCCAGGCGGCCCACCACGCCGCCCATCGGGGCGCCTTCGGTTCGATGCTGATCCACAAGCCGCTGATGCGCAACGTCATCGCCGACCTCGAGGTGGAGACCCAGGCCGCCCAGACGCTGATGATGCGGACAGCGGCCGCTTTCGACGCGGCAGGATCCGATCCCCACGAGGCGATGCTGCGCCGCATCCTCACCCCGGTGGCCAAGTACTGGGTGACCAAGCGGTGCACCGGGGTGGTCCACGAGGCGTTGGAGTGTCTGGGCGGCAACGGCTACGTCGAGGAGTCGATCATGCCCCGGCTGCTGCGCGAATCCCCGCTCAACGCCATCTGGGAGGGTTCGGGCAACGTCATCGCCCTAGACGTGGTGCGGGCGTTGCAGACCCATCCGGAGACGATCGAGGTGTTCCTGGCCGAGCTGGGCAACGCCCGTGGGGCGCACCGTTCCCTCGACGACGCCGTCGACACCATCGCCGGTGAGCTGACCGGGGGAGGCGGCGATGTCGAGGGGGGCGCCCGACGCCTGGTCGGCTCGATGGCGGCGGCGATGGCGGCGTCGCTGCTGGTCCGCTCCGCTCAACCCGGCGTGGCCGAGGCGTTCATCGCCACCAGGGTCGCCGGCAACGGCGGGCACCTGTACGGGACGCTGCCCGCCGGGGTCGACACCGGGACGCTGGCGAGCCGGGCGGTTCCCCGCTGACCGGGCACCTGTTCGACCTCGTCCTCCACCAGCCGGAGATCGCCCCCAACACCGGAAACCTGATGCGGCTGTCGGTGAACACCGGGTGCCGGCTCCATCTGGTCCATCCCCTTGGGTTCACCCTCGACGAGGCCCGGGTGCGCCGGGCCGGGCTCGACTACCGGGAGCGGGCCACGGTCACCGAACATGCCGGGTTCGCCGAGATGCTGACCGCCCTGGCTGGAGAGCGCCCGGCGGCGTCCCGGCTCTACGCCTTCACCGGGCGGGGCGAGATCCGGTACGACCGGGTCGACTACGCCGCAGGCGACGTCCTGCTGTTCGGCGCGGAGTCGGTGGGGCTCCCCGGCGAGGTGCTCGCCCACCCGGCGGTGACCGCCACCGTGCGCATCCCCATCGCCGCCGCCGGCCGCAGCCTCAACCTGGCCAACGCCGTCGCCATCGTGGTGTACGAGGGATGGCGCCAACTCGGCTTCCCCGGCTCGGCGTAGGTTCAGCAAGATTTCAGGAGAGCCTGCGGATCATCTCGTGGGGCGAGGAGGGTGATGAGGATCTTGGTGGTCGAGGACGAGATGGCACTGGCGGCCGGGCTGCGCAACGGCTTCGAGGCGGAGGGCTTTGCCGTCGACGTCGCCGCCACCGGCACCGACGGGCTGTGGATGGCCACCGAGTTCCCGTACGACGTCATCGTGCTCGACATCATGCTCCCGGGGGTCAACGGCTTCAGGGTGTGCCGGACGTTGCGGGAGCGCGAGGTGTGGACCCCGATCCTGATGCTCACCTCCAAGGACGGGGAGTGGGATCAGGTGGAGGCGCTCGACACCGGCGCCGACGACTACCTGACCAAACCGTTCTCGTACGCCGTCCTGCTCGCCAGGCTGCGGGCACTGATCCGGCGGGGCGCCGGGGAACGGCCTGCGGTCCTCGAGGCGGGGGATCTCAGTCTCGACCCGGCCACCCGGCAGGTGTGGCGGGGAGACACCGAGGTGGAGCTCACCGCCCGGGAGCGGTCCGTGCTCGAGTTCCTGCTCCGCAACCGTGACCGGGTGGTGTCGAAGCGGCAGATCCTCGACCACGTGTGGGACTACGACTTCGAGGGCGATCCGAACATCGTCGAGGTGTACGTGGGCCGGCTGCGCAACAAGCTGGACCGACCGTTCGGGCGGGCAACGATCGTCACCCTGCGGGGGGCGGGATACCGGCTGTCGGGCGACGATGGCTGATCGCGAACCGGTCGCCGCCCGTTCCCGCCCCTCGTGGGGCACCGTACGGCTGCGGACCACGCTGGGTGCCGTCGCCGTGGTGGGCGTCGCCCTCCTGGCGGCATCGATCGCCCTCGTCACCCTGCTCGGTGCCGCCCTCACCGACGAGGTGGAGGCGGCGGCCCGGCTCCGCGCCGAGGAGGTGGCGACGACGGTGGCGGCGTCGCCATCGACGCCCCTCACCGTGCCCGACGCCGAGGAGCAGATGATCCAGGTGGTGGACGGCAACGGGGCCGTGGTGGCGTCGAGCGCCAACGTGACCGGCTGGCCACCGGTGGCGGCGGTGCCGGCGGGCGGGTCGACGGTCACCCGGCTCGATCTCGACGACGGGGACGAGTTCGTGATCGCCGCCGCCACCGCCGACATCCCTGGGGAACCGCTGCTGGTTCTGGTGGGGCGTGGCCTCGAGGAGGTGAGTGAATCGACCGGGGCCGTGCGCAGATTGCTGGCCCTCGGGGTCCCACTCCTATTGGCGGTGGTGGCGGTGACCACCTGGTGGGTGGTGGGGCGGGCGCTCGCCCCGGTCGAGGCGATCCGCACCCAGGTCGATGCCATCTCATCCGCCCAGCTCCACCGCCGGGTCCCTGAACCTCACCGCGGCGACGAGATCTCGCGGTTGGCGCAGACCATGAACCGGATGCTCCACCGCCTCCAGTCGTCCCAGCTCCGCCAGCGGCGGTTCGTCTCCGATGCATCCCATGAGCTGCGATCGCCGGTGGCCGGCATCCGCCAGCACGCCGAGGTGGCGGCGGCGCATCCGGAACGGACCTCGGTGGAGGCGCTGGCGGCGGCGGTGCTCGCCGAGGACCTGCGGATCCAACGGCTCCTCGAGGATCTCCTGGTGCTGGCCCGCTCCGACGAGGGCGGGTGGTCGTCGCCGCGGAGGCCGGTCGACCTCGACGACCTCGTCCTCGACGAGGCGAGACGGGCCCAGGAGTCGTCGCCTGTCCAGGTCGACGCCTCGGCGGTGTCGGCGGGAAGGGTCGTGGGTGACCCGGTGCTGCTGCGCCGCATGGTGGGGAACCTGGTGGACAACGCCGCCCACCACGCCGGTTCCCGGATCACCCTCGGTCTCGGAGAACGTGACGGGCTGGTCACCCTGACCGTCGACGACGACGGTGCCGGGATCGCCCCCGCCGATCGGGAGCGCATCTTCGAGCGGTTCGTCAGGCTCGACGAGGCCAGGGCGCGCCACCACGGGGGAGCGGGGCTGGGGCTGGCGATCGTGTCCGAGGTCGTGGCCGGCCATGGCGGGACGGTCACCGTCACCGAGGCACCGGCCGGCGGCGCCCGATTCGAGGTCCGCCTCCCTCGTCTTGCGGACTGACCGCCGCCTGCTCCACCTCTCCGGCGGGTTCAGCCTCCCTTCAGGGGGTGTCGGGCATGGTGGAGCGACAACCACCACCCGACGCCTCCGGCGGCGGGCTCACGAGGAGGACGGATGTGAATCGGACCAGATGGATCGCAACAGGGGTCGTTGCCCTCGCCGCCATCGGCGGAGGCACCGGTCTCGCCATCGCCACCGGGGGCGATACCGATGCCCCGATCACCGGACAGGCGCTCGATCGTGCCATCGCCGCCGCGCTCGAGGCCACCGGCGGCGGCACCGTGACCGACACCGAGGTTGGCGACGACGGTGCCGCCTACAGCGTCGAGGTGCGTATCGAAGACGGCAGCCAGGTCGAGGTGAACCTCGACGGCGACTTCGTCGTGATCGGCCGGTCGGCAGACGACGACGGTCCCAACGACCGGGACGAGCCCACCGACGACTGACCCTGATCACGGTGGCGGCGGCGCCGTCGCTCCGTGCCTCACCGAGGAGGATTGCCGTGTTCGCCCATGCCCGTCCCACCGCCATGTCCCGCCACCGGCGGGTCCGGACGGTGGCGACCGTCGTCGTCGCCGCCCTTTCGTTGAGCGCCTGCGGCGGTGCCGCCGTCCAGGGCACGACGGAGCCCACCCAGACCGCCCCGGCGACCGCCGAGACGGTCATGGAGGGCACCACCGAGGCGTCCACCTCGACCACGGCGGCGGTCACCGTAGCCACCGTCCCCGAGGCCCGGCGGGTCGATCTCGCCACACCCACCTTCTCCGAGCCCACCGTCATCACCAACCCGCTGTTCCCGATCACCGAGACCACCCAGGTCATCCAGGTCGGCGCCGAGGCGGGTGAAGCGCTCCACATCGAGATCACCCTGCTCCCCGAGACCAGGATCGTCGAGTGGGACGGCCAGGCGGTCGACGTCGTGGTGTCCCAGTTCGTCGCCTACCTCGACGGCCGAATCCTGGAGGTGGCGGTCGACTTCTTCGCCCAGGCAGACGACGGATCGGTGTGGTACTTCGGCGAGGAGGTCGACAACTACGAGGATGGGGCGATCGCCAACCATGACGGCACCTGGCTGGCGGGGCGAGACGGGCCCGCCGGGATGATCATGCCCGCCCAACCCCGGGTCGACGATGCCTATCGACCCGAAAACATCCCCAACCTGGTGTTCGAGGAGGTCGTGGTGGCGGCGATCGACGAGACGGCGGCCGGACCGGGTGGCCCGGTGCGGGGCGCGGTGCTGGTCGTCGAGCACCTACTCGATGGCACGCTCGAGGACAAGCTGTTCGCTCCCGGCTACGGCGAGTTCATGGCTCAGGTCGTCACCGAGGACGAGCTGGTCACGCTGGCGCTGGCGATCCCGATCGACGCCCGCGGCGGCGGTACCCCGGTCGAGCTCGTCACCGCCCTTGATGCGGCGTCGGCGGTGGTCGACGCCGTCGTCGCCGGTGACGGTCCTGCTGCGTTGACCGCCGGAGACAGGCTGACGGCGGCCTGGGAGGCACACCGCGGCGAGGCCCCCGAGCTGCTCGCCTCCGTGATGGACGCCGCCGTGGCCTCCCTGACCGAGGTGATCGAAGCCGGCGACGGGTCGACGGCCGAGGCGGCGCTCGCCGTGGTGTGGGCCTGCCTCGATCTCCAGCTCCAGTACCGCACCCCGGCGGAGGTCGACACCGACCGTCTCGTGCTCTGGCTGCGCCGCCTCGCCATCGACGTCGCCGATGGCGCCGCCTCCGCCGTCGTTGGTGACGTCGCCACCCTCGAGACCATCTGGCAGCGGGTGGCGCACACCTTCGACGAAGCGGGGAGAACCAGGGTCGTCGACGGGCTCCTACAGCTCAGAAAGGCCGTCGCAGCCGGCGATCTCGCCGGCGCCGGCGAGCTGGCGGCAGCGCTCACCGCCGTGGTGCCCGCGACCGGTTCCTGACGAGCCCACACCCCGGGTGCGGTAGTTTCCCGGCGAGATGATCCACCGCACCCGGATCAAGGTCCGGTTCTACGAGCTCGATCCGTACGACCACGTCAACCACGCCGCCTACGTCCAGTACTTCGAGGTGGCTCGGACCGAGTTGCTCGACCAGGTGGGGATGGGGATCTCCACGCTGCTCGAGACCGGGTTCCAGCTGGTGGTGACCGAGCTCCACATCCGGTACCTGGCCTCGGCCGGATCCGGTGACGAGGTCGAGGTGGATACCGAGGTGGCCGAGATCCGCAGGGCGTCGAGCCGGTGGCGGCAGACGATGCGGCGCGGCGACGAGGTGTTGGCCGAGCAGGAGATCGTGGTGGCGGCGACCAACCGGCAAGGTCGGCCGATCCGCCTCCCCGAGGGGATGGCGGCCGCCCTCGCCCCCTACCTGGCCGCTGGGATGGGCTCGCCGGGTCGCCCCTATGGTTGAAGCAATGAGCACCCGTCTCACCGAGCCGAGCGCCATCGACACCGCCGTCGAGGTACTGGTGGCCCACAAGGACGAATGGGCACGGCTCGACTTCCCCCGGCGCCTCAGCCTGCTCGCCGACCTGCGCCGCCGAGTCGGCGCCGTCGCCGAGGCATGGGCGGTGGCCGGGGTGGTGGCCAAGGGGATCCCCCTCGACAGCCCGACCTCGGGCGAGGAATGGCTGTCAGGGCCGTACACCAGCCTGACCGCCATCGCCGCCCTCCACCGGTCGCTGGGCCGGTTGTGGCAGGGCACCACCACGTTCGATCCCGATCGGGTGGGCCCGGGACCGGGCGGGCGGACCGTGGTCGGTGCCGTCCCCGCCGACCTCACCGAGAGGCTGTTGTTCTCGGGCCACACGGGGGAGGTGTGGATCGGGGCCGAGAGCGACGGCATCCCCCTCGCAAGCCTGACCGCCGGCTTCTACCGCGGCCAGGAACGCCATGGCCGGGTTTGTCTGGTCCTCGGCGCCGGGAACATCTCGTCGATCCCGGTCACCGACACCCTGTACAAGCTGTTTGTCGAGGGCCAGGTGGTGGTGCTCAAGATGAACCCGCTGCTCGACTACCTGGGGGTGATCTTCGAGCGGATGTTGGGGGGCCTGATCGATGCCGGATATCTCCGCATCGTCTACGGGGGGACCGAGGTGGGCGGGGGGCTCATCGCCCATCCCGGGATCGACATGGTCCACATCACCGGCAGCGAACGCAGCCATGACAGCATCGTGTTCGGCACCGGCGCCGAGGGGATCCGCCGCCGGCGCGCCAACCAGCCGCTGCTGACCAAGCCGATCACCAGCGAGTTGGGCGGGGTCAGCCCGCTGATCGTGGTGCCGGGCCCGTGGACGGACACCGACCTGGGGTACCACGCCGAGCTGGTCGCCACCCAGAAGCTGGTCAACGGCGGGTTCAACTGCATTGCCACCCAGGTGGTGATCCTCCCCGACCGGTGGGAGCACACCGACCGGTTCGTCACCCGGATCGAGGAGACCATCGCCGGTCTCCCCGCCCGTACCGCCTACTACCCGGGTGCCGCCGACCGTTGCTCCCGGGCGATCGACAGCCACCACGACGTCATCGCCCTGGGAGGCGAGCCGCCCCGGGTTCACCTGCGCAACGTCCCGGCCGGCACCAACCACCCCGTCTTCGTCGAGGAGCAGTTCGCCTCGGTGCTCGCCTCGACCCGACTCGAGCACCACGACCCCGTCGACTTCCTCGACGCCGCCGTCCACTTCGCCAACCACCGTCTCTCCGGGTCGCTCGGGGCCAACCTCCTGGTCCACCCCGAAACGGTCCGCACCCTGGGTGGCCGGTTCACCGACGCCATCACCGCGCTCCGCTACGGGTGCATCGCCATCAACACCTGGACCGGGTTCGGCTTCGGCCAGCCGAGGATTCCGTGGGGGGCCTACCCGGGGAACCCGCTCGATGCCATCGGCAGCGGGCGCGGCGTGGTCCACAACGCATTGATGTTCGACCATCCCGAGAAGGCGGTGGTGACCGGGCCCTTCCACCTCGCCCACCGTTCCTGGAAGGGTGGGGGGTTCAACCTGGCCCCGAGGCCGGCCTGGTTCGTCACCAACCGCACCGCCCTCACCACCGCCCGTCGTCTCACCCGCCACGCCGCCGACGGCTCACCCCGACACCTCCCCGGTATCATCACCTCGGCCCTGCGCGGCTGATCTCGCTGGATCGTCAGACCCGTGCCGCTCTGCGACCGAGGAGCAGCAGCGAGATCACCATCCACCCGGTGAGATAGGCAAAGGCCCACTGTGGGCCCACCCCGGTCCACAGGATCCCGGCCACCACGCTGGCGGCGAAGTTGCCGAGGCTCTGCAGGGCGGCGAGCAGACCGAAGGCGGTGCCCCGGATCGCCTGGTCGGCCTTGCGGGCGACGATGGCGTGCTCGCTGGTCTCCACGGCGCCGATCCCGATACCGGCCAGGGCGAACCAGGGCAAGAGGACCGCCCACGACGATGTGTCCCGGGTGAATCCGCCGTACGAGACGGCGAAGGCGGCGACCCCGAGGGTGAGCACCAGGTGCGGGGTGCGGCGGTCGGCGAGCCTGCCCGCCGGGACGCTGCTCAGCGCCGCCGCCAGGTTGTACCCGGCGTAGAGCAGGAGGGCGATGGTGGCGGCCCGTTCGGGTCCGTGCGAGGCGGTCAGCAGCTCGGTGGCGCGCAGGATCATCAGGGTGGCGGCGACGTTGCCGATCTCGAAGGCCCCGATGGCGGCCAGCAGCGGGCCGAGCCCCGACTCGATCACCGGCCGCATCCGGAGCCGGATGGGGGTGCGGGGCCGCTTGGTCGGCTTGGGGAGGTGGCGGACGGCGTACGCCATCGAAAGGGCAGCAGCCAGCCCGGGGATCAGCGAGAGCAGGATGGCCGATCGGGTGCCCACGGCGGCGGCGAGGGCGATGGCGAGGAGGGGCCCCCGACCGCGCCCAGGTTGTCCATCGCCCGCTCGAACCCGTGGGCGTGCCCGTAGCGGTCCGCATCGACCATGTCGGCGAGGAGTGCATTGCGGGCGGGGATCCGCAGCCCCGCGCCGCCCAGCCCCGGCGCGCAGCAGCCCGAAGTGGACGACGGATGTGGCGGCCCCGACCGCAGACGACAGCACGGCCGTCGCGGTCAACACGAGCCCGGCGTTGGCGACCGCATGGTCGTCGTCGCACATCACATCGAAGCGGCCGGGACTGCGCGAAGATCGCATCGAAAAAGGTGCCCTTCCTGTTGGGTGGTTTGGATTGGCGTAGGAACCGCCATCCTCCCTGCAGCAAGAGCACTTTTCGCGGATGCGCGTCAGTCAGGCACCGTCAGAAAACGGTGGATCGAGGCTTAGCTTCGGAAGCGTTCGCCGAGGCCGGGGCCATCGCTCGGTCCGCGGGTCTGAAGGTCCGGGAGTCGGCTGCGCTGCGTCGTTCGCAGGCGGTTCGTGATCGGTGCGGGCCATCGGTTCG
>Ga0136633_1000123_pt1 | contig 54364 bp, 56 predicted proteins | sample AntDrymeUQ832206_2_FD_105494 | JGI IMG/M metagenome (GOLD analysis project Ga0136633, IMG submission 105494) | Polar desert sand microbial communities from Dry Valleys, Antarctica - metaG UQ83 (22.06) | ecosystem: Environmental > Terrestrial > Soil > Desert | place: Antarctica: Dry Valley... | reverse complement strand
CGCGAGCACGACCGCGGCGATCGTCAACTTTCCGTGACCGTGACCTCGTTGATGACGACGGCCCGTGTCGGGCGCTGTTCCTCGTCGCCGAGGAGGCCGATGCGCTCGACCACCTCGAGTCCTTCTGACACCTCGCCTACGATCGCGTACTCGGGATCGAGCCCGGCATCTTCGGCGGTGACGACGAAGAACTGACTGCCGCCCGCTCCCGCAGGCTCGTTGAGCGCCTTCGCCATCGCTACGACGCCTTTCGTGTAGCGCGCCGAGGGAGGAGGCGCGTCCACGGTGGTGTAGCCCGGCCCTCCCGTGCCTGTCGCTGTCGGGTCGCCGCCCTGGATGACGAAGTCGCGGACGATGCGGTGGAAGATCGTGCCCTCGAAGAACCCTTCCTTTGCGAGTGCCACGAGCGACGCTGTCGCCTCCGGCGCGAGTCGCGGGTTGAGCCTGACCGTGAAGGTCCCGCAGCTCGTATCGAAGACCAAGTCGTACGTCGCACCCGGCTCGAGCGTGCCGGTCGGCGGCTCGAGTACGTCCGGTTGGCGACGGTCCGGAGCGTCCATCTGCTCGCAGGCGTCGCCGCCTCCGCCGCCGTTTCCACCACTTTCGTCGTCGCCGTCCCCGCCGCAGCCGACGAGGAGGGCGAGAGCCGCCAGCGCTACGGGGAGGACGCCGCGCATCGCGTGCGATCCTATCCGCGAGCCATGGCCGTTACGCGCTGTACTTGGGCAGGTGACGACGACCTGATGGTCGCCTACCACGACGAGGAGTGGGGCGTGCCGTCGCACGACGATGGCCATCTATTCGAGTTGCTCACCCTCGAGGGCGCCCAGGCCGGGCTCACGTGGAGCACGATTCTGCGTAAGCGGGAGGGATACCGGCGCGCGTTCGCCGGCTTCGATCCGTCAGCTGTCGCTCGCTTCCGAGCGGCCGACGTCGAACGCCTACTCGCCGATCCGGGCATCGTCCGTAACCGGGCCAAGGTGGAGTCGGCGGTCTCGAATGCACGTTGCGTTCTCGAGGTCCAGGACGAGCGCGGCTCGCTCGCGACCTATCTCTGGAGCTTTTTCGCGGATGGGCCGATCGTCAATCGCCGGCGGAGCCCGCACGAGCTCCCGGCGGAGACTGCCGAGTCGCGAGCTCTGTCGAAGGAGCTCAAGCGGCGCGGCTTCGGCTTCGTCGGACCGACGACGTGCTACGCGTTCATGCAGGCCGTGGGCATGGTCAACGACCACGTCCTCGCCTGCTTCCGCTATCCGGAGCTCACCCGCTGAGCCGCGCGCGCCGCCTCTATGCCGCACGCTAGACGTCAGACGCGTGTGGTGACCGCAATCAGGTCGGCGAGGTTCACGAGCTGGATCGCCGTGCGCATCGCCTTGACGTTGTCGTCGTCCGAGACAAACTCCCCGCTCTGACGCCAAAGCTCGCTTGCGGTCGCGAGGAGCTCCTCGATCCGCTCCGCCTCCTCGACGTGACCGTCTCGCTCGCGCGAAGCGTTCACCGCGAGTCCGAGTGCGCCGATCGCGTCGCGCTGGCGCAGCCACAGCAGCGGCACCGCCATAGAGATGTATTGATGGATGCGAGCGAAGGTGAGCGTCTGCACGAGTGCGTTCCCCCCCACCGGGCTCGTGAGCTCCGGGATCGGCTCGCGCTCTGCAATTCTGCGGGCGTTCTCGCCGAGAAGCCCACGGAGCTGGCGGTCGTCGAAGCCCGCAAGCCGTGCCGTTCTGATGGACATGAGCAGCGAGTTCGGCTGGCGACCGTAGGGGTAGTCCGACGCGTAGACGATCTGCTCGGGCGACACCTGGCGGTAGAGATCGAGCAGGTCGACGCCGCTCCAGACGGAGGTGTCGAAGAAGACGCCGGAGATTCCTCCGAGGCGACCGGCGAGGCCGGCCATGTCCGCGATTCCGGCGTGCGCGACGATGAGCCGCACGCCGTCGCAGCGCCGCACGAGCCGCTCCAGATGCTCGGCGATCGGCGGGAGCCCGCGGCCGCCGTGGATGAGGATCGGCACGTTCCGCTCGGTTGCAAGCTCGAAGATCGGCGCGAGCCGCTCGTCGTCGAGCGAAAACGCCTGCGCGCGTGGATGGAGCTTGATCCCCTGTGCCCCCGCGCCGAGGCAGCGACGCGCCTCCTCGAGCGGGCGGTTCGTGAGATCGAGCCGAACGTAGGGGACGAGCCGTCCCTCCGAGCGCGCGGCGTGAGCGAGCGTGCGGTCATTCGGCACCGCGAACGCGGGCTCGCGGTCGTGTTCGTCCATGCAGAAGACGTTTGCCCGCGAGAAGCCGAAACGGTCGAGCACCTCCGTGAGCTCGTCGTAGTTCCCCACCATCCCGTCGATGTCGTTGCCGAGATGCGTGTGTGCGTCGTAGAGCAGCGCTCCTGCCGGTACCTCGGAGCGGAAGGACTCGTGGTACGCGTCCACGATCTGCCGTGCTCGCTCGAATGAGGTCACGAGCGCAGTCTACGCAGGGATTTCTGCCTTGCTCAGCGCCGCCCAGACGCGCGGAGCGGTCATCGGCAGCTCACGCAGGCGAATGCCCGTTGCCGCCGCGATGGCGTTCGCAATCGCTCCCGGCGCGGCCACGACGGGCGCTTCGCCGACGCCCCTGGCGCCGAACGGTCCGTCGGGAGCCGGAACCTCCACGACCAGCGTGTCGATGTCAGGCACGCGCTCGGCGGTCGGAATCGCGTAGTCGAGAAACGAGCCCGAGAGCAGGCGTCCGTCCTCGTCGTGGCGGAGTTCCTCGTACAGCGCCCAGCCGATTCCCTGCGCGACACCGCCTCGCATCTGACCCTCCACGAGCGCTGGGTTGAGCGCGCGGCCGACGTCCTGGGCGATCGCATACCCGAGGACGTCCACCTGGCCGGTCTCGCGGTCGACCCGCACATGCGCGAGGTGGGCGGCCGCGGCCGGCGCCGTGCTTCGCTGCGCTGAGCCACCGTGGCCCTCGACCGGCTCGTAGCGGCCGGCAAAGGCGAGCGACTTGGTCGCGATCTCCTGCACGGTGAGCGAGCGGTCCGGTGCGCCGACGGCGCGGACCACACCGTCCACGATCTCGAGATCCGTCGGGGCGATCTCAAGCTCCTCGGAAGCGACCTGGAGCAGCCGCTGCCGCGTGTCCTCGGCGGCGCGCTCGACCGCGCGTCCGATGTTGTACGTGATCTTGCTTCCGCCGCTTGCCCCTCCGTAGGGGGCCGATGCGGTGTCGGCGGACACGACACGCACGTCGTCGACCGCCAGTCCGAGCACCTCGGCCGCGATCGCCGCGAAGACGGTCTGGGTTCCGGTCATGTCTGCCGTGGCCGTGACGACGGTTATCCGTCCGTCTGCGTCGAGCCTGCACGCGGCGGACGCCGGCTCGATCGCGCCGGGCCAGTACCCGATCGCGACACCGACTCCCTCATTCGCAGGGAGATCGGTGCGCTTCTGCCAGAGAGCGTGCGCCTGAATCGCCTCCAGGCACTCGCGGACGCCGACGACGGGGAAGGCTCGCCCGTTAACGCCCACGTCTCCCTCGACGACCGCGTTTTGCAGTCGAAGCTCGATCGGATCGAGGTCGAGCTCCGCGGCGAGCTCGTCGAGCACCGATTCGATGGCGAAGGCCGCGGGCGGGGCGCCCGGCCCACGGTAGGCGCCGAACGTGACGTGATTCGTCTGCACCCCGTAGCCCGTGATCGCGAACGCCTCCCAGCGGTAAGGCCCGGCGACGAGGATCGAGGAGATGTCCTCGAGACCCCACTCGGCGTTGGCACCGCGGTCGCAGACGACCCGCGCCTCGAGCGCGGTGAGCTCGCCGCTTCGTCGCGCGCCTGCGCGTACTTCGAGAAGCTGCGCGGGTGCGGGATTCGTTGCCTGGAAGTCCTCGCTGCGCGTGAACGTCAGGCGCACGGGCCGTCGTAGCGCGAGCGCCGCGCCTGCGACGATCGGCTCGACGATGGCGATCTTTCCTCCGAACGCTCCACCGAGCGGTGCGGCGCGAACTCGCACCCGGGCGAGCTCGAGGCCATACGCGCCCGCGACCTCACGGCGGACGAGGAAGGACCCCTGTGTGCTGGTCGAGAGCGCGAGGACGCCGCCGGGCTCGAGCCAGGCCGTCGCGGTCTGCGGCTCGACGTATGCCTGGTACACCCACGGCGTGCGGAAGCTCGCCGCGACGACGGCGTCGCTTGCGGCGAACGCCGCCTCGATCTCGCCTTCTGCTCGGAACGATCGCTTGAGCACGTTTCCGGACAGCTCCTCCTCCGGCGCGCCGTCGTCGGCCGACGAGGCAGCGCCGTGCACCGAGCCCAGACTCGAGTCCTCCTCGTCGTCTGCTTCCTGGCGGGCGAGCGGCGCGTCGAGAGCCATCGCCGCCTCGAGATCGAACACGGCTGGGAGTGGCGTGTACTGAACGAAGACCGCCTCGACTCCGTCCTGCGCAGCCGCCTCGCTCTCGGCGACGACGAGCGCGACGGGCTGACCGGCGAAGACGACCTCCGAGCGTGCGAGCGGCTCGTTGGATCGTCCCGAGCCCTGGGTCTTCGTCGGCAGGTCGGCTGCGGTGAGAACCGCGACGACACCCGCGACCGCGAGCGCATCCTCCTTCTCGACGCTTTCGATCAGTGCGTGCGATTCCGTACTCAGGACGAGGCGCGCGTGGAGCAGGCCCACCATCGCGTCGTCGGCAGCAAACCTCGTCTCGCCTACGACCTTCTCCGGCGCATCGATGCGCGGACGGGAGACACCGATTACGTCTGCCAACGCGCGTCCTCCTCCGCTCTGGTCTTCGCAAGATCGAGCGCCCGCCGCGCGACGACGCCGGCGAGATGGCGCCGGTACTCCGTGGGCGCGAAGTCGTCGCCGTAGATCTCCGCCTGCGCGAGCGACGCGGTGACGTCGTTGCCGGCGAGCGCGAACTGCTGTGCTCCGATGCCGGTGAGCGTGACGACGCTCGTTGCATCCGGCTCGACGAGCGCGGCTGCGCCGACGAGCGCAAAGCCGGAGGCGGGGTGCTCGACCTTCACGTATGCAGAGCCCGCGCCGCTCGCTGGGTGCGGGACGATTATCTCGGTGACGATCTCGTCCAGCTCGAGGGCGGTTGTAAACGGCCCGCGCAGGAATTCCGCGAGGGGCACGGTGCGTGACCCACGCGGCGACCGCAACTCGAGCTCCGCACCCAGTGCGAGCAATGCGGCAGGCGCGTCTGCCGAAGGATCCGCGTGCGCGAGGCTGCCGCCGATTGTTCCCCGGTTCCGAACTTGGAGATCGCCGATGGCATGCGCGCAGTCCGCAAAGGCGCCTAGCGCTGGACGTTCGAGCTCCGCCGACCGCGTGAGCTCGTCCCAGGTCGTGAGCGCGCCGATGCGCAGGGCCTCCCCGACGCTCGAGACGCCGGCGAGGTCGAGCCCGCCGATGTCCACGAGCAGCGATGGTCTGGCGATGCGGAGCTTCATGACAGGCAGCAGCGAGTGGCCTCCCGCCAGAACCTTTGCCTCCGGATCCGCGGCGAGCGCTGCGAGCGCCTCGTCCAGCGACGCCGCACGCAGGTATGTCGCCGGCGCAGGAATCACGCCACTCCGCCAGCCCGTAGCGCTTGCTCGCCCGCGCGCACGGACCGCACGATGGTCTCGTAGCCGGTGCAGCGGCACAGGTTGCCCTTGAGCGCGCGCCTGATCGTCGCGTCGTCCGGCTCGGAAGCGCGGGAGAGGAGGTCGACGGCGGTGAGGATCATGCCCGGCGTGCAAAAGCCGCATTGGAGGCCGTGCTCCTCCACGAACGCCCGCTGAACCGGGTGGAGCTCGCCGGCGGGGGCAAGCCCCTCGATCGTGGTCACCTCCGAGCCCGCGGCTTGCAGCGCGAGGACCGTGCAGCTCTTTACCGCGCGACGGTCGAGAAGAACCGTGCACGCGCCGCACTGGCTCGTGTCGCAGCCGATGTGGGTTCCCGTCAGCCCGAGCCCGTCGCGCAGCGCCTGAACGAGGAGCGTTCGCGGCTCGACGTCGAGCGAGCGTTGCTCGCCGTTGACGTGGAGCTCGACACGCGTGAGAGACTCAGGCACTCGCGGGGAGCGCGGAGACCTTCTCACGAAGGTACGCGAGATACGGCTGCGGGTCGATCGCCGGTGTGCCGGTGAGCCGCCCGATCGTTTCCTTAGGCGTGAGCTTCCGGCCGAGCGAGTAGAGGTTGTCCCGGAGCCAGTTCGAGAGCCCCTCGAGCTCGCCTGCCTCCATCTGCTCGTCTAGATCCGGAATCGCCTCGCGGACCACGGCCCAGATCTGGAGCGAGATGACGTTGCCGAGGGCATAGGTGGGGAAGTACCCGATGCCGCCGCTCGACCAGTGGACGTCCTGGAGCACCCCGTCCGCGTCGCTTGGTACCTCGACACCGAGCAGCTCGAGCATTGCCGCGTTCCAGGCTTCTGGAAGATCCTTGGGGTCGAGCGTGCCCTCCATGAGCTGCCGTTCGATGTCGAAGCGAAGGATGATGTGGAGGCTGTACGTGGTCTCGTCGGCCTCTACGCGGATGAGACCCGGCTCGGCCCGGTTGACGGCGGCGAGGAACGTCTCGAAGCCGACGTCCTCGAGTTGATCCGGGAACGTCGACTGAAGCGGCTCGTACCAGTGCGACCAGAACGGGCGGCTGCGGCCGACGAGGTTCTCCCACGAGCGGCTCTGGGACTCGTTCAGCCCGAGCGACGGTGAGCCCGCGAGCGGCGTGCGCTCGAGCGAGCTCGCGATGCCGTGGGCGTACAGTCCGTGGCCCGCCTCGTGCAGCGTCGACCAGAGCGACTCGATCCCGCGCTTGTGGTACCGGGTGGTGAGACGCACATCTCTCGTCGAGAAGGAGGTGCAAAACGGGTGCACCGTCGTGTCGAGCCGCCACGCGCCCTCCTCGAACCCGAGTGTCGCGAGGATGCGCTCCGCGAACTCGCGCTGAAGCTCCGGCGCGTAGGCGAGCTCGAGGAACGGAGCATCGATCTTCGGTGCCTCGCGAACGAGCTCCGAGAGCACCGGCTTGATCGTGTCGAAGACCTCAGCGACCTCAGTCGTCTTCATAAACGGCTCGAAGTCGTCGAGAAGCGGCGTGTACGGAGAGTCGTCCCATTCGAAGCACTCGACGTAGCGACGCTTGAGCTCGAGGTTCTGCTCGAGAGCGGGCAGAAAGGCTTCGAAGTCGTTCGTCGCGCGTGCATCGACCCAGATGTGGTGTCCGCGCGCGCCCGCGCGCACCATCTCCGCGCGCAGCTCGGCCGGGACACGACGTGCCTTCTCCCAGTCGTGGCGGGTGACGCGGATGAGGCTCGCATCCTCCGAGTCGTACTCGAGCGACTCCTCGTACGGCCGTAGCCGCTCGAGCAGAGAGCCGACCTCGTCGTCGATGAACAACTCATGGGAGATCCGCCCGATGGTGCCCAACGCCTCGGCGCGAGCCTCGCCTCCCTTCGGAGGCATCGTCACCCGCTGATCCCACCCGAGCACCCCGCCGGCCCGGTACAGGTCGGAGACTTCCGCCAGGCGCTCCCGGAGCGCGCGCAGGTCGGCTTCCACGGGCGTTGACTCTACCCAAGCGGGGTAGGATCGCGCCCGCATGGCACCGACCGCGATTCTGATCCACGGCGACACCGTTCGTACGCCGGAGCTGCGACACGAAGTGCCTCTGGGGATTCCCGATCCGTTCTTCTACGCGGAGTCCGACGGGCGGAGAATGGTCGCGATCAGCGCCATGGAGGCGATGCGTGTGGAGTCCCTCGGCATCGGTGTCGAGATACACACGCCGGAGGAGTTCGGGGCCGACGAGCTCCGGCGGAGCGGACTCGACATCCATACGTACGCGAGCGAGATGGCCGTCCGGATTGTCGGCGGGCTCGGCATCGAGGAAGCCGTCGTTCCGGTGCGCTTCCCGCTCGGGATCGCCGAAGCGCTGCGCGCGAACGGCGTCGAGCTGAGTGTCGACCAAAAGCTGTTCGACGATCGTCGCCGGTCGAAGAGCGCGCACGAGCTTGCAGGAATTCGCCGCGCGCAGAAGGCAGCGGAAGCGGGAGTGGCGGTCGCGCGCGACCTCCTGCGCCGCGCCGAGAACGCCAACGGCGGGCTCGCTGTCGACGGCGAGCCGCTCACCTGCGAGTTGCTGAAGGAGCACATCCAAGCTGCATTCCTCGCGCATGGCGCCGTCTCCGACGAGATGATCGCCTCGCATGGCGCGCAGACCGCGATCGGGCACGACATGGGATCCGGCGCGATCGGTCGCGACGACGTGGTTCTACTCGATCTCTTCCCCGTCGACGTCGAGTCGGCGTGCTTCGCGGACATCACGCGGACGCTCGCCGTAGGCGAGGTCTCGACCGAGATCAGGGACTGGCATCGGCTCTGCCGCGAGGCGCTCGAGCTCGCGACTGCGGAGATCCGTCCCGGGGTGAACGGCGGCGACGTCCACCGTCTCGTCTCCGAGTACTTCGCCGAGCGCGGCTTCCCCACGCTGCTGACGAAACAGGAGGGGGAGGTGCTGCAGGACGGCTTCTACCACGGCCTCGGCCACGGGGTCGGCCTGGAGGTGCATGAGTCGCCGGCGCTGGGAGTCATCGGCGAGGAGCTCGTGCCCGGGGACGTGATCACCATCGAGCCCGGCCTCTATCGCCAGGGGTTCGGCGGTGTCCGGGTAGAGGATCTGCTGCTCGTCACGGAGGACGGACACGAGCTTCTGACCGACTGCCCGTACGAGCTCGACTTGTCGTGAGCGACAAGGCGATCGAGACCCTCCTCGCGGAGGATCGCCGCTATCCCGCGCCCGAGGACTTTGCCGCGCAGGCGAACGCGAAATCCGACATCTACGACATTCCGTTCGAGGAGTTCTGGGAGCGGGAGGGTCGCGAGCGCGTAACGTGGTTCGAGCCGTTCACTTCGCTCCTCGAGTGGGAGCTTCCGTACGCCAAGTGGTACCTCGGTGGGAAGATCAACGTCTCCTACAACTGCCTCGACAGGCATGTCGAGGCCGGGCTCGGCGAGCGAGTTGCGTACCTGTGGGAGGGTGAGCCCGAGGGCGAGCGCAGCTCACTCACGTACGCCGAGCTTCTGGCGCAGGTCGTCCGGATGGCGAACGTGCTCAAGGAGCTGGGCGTCGGCAAGGGGACGCGGGTGGCCATCTACCTGGGGATGGTGACCGAGCTGCCGATTGCGATGCTCGCGTGTACGCGCCTCGGCGCGCCGCATACCGTCGTCTTCGGCGGCTTCTCGGCCGACTCGCTTGCCGACCGGTCGAACGACATGGGCTGTGAGGTGCTGATCACGCAGGACGAGGCGTGGCGGCGCGGCTCGACGGTGCCTCTCAAGCTCACTGCCGACGAGGCGATGGCAGCGGCGCCCGGCATCCGCGCGTGTCTCGTCGTGGAGCGCACAGGCAACGAGGTCCCGATGCAGGCTGGGCGGGATCACTGGCTGCACAACTTCGAGGTCCCCGACGACCCGGCGACCTGCCCACCCGAGCCCATGGATGCCGAGGATCTGCTGTTCCTCATGTACACGTCGGGCACGACGGCGAAGCCAAAGGGCATCGCGCACACCACCGGCGGCTACCTCGTGGGTGCGGCGACGACACATCGTTACGTCTTCGACTTGAAGCCGGAGACCGACGTCTACTGGTGCGCGGCAGACATCGGGTGGATCACCGGTCACAGCTACATCGTCTACGGACCGCTCTGCAACGGCGCGACGTCGGTGATGTACGAGGGCACGCCCGATTTCCCGGACAAGGATCGCTGGTGGGAGATCGTCGAGCGCTACGGCGTGACGATCCTGTACACGGCGCCGACGGCGATTCGCGCCCACATGAAGTGGGGACCGGAGTTCGCGGAGCAGCACGATCTGTCGTCTCTCCGGTTGCTCGGGTCGGTCGGGGAGCCGATCAATCCGGAGGCATGGGTCTGGTACCGCGAGCACATCGGAGGCGACCGGTTGCCGGTCGTCGACACCTGGTGGCAGACGGAGACGGGGATGATCCTCATCACGCCGCTTCCCGGCGTGACGACGCTCAAGCCCGGATCGGCTACGCGGCCGTTTCCCGGTGTGGATGCTGCGGTCGTGGACGACCAAGGGGAGGAAGTCGGGCCGGGCGGGGGCGGGTACCTCGTGCTGCGGCGGCCGTGGCCCGCGATGACGCGCGGGATCTTCGGCGACGACGAGCGTTATCGCACGACGTACTGGGAGCGCTTCCCAGGGATGTACTTCGCCGGGGACGGCGCGCGCATCGACGAGGATGGCGACTTCTGGCTCCTTGGCCGAGTGGACGATGTGATGAACGTCTCCGGACATCGCATCTCGACCATCGAGGTCGAGTCCGCGCTCGTCGATCACACGAGCGTTGCCGAAGCGGCGGTGTGCGGCCGGGCAGATCAGCTCACCGGCCAGGCGATCGTCGCCTTCGTCACGCTGAAAGGTGGGCAGGAGGGCTCGGTGGAAATGCTCGAGGAGCTCCGCGATCACGTTGCCATGAAGATCGGCCCGATCGCGAAGCCGGCGAATATCGTCTTCACGCCCGAGCTGCCGAAGACCCGGTCAGGGAAGATCATGCGGCGCCTGCTGCGCGACGTCGCCGAAGACCGGCCGTTGGGCGACACGACGACACTCGCGGATCCGGCGGTGGTAGCCGAGATCGCGGATCGTGCTGTCGCGCAGCCCGCCGAGGACTAGCCGCACCGGCCCGGCAGCGCAGGCGGGGCTTGCTACGTGGCGTAGCCCGACGCGGCTGAGCGCGCGTTCAACGCTCGCTCGAACGACGCCACCGTTCGGCCGACGTCTGCCGGGCTCGTGCGCCAATTGGACACCGAGAGCCTGATCGCCGCCCGATCGTCCCATCTCGTGCCGCTCATCCAGGCCTCTCCCTCCGCCTGAACCGCCGCCAGAACCTCGCCGGTTGTCGCATCGTCGGACAAGCGGAAGAGCACCTGGTTGAGGACGACCTCGTTCAGCACCTCACACTCGGGAAGCCGCGCGATCGCGTCCGCGAACTCCTTCGCCCGCGCACAGCTCGATTCGACGAGCTCTGCCACGCCTGCGCGCCCGAGAGAGCGGAGTGCTGCGTACACGGCGAATCCCCGCGCCCGCCGAGAGAACTCGGGCGTCCAGTCCATCTGATCTCTCGCCGCGTGCCGATCCTGGACGAGGTACTCGGCCTGGACAGCCATCGCGGCGCGATGCGACTCCGGGTTTGCGACGAATGCAATCCCGCAGTCATAGGGGACGTTGAGCCACTTGTGGGCGTCGGTCGCCCACGAGTCGGCGTGCTCGACTCCGGCGACCAGATCGCGAAGAGCAGGCGAGGCGGCGGCCCACAATCCGAAGGCGCCGTCCACGTGCAGCCACGCGTCGGCCTCGCCGGCAAGCTCCACGATCTCGGACATTGGGTCGACGGAGCCGGTGTTGACCTCGCCGACCTGGGCGCAGATGATGGTCGGCGCGCTGCCGGCCGGCCCGCTGCTCTCGCCGAGCGCAGCGCGGAGCGCGTCGACGCGCATACGTCCCTGGTCGTCGGCCGGAATCTCGACCGTGCGACCGGCACCCAGCCCGAGCAAGCGGAGCGAGCGGTCGATGGTCGCATGCCGTTTCGCACCCGCGAGAACCCGGATGGGAGGAGCTCCGGTGAGCCCGTCGTGCTCGACATTCCAGCCCGACCGCGAGAGAACGTCATGACGAGCGGCGGCAAGACACGTGGTATGCGCCATCTGGCATCCGGTAACGAGAGCGAACGAAGCCGTACGCGGCAACCGGAGCAACTCTTTGAGCCAATCACCGACCACTTCTTCCACGACCGCCGCCGCCGGACCGCCCACCACGAGACCGGCGTTCTGATCCCACGTCGCGGCCAGCCAATCCGCCGCGAGCGCAGCCGGAAGCGAGCCGCCGATGACGAAGCCGAAGTAGCGGCCGCTCTGCATGCCGACGATGCCCGGGTCAGCCGCTCGAGCGAGGCTCTCGACGACGTCGAGCGGCGCGCTCGCATCGTCGGGCAGCGGTCCTCCTAGTGCATCCCGAAGCTCATCCACCGTCGCCCGAGGCCAGACCGACCGCTCGTCGAGTGACTCCACGAAGTCGGCGGCGAGCTCGGCGGTCCGCCTGAGCAACTCGCGTTCGTCGCCCACGCTAAGCCGCGAGCAGCGCTTCGAAACGCGCGGGGTCGTCGAACGGCCCGACCACAGCGAGATAGAGCTGCTTGCCGTCGAGCAGGTCGCGGGCGACCTCCTGGACGTCCTCGGCGGTGACCGCGTCGAGTCCGCGCAGGACCTCGTCCGGCTCCTCGATCCGCCCCTCGAGGACCTCGCGGCGGAGCCCGAACTGGATCATCGCCTGCGGGCTCTCGAGACGGAGGACGAAGCGCCCTTTCGCATAGCCGCGGGCCTTCTCGAGCTCGTCCGTCGGCACGGCTTTCGCAACAATCTTGCGCAGCTCGCCGACGATCGTCGAGATCGCCTCGTCGATGCGGTTCACGTCGACCCCGGCGCCCGTGTAGAGCGTCCCCGCGTCTGTGTACGACGCGTTCGAGGCGTGAACGTAGTACGAGAGCCCGCGCCGCTCCCGTACCTCGGTGAAGAGGCGGGAGGACATCCCGGCGCCGAGCACGACCGACAGAAGCTGGACGGCATAGCGCTTCGGATGCGAGAGCTCGTAGCCGCGCACGCCGAGGACGAGGTGAGCCTGCTCCGACTCCTTCGTGTGGAGGAGGACAGGCGAGCCGTTCTCGGGAACCTCGGCTCGGGGCGGTCGCCCTGTCTCCTGCGGCGCGATGTCGCCGAGCAGCTCCTCGAGCCGTTCTCCCAGACCGTCGCCGATGCGCCCACCGATGCCGACGACGATCCGCTCCGGGTGGTACCACGCGTCGAGATACGAGGTGAAGGTCTCGCGGCTCGCTTCCTCGATGGTCTCCCTCGTTCCGAGAATGTCCCAGCCCAGCGGCTGATCCGCGTAGAGCAAACGGTCGTACACGCTGCCGACGTATCGCTGCGGCGTATCGAGGTACACGTTCATCTCCTCGAGGATCACGCCCTTCTCCTTCTCGATCTCGCCGGAGTCGAAGCGCGAGTTGCGCAGCATGTCGGTGAGGACGTCGAGCGCCACGTCCCGGGTCTCGGTCGCACACCTGACGTAGTAGCCGGTCAGCTCCTTGCCCGTGAAGGCGTTGAACTCCCCGCCGATCGCGTCGATCTCGGTCGAGATGGACCGGGCGGTCGGGCGCCGTTCCGTCCCCTTGAAGAACATGTGCTCGGCGAAGTGCGCGATCCCTTTCGACTCAGGGGTTTCGTAGCGTGAGCCCGCAGCGAGCATCACGAAGCAGGCCACGGAATTGACCTGAGGCATGGGTGCCGTGAGGACGCGAACGCCGTTCGCGAGCGCCGTTTTCTCGAAGACGGACACCGGCTCGATGGTATAGACACGCTCTGTGCCCGGAAACCTGACCCGGAAGGCCATCGCCGCGCAGCCCGAGTGGCTGCGACAGGTGCCGGAGCGGGTCGGCAACCTCCGGCTTCCGGAAAGCGCTCGCGTCCTGTTCACCGGTTGCGGCACGTCCTTCCATGCGGCCCTCGCGTGCGGCCGGGCGGCGCAGGCGCTCGAAGTCGTCCTCGGCAACGCTCCGGCGGCGGACGTCCTCGTGGCTCTGAGCCACGAGGGAGGGACGCGCCTCACGCTCGAGGCGGTCGAGAGCTTCGCCGGCGAGACCTGGGCGATCACAGCCGCTCCGGAGAGCGCGATCGCGCAGGCCGTCGACCACGTCGTCGTGGCCACTCCTGAGATCGAGGAGAGCTACTGCCACACCGTTAGCTACACCTGTGCGATTGCCGCCGGGCGAGCGCTTCTGGGGGAAGACGTGAAGGGGCTTCCCGACGTGGTGGCGGATGCCCTCGCGGACGCTTCCCCCGCCGTCTCGGAGCACGAGCGGTTCGCCGTTGTCGGTGCAGGGGGAGACATGGCAACGGCGCTCGAAGCCGTGCTCAAACTCCGCGAAGGCGCGCGCGTGGCTGCGGAGGCACACCATACGGAGCAGATCCTGCACGGACATCTCGCCGCAATCGACTCCTCGGTGCGTTGCCTCGTGCTGGAGGGCGAGGGTCGCGCGGGGGAGCGTGCCGCGGACGTCGTCCGAGCGCTCGGAGAGCTCGGCTGCGAGACAGAGCTCTTCTCGAGCCGGCACCCGGTGATCGACATCGTTCGTTTCCAATGGCTCACCGTCGACCTCGCGGAGGCTCGGGGTGTCGACCCGGATCTCATCCGTTGGGACGAAGATCCGTGGGATCGCGCGCGGCGCTCGTACTCTTAGCAGAGCTTGGCCAAACGAGCCATGTGTTGAGGCACCTTCCGCCAAACCGTCCGACTAGACGCGATCCTCGAGCCGGTATACGAAGCGGAGCGCCTGCCAACTCTCGTCGATCGAGCACGACTTGTTGTCGACGAGGCCGTGCTCGAGGCCGATTCGCTGCACCTCGTCGAAGCTCAGATCGCCTTGGATCTTCGCCACCTTCTTCGGCCAGGCGATCCAGAGCCCGTCGGACGGTTGGAGCGTGTCCCTGAGCGCCTCGAACCGGTGCTCGAGCTCGTCACGAGTCGTGGTGAACAAAACGACGACGCCGACTCCCGGCTTGGCTCCGAGCTTGCGCGAGAGCGGCGTGCCCGAGTAGTCCTTACCGGTCATGCCACTTGGCGAGCAGCGCGGCTTCGCGCTCGGGGGCGAGGCCGACCGTGTCCGTGATCGGCGCGCGTTCGAGGGTAGCCCGAACCGTGTCCTCGAGCGACCGAAAACGAAGACCCGCTGCGACCGCGCGACCGACGTCTACGCGGTCGGCGTACGCCATCGCCGGTCCGGCGAGCCAGAGCGGCAGCTCCATCCACTCGCCCACCTCGTTTTGGAGCAAGAAGCCCTCCGCGACGTAGGTGACCCGAGCGTCGGAGTTGGACACCTCCCGACAGGTGTCGAGCAACTTCGCCCAACTCAGGCCTGGATGTGTGGCATTGAACGTACCGACAACCTCGCGCTCGCACAGCGCGACGAGCCACTCTCCGAGATCGCGGACGTCGACGAACTGGGTCGGGCGCTCGGGCGGGCCGACCGCGAGCACCTCGCCACCGCGCGCCACGCGGTTCGGCCAGTACGTAAATCGCCCGGTTGGATCGTGTGGCCCGACGATCAAGCCCGGGCGCACGTTGAGCGCCCGGCCGCCGAACGTGTCAGTGACGGCACTCTCGCAGAGCGCCTTGAGCGCCCCGTAGTTGGAGAAATCAGCGGTGAGCTGGTCGCTCGGCGCCTCTTCGAGCTCCGCCAGCGCGCTCGGCTCGTCCACCGGCTCGCTGAAGTCGGCGTACACGGAGATGCTCGAGACGAAGCAGTAGAGCCCGGAGCCGGCAAGTGCCTCGGCCGACGCACGGACGACGTGCGGCACGTACCCGCACGCGTCGATGACCGCATCCCAGGTGCGACCCGCAAGACCGGCGAGGTCGCCCTCCCGATCGCCCACGAGCTTCTCGACCTGCGGGTAAAGCTCCGGGCTCGTCCGCCCCCGGTTGAAGAACGTCAGCTCGTGGCCGTGCTCGTGCGCGGCATCGGCCACGGCCCGGCCGAGAAATTTCGGCCCGCCGAGCAGTAGCAGCTTCACACCAAGTCGGCGAGTGCGCCGAGGAGGCGGTCGAGCTCTTCGCCCGTGTTGTAGTGGACGATCCCGGCTCGTACCGCCCCGTCCGGCAGACCGAGGTGCTTCATCACCTCCAGCGCGTAGTAGTTGCCGTGCCAGACCGCAAGGTCGCGCTCGGCGAGGAGCGTCGCGACCTCCTCCGGAGCGCGCCCGGGAACGTTGAAGCAGAAGGTTGGCACGCGGCCCTCCATCGTCCGGAGCCCGTACAGGTCGATCTGCTCCGGCAGGCTCGCGAGGAACCGCGCGCCGAGCGCCGACTCGTGCGTACGAATCGCGTCCCACCAGATCGAATCGATGTAATCGACGCAGGCGACGAAGCCCGCGAGCAGCTCGTGCGGAAGCGTTCCGAGCTCGAAGCGGTGGCCGATCGGATCGTTCTCCGCCGGACGCACCTTGTACGGCCGCCAGGACTCGATGAGCTCCCTGCGACCGTAAGCGAGCCCCAGGTGCGGGCCGAAGAACTTGTACGGCGAGCAGATGAGGACGTCCACGTCCCACGCTGCCACGTCGGTCGGGCCATGCGGTCCCCAATGGACGGCGTCCGCCCACGCGAGCGCACCTGCCTCGTGCGCCAGCGCGACGATTCGGGGGACATCGGGTGCGGTGCCCACCGAGTTTGCGGCGACGGGAAACGCGACGACGCGTGTCCGCTCCGTGAGCCTGGCCGCGAGATCGTCGTAATCGACCTCGAGCTCGTCCGTTAGCCCGGCGAAGCGGACGACGATCCCGAGATCGTGCGCGAGCTCGAGCCACGGAGCAACGTTGCCGTCGTGGTCCAGACGTGTGACGACGACCTCGTCACCCGGCCTGAGCGTCCGCGCGAACGCGCGCGTGAGCAGGAAGTTGAGGGCCGTCATGCTCGGGCCGAAGGCGACCTCGTCGGTGGTGCAGCCGAGGAACGATGCCGCCCGCTCGCGAGACAGTTCGACGAGAGCGTCCGTCCGACGGCTGGTTTCGTACGGCGCGCCGATGTTCGCGTTCGACGTTCGCATGTAGTCCGCTATCGCAGCGATGACTTCGTCCGGGCATTGAGTTCCGCCTGGACCGTCGAAGAACGCGAGTGGGCGTGCGAGCGCCGTGTAGCGAGCCCGGACCGCGGCGACGTCGAGCACCGTCGCGCTCAACCGATTTCTACTCCGTTTACGGTCCAGCGGTTGGTCGGGTGTACGGCCAGCGAGTTTCCGACGAAGCAGCCACGCTCCGCCCGCTCGAGCAGGTCGGCAACCGTGCCCGGATCTGGCGGCTCTTCGAGCTCGACCTCATACCGGGCTCCCAGATCCACGAACGCGTACCGGCCGTCGCTCTCGCGCTTCGTGATCGTTCCCCTCGCGGTACCCGCTGCAGTCGCCACCAGACCAGCTCGCCGTGCATGGTGATCGAGGCTCGTGAGCGTGCAGCGGACAAGTGCCACGAGGACGAGATGCTCGGCCCACCAGTCGGTCTCGGCGGCGAGCGGCGACCCGCCGAGCCCGCTTCTCGCCGTGCGGTCCGAGTCGACCGATACGTCGAACTCGAGCACCTTGGCTCGGGTGGCTCCCACGCGCGGAGCGTACCCCGCCGTCCGGTACCTGGCCTACCGTGCGCCTGGATGAGCGCGATGCGGCCGCTCAGCGAGGCTGAGTGCTATGCCCGCTGCTATGGGTGGCGTGGCGGCGACGACGCCGTGAAAGTGCTCCGGTCCGCCGCGATCGAGCCCGATCCGCGGCTCGATCCTTCGGAGGCCGGAGAGCGCCTGCGCCGGCTGCTCGAGCTCCGGCTCGACGCGCGCGAGCCCGAAGCCGCCTGACCTGCTCGTAGCCGCGATCATGTCCGGGTGACCGAGGCCCCGGCGAGTGCTGTACCCGACACCTTGGGGCCGGGCATGCGGCTCGTGCTCTGCGGGATCAATCCGGGTCACTGGAGCGCACGCGCGGGCGCTCCATTCGCCAATCCGCGCAACGATTTCTGGCGTCTACTGCATGCGGCCGGCTTCACGCCTCGTGTTCTCGCTCCCCAGGAGCATCCGCGGCTCCTCGAGCATGGGATCGGTCTCACGAACGCCGCCAAGCGGACGACTCGCGGCTCGGGCGACCTGAGAAAAGGCGATTTCGCAGGGGCGGCCGAGCGGCTCGAGGCGATCGTCCGCACATACCGTCCCCCGGTGCTCGGCTTTGTCGGCAAAAGCGCGTACACGGGAACGTACGGCGGCCGTGCCGAGCACGGTCTTCAAGAGCGGACGCTCGACGGCACCGCGCTCTTCGTCCTGCCGTCGACGTCGCCTGCGAACGCGGCGGTGCCGTGGGAGGAACGGCTTCGCTGGTTCTGCGCCCTACGGGAGCTCGTCGGTGCATGAGCTCCGAATTCGTCCGGCGACGCGAGCGGTCATCCTCGACCCCGAGGACCGAATCCTGCTCGTGCGCTTCGACTTCGGCGACCGAACGGTGTGGGCCACTCCCGGCGGCGGAATCGACGACGGGGAGAGCGACGAGGACGCTCTCCGGCGCGAGCTCAGCGAGGAATTAGGCCTCGAGGACTTCGAGCTTGGTCAGCTTCTGTGGACGCGGACGCATCACGTTCCGCTCGTGGGCGGCCGCTGGGACGGTCAGAGCGAGCGCTTCTACCTCGTTCGCGTGCCGGCATTCGAACCGGCACCCCGGCTGACCTGGGAGGAGCTTCGGGCAGAAGCGATGGGCGAGATCCGCTGGTGGACGCTCGACGAGCTGGAGGCGGCGACAACCCCGTTCGCGCCCCGCCGCCTTCCCGAGCTCGTCCGAGCACTAGTCCATGACGGCCCGTACACCGATCCTCTCGACGTCGGGCTCTAGGAGGGTTCGGCGACCCGCGACTCGTACTGCCCGAGCACCTGACTCCAGCCGGTGTCGTATGAGCCGCGCTTCTCGGCGGTGTCCTCCGCGACCGAGTCCCAGCCTCGATGCTCGAGCTCGACCCGCGTTCCGTCGCTCTCGGGGAAAAAGCGAACCTCGACCTCCGTCGTCGCGGAATCGCGCTCGAGGATGTTCCAGGCGAGGACGAGACGATTGGGAGGATCCCAGGCGAGGACGGTCGCCCAATGTCCCTTCTCGCCGTCGGTCGAGATCTCGTACAGCTCGCCGCCTTCGTGTTCCTCGAACACGACCTGGCGCAGGTCGCTGCCGTGGATCGAGTGCGTGTCGGTCGGCCACCAGCTCTGCGCCTCGGCCGTGAAGACGCGGAATGCCTCTTCGAGCGAGCAGTCGACCGTGACGGTCTTGCGGACAGCTTCGATCACGAGCGTCTTGTTCATGGTGCTCCTCTCTTCTTTGCTTGTTCCTCGACGACCACCGTGAAGCGGGCGAGAGCGTCGTTCCAGAAGTCGTCGACCCACGAGCGCAGCTCTGCCACGCCCGCGCCGTCAAGCTCGTACAGGTTTCTCGTCCCGTTCCGCCGATGCGTCACGAGGCCCGCGTCTTCGAGAACGCGGAGGTGCTGGGAGACCGCGGGACGGCTCACCGGAACGTCGGCCGCCAGGTCGCCGACCGACCTTGGGCCGCTGCGCAGCAGCTCGAAGACCTGCCGGCGGGTCGGATCGCCGAGCGCATCGAGTGGATGTCCGTTAGTCTCCACTTACCGTAAGTTACAACTTACGATTGGAGCTGTCAATACCTCCGCTGAGCTCGCATTGAGACGGTGGATTCAGCCCTTCCAGCGGTTCGTGATCGGGGTCCGACGATCACGGCCGAACGCCTTCGGCCGGAGCTTCACCCCGGGTGGCGCCTGGCGGCGCTTGTACTCCGCGCTGTCGACCAGCGCGAGCACGCTTTCGACGACTTCGGAGTCGAACGCCTCGAGCAGCTCCTCGCGCGAATGGTCGAGCTCCACGTACGCCTCGAGCACCGGGTCGAGCACGTCGTACGGAGGGATCGAGTCCTCGTCACGCTGATCGTCGCGCAACTCCGCGCTCGGTGCGCGCTCGATCGTGGACGCGGGAACCAGCTCGCGACCAGCCCGCTCGTTCAGATAGCACGCGAGCCGGAACACGTCGGTCTTGAAGACGTCTTGCAGCAGCGAGAATCCGCCCACCATGTCGCCGTACAGCGTGGAGTAGCCGACCGCGAGCTCGGACTTGTTCCCGGTCGAGACGACGAGCCACCCGTGCGTGTTCGAGAGCGCCATGAGCAGCACCCCTCGCACGCGGGCCTGAAGATTCTCCGCTGCGAGCCCGGCGGGGCCGCCGCTCGTCGGCTCGCGAAGGGTGTCGTTCAAGGCCTCGACGACTGCTTCGATACGGATCTCGACGTAGTCGCACCCGAGGTTCTCGGCGAGGGCGCTCGCATCGGTGCGCGTTCCCTCGGACGAATAGCGCGACGGCATCGACACGCAGTGCACCCGGTCGGCACCGAGCGCGTCCACGCACAGCGCCGCCGTCACTGCCGAGTCGATTCCGCCCGAGGTGCCGACCACGACGTCCGCGAACCCGTTCTTCACGACGTAGTCGCGGAGACCGAGCGCAAGCCCGAGCCGCATCTGCTCCAGCTCTGGGGCGTACCCGACGATCTCCGGGGCTGCGGCGGGCTCTCGCGCGGGGAGTGCGCCGAGGTCGAGGACCTCGAAGCTCGGCACGGACTCGCGGGATCGCTCGAGTCCGCGCCGGCGCACGTCTCGAAGACGTCGACCGAGCGCGAAGGTCGGCTCGACGTCGACGACGAGTAGCTGCTCCTCGAAGCCCCGAGCCCTCGCGATGACCTCGCCCGCGTCGTCCAGAACGACCGAATGCCCGTCGAAGACGAGCTCGTCCTGCCCGCCGACGAGGTTGCAGAAGGCGACGAAGGCGCTCGTGTCCCGCGCGCGCGTGACGAGCATCTCCTCGCGCTCCTCGGCCTTGCCCACATAGAAGGGGGACGCGGAGAGGTTCACGAGGAGCTGCGCCCCACCGAGTGCAAGGTCGGTCGCAGGTGGACCCGGCTGCCAGACGTCCTCGCAGATAGTGGGTCCGACGATCGCGTCCTCGAATCGGACCAGGAGCAGGTCCCTCCCCTCCGCGAAGTAGCGGTGCTCGTCGAAGACGCCGTAGTTCGGCAGGAAGTGCTTGCGGTAGACGCCGCGGATCTCGCCGTCCGCGCACACGGCGCATGCGTTCGCCAGGTCGCGATCGAGCCACGGCGTGCCCACGAACGCGACGACGCCGGTTGCCTCCGCCGCGATCTTGTCCAGCGACTCGCGCGCCGCGCGCAGGAACCCCGGCCGCAGCAACAGGTCTTCGGGTGGATACCCGGTGACGGCGAGCTCGGGGAAGAGAACCAGATCGGCGCCCTCGTCCCGGGCCTGCCGGAGATACGTGACGATCTTCTCGCGGTTGCCTTCGAGGTCGCCGACAACGGCGTTGAGCTGGGCGAGCGCGAGCCTCACGCCGCTCCCGGGGGCAGTTTTAGACTCATAGTCGGAAACTAGTGTATTTAGAGTCTCGGCGATGCACGAGTCGTTCGCTCGTCGCTTTCGCGGGCCGCTCACCTCGGCGAACGGCGGCTACGCCTGCGGGCGGCTCGCGACGTACATCCGAAGCGATGCCGTCGAGGTCACGCTGCGTCTCCCGCCGCCCCTCGAGCGCCCGCTCGAAGTGCGCGTCGAGGGTGACGTCGCGCTCCTCCTCGACGGTGACGGAGTCGTTGCGGAGGCGCGGCCGGTTGTGCTCGATCTCGAGCCGCCGGATCCGGTCTCGGTGGAGGCTGCCGAGGCCGCTCGAGAACGACAGCCGCGCGAATGGGAGCCCGAGTTTCGCGAGTGCTTCGTCTGTGGCGAGCGGCCCGAAGGGGACGGCCTGAGCCTCCACGTCGGCCCCGTCGCCGGTCGTGACCCGCTCTACGCCGCGCCCTGGCAGGTCGGCGAGTCTGCTCCGGAGATCGTGTGGGCCGCGATCGACTGCCCCGGCGCGTACGCGTCGGGTGCCGAAGGCCGGGGTACTCTCGTCCTCGGACGCATGACTGCGCGAGTCGCGCGGGTGCCCGAGGTCGGGGAGACCTGCGTCGTCGCCTCCTGGCCCCTTGGCGAGGACGGTCGCAAGCTCTTTGCCGGAACCGCTCTCTTCGCGGAGAGCGGCGAGGTTCTGGCGCTCGCGAAGCAGATCTGGATCGAGCCGCGCTAGGCCTGGCGCGGCGTCAATGCGACGAGCAAGCCTCCGTCGTCGTCGTATGCGGGGAAGAAGTCCACCGTCACCGGCTTCGCGATGCCCGCACGCGTTCGCAGCTCGAGCTCCTGGCCGAGCTTCCGCACACCCCACTCCTGCACGACGTCGATCGGCGTCTCGTCGGAGAGCCCGAGAGCCTCTGCGATCTCGCGACCCATGAGATCGTCGTCGCGATATCCCGTGAGCTCGAAGACGCCGCGGCCGACGGCAAGCACGTGCCGGTCACGGTCACACACCACGAAACCGGTGTCGGGAGCCGGATAGAAGTCCTCCAGCAAGCGGAAGAGGAAGCCGAATCCGCAGGTGCGACACTGCACCGCCTGCGTGGTGAAGCCCTCATAGCCGTCGAGGTCGACAGACCTCCGCTTGCAGTTCGGGCAGATATAGACCGGCACGTGCTGATGGTACGGACCGAGCTTTTCCGTCCGGGTTAGGTGCACGTTCAGTCAGCGTCTAGCGACGCAGCCGGATCGCGTTCAGGTCGTTCTCGACGATCTCGTCCGCACGTCCGATCAGGTCTTCGATGTCGTCGTGCTCCGCGTGGATGTACCGGCCCGCGAGGGCATCGGCGCGACCGGATGCCAGTACGCGGACGAGCTGCGGAGCGAGCTCTGGGGGTGTCCAGGGCGCGTCGTCCGGGAACTTGCCTTCGGTCATCTCCGTGCGTACGAGGCCGGGGCTGATGACAAAAACGGGGAGCTCGCCCTCGAGCCGCCTCGCAAGCACCTCGCCGTAGCGGCAGGCAGCCGCCTTGCTCGCCGTGTATGCCGTGGACGTCGAGCCCGGAAGGTACGACGCGCCGCTCCCGGTGATGACGATCCGACCGCGACCTCGCTCGAGCATGCCGGGGATCACCGCGGAGCAGGAGAGATGGACGCCGAGTACGTTCACCTCGAGAACGCGCCACCAGTCGTCGATCGCGATTTCCCACGCCGTTTCTTCCCACACTCCGATGCCGGCGTTCGCGACGAGCAGGTCGATGTCGCCGGCCTCTGCGACCCAGCGGCCGACATCCTCGGGCTTCGTGACATCGCCGACGAGACCGATCCCGCCGATCTCGTCCGCGACAGCCTCGACTTGGTCGGTCGACCGCGCCGTCACCGCGACTCGCATTCCCGCGGAGGCCAGCTCACGTGCGATTCCGGCTCCGATTCCGCGTCCGCCACCGGTGACGAGCGCGACACCCTCCAACGCGTCAGACGGCATGTGCGATCTCCTCCAGTATCTCGGGGTTTTCGAGCGTCGAGATGTCGCCAGGATCTTGCCCGAGTGCCTTCGCACGTACGGCGCGACGCACGATCTTGGCGCTACGCGTCCTCGGCAGCGCCGAGACGAAGACGACGCGCTCGGGCTTGAACGCCTTGCCGAGCTCGGCGATGACCGCATCCGCGACCTCGTCCGCGGTCGGGGCCTCACCGTCGCGGGGAACGCAGAAAAGCCATACGACCTCGCCCTTCACTTCGTGTGGGACGCCGATCGCCGCCGCTTCCGCCACGGCCGGGTGATTCACCGCCGCAGACTCGAGCTCCGCCGGGCCGATGCGCTTGCCGGCGATGTTGAGCGTGTCGTCGGAGCGTCCGTGCAGGAACCAGTACCCGTCCTCGTCGATCGAAGCCCAATCTCCATGCGTCCAGACACCCGGGAAGCGGCGCCAGTAGGTCTCCAGGTAGCGCTCCGCATCTCGCCAGATGCCGCGCGTCATCCCCGGCCACGGCCGCTTGCAGACGAGCTCCCCGACCTCGCCGCGGAGCGGTTTTCCCCCCTCGTCGAAGACGTCCATGTCCTGTCCGAGCGCGGGGAATCCGAGCGAGCATGGTTTCGCGGGTGCCATCAGGCTCACCGAAAGGAAGCATGCGCCGACCTCTGTACCGCCGGAGATGTTGACGATCGGGATCCTTCCGCTTCCGCACACGTGCTCGTCGAGCCAGTCGTACGGTCCGCGGTTCCACGGCTCCCCCGTCGTCGTCACCGCTCGCAGCGAGGTGAGGTCGGCTTCGGGGACGCCCTTCGGGATGAGCGCTCGGACGAGTGTCGGCGACACTCCTAGCATCGTCACCTGCTCGGACTCGACGAGGCTCCAGATGCGATCGGCAGGCCAGTCGGGCGCGCCCTCCATGAAGACGACCGTCGCCCCGACTGCGCCCGCTCCCACGACCGTCCAGGGCCCCATGATCCAACCCATGTCCGTCGCGAAGAGCACGCGGTCTCCCGTCCGGAGGTCGGCTTGGTAGGCAGCCTCGCGAGCGATCGAGAGCAAGAACGATCCCTGCACGTGGAGGGCGCCCTTGGGGCGCCCGGTCGTTCCGGACGTGTACGCGAGGAGATACGGCGCCTCGCTCTCGAGCTCGGCTGGAGGCAGGGTGCCCGGAGCCTCCGCGACGAGCTTGTCCCACCAGTGATCGCGACGAGGGGTCATCGGCACTGCGCCGCCAAGCCGCCGCCACACGACGACATGCTCGACTGAAGGAGCGTTGGCGAGCGCCTCGTCGGCAACCTCCTTCATCGGCACCGTCGCACCGCGACGCAGCGATCCGTCTGCGGTGATCAGGACCTTGGCCCGCGCGTCCTCGAGGCGCGTCGCGATGGCCGGCGCCGCGAAGCCGGAGAAGATCGGCACCTGCACTGCCCCGAGGTGCGCGCACGCGTGCGAGGCGATCGCGACCTCGGGCGACATGGGAAGGTAGATCCCGACCGCGTCACCTTCTCCGACACCGAGTGACGCGAGTCCTTCGGCGAGCCGGACTATGTCGCGGGAGAGCTCGGACCAGACGACCGACTTCCGCGTGCCGTCCTCGCTCTGCCATACGGCCGCCTCCTCGCTCCCGCGCTCCCGGGCCCAGCGGTGGACGCATACGTCCGCGACGTTGAGGCGCGCGCCCTCGAACCAGGTTGTCCACTCGATGCCGCGCGAGTCGTCGAGTACGCGCTGCCAGTCGCGTCCGAACGGAAGCTCGAGATCGTCGCGAACGGCGCGCCAGAAGAGGTCGGGCTCGTCGATGGACACGCGATGAAGCGCCGCATAATCGGCGCAGCCGAGCGTGCGGGCAAGTCGGACGATGTTCGCACTCTCGAGTTGCTCCGGGCTGGGAACCCAGGTGAAGGCTTGTTCGGACAAGTTAGTATCTGCTAGCTTAGTGGTCACTAACTTACAGAAGGAGTTCCATGCGCGCTCGGATCTTCGCAGAGGAGACACGGAAGTGGTTCACGCTGGCCGCCGTCTCCTTCGGCCTCTTCATGATCATGCTCGACAACACCGTGGTGAACGTCGCGCTGCCGGCCATCCAGAGCGACCTTGGCGCCGACCTCTCCGAGCTCCAGTGGGTCGTGACGGGCTATGCCTTGACGTTCGCGGCGTTGATGCTGATCGGAGGCAAGGTCGCCGACGCATACGGGCGGCGGCTGATCTTCGTCGTCGGGATCGCGGTGTTCACGACGGCTTCGTTCTGGTGCGGCCTTGCGGATTCGAGCAACGAGCTCATCGCAGCCCGGGTGCTGCAGGGTGTCGGCGCAGCGCTGATGAATCCTGCGACGCTCTCGATCATCGCGGCCGCGTTTCCACCGCAGCAGCGCGGGACGGCGATCGGGATCTGGGCCGGCGTGTCGGCACTCGCGCTCGCGATCGGCCCGCTCGTCGGCGGCCTGCTCACGCAGCATGTCCACTGGAGCTGGATCTTCTTCGTCAACGTCCCGGTCGGGATCGTCGCGATCGCGGCGAGCTTCCTCTTCATCGACGAGTCCGGTGACACGACTCACACCCGGCTCGATGTCCCGGGACTTGCCACGTCCGCGGTGGGGCTGTTTGCCCTGACCTATGCGTTCATCGAGGCGAACACGTACGGCTGGGGCTCGACCCGGATTCTCGGCGCGTTCGTCGTTGCCGCGGTGACGCTGGCCGCGTTCGTCCTCCTCGAGCTTCGGCAGCGAAATCCGATGCTGCCCCTCGAGCTCTTCCGGAGCGGCACCTACACCGGCGCGATTCTCGTCATCCTCCTCGTCGCGTTCGCGATGTTCGGCGTGTTCTTCTTCATGTCCCTGTACCTGCAGAACGTCCTCGGCTACTCCGCGGTGCAGACCGGCGCGGCATTCCTGCCGATGACGATCCTCATCATTCTTGTCGCCCCGATCGCCGGAAGAACGAGCGACCGCATCGGGTCACGCGGGTTGATGACCGCCGGGATGATTCTCATTGCGCTTCAGCTCGCGTATTTCTCGCAGCTCGGACTGGATGCGACCTTCTGGACGATCCTGCCCGCGTTCCTCGTTGGCGGTGCCGGGATGGCGCTGACGATGACGCCGAGCGCGGCCGCGGCGACGCGCAGCGTCTCCGTCGACAAGGCGGGGGTCGGGGCGGCGGTGCTGAACGCCTCCCGTCAGGTGGGCGGCTCGGTCGGAGTCGCAATCATGGGAGCGATCGTCGCTGCTGAGGCCGGCGGCGGGCGGACGCCGGAGGCGTTCGTTGCCGGCTTCGAGCGCGCGCTCCTCGTTGCTGCGGCCGTTGCTGCGATCGGCGCGGTCGTCGCATTCGGTCTAGTGCGTCCGCACGAGACTGCGGGACAGGCCACCGGGCACCGCGCCACGGAGCCCGTGGCATGAGCTCGTCGACCGGAACGCGCCTGCCCGCGCCGGAACGCCGGATCGCGATCGTCGAAGCCGCGCTACGCGTCTTCTCTACCGGCAGCTACGCCGGGGCCACGACCGCGGACATTGCTCGCGAGGCAGGCGTCTCCGAGCCGATCCTGTACCGGCACTTCGCGTCCAAACGCGACCTGTACGTCGCCAGCCTCGACGAGGCGTGGCGCCGGATCCGCGAGCGAATCGAGGCGGAGATCGAGGCACGCGGAGCCGCGGAAGGCTGGACCTCGATAGGGCCCGCGACCATGCGCGAGATGAAGGTGCTGCTCCCGAGCCTCTGGATGCAAGCGATCACCGAAGCGGGCGAGGATGCGGAGATCCGTCGTTTCGTCTCCGGCCACATGCGCGAGGTACACGACTTCTTCGCGAGCGTCCTGCGCCGGGTCCAGGCAGAAGGCGGCGTCCGTCCCGACCGAGATCCCGACGCGGAAGCGTGGATCTTCGTCGCCGGCAGTCTCCTCGTCTCGATCGCCGACCGTCTCGGCGGCCTACTGGGCGCCGAGGACTTCGCCAAGATCAAGACCGAGCGCCTCCGCTGGCTAACCGGCCAGCCGTAAGAGCAACCACACGAAAGCGTGGGCGCGCGTCCGAGGCGAAGGGCGATTCATTCGCCCGTAGGCCCGTCCTGACTGCGCCGAGACGGGGGACGGAAGAAGGGGGAGGTGGGGGAAACATGGTGTCCCCCACCATGAAAACGCCCCCGGCTGCGGCTCCGGGGGCGCTTTCCATTGGAGGCTACCCCTTCCCGGGGCGACGAATCGGAGAAATCGTGACTCTGCGGCCCAGTCACGTTCTGCCGTATCCGCTCGCCGTTCCGGCGGTGGTGCCCTCGCATCCATCTGGCGTCCGATCGATGCGGTTGTGGGGCTGACTATAGGAGCCGTGCCCAATAAAGTCAAGTAGCTCGGTCAAGTGATTTCGGGTACTGTCCCTTGACTGGCGTCCCCGGTAGACAAAGCGCCAATACCTCCGGCGGATACCCCGGCCGGGGGAGCCCGGGAAGCCCGTTAGCACGTTGACTCCGATGGGCATGGAAGACCGCTCGACAGCCGCCGAAACACCCGCCTCCGACGCTCAGCCGGATTCGCAAGAGGACGCTCTCACGGCGCCCCTCGCTTCCGCGAGCGTGCCGGGTACGAGCGTGCGCCTCGGCGAGCGGGTTCGTTCGCTTCGTGTCGCCGCTGGCTTGACGCAGACGGAGCTCGCAGGCGGCAAGTTCTCGAAGGAGTACATCAGCCAGATCGAGCGCGGCAAGACGCGTCCGACCGAAGCGACGATCGCCTGGCTCGCCGAGCGGCTCAGCGTCGATCCTGCATTCCTCGCGGTGGGTGTGTCCACTGAGGAGCGGACGAAGGTCGAGACGCTTCTCGCTCGCGCCGAGGCGCTCTCCGAGGCTCACGAGTATACCTCCGCGATCGACGAGTTTCGCGCAGCGCGAGCCGCCGTGGAGGGGACCTGGGCGCCCGCTCTCGAGGTTCGCGCCCTCTCGGGTGAAGCATGGGCGCTCCAGCAGCACGGCGAGGCTCGGGACGCGATCCTTCTCGTGCTCAAAGCGCGCGAGATTGCCGAAGGATCAGACTTCTCCGACGTCGATCGGGCGGAGCTGCTCTTCCGCCTTGGCGTCTGCCGCTACAAGATCTCGAGCGTCGGGACCGCGTTGGCGCTCTTGAACGAAGCGCTGACCCTCGCCGAGAAGTCGGGACTGCCTTGCGATCTCCTGCGCGCCGACATCCTCGGCTGGCGCTCGCGCTGCCACCGCGTCCAGCGTGATTACGTCGCAGCGAGCGAGGACGTCGAACGGGCGCTCGAGCTCGCCCAGGATCTCGGCGACCGGCGGGCCATCGCGAACACGTATTTCCAGGCCTCGCTCGTCGCGCAGCGCCAGGGTCACTGGATCCTCTCACGGAACTACGCGCAGCGCGCGCGAGAGCTCTACGCCCAGCTCAACGACGAGCTGAACGTCGGTCGGCTCCTCCTCAATCTGGGCGGCTTGACGTTGCTGCTCGGCGACGAGGAGCAGGCCGTCGAGCACCTGAAAGCCTCCTTCGCCAAAGCGCTCGAGACCGACGCACGGGCCGACGCCGCTCAAGCTCTCGAGGGACTTGCGGTGGTCCATCTGCGCAACCACGAGTGGGACGAGGCGGACGCGAAGGCACGCCAGGCGCTCGAGCTGTTGCAAGGTCGTGAGGACTTCCTACACGAGGTCTGCCCTTCGCAGCTCGTGCTTGGCCGAGCGCTCATGGAGCGCGGGCGCTACGACGAGGCAGAGGAGAGCTTCCGCGCGGCCGATGCAGCGGCCGAGCAGCTCGCCTCGCTGAGCCACCGAACCGAGGTGTGGGTCGCGCTAGGGGACCTCGCGCGGCGTCGCGGCAACGACCGCGAGGCCGCGCGCCTGTACCGGAACGCTGCCGAAGCGCTCCAGGAAATCCGCTTCTAGTTAAGAGAGAGGAGGGTCGCCATGAAACCACGCCTGCTTTTGCTTCTTGTGAATTTGGCTCTGTTCGCGGCTTGGTTCGGCCAGTTCGGTCGCGACTCGTGGTCTGACGGCCACTTCTAGGAGCCCGCAGCCTGCTGCCGGCCCTCGCCCCATCGGGGCGGGGTAGCCGGCGGCGGTCCGAAGAACTCTGTCGCGGTCTCAAGACTCCTCGCTTGGCGGCGCAACTAGACTGGACCCGATGCGCCTCCGGGCGGCACTTGCGCGAGGGCTGTGCATGATGGCGCCCCTCGTTCTCGTCGGGTGCGGAGGCTCGGGCAGCGGGGCGTCTTCCGACGGAACCGATCCTGGCGGCGGGAGCACGCTCGAAGAGCTCTGGCGCGCGCCGGGCGACGACGTCGCCGTGATCCCTGGAACATCGAGCTTCGAGCCCGGACGCGTGCGCGTCGCCTTCCTCGTCCTCGATGCGGAGGGTGAGCCCGTGACGCTACCGACGGCGCGATTTTGGCTCGCTCGTGGGCTCGAGAACGAGCCGTTTCTCGAGTCCACGGCCGAGCTCGAGCGCATCGGCGTCCCGGGCGGCGCTGCTGTCGATGCCACGCACATCTACGTCGCGCACGTGCCGATCGCGACCGCAGGCACCTACTGGTACCTCGCCGAGCCGGAGGGAGGCCCGAACCCGGTTCAGGCACTCGGGAACATCGTGGTCGAGGAATCGATAGCCGCCCCGGCAGTCGGCAATCCCGCTCCCGCTTCCAAAACACCGACCCTCCACTCGGTCGGCGGCAAAGCGTCGAAGGTTACGACGCGCGTACCGCCCGATCTCACGCTCGTCGAGCACTCGGTCGCGGAAACGCTCCGCGACGGGCTCCCCTTCGTCGTGACTTTCTCGACGCCAGAGTTCTGCGCTAGCCGGGTCTGCGGTCCTGTCGTGGACGTGGTGGAGGAGACGTCCAGGCGCTTCGAGGCGACGGAAATCCGCTTCATCCATGTCGAGGTGTACGAGGACAATGACCCGGCGAAGGGCTACAACCGCTGGATGCAGGAGTGGGGGCTCGCCACCGAGCCGTGGACGTTCGTCGTCGACGCGGAAGGGAAGATCTCTGCCCGGTTCGAGGGTCTTGTGTCGGTGCACGAGCTCGAGGAGGCAGCGCGCGCGGTCGCGCCGAGCTGACCTGAGTGCTAGTCTCGTTACTTTCCAAAGTGAAGTATTGAGAGGAGGACAGATGGGGGTCGACATAGCTTCGAAGGTTCTCGTGACGACCGACTGGCTGGCGGAGCATCTGAGCGATCCTGGCGTCGTCGTTGCCGAGGTCGACGAAAACCCGGATGTCTACGAGGAAGGTCACATCCGTGGAGCGGTGAAGCTCCACTGGCGCGACGACCTTCAGGACAAGATCATCCGCGACGTCGTCTCGAAGAAGGATTTCGAAGCGTTGCTGGGCGAGCGGGGGATCCTCAACGACACGTCGATCGTCCTCTACGGCGACAAGAACAACTGGTTCGCCGCGTACGCGTTTTGGTACCTGAAGACCTACGGCCACGAGGACGTGCGCCTGCTCGACGGCGGTCGCCAGAAGTGGATCGAGGAGGATCGCGAGCTCACAACCGACGCTGCCACTCCGACGCCGGCGACATACGTCGCGAAGGAGCGGGACGAGTCGATTCGCATCCGTCGTGACGAGGTGCTCGAGGGCCTCGACGATTCGGCGGTTGCCCTCGTGGACGTTCGAAGCCCGCAGGAGTACACCGGCGAGCTCATGGCGCCACCCGGCTACGAGCAAGAGGGTGCAGCGCGTACGGGTCACATCCCCGGCGCGCAGTCGATCCCGTGGGCAACGGCGGTCCGGGACGATGGGACGTTCAAGAGCACGGACGAGCTCGAGGAGATCTACGGCGCCCAGGGAGTCACGCGCGAGAAGGAGGTTCGCGCGTATTGCCGCATCGGCGAGCGCTCTGCGCACACCTGGTTCGTGCTTCGCGAGCTCCTCGGCTATGAGAACGTCAAGAACTACGACGGCTCCTGGACGGAGTGGGGCAATCTCGTCGAGGTGCCGATCGAAAAAGGCGCCTGAGTCCGGCGCCTGTTCCTCGCGCTCTACACCTCGTCCCCGACGCGCTCGATGACGATGCTCGGGACGCGTGCTCTGGGACTGAGCCGTAGCAGCACGCGAGCGAGCTCGACGACGTCCTCCGGCTGGATCATCTCCTCGGCCGGAAGGCCGGTCCAGTCGGTCATCGGGGTCGCGACGAACGCCGGACAGAGCGCGGTCGCGCGAACGCCGTTTTCCGCTTCCTCCCGGTTGAGCGAGCTCGTCCACGAGATGAGCGCTGCCTTCGTCGCGCCGTAGATCGAGAGCCCGGGAACGGGGATCGTTCCCGCGATCGAGGCGAGAGTGAGGATGAAGCCGTTCGAGGCGCGGAGGTGCGGGAGCGCTGCTCGCGTAATCGCGAACGTCCCGCGCAGGTTGACGTCGAGCTGAAGATCGATCTTCTTCGCGTCGAGGGTTCCGAAGTTTCCGCCGATTCCGAGTCCGGCAGAGTTCACGAGGACGTCCATGCCGCCCCACGACTCCACATGCTTCGCGACCGCCTCGACGCACGCGCTCTCGTCGGCGACGTTTGCAGCGAACGACTCAGCGCCGAGCTCGCCCGCAGCCTCCGCGAGCTTGTCGGGGCGCCGAGCGACGAGCGTCAACCCGAAGCCGTCGTCCTGGAGCATCCGCGCGAGCGCGAGCCCGATTCCCGATGAGCCACCCGTGACGAGGGCCGACTTCACGGCGCGAGTATCCCACGGTGCCTGTACCGCCGACCTCCGGAAGAGTGCGGCCGCCGGAGGGGGCGGCGGCCGCGGTCGTGCAGGGGGGAGAGGGGTGGGGACTGATCTCTCCAGCGCTCTCGTTCGATACTCGGGTCAACTCTCCTCCGCTCGATCCCTACAGTTCCCGAGGTGGAAGCGGTTGCCTTGACGTCGCTCGCGAAGGCCGGCGGCTGCGCTGCGAAGTACTCCGCTGCCCGGCTCGAGACGCTGCTCGCCGGGCTCCTCCCTGCGGACGCCGAAGATCTCCTCGTCGGGCTCGATCCGGCGGACGATGCGGCCGTCTACCGACTCGACGACGACCGTGCGCTCGTCTTCACCGTCGATTTCTTTCCGCCGCTCGTCGACGACCCCGCGACGTTTGGCGCGATCGCGGCGACGAACGCACTGAACGACGTCTTTGCGATGGGCGGCACTCCCCTCCTCGCGCTCTCCATCGCCGCCTTCCCGGAAGAGCTTCCGACCGAGGTGCTCGGTGCGGTGATCGCGGGAGCCGACGAGCGGGTTCGCGCGGCGGGTGCGATCCTCGCGGGTGGGCACACGATTCGCGATTCGGAGCCGAAGTACGGGCTGTCCGTGGTCGGCACGGTCCATCCCGATGCCCTCTGGCCCAAGTCAGGCGCACAGGACGGGGACGCGCTCTTCCTGACGAAGCCGCTCGGCACCGGCATCGTGATCCAGGCGCACCGCGACGGAGTGGCCCCGGACGGCGCCCTCGACGCAGCCATCAGCGCCATGCTCGAGCTCGATCGCGACGCGGCCGACGTGCTCCGACCGTTCGAGCCGAACGCGGTCACCGACGTCACGGGCTTCGGCCTGCTTGGGCACGCACACGAGCTCGCCTCGCGGAGCGGTGTGCGGGTCATCATCGACGCGAGTGCGTTGCCGGCTTTACCGAGCGCCCTCGAGCTCGCCCTGAACGGCGTGCGGACGGGAGGCGACTCGCGCAACCGGGACTATGCAGGCCCGCACGTGGAGAGCACGGCGGCCGAGGGGTACGAAGCGCTCGCCTACGACCCGCAGACCGCGGGCGGTCTGCTCGTCTCGTTGCCGGCGGAGCAGGGCGCCGTGCTCGAAGCGTCGTTCGAGGCCCGCGGCCTCGACCTCGCGCGAATAGGGCGCATCGAAGCGGGACACGGGATCGTTTTCGCATAGTGGCAACGGCGGTCGCACGACTTCGCACCCTCGCGTCCTCTTCGCTGGCACCGATCCGCTTCTTGTGGATCGCGTCCGCGTCCTGCGCTTCGCTCTTCGTCGTGATCACCTCGGGCGCCTTCGTCCGCTTGACCGGTTCGGGTCTCGGGTGCGAGAACTGGCCGCGCTGCGGGGACAAGCCGTATCCGGAGCGTGACTTCCATGCCTTCGTCGAATTCGGGAACCGCATGGTCGCGCTCGTCGGGCTCACGCTCGCGCTCGTCACCTGGCTCGCGTCACGCCGGACGAGCGGCCTCTCCACCGTCGGTCGCTACGCGGCCGGCGCGACCTTCCTCGTCGTCGTGGCCCAGATCCCGCTCGGCGCGATCACGATCGCGGTCGATCTCCACCCGCTCGCGGTGATGGCGCACTTTCTCCTCGGGCTCGTCGCGCTCGCATTGGCGGTCGTCGTCGCGCTCGAGGCGTGGCTCCTCGTCGACGGTCGTGCGCTCGCGGTCGACCCACGCTGGCTCCGGCAGCTCGTCGTCTTCGCGGGCCTGCCCGCGTGCGCGGCGCTCGTCGTCACGGGCGCCGTCGCGACGGCTTCGGGCCCGCATCCGGGTGCAGACGAGCAGGTCGAGAGGCTTGGAATGGCGATTGCCGACACCGTGTACATCCACGTGCGCGTCGCGGCCGTGTTCGGGATCGGCGTGCTGCTCGTGGGCTTCGTCCTCGTCCGCGCCCGAGACCGCTATCGGGGCGTCTTCCGGTTATGGGCGTTGCTCCTCGGTGTCCTCACCGCGCAAGCTGTGCTGGGGGAGATTCAGTATCGGAGCGCGCTCCCGTGGGGCCTCGTGCTCGTCCACGTCGCTCTCGCGGCCGCGATCTGGGGTCTGAGCGTCGCCCTTGCTTACGTGCTGTGGCGTCCACCTGCGCGACTAGCTCGACAGTAAGCTCAGAGCATGGCCCGGGAGCTCCGTGTATACGAGCGCCCTTCGCTCGAGCGACCGGTGCTCATCGGCGCTTTCCGCGGCTGGAACGACGGCGGTCAGGCCGCGACGCTCGCTGCCGGTTACCTCGCGAAGCTCTGGGGCGCACGGAAGTTCGCGGACATCGATCCTGAGCTCTTCGTCGATTTTCAGGCGACACGACCCAACGTCTCGCTCGACGAGGGGCACACGAGGCGTATCGACTGGCCGGAGAACGCATTCTTCCGTGCGCGGATTCCAGGAGCCGACCGCGACGCCGTGCTACTTGTCGGCGTCGAGCCCAATTACCGCTGGCGGGCGTTCACGGAGCTCATCGGCGGGCTCTCGAGCGACCTCGGTGTCGAGATGGTGATAACGCTCGGCGCGCTGCTCGCGGACGTTCCGCACACTCGCCCCTCACCGGTCACCGGCGCGGCGACCGATCCGAAGCTCGTCGACGAGCTAGGGCTCCAGCTCTCGCGCTACGAGGGCCCGACCGGGGTCGTCGGCGTGCTTCTCGACGCGTGTCGCAGAGCCGGGATTCCGTCAGTGAGTCTGTGGGCGGCGGTTCCGCACTACGTCTCGCTCGCGCCCAGTCCCCGCGCGGCGCGCGCGCTCTGCGAGCGCCTGGCGAATGTGCTCGCGATCTCCATCGACGTCACCGAGCTCGAGGAGGCGGAGGAGTCCTATGTCGAGCAGGTGTCGCAGGCGGTAGCGAGCGACTCCGATACCGCCGCGTACGTCGAAGAGCTCGAGCAGCGTGCGGACTCTCTCGACTGGCTCGAGGAGTCGGGGGAGCTTCCGTCCGGCGAGGCGCTCGCCGCGGAGATCGCGCGCTTCCTGAGGGAGCGCGAGCGGAACGGCGGCGGCGGCCCGTCGGGACCTACCGGTTAGAGGCTTGATGTGGGTTGTGGGTGCGTTTCAGGGAGGGCATGGGCCAAGCAGCGTGGACGGATCGCCGCTCGGCAATACTGGAAGGTATTGGTGAGCAGCGAGCTGGCCGCGATGCGTCGTGCGTAGGTCCCCAGCTGGACGTGCCCACAACCCACATCAAGCCTCTAGCTCAGGCGGCGTCTTCTGTGGCCGCGCGGAGCGTCAGCGGCTCGCCCTCGACCGCGAGCGGAACCGGCGGCGACGACTGCTCGGTCGCCTTGGTCTGTCCCGGCAGCCTGCCCGCTCGTATCGGCTTGGGGCTGTGCCTGGCCCTTCCGCTTGCGACGCCTGCGACGTGACTTACGGGCCGTGAGCTTGGGTGCCGGCAGGTTGTCAGCGAGCGCGTTCGCGATATCCGTGATCGTTCCAAGCTCCTCGCGTGCCTTGTCGAGCGCCGCGTTCGCCCGCGGCGTATAGCCGTCGGCAGAGGCGAGCAGCGCGGCACCGACCGGAAGGGGCATCGCCACGGCCACCTGCACGAGCCGGTTCACGTTCTCCTCGTGGCGGTACCCGCGGGAGTTCGCCACGGCGCCGAGGAGCCGCTTTGCCTCGGGGAACTCCATCGACACGCGCCGGTCCTGCACTTTCCTCGTCGCGCGAGCGAGCCGCCAGGTCCAGCGCGCGAGAATCTGATCCGGCGCGGCAGCTTTGCCCTCGCCCACCGCGCGCAGCAGGACACGGACGCCCGCCGCGCGATCCTTCTCCCACGGTGGCGCCTGGGTGACCAGAGTGACGAGATCGTCGAAGTCGGCGCGCTCCACGGGTGTTGCGACGCGATCCATGAGCGCCGTCATCCGTAGTCGACGATTCGGGTTCTCCGCGGCGCAGGTCGCGAGAAACTGCTCGAGCGCCACTTTGCTCGCCCTGCTTTCCGCGAACTTGCGGGCAAACTCGCCACGCTGGTCGAAGCGGATCTGCCGCCCCGCGATCGTCGCCCAGAAGCGCTGCTCGTCCTCGTCGAGGTACTTCGGATCGATGCGCTGCCACTCGCGCTGGATCACGTTCAGCCGGCGCGCGACGTCGGGAGTGACCGGGACGAGCCATGGCGCGGGCGAGAGTCGTCGCCGAGCACGCCGCTGCGAGCGTCTGCGCGGCGCCGGCGTGACACGCGCGCCCTCGCGGTAGAAGTCGGCGTCGAGCAGCGCATGCAGCGACACGACGCGCTCGTTGTGGGTCGCCGCCTTGGGGACGAAGTCGATGACGATGCCGGCTTCCTTGCGAGGGTGAATGCGCATGATCCGGCCAATCCGCTGTTGATATACGCGACGCGAGGCGGTGGGCGCGAGGTGCATGCAGATGGTCGCCCGCGGCGAGTTCCAGCCTTCGGCGAGCAGCTGTGCGTTGATGAGCACGTTGATCTCGCCGCGCTCGTACGCGGCCAGGGTCTCGGCGAGCTTTGTCGGCGGCGTGCGGCCCGAGACGGCCTCGGCCTTGAGGCCGGCGGCACGGAACTCCTGCGCGAGGTTGTAGGCGTGGTCGACTCCGGCCGCGTAGACGATTCCGGGCGTCGAGCCGAAGCGGTCGCGGTAGAGGCTCGCCGCTGCTTGATTCAGCGCCTGGTGGTCGAGGGCTGCCGCGAGCGAGCGTTCCTCGAAGTCGCCGCCGACGATGGGCACCGAGTTGACCGCGGCCGCCGGCGGAACGCGCAGATCTCGCAGCGGGGCAATGAGACCGCGCCGCGCAGCGTCGGCAAGCGGGAGATCATCGACGGAGGCGGGGAACACATCCGAGACCTGCTTCGCAATCAACTGCTCCGTGGCCGTCATGCCGATGTAGAGCGGATCGTGGAAGGCGCGGATCGCCGCGCTGGTCTTCTCGCCCAGAGCCGTGTGGGCCTCGTCGCAGAGGACGAGGTGGTACGCGCCGCGGTCGAGCTCGGAGCCGTGCCTGGCGAACCAGGCGTACGTCTGGATCGTTATCGGGTTCTCTCTGACCTGCTTCGCGCCGGCCAGGAGGGCATCGGAGAAGCGCTCCGCGTAGCCCTCGGTGGTCAGATCGCGCTGATACTGGGATACGAGCAGGCGCCGGTGCGTGAGGATCAGGATGCCGAGCTCGCGTGCGGCATCCACGAACCCCGCCGCGGCGATGGTCTTTCCAGACGCGGTCGGATGCCGGAAGCGGTAGCGTCGTGAAGCCCCCGGGTCGGTGTTGCAAAGCTCCGCCTCGAGCGCGACGTCGTCGATGAAGCCGGCGTCGTAGTCGTCATCGGCTTCCTCGTCGAGCTCGACCTCGGGGACTGCGCCGTTCGCGCTCCCGTGGTCACCGCCGAGCCCGTTGCCGTTGCCGTTCTCCTCCGCTGCTCGTTGAGTCGACGCAATGAGCTCGGTCAGCATCCCTGTCAGGGCATCGACCTGATGCCGCCTGAGCTCGGTGCCGCTTGCGGTCCGCACCGGATCCTGCGTCAGGACGCGCTCGAGTCCGAGCATTAGGCCGTAGCGCACCTTCCAGCGTGCGGACGGCTCGGAAAATCCGGCCGTCATCTCCTCCTGGGCATGGTCGAGTGCCGCGCGCCGCGCGGTTCCGGGGGCGAGCGCGACAGCTACCTCTTCACCCTCGTGGACGAAGGGCTCGCCGAACCAGACCTCGGCTCGGCGTGCTGCCTCGGTCAGATCGAGTTTGGTTTCCGGCGTCAACGCCGGCGTGGTCTCTGCTTCGTGCATGCGCGCAGCACGTACTGCTGTGCCGCTCCTTCCGAAGGATTGCGCTCGCGTGTCTCCCGGCGAGCGTGACCCGGAAAGCATACCTCAGAATCCGGGTGACCAAACGGTTGACTCAGGTCGTAACGCGCGCGCCGATCTGACTCAAGAGACGGCCTGTGACCCGCTCGGAGACGCCGGTCTGGTCGAGGCGCTTCGTAATCCCGCCGAGCCAGAACGGGTAGCCCGCGCCGAGGATGAGGCACGTGTCGACGTCGGCGGCGTCATCGACGACGCCCTCCTCGAGGATGTGCCGCACCTCGTCGGCGAGCGCCTCGAGCACCGCCTCGTGCAGCTCCTCGACGCTGCGCGGCGCATGCTCCACGATCACTGGGTCTCCGCCTTCGGCGATGCTCTCGAGCGAAGGCGAGAGGGGAAAGCGATCCGGCCAGGCGTCGTGCAGCGTATGGCGAACGTGGTTCGCAACCTTGGGGCCGACGAACTGGAGGAGGAACGACGGCGCCATAGGCACGCCAAGCCGCAGCACGGCCTCGTCGGTCTCCTCGACCGTGTTGCCATGGTCGAGTGCGGTCGTCACGACGGATCCCTGGCGGCCGAGTAGGCGATTGACGACGAAGCCCGGAGCGTCGCGGACGAGCACGCCTGTCTTGCGGAGCTTCCTCGTGACGGCCCATGCGGTCGCGAGCGACTCGTCGTCGGTCTCCGGCGTCCGTACGAGCTCGACGAGCGGGAGCACAGCGACCGGGTTGAAGAAGTGCATGCCGACGAGCCTCTCCGGATGCTCGAGCCCGGATCCGAGCGCAGTCACCGACAGGGACGACGTGTTCGTCGCGAGCACCGTTTCCGGGCCAACGACCTGCTCGACCTCCGCGAAGACCGCCTTCTTCAGCTCGAGCTCCTCGAATACGGCCTCGAGCACCAGGTCGCAGCCGGAGAACACCTGCCAGTCCGTTGAGCCCGAGACGAGCGAGCCCAGAAAGCGGGCTTTCGCTTCGGCGAGACGACTCTTGGCCACGAGTCCTTCGAGCTCCGAGCGAACCCAAGCGATCGCGTCGTCGACCTGCTCCTGCGAGATGTCGCGGAGAACAACGGGAACTTCCAGCCGGCGCAGGAAGAGGAGCGCGAGCTGCCGCGCCATGAGTCCTGCTCCCACGACTCCGACCTTGGACACGCGGCGAGGCGCCGTATCCGGCACGCCGATTCCCCGCTTTGCTCGCCGCTCGACGAGATAGAAGGAGTACACGGATGCCTGCGCCTGCGGGCCCGGCAGCAGCTCGGCGAGCGCATTCTCCTCCGCTTTGTAGCCCTCTTCGATCGTCCAGCTCCCGGCGCCGGCGATCAGGTCGAGCGCGCGGTATGGGGCCGGCGCCGCTCCGTGCACCTGGTCGTCGATCCGCGAGCGTGCCTTGCGCACGACCTCTTCGAGATCGGAGAGATCCGCTGCAGGCTCGCGCTTGCCTCCGCCCTCTTCGATCGTGCGCACGAGGACCGCGAGCGACTCGTCGAGGAACTCAACGGGCTCGAGTAGCGCGTCGGCGAACCCCGCTGCGAACGCCTGAGGGGCGTTCAGCATCCGATTTTGGCGCAGGGGGTTCTCGACGACGAAGCGCACCGCCTGCTCTGCGCCGACGAGCCGAGGGATGAGCTGGGTACCGCCCCAGCCTGGGATGAGCCCGAGCAACACCTCCGGGCAGGCGAAGTGTCGAACGTCGGCGGAGATCGTCCGGTAGTCGCAATGCAGCGCGATCTCGACGCCGCCCCCGAGCGCGGCGCCGTTGATCGCGGCGAGGGTTGGGAATGGCAACGCGCGGATCCGGCCGAAGAGGGCGTGTCCCGCCTGGCCGCCCTCGCGCGCCCGCTCGGGCGTGATCTCTCCGAACTCGTCGATGTCGGCCCCCACCGCGAAGACGAACGGCTTGCCGGTGAGCAGCAGGCCGGCGCAGTCGTCCGCTTCCACACGGTCGAGCAGCGCCTCGAGCGAGCGCAGCGCCGCCTCGCCGAACGTATTGGGCTTCTGCCAGTCCTCGCCGTTGTCCATGGTCACGAGCGCGATGCGGCCGACCTTCGTAGAGACGGCTTGGAGCTTGAAGAGCGTGGCGTTGCTAGCCACCGTTCTGCGTGTTCTCCCAGACGATTGCCGCGCCCATCCCGAGTCCGATGCAGAGCGCCGTCAACCCGTAGCGCACGTCCGGCTGCTCCCGAAACCCGTGCGCGAGCTGCGCCATGAGGCGAACGCCGGTTGCGGCGAGGGGATGCCCGCAGGCGATAGCGCCGCCGTACGGGTTGAGCCGCGGGTCGTCAGCCGCGATGCCCATGCCCTCGCACCAGGTGAGCACCTGCACTGCGAACGGCTCGTTCAACTCGAAGAGTCCGACGTCGCCGACGGCCAGACCCGCCTGCGCGAGCGCACGCTTGGTCGCCGGAACGGGGCCGAGACCCATGAGCTCCGGCTGGACTCCGGCGTACGCGAACGAGACGAGGCGCATGCGAGGCTCGAGGGCGAGCTCGTCGGCGGCGTCTTCCGAGACGAGCAATGCCGCCGTTGCTCCATCGGTAAGGCCCGCCGAGTTCCCAGCCGTGACTCGACCGGCGGTGCGGAACGGTGTCCGAAGTGTCGCGAGCCCCTCGAGAGTCGTTTCGGGTCGGAGAAACTGGTCACGCTCCGTGACAGTCCAGCCGTCGTCGGTAAAGACCGCCATTGGGACGACGAGCTCGTCCATTACTCCCTCGTCCCAGGCGCGCGCAGCCTTCTGCTGCGAGGCGACGGCGAACGCGTCTGCGTCCTCCCTCGTCAGGCTGGGAAACGCATCGTGCAGGTTCTCCGCTGTCTGCCCCATGACCGCCGCGGAGTCGTCGACGATGCGCTCCGAGACGAAGCGCGGGTTGAAATCGACGTCGTCACCCATGGGGTGGTGGCCCATGTGCTCGACGCCGCCGACGAGGACGACGTCGGCCGCGCCCATCGCAATCTCGCCTGCACCTGCAGTCGTCGCAGTCAGCGCACCCGCGCACATCCGGTCGACGGCGAAGCCCGGAACGGACTGTGGGAGCCCCGCGAGCAGCGCGACATCCCGGCCGAGGGTCAGGCCTTGGTCGCCGACCTGGGCGGTTGCTGCGAGCACGACATCGTCGATGCGCTCGGGCGGAAGCTCCGGGTTTCGGCGCAGGAGCTCGCGGACGACCTTGACGGCCATGTCATCGGCGCGCGTTCGCCAGAAGTAGCCGTCCTCGCCGGCGCGCCCGAAGACCGTGCGCACCCCGTCCACGTAGACAACCTCGCGGAGCTCCCGTCCCACCGCGCGGACGATACTTCGTCGATCGTGACCGGCTGGGAGGAACGGGCAAGCCGCGCGCGCGAGCGCTACGAGGACGGTGCCGCCCGTCTGCCGGACGACCGCGACGAGCGCCAGCGCCAGCTCACGCGGATGGGAAACGCTGCGTGGGCGGCGGGCTTGTCGTATCTGATGCTCGACCGTGCGACGGAAGCGGCAACGTGGCTCGCGCGGGCCGCGGACCGCTACCGAGAGAGCTGGGCGGATGCGCCTCCGGGAAGCTGGGGGAGGCCTATCGGCTCGATGAAGTCTCGGCTCATGGCGGGCGACTGGAGGGCAGCACGCGAAGACGCGCGGTGGGCCAGCGAGGCGAACGCCGCGGAGGCGGAGAGCCCGATCGGCCGCTACGCGGCGGCACTCGCCGCGCTCGTCCTAGGCGACGACGTACGCGCCGGCGAGCTCGCGACGACCCTCAACGGGCGAGACGACTTTCCGCAGCCCGTCGCGGCCCCGCTGGACGCGCTCGCAGCCGGGAACAGCGAGCGCTACGACCAAACGATCCGAGCGCTGCTCGCCGACTTCGAGCGCCGCAGCGACTTCCTCGAAGACGTTCCGGTCGCAGACACCGTCCTCGTGCTGCAGATCCTGGCGGCCGAGCGCGGGATTGCCGCCCCGCTCGAGTCACCGTTGCTGCCGGGGTAGGGCGAGGCATGCCTCGCCCCTACAACCTCTCCGGGCTCCTAGCGCTCGCCGGCTGCGAGCTCGCGCGCGCGCACCATCGCCGCCTGGATCGCGTTCAGGAATGCGGCGCGGACGCCAGCCATCTCGAGCTCGCGGATCGCTGCGATCGTCGTCCCGCCGGGTGAGGTCACCATCTCTCGGAGCTCGACCGGGTGCATCTTCTCGTCGCGTAGCTGCTTCGCCGTTCCGAACATCGTCTGCACCACGAGCTGCGTCGAGATCTCGCGCGAAAGTCCGAGCAGGATTCCCGCCTCGATCATTGCTTCGGCGAGTAGCGCGAAGTACGCGGGGCCTGAGCCCGAGACCGCGGTGATCGCGTCGAGCGCATCCTCGGGCACACGAACGACAGCTCCGAGGTGGGAGAGGGCCTCCTCCGCCAGATCGAGTTGAGCGGCGCCTGCGTGGGCGCCGGCGCAGAGACCCGCGATTCCCTCGTGAACCGTGGACGGAGTGTTCGGCATCGCTCTGACGACGGGCACGCCTGCCGAGAGCCGCGACTCGATCTTCGCGGTAGTGATCGCGGCGGCGACCGAGAGCACCGTCTGCTCGGGAACGATGTGCTCGCCGACCTCTACGAGCAGCGCGTCCAGATCCTGCGGCTTCACGGCGATCACGACGAGTGCGGCGCCGGCTGCGGCGTCCCTGTTCGAGAGCGTGGCTTCGATTCCGTGCCGCTCGCGCAGCTCGGCCACGCGCTCCGCGCGCCGCGCGGTAGCGGCGATCTCTCCGGTCTCGCGCCAACCCGAGGAGAGGAGCCCGGTCACGAGAGCCTCCCCGATCCGCCCGGCCCCGAGAATCGCGATCTTGCGCTCGTCGACCATCGCGAGAGTCTACGAGGCGACCGGCACGGCTTCTATCCAGTGAATCAGCTCTGCCTCGCCGAGAGGTGGAAGTCGTGCGTAGAGGGCGACCGGGCTGCCGTCCGGGGCGATGCCGCTCACGCAGCCCAGCGAGCGCGGGCCAGGCGAGCGCGATCCGCGCTCGCGCCGGACACGAGCCCCCGCTTGACCCCGGCGAGCAGGAACACACTCGCTAGCCCCTGCCACTTGCCGTACGGCTGGAGGAGCTCCGCTGTCTGCGCAGGCTCCGGCCAGGCTCCCCCCCGAGCCGCGAGGAGCTTCACGAGACCGAGGTCGCCGACCAAGCCCGCGTCGTAGCGACCCAGTCCGTGGAGCGCGATGACGCCGACGCTCCAGGGACCGATCCCGCGCTCGCGGCCGAGACGCAGAAGCGCTGTGTCGGGCGTCGAGCGGAGCGCGTCCAGGTCGATCGTTCGGACCAGGCGGGCGAGCGTCGCGGCGCGGCTCGGGGCGAGGCCGCAGGCGGTCAGAGCGGCGGGAGACAGCCGCGCGAGTGCCTCCCGCGACGGCGGGGTCTCGCCACAGGCCCGGAGGACCGCTCGCTCGATCTGGCGAGCGCGGCGCGACTGGACGAGCTGACCGCAGACGGCCTGTACCACCGCGTGCGCGATCGTTGCTCGCCGCGGCGGCCGGAGCCCACGGAGCGAGCGGACCGAGGCACCGAGCAGCGGGTCGCGCGCGAACTCACGATGGAACTCGCTCGTGTCGTCGTCGAGAGCGAGGAGGAATCGCGCCTCCTCGACTGCGACCTCGCATGATGCTCGCACGACGACGGTTCCGTCCGGGAGCTGCCGTGCTTCCGCCCAGCGTCCCTCGCGGAGATCGGCCCTCCACTCTGTCGTCCACGTCGTCAGCTTCAGCGAGTAGGGGCCGCACGGACGGAGGCGTGCCTCGACCATCGCGGCAGCCTACGTGCCCGCGCGGAGCCGATACTTACTCCCGTGCGACTGGCCGACGCGGTATCCATGCGTTCCCGCAGGCGCAAGCTTCAGCTCTTTCTCGACGAGCTGCGGCCGACCGCCGAGACGACCGTCCTCGACGTGGGGGCGGACGAGCTCGGCTTCGGCCAGTGCGACGGCTGCGGAACGCTCAACTTCTTCGAAGAGCTTTATCCGTGGCCGGAACAGGTCACCGCGCTCGGACTGCACGAGGGCGAGCGGTTCGGCAAGCGCTTTCCGCACGTCCGCTACGTGCAGGGCGACGCGCTTGCGCTCCCGTTTGCGGATGGCGAGTTCGACATCGTCTTCTCGAATGCCGTCATCGAGCACGTCGGTCGCCGTGACCGCCAGCGGCGATTCGTCGTGGAGGCGCTGCGCGTCGGTCGGCGGGTCTTCATCACGACCCCGAATCGTCGCTTCCCGCTCGAGGTGCACACGCGGCTCCCGCTCGTGCACTGGCTACCCGACCGGCTCGCGCACGCGTCATACGACGCGCTCGGCAAGGAGTGGGCGAACGAGATTCACTTGGTCACGAGCAGGAGCTTCCGTACGCTCTTCCCGGGACGCGTCCGCATCGTGAGCCTCGGACTGACCTTGGTGGCCATTGTCGACTGACCGCGTAGCGCGGCTCGCGCTCGTCACGCTTGTGGTCGGCCTCGCCCTGCACAACACGGCGATGGCCCAGCTCTGGGAGCTCGGCGTGCGCGGTGGCTTGCTCGACGTCTTCGCAGCATGGAAGGAGGTGCTGCTCCTCGTCGCGCTCGTCGCGATCGCGTGGCATGTCCGCCGGCTCCCGGCCGTCACCGCTGCGGACGCCTTCGCCGTTGCGTACACCGTCATCGTGCTCGCCTACTGGCTCGCGCCGCAGAGCTTGCTCGACGGGGATGCGACAGCGCGCGGAGAGCTGCTTGCGTTGCGGCATCACCTGCTCCCGGTTGCCGCTTACGCGCTCGGCCGGATGCTGGCGGAGGTCTGGCGGAGCGAGCGCCTCGGTCTGGTCATCGCACTCACGGCAGGCGGGGTCGCGGTGATCGGCCTCGCCGACCTCGCGTTCGTCTCGCTCCAGGCCTGGCGCGAGTCCGGCGTTCCGGGCTGGTTCCGCGAGCAGCTCGGACTCGAGTACGAGGGGCTCACCGGCTTGCCCGAGAACTGGGTGTACAACACGGGAGACGAGCTGAACCCGATCCGCCGCCTCGTATCGACGTTCCTCTCGCCCCTGGCGAGCGCGTACGCGCTCGTTGTCGCGCTGATCTACGTGGTGAGTCGCCCGAGTCGCTGGTGGACCGTCGTGCTTGCGTTCCTCCTCTTCGCAGGGTTGCTGTACGCACACACACGCGCGGCGATCGGCGCTCTCGCCGTTGGACTCGTCGTCCTCGCGGCCGTTGAACGGCGAGCCGGCCCCGCCGTGCTTGCATTCGGCGCGGTCGCGATCTCGGCGGCGTTCTTCCTCGCCTATCCGAGCATCGGCCCGTCCACGACCTACACGCAGGAGGAGCTCGAGTTCCTCCGCCAGAACGCCGAATCCGAGCCAGGGTCGAGCACGGATCCGTTCTCTCCGTCCGAGTCGTCGCTCGCCAGCCACTGGCGCAACCTCCGCGACGGGGTCGAGGTGATGCTCGAGCATCCCCAGGGATACGGGCTCGGCAACGCAGGCGTCATCGCGAAGCGCACCGGGGTCGAGATCAAGGCCGGTGAGTCGACGTACGTCGAGCTGGGCGTCGATTCCGGGATTGCCGGGCTGGCCGCTTTCGTCCTCTGGAGCGTCTTCGTGCTGCTCGGCCTGCTCCGCAAGGAACCCTGGGTCGGGGCCGCGTTCGCGGCAGTTCTTCTCCTCGGCCTGCAGACGGACGTCATCGGGGTGCACTGGCTGGCCGTCGCGGTCTGGGCCGCCGCGGGCATGGCGCTCGGCACGAAACGTGGAGAGCCTCCACCGAAGGCGCAACCCGAGCCGTCGTGAGGTGAAACTCCTGCTATCGTCGTGCGCGTCAAGTACTAGAGCGAGTCCGGTTTGCGCTTTTGCATGCGCGCTTCCTTACCCGTTCGTGAGTTTGGTGAAGGAGGTGTTTTTATGGCAACCGGAACCGTCAAGTGGTTCAACGACAGCAAGGGGTATGGCTTCATCACCCCCGACGAAGGGTCCAAGGATCTGTTCGTGCACCACAGCAACATCGCTGGTGAGGGCTACAAGAGCCTTTCCGAAGGTGCGCGCGTCGAGTTCGAAGAGCGCGAGGGGCAGAAAGGCCCCGAGGCGACGAACGTCACCGCTGTCGCCGGGTAGCACCCGGGAGGACGTCATTGCGTGGCCGCTCGAGGCGGCCACGCACGTCCATCGAGCAAGGAGTCCGGGATGGCAGTGAAGGAAGAGAAGCTCGAGGTCGAAGGCGAGGTCATCGAGGCACTGCGGAGCCAGATGTTTCGCATCCGCCTCGACAACGGCCATGAAACCCTCGGCTACATGGCCGGGAAGATGAAGCGCTACCGCATCAGGATCTTCCCCGGCGACCGTGTGCGGATCGAGCTGTCCGCGTACGACCTCACCCGCGGCCGCATCGTCTACCGGCTCAGCTGAGCCGGCCCGCGCGGAAGCAACCGGGCGGTTACCGGCCGTGTAGCGGCGCGAACGACGCGACGCCGAAGGCAGCCGCCGAGGCGAGCTCGCGGAGGGCACCGAAGTCGACGCTCGCGACTCGGTCGCAGGCGCGGTGGTAGCAGGCGTAGTCGCCGGCATAGAGCCCGCCGACGGGAATCCCACGTTGTGCGAACGGGGCGTGATCCGAGCGGCCCTGGATATCGATTTTGCCTGCGCTCGTACCGCTTCTCCCGAGGTACTGGAGCCAGCGCGCGACATAGCGGTCGTCCCCGTACACGCCGTACTGGCGCGACGGCGAGCCGACGACGTCGAGGTTGAGGTAGCCGACGACCTTCTTTCGCGCGACGGTCCCCGCGTACGCGCTCGAGCCGAAGAGGCCGAGCTCCTCTGCACCCCAGAAGGCGAAGCGTACCGCGAATGGGCGGGAGCTCTTCCGAAGCACGCGCGCGACCTCGAGGGTCGCCGCGACACCGGTGCCGTTGTCGTTGATACCGGGGCCTGCGGGTACCGAGTCGAGGTGGGCACCAACCATCAGCACACGAGGGTCGCGTGGCTGCGCATCCACGATCACGTTCCGCGACTTGGCTTGCCGCGTCACGGTCGCGAGCTCCATCTCGACGATCGCGTCCGGGGTCGCTGCGAGTTCCTGTCCGATGCTGCGCGCGATCCCGGCAACGGGAATCGCCGTTGCCTGCGGATCGCCCAGCGTGCCGTCGAACGACCCTGCCTCGGAGTTGAACACGAGCAGCGCGACGGCGCCCGCTGCCCGCGCGTTGGCCGCCTTCACGGCAAAGAAGCACGTCCCGCGCTCTGCGAGAGCGATGACGCCCCGAACTGCGCCGAAGTCGTCTCGAGAGCAGCCGTCGCCGCTTTCGACCACCCTGGCGCGGATACCGCCCTTGGGTGTCGACGGTGAGTACTCGAGCGCTTCGAGCCGGAGCTCGCGCTCGATGGGCGCGAGCTGCCTTCCGCGCTCCAGAGTCTCGAAGTAGGCGAGGTACGGGAATGCGGTGACCTGCGGCTTGTAGCCGGCGCGGCGCAGCTGGTAACTGACGTAACGCACGGAGGCCGCGTACCCGGGAGTACCCGCCGCGCGCGACCCACCGTTGCGATCTGCGATCCGCTCGAGTGCGCGCAGGTCCTCGCGCATCCGGGCGAGTGAGAGCGCGCGTGGAAGCTGCTCGGCGATCGCGGCGCGCATCGGTGGCGTGGCCGTTGATCGTGCGCCGGCGGCGACACCCGTCGTGGCCACCACGGCGAGGCCGGCGAGCGCCAGCACGAACGAAGCAACGCGTCCGAAGCGGACGGTGCCGCGAGAGCCGGTCGGTCGCACGATCACTTCAAGGAACTGTGACGCCCACGCGGCAATCCCGTTTGCCGTGGCGAAGCTAGGCTAACTGGGAGATGGGCCACGTCCTCGACCCACGCGTCGACATCGGGCACGTCCACCTGAAGGTGGCGGACATCGACCGCGCCCTCGCCTTCTGGCGCGATGTTCTGGGCTTCGAGGAACAGGCGCGCATGGGCGACCAGGCGGCGTTCATCTCCGCGGGCGGCTATCACCACCACATCGGGCTCAACACCTGGGAGTCGAAGGACGGCTCGCCGCCACCGCCGGGCCGGACGGGCCTCTACCACGTCGCCGTGCGCTTCCCCGGCCGGCAGACGCTCGCCGAGGCCGTCCAGCGGGTGCTCCAGGCAGGCGTCCAGCTCGACGGCGCTTCCGACCACGGCGTCAGCGAGGCGATCTACCTCCGCGATCCGGACGACAACGGCGTCGAGCTCTATCGCGACCGGCCGCGGGAGGAGTGGCCACGACAGCAAGAAGGCGAGTCGATCGCGATGTACTCGCGGCCGCTGGACGTGCAGGCGCTGCTTGCGGAGGCGGCTGACTGATCGCACTCGGCGGCGTCATCGCCGCCAGCTCCGGCTCTGCCTAGAGCGTCGGGTCGGCTCGCTCAGGCACCCGCGGCGACACGGGACTTGTTCTCGACGTAGGTCTTCAGGCCATCGAGCTCGTCCTCCGTCGAGCGTGCCATCGAGCCCTTGAGGAACGGCGCACCGACACGGGCGAGAACCGACTTCGGCTCGAACGTCCAGTCGAACGTTACGTGCGTGCCGCCTTCCGTAGGCGCGAGAACGAGCTCGGCCTCGAAGCTCGCAGCCTTCCAGCTCCCGTTGATGCCCAGGCGACGCGGAGGTTCGAGCACTGTGACGACGTCCTCGAGCTCGATCTCGCGGCGGCCGAAGCGTAGGACCTCGCGGATACGTGAGCCCACCGCGAGCGGCTCGCCGTCCAGCGGCCGGAACTCGACGAGCGCCGGTCGCCAGGCTGTATGTGTCGACGGGTCGGAGATCACCGCCCACACGTCGTCGGGCGAGGCGTTGATGTCGATGTGCTCGGTGATCCGCAACGTCGGTCCAGCGTAGCCTCCGCAATCGGTGTGCGGCGGCGCCGGAGTGTCAGCTATACCTCGGAGATCGCGAAGTCCAAACCTGTGGAGCAACTCGAGCGGGTCGTCATCCGCTTCGCAGGCGACTCCGGTGACGGCATGCAGCTGACGGGGGATCGCTTCACGAGCGAGACCGCCGTCTTCGGAAACGATCTGGCGACGTTTCCCGACTTTCCGGCGGAGATTCGTGCCCCCGCGGGCTCCTTACCGGGGGTCTCCGGGTTTCAGGTGCACTTCGCCGATCACGACATCCTCACGCCGGGCGACCAGCCGAACGTGCTCGTTGCCATGAATCCCGCTGCACTGAAGGTGAACATCGGCGACCTCGCGAAGGGAGGGACGGTCATCGTCAACACCGACGCCTTCTCGGAGCGCAACCTGCAAAAGGCGGCGTATACGGCGAGCCCACTCGAGGACGGGTCGCTCTCGGACTTCCACGTCCATGAAGTCGCGCTGTCGTCGATGACGATCGAGGCGCTGAAGGAGGTCGACGGGATCACCTCCCGCGAGGCCGAGCGCTCGAAGAACTTCTTCGCGCTCGGGCTCATGTCGTGGCTCTATCACCGGCCGGTCGAAGGAACGCTCGCGTTCATCGAGTCGAAGTTCTCGAAGCGCCCCGAGATCGCAGAGGCAAACGCGAAGGCCTTCAAGGCCGGCTGGAACTACGGCGAGACGTCCGAGGACTTCGCGATCTCGTATGAGGTCGCTCCGGCGCCCCTCGCACCCGGCACGTATCGGCAGATCTCCGGAAACACGGCGCTCTCGTACGGGCTCATCGCCGCGAGCAGGCTTTCAGGGCTGCCGCTCTTCCTCGGCGCGTACCCGATCACGCCGGCGTCCGGCATCCTCGAGGAACTCGCGCCGCTCAAGCACTTCGGGGTGAGGACGTTTCAGGCAGAGGACGAGATCGCGGCGTCCGGCGCCGCACTGGGGGCCGCGTTCGGCGGCTCGCTCGCGGTCACGACGTCTGCTGGCCCCGGCGTGGTGCTGAAGTCCGAGACGGTTGGGCTCGCAGTGACTCTCGAGCTGCCACTCCTGATCGTGGACGTCCAGCGCGCCGGGCCGTCCACCGGTATGCCAACGAAGCCCGAGCAGGCCGATCTCCTGCTGGTCATGTTCGGCCGGAACTCGGAGTCGCCGGTGCCCGTCGTCGCCGCTTCGACGCCGGCGGGCTGCTTCGACGCTGCCATCGAGGCCGCCCGGATTGCGATCAAGTACCGGACGCCGGTCTTCCTGCTCTCGGACGCGTACCTCGCAAACGGCTCCGAGCCGTGGCTCATTCCCGACGTGGACTTGCTTCCGGACATCTCGACCGAGTTCGCGACGACGCCGAACGACGGCGAGCGCTTCCTGCCGTACAAGCGCAACGACGAGACGCTCGCGCGCCCGTGGGCGCTTCCGGGTACGCCCGGGCTCGAGCACCGCATCGGCGGCCTCGAGAAGGAGACTGAGACCGGCAACGTCTCGTACGATCCCGACAACCACGACCTCATGGTCCGGTTGCGCGCGGCCAAGGTCGCAGGGATCGCCGCCGACATCCGCGAGCTCGAAGTGGACGACCCGGACGGCGCGGACACGCTCGTTCTCGGCTGGGGCTCGACGTACGGTGCGATCGGCGCGGCGGCTCGGCGCGTGCGTGCCAGCGGGCGAAAGGTCGCGACGGCGCACCTGCACCACCTAAACCCGTTTCCCCGCAACACGGGCGAGATCGTGCGTGCGTACGACAAGGTCCTGGTCCCGGAGATCAATCTCGGGCAGCTACGCATGCTTCTCCGCGCCGAGTACCTGGTCGACGCGATCGGTTACAACAAGGTGCGAGGCCGGCCGTTCCAGGCGGCCGAGCTCGAAGGCGCGATCATCGTGCTGGTGGATTCATGAGCCTCGCCTCCGGTTTCTCTTGGCGCTCGACCAAGGACGGCCGAGTCCTGATCGATTGGCGCGGACGCACGGTGACGACCCTCGCCGGCAAGCGCGCGGGGCGCTTTCTCACCGACGTCGAGAGCGCCGACGAGGAGGGTACGCAACTCCTCCTCGCGCGAGTCACCGGCAACTTCAAACGGGGGAACGACCGATGAGCGGGAGCGGCAACGGACACGAGCTCGTGCAGCTAACTGCGAAGGACTTCAAGTCCGACCAGGAGGTGCGCTGGTGCCCGGGTTGCGGCGACTACGCGATCCTCAACGTCATCCAGGGGTTCATGCCCGAGCTCGGGCTCGCGCGTGAGCGGATCGTCTTCGTCTCCGGAATCGGCTGCGCCGCCCGCTTCCCGTACTACATGCAGACGTATGGCATGCACTCGATCCACGGCCGCGCACCCGCGATCGCGACGGGACTTGCTGCGACGCGGCCGGATCTCTCGGTCTGGGTCGTGACGGGGGACGGCGACGCACTTTCGATCGGCGGGAACCACCTGATCCACGCACTCCGCCGCAACGTCAATCTCAAGATCCTGGTCTTCAACAACCAAATCTATGGGCTGACGAAGGGCCAGTACTCACCGACCTCCGAGCGTGGGAAGGTGACGAAGTCGACGCCTATGGGCTCGCTCGACCATCCGTTCAACCCGCTCTCGGTCGCGATCGGCGCGGAGGCGTCGTTCGTCGCGCGCGCGATCGACACCGACAAGAAGGGACTGACGGACGTGCTCGGAGCTGCGACGCGACATCGCGGCTCCGCATTCGTCGAGATCCTCCAGAACTGCAACATCTACAACGACGGCGCGTTCGCCCACGTGCGCGAGCAGAAGGAAAACCGGATCTACCTCGAGCATGGGTCGCCGATCCGTTTCGGTGCGGAGGGCGAGAAAGGCGTCGTGCAGGACGCGGACGGGTCCGTGCGCGTGGTCGACGTGACGGACGTCGAGGAGGGAGAGTTGCTCGTCCACGACGCGCACCAACGCGAGCCAAGCCTCGCGTTCGCGCTCTCGCGCATCACGTTCGACACCGACGAGGCTGTGCCGCTTGGGGTGTTCCGCGCCGTCGAGCGAGCGGTGTACGACGATCTCATGAGCGAGCAGCTCGAGGTGGCGAGGACGACGGCGGGCAAGGGCGACCTCGAGGCGCTGTTGCACTCGGGCGACACCTGGACCGTCGGCGGCTGATCCGCGCTACGCCCAGGCTTTACGGCGCAGGCTTACGGCGACTGCTCGAGAAACCGAACGACGCGTTCCGCGATCTCCTCGCCCTTTTCCTCCTGGAGGAAGTGACCGGCACCCGCGATGATCTCGGCCGGACCGGCGCCCGGGATGCGTGCTGCCAGGCGCTCCGCTGCCTCCGGCGTGAAGATCGGATCCGAGTCCGAGAAGAGGACTAGCGTCGGCTTCTCCCAGCGCTCCATTGCGTCGCGCACCTCGAGCATCTTCGCGGCGGACGGGTGCTCGAGCTCGGTCGGGACGAGCTCCGGGAAGGCGAGCACGCCCGCCTTCGACTCCGGCGTCGGGAACGGCGCGTTGTAGCCGTCGACGACGTCGTCAGCGAGCTGCGTCACGCTCGAGATCCGGACCAGCTGTCCGGGGATGAGCTCGCTGCCGACGCGCCGCAGGAACTCGCGGAACCGAAGCCACTCCTGAGACGGAGCGCTGCCCGCCCCGATGCCCGTGTTGAGGATGACAAGCCGCGCCACGCGATATGGGTGGTCGACCGCGAGCCGCAGACCGATCGGCCCGCCCCAGTCCTGGACCACGACGGTCGCCTCGCGTAGGTCGAGCTCTGCCACGAGGCGCTCGATGGACTCGTAGTGGAAGTCGTAGGAGTAGTCCTCGATCCGCGTCGGCTTGTCAGAGCGCCCGAAGCCGAAGTAGTTGGGCGCGACGATCCGTCCGACGCGCGCGAGCGGCCGGATCATCTTTCGATACAGGAACGCCCAGCTCGGCTCGCCGTGGAGCAGGAGCACGGGGTCGCCCGTGCCTTCCTCGACGTAGTGCATCCGCAGCCCGTTCTCGTCTAGGTAGCTCGGCGCGAAGTCGTATGCGGGTAACCCGTCGAATCGCTCATCGGGCGTGCGATAGAAGTCCACGGGCCGATCATGACGAGACGAGAAGGCGGCGGCTGTCGCGGGAGCGAGCGATCGTCGCGAGCGCGACGGTGGCCAATGACGTCGCTCCGGCGACGACAAACGCGAGTGACGTCCCGCCGAGCTCCGCCAGCCAGCCGGCGAACAGCCCGCCGATCGGCGCGAGTCCGACGAACGCGAACAAGTAGAGGCCGATGAGCCGGCCGCGCAGGTGATCCGGCGACCCGAGTTGGATGAGCGCGTTCGCATTCACGGTGAAGAGCGTGAACGCGACACCGATCGCAACCAGGAGCACGCCTGCGAGGAACTCGTTGCGGACGGGGGCGAGCGCGATGGCTAGCACTCCGAATCCTGCGGCACCGCTTGCGAACAGTCGCCAGCTCGCCTCGCGAAACGTCGCCGTCACGAGTGCGCCGACGAGGGCTCCGAGTCCGAAGGCTGCGGAGAGGAGGCCGAATCCCTCAGGGCCGAGGTGCATCGTCTCCGACGCGAGCAGCGGCACGAGGACGTGGAAGTTGAAGCCGACGGTGCTCACGACCGTGACGACCGCGAGCACGAGTCGGAGCTGAGGGTCGTTCCGCACGAACGCCAGGGCGCGGCGGGTTCCTTCGACGAGTCGCGCCGTAGGGTCGCGTTCGACATCGAGCAGCTCGGCGGACCTGATACTCGCGAGAGCCGCGAGGACGGCGAGGAAGCTGAAGGCGTTCAGGACGAAGCAGATACCCGTTCCTGCAGTCGCGATGACCACGCCACCAATGGCGGGGCCGACGATGCGTGACCCGTTGAAGAGGCCCGCGTTCAGCGCCACGGCGTTCGGCAGCGAGCGCGGCCCGACCATCTGGTACGTCAGCGACTGGCGGCCCGGGGCGTCGAACGCGAGAGCGATTCCACCGAGGGCGGCGAGCACGTAGACGATCGGCAGCGTCGCCGTGCCCGTGAGCGTCACCACGGCCAGGGCGATCGAGACCAGCATCGCCGCTGCTTGCGTCGCCATCACGAGACGCCGCGAGTCGAACCGATCCGTGAGCACGCCGGCGACGAGGCCGAAGACGGTGAACGGCACGAACCGCCAGAAGGCCAGAGCGCCGACAGCTAGAGCCGAGCTCGAGAGCTCCAGCACGAGCCACGCCAAAGCGATGTTCTGCATCCACGTGCCCGCCAGCGAAACCACTTGGCCGACGAAGAAGATCCGGTAGTTCCGGTGGCGTCTGAGGCTTCTGAAGGTTCGCGTCCGGAGGGCGACGACGAGCGCGGTCACGACTCGTCACCCACCAGCCGCATAAGTGCAGGCAGGGCGGCGTCGATCGCCGTCAGCTCTTCGGGCTCGAGGACGCGCATGCGCTCGGTGAGCCAGGTTGTCCGGCGAGCGCGGATGTTTCGCATCACGCGGGCGCCCTCGTCGGTGAGCCGAAGGCCGACCCGACGCCGATCCTGGCTCGAGCGGATGCGCTCGATGAGTCCGGCCCGCTCGAGTCGGTCGATGTGTCCGGAAAGGGCGGGCGGAGAGATGCCTTCCTCGGCAGCGAGCTCCGCAAGCGAGAGACCGGGACTGCGCTTGACGAGCCAGAGCAGCGTCGCCTGCCGCGCGGTCACTCCGAGCTGCTCGGTTTCCCTGCGTAGCTCGCGCGCAAGCCGTAAGAGCACCGGCCGTAGCTCGGAGGCAACCTGTTCGTGCGTAAGCGAAACCTCGCTAATCATTAACGAGGCTAAGAATACACAAGAGAGCTCGCGGTTCGTGGCCGGGCATGCTCGGCCTATGGGTACGCGTCCAAGGGGTGAAGGCCGGGCATGCCCGGCCCCTACGGTGACTGGGTACAGGTAGGGCGAGGCATGCCTCGCCCCTACTTCTGCTGCGCCTCGACCTTGTAGCCGACGCCGTAGCGCGTGTGAATGAAGGTGTGCGCCGGCGCTCGGCGGTCGATCTTCTCGCGAAGCTTGCGCACAAAAACGTCCACCGTACGGTCGCGATGCGTAGCGCGGCGACCCCAGACGCGCTGCAACAGCTCGTCGCGCGTGAGAACCCGGCCCTGCTCGCGCGCGAGCGTGTACATGAGCCTGAACTCCGTCGGTGTCAGCTCTGCGCTCTCTCCGTCCACGTACGCCTGCACGTTGTCCGGATCGAGGCGCAGCTCCT
>Ga0136633_1000122_pt1 | contig 54909 bp, 51 predicted proteins | sample AntDrymeUQ832206_2_FD_105494 | JGI IMG/M metagenome (GOLD analysis project Ga0136633, IMG submission 105494) | Polar desert sand microbial communities from Dry Valleys, Antarctica - metaG UQ83 (22.06) | ecosystem: Environmental > Terrestrial > Soil > Desert | place: Antarctica: Dry Valley... | reverse complement strand
TACCAGGGCCGCACCGTCAAGATCCCCTGGTGGGACGGACGCCAGCTCAGCTACAGCTTCCCGCCCGCCTGACCCGCCGCCCCGAAAACAGGGTCGAATGAACGCACCGGAAATCCAGGTTAGTGCTCGCTTCATCCACCCTCGCGGTCGGCGCCGGGCTCTCAGCCATGCGCCGCCGTGCTCAGGAAAGGCAAGCAACGTGTCCAGCCCGGCAACTTGCAGTCCGCCACAGGCCCTACCCGAGCGGGAGCTGTTTGCGCGCTCCCGCGCCGGCGATGCCGGCGCCCGGGAGCAGCTCGTCGTGCGCTTTCTGCCGGCGGCCGGCCTGCTTGCGCGCCGCTATCAGCGCTCCGGCGAGGCCGTCGACGACCTGTACCAAGTCGCCGCGATCGGACTGCTCAAGGCGATCGACCGCTTCGACGTCGAGCGCGGGATCGCCTTCTGGGCCTACGCGACGCCGACGATCCTCGGCGAGCTCAAGCGCCACTTTCGCGACTACACGTGGGCCGTGCGGGTGCCGCGCAACCTGTGCGACCTGGCGCTGTCCGTCCACCGCCAGTCCTCGCGGCTATCGGAGGCGCTCGGTCGCGACCCGACGGTCGCCGAGCTCGCGTGCGCCGTCGGCGTCGGCGAGACTGAGATCGTCGAAGCGCTGCGGGCCCGCGCGGGCTACAGCGCGCTGTCGCTCGACGCCCCCGGCGCCGGCGCGCCGCGTGACCCCGCGGAGGCCGTGACGCTCGCCGACTCGCTCGGCTTCGACGAGCACGGCTTCGAGCACGCCGAGCAGCGCGCCCTGCTCGAGCCGCTGCTGCCCGGGCTCAGCCCCCGCGATCGCGAGGTCCTGCGCATGCGCTTCGTGCAGGACCTCACGCAGAGCGAGATCGCCCTCGCGATCGGCGTCTCGCAGGTGCACATCTCGCGCATCATCCACCAGGCGCTCGGACGCCTGCGCGCCGCCGCCGGCAACATCGCCCCATACGCCCCCCAGTCGGCACAGGCCGCCTAGCGATCGACCGGACGCAGGCCGCCGCCAGGCTTTGACAGGCGGCGTAGTGTTCGTCTTCGGACAGACCAGGCGGGGCTGGAGGCCGGGCCCGGCTGCGGACTCCAGACTGCAACCTACAGCGAAAGGGGGCTTATGGCGCGCCCCATCATCCTCGGCGTCGTCGGTGACTCGGCGAGCGGCAAGACGACGATCACGAAGGGCCTCGTGGCGATCCTCGGCGCGGACGCCGTGACGCACATCGGAACCGACGACTACCACAAGTACGACCGCACCGAGCGCGCGGAGCGGGAGATCACGCCGCTCGATCCCGAGTGCAACTACATGGACATCATCTCGCAGCACGTCCATCACCTGCGCGACGGCGAGCCGATCCTCAAGCCCGTCTACCAGCACCACGACGGGACGTTCGGCCCGCCGCAGTACGTCGCGCCGAAGCGCTTCGTCGTCATCGAGGGGCTGCTCGGTTACCACACCGAGGAGCTCAGCGACGCCTACGACGTGCGCGTGTATCTCGCGCCGCCGGAGGAGCTGCGGCGCGAGTGGAAGATCAAGCGCGACACATCCAAGCGCGGCTACACCGAGGAGCAGGTGCTCGAGGACCTCGAGCGGCGCGAGCCCGACTCGGCGGCGTTCATACGCCCGCAGGAGCCGCAGGCGGATCTCGTCGTGTCCTTCTGTCCCAGCACGGAAGGCGACCCCGCGCACCTCGACGCCGTCCTGACGCTGCGCGAGGGGCTCCCGCACCCCGACCTCTCGATCATCGCCGAGGAGGACAGCAAGGACGGCATCACGCTCGAGCAGCGCGCGAACGAACGCTGCCTGCGCGTGCCCGGCAACATCGATCCCGAGCGCGGCGCCGCGATCGAGGCGGCGATCTGGGACAAGATGCAGTTCGCCAGCCAGCTGCGCACGGAGCATCTCGGCGAGTTCACCGTCGGCGAAGAGGTCCACCGCTCGGAGTCGCTGGCGATCGTGCAGGTGCTGATCCTCTATCACCTCGTGACCGCGAAGGCCTCGATCGCCGTCGCCGGCGACGAGACGGACGCGCGCTCGGACGAGGCCGGCGGCTCCTGAGCCCGGGCGCAGGGGTTCGCAGCGCCGGGGCGGGAGACATGGGGCTGCATCGGCTCAGCGGCGCGAGAACGCAAGTGCGGGCGCGCCGCACGCACTCGCTACGGTTCGGGACATGCCCACGATCGCCTCCTCCACCCTCGCCAACGGCCTGCCCCTCCACCGCATCGGCCTCGAGGGGACGCGCGCGGTCACGATCCTCGTCGCGTTCGACGCCGGCGCCCGCACGGAGCGCCCCGAGGAGAACGGGATGGCGCACTTCCTCGAGCACCTCGTCTTCAAGGGCGGCGAGAAGTACCCGCACTACCGCGACGTCAACAACACCGCCGAGCGCCTCGGCGGGGCGCTGAACGCCTTCACGTCGCACGACATCGTCGCAGTCCACCTCACCGTGCGCGCGGAGTCCGCGATGGCGGCGATCGACCTGCTGACCGACTTCGCAGGGCGCCCGCACCTCGACGCCGAGGAGCTCGACCGCGAGCGCGGCGTCGTCATCCAGGAGATTCAGCGCTACAAGGACGAGCCGTCGTCGTTGGCGGAGGAGCTGATCGACGTCGCGGCATTCGGCGATCACCCGCTCGGGCGCTCGGTCCTGGGCCCCGAGGAGCACCTGCGCAGCTTCACGCGCGACGGGATCGTCGCCTTTCGCAACCGCCGCTGGGCGGGCGCGCGCGGGGGCGCGTTCATCGTCGGCAACCTCGACCACGTGCCCGCCAACGGCGCCGTCGCCGAGCTCTTCGAGCGCTTTCCGTCGCTGCCCGAGCCCGAGGCCTTCGAGCCGGCGCCGGCGTTCACGCCGCAGGTCATGGTGCAGGAGCGCGACACCAACCAGTCGCACCTGCGGATGTCCTACCGTCCGCAGATCGACGTCACGAGCCTCAAGCAGCGCGCGGCGCTGGGGATCTACTCCACGCTGCTGGGCGGCTCGATGGGCTCTCGCCTATTTGACGAGATCCGCGAGCAGCGCGGCCTCGCCTACTCGGTCTCCGGCCTCTCGCACGCGCACGCCGACGTGCCGCTGCTGCAGCTCAGCGCCGGCCTGGACTCGACAAAGTGCATCGAGGCCTACACGCGCATGCGCGAGATCGTCGGCGAGCTGCGCGACGAGGGGCCAACGGTCGAGGAGGTCCAGCGGGCCCGCGCCTACGCCGCCGGCAGGCGCGTGCTGTCGTTCGAGAACACGAACGCCGTCGCTCGCTACGCCGCCACGCAGTCGATCGTCTTTCGCGAGCCGATCGATCCCGACGGCGCGATCGCAGCGCTCGACGCCGTCACGCTCGACGAGGTCGTCGAGGTGGCGCGCGACGTGGCCGACACGCTCGCCGTGGCCTGCGTCGGTCCGCACAGCGCCGGTGACTTCGACTGACCTGAACCACCGCGAGCTCGAGCGCTCATGGACCTGCTGGCTCCGGCGGCGTAGGTTTGCGCCATGCCTTCCAGGGCATGCCGGCTCGTATGCTCGGTGCGGTGACCTCGTGGGCACAACGCCCGCATTGGGGCGGCAATCGTGCCGTGGCGCTGGGACTGGGGCTGTCCCTCGCGACGGTGCTCACGATCGTCGACACCGCGTGGCAGCCGAACACGGCGATCATCGGGTTCGTCGTGCTGGCGCCGCTGCTGACCGGGCTGTTCGGCACGCCGCGCGACGTCGCCGTGGTCGGCGCGCTCGCGTTCGCGCTCGTCGTGCTGAGCGCGGCCTGGCACGACAACCTCGGCGACACGCTGTACATCTACCGCGCCAGCATCGTCGCGGCCGTCATCTGCCTGGCCGTCGTCACGGCCCGCGTCCGCGCCCGCGTCGGGCGCGACCGCGAGCGCTTCGCGCTGCTGGCGAGCCTGGCGCAGATGTCCGATGGCACCCGCAGCCTCGACGACACCCTGGACGCGCTCAACGATCTCGTCGTGCCCGCCGTCGCCGACGAGCGGCTGCGCGCCCTGCGCGCGTGCTCATGCCTGATCGTGCCGCTGCGCGCCCGCGCGCAGCGGCTCGGGTCGCTGACGCTGATCGTGACGCGCCGCTCCGGCCGGCGCTACAGCGAGGAGGATCTCGACTTCGCGAAGGTGCTCGCCGGCCGCGCGGCGCTGGCGCTCGACAACGCCGGCCTGTCCTCGGAGCTCGAGACGACCGAGGCGCAGCTCACCGCCGCCCTCTCGAAGCTCGCCGAGGCCGTCACGGTCCAGCACCCGCGCGGCGGCCTGATCTACGCCAACGAGGCCGCGGCGCGAATGCTCGGCTACGACGACGCGCAGCAGATGCTCGCGACACCGGTCGAGCAGATCGTCGATGCGTACGAGACGACGCACGAGGACGGCACGCCGATCGACCTGGACGAGCTCCCGGGACGCAGGCTGCTCGCGGGCGAGCTCGAGCCCAAGCCGCTCGTGCTGCGGGCGGTGCACCGGGCGACCGGCGAGGAGGCGTGGCGCGTGACGAAGGCGTCGGGCGTCTATGACCGCGAGGGACGCATCAAGCTCGTCGTCAACGTCAGCGAGGACTTCACCGAGGTCAAGCGCGCGGAGATGGCGCAACGGCTGCTGGCCGATGCCGGCGCGCTGCTCGCCTCGTCGCTGGACTACGAGCGCACGCTCCAGCAGGTCGCCGAGCTCGCGGTCCCGAAGCTCGCCGACTGGTGCGCGGTCAGCCTGCCCGACGGGCACGGGTACATCCGCACGGTGGCCGTCGCGCACGTCGATCCCGACAAGGTGGCGTTCGCGCGCCGCATCGGCGAGCGCTACCCCTCGCGCGCCGACGCCTCGTCGGGGGCCGCCCAGGTCATCGAGGAGGGCACGTCGCAGATCGTCAACGAGATCACGGACGAGATGCTCGCCGCGGTCGCCCAGGACGACGAGCACCGGGAGCTGCTGCTCGGCGTCGGCATGCGCGGCGCGCTGATCGTGCCGATGAGCGCCGCCGGCCACAACGTCGGCGCGCTCAGCCTGATCAGCGCCGAATCCGGCCGGCGATTCAGCGACGCCGACGTCGCGCTCACCGAGGAGCTGGCGCGGCGCGCGGGCACGGCCGTCGAGAACTCTCGGCTGTACACGGAGCGCTCGCACATCGCGCACACGCTGCAGACCGGGCTGCTGCCCGGTCGCCTGCCGCAGATCCCGGGCTGGCAGATCGCATCGCTCTACCGCCCGGCGGGCGACGAGAACTGGGTCGGCGGCGACTTCTACGACGTCTTCGAGGTGCACGGCGGCTGGCTGGCGCTCGTCGGTGACGTCGCCGGCCGCGGCGCCGAGGCCGCGGCGCTGACGGGCCTCGCGCGCCACACGCTGCGCACCGCCGCGAAGCTGCTCGACGACCCGCTCGCCGCGGTCGGCACGCTCAAACACCGAGCTGCGGGCGCGCGAGCAGATGTCGCTGGTCTCCGTGGCGGCGGTGCTGCTGCGCGAGGATGGCGAGCGCACGACGGCCGAGGTCGTCTGCGCCGGCCATCCGCTCGCGCTGCTCAGCCGCGGCGACGAGGTCCGGCCCGTCGGCGAGTTCTCGCCGATGCTCGGGGCCTACGAGGTGCGCGAGTGGAGCCGCACCACCGTCGAGCTCGAGCCGGGCGACGTCCTCGTGCTCTACACCGACGGGGTCTTCGACGCCGTCGGCGAGGACGGCCGCTTCGGCGAGGACCGCCTGGCGGCGACGCTCGCCGGCGTCGAGCACGCGCAGGACGCCGTCGCGCGGATCGACGCCGCGCTGAGCGCGTTCGAGGTCGGCCCGCAGGCCGACGACACCGCCGTGCTGGCCGTGGGGCGCGTGACGGTCGCGGCGCCCGCGCTGCCGGCCGGCGCAAACGGCGAGCCCGGCGAGCGGCGGCCGCGGTGAGGGCCCCGGATCCCGCCGGCTTTCTCATGCACGGCTCGTGGCGCGCGGGACGCCGGCGCCTCAATTCGCTACGTCACCGGCGGCAGCGCCTGCTGCTGGCCGCAGCGCTTCATCCCGTAGAGCCGGGCGTTCTGGTCGGCGAGGTCGGCGACCGCCTGCACGGTGTTGACGTCCATCGCCAGCCGCGCGCCGGTCCGCTTCAGCGCGGCGACGTCCGTGGCGGCCTCGAGCGCGGCGGCGGACGACTTCATCCGCTGCACCGGGCGGCGCATCGCGGCGAGCGACCGCACGTACTTCTGCGCGCCGGCGCGGCCGGCGCCGGGCGGCAGCGCGAGCGCCTCGCTCTTGGAAGTCGCCGTCTCGTAGGCCTTGGCGAGCTCGCCCGTCAGGTGCCCGACGTCGTTGCGCGGCTGGCGCGCGAGGGTGCGGCCGCGCGTGTCGCGCTCGACGCAGATCTTGTCGGCCGCGGCGATGAAGTCGGCCTTCGTCTGGATCTTCGGAGCCGCCGCGCGCTCCTCGCCGCAGCCCGCGAGCAGGACGACCGCGACGAGCGTCGCGCTGAGGCGGGTGAGCAGCACGGCGCCAGCGTAGCGGCGCGGCCGCGATCGCGACCCCGGATCGCGAGCGCTCAGCCGATCGCGACCATCCGCTCGATCGGCAGGCGTGCGCGCTCGGCCACGTCGCGGGGCACCTTGACCTCGTGCACGCCGTCACGCAGGCCGTCGCGCAGCTTGGGCAGCGTGATCATCTTCATGTACGTGCATGCGGCGCGCTCGTTGGCGGCGATGAACTCCGTATCCGGGGCGGCCTCGCGCAGCGGATGCAGCATGCCGATCTCGGTCGCGACGATCGCCGTGCTGCCCGGCTTCGCCTCCTGTGCGTAGCGCAGCATCCCGCCCGTCGACAGCATGTGCACGCCCTCGCCGGGGATGTCGCCGGCGGCGGCGTACTCCATGACCGAGGTCGAGCAGCCGCACTCGGGATGAATCAGAAAGTCCGCGCCGGGGTGCTCGGCGCGCACCTGCGCGATGTCGCGCGGGCGGATGCCGGCGTGGACGTGGCACTCGCCGTCCCAGACGTGCAGGGCCCGGCCGATGCGCTTCTCGACGTACGCGCCGAGGAACATGTCAGGGCCGAACAGGATCTCGGTGTCCGCACCGTGCTCGCGCAGGATGTGCTCGACGACCGCGACCGCGTTGGCCGACGTCACGCAGTAGTCCGTCAGCGCCTTGATCTCGGCGGTGGTGTTGACGTACATGACCGTGATCGCGCCGGGGTGCATGCCCTGCCAGGCACGCAGCTGATCGGGCGTGATCGCGTCGGCGAGCGAGCACCCCGCCTCGAGATCGCAGATCAGGACGGTCTTGTCCGGACACAGCACCGAAGCCGTCTCGGCCATGAAGTGCACGCCGCAGAAGGCGATGATCGCGGCATCCGCGCGCGCGGCCTGCTGCGAGAGCCCGAGCGAGTCGCCGACGTAGTCGGCAACGTCCTGGATCTCCGGCAGCTGGTAGTTGTGGGCGAGGATCACGGCGTCTCGCTCGCGGGCCAGCGCGCGAACCTCGGCCTGCAGCTCGGCGACGCCGTAGAGCTCAAGCGGCGCGGGCGGGGATGCGGGGGCCATGGGAAGCTTCATGGCAGCGGCTCCAGGATGAGGGACAGGTCCAGGGCTGGGGCGGAATGCGTCAGCGCCCCGATCGAGATGAAGTCTACCCCTGTCTCGGCGTGGGCTCGGAGCGTCGAGAAGACGATCCCGCCGCTGGCCTCGAGCTCGGCGTTGCCGGCCACGAGCGCGACCATCTCGCGCAGCTCGTCGGGGTCCATGTTGTCGAGCAGGATCCGCGGCGCGCCCGCTGCGAGCGCGTCGTCGACCTCGGCGGCGCAGCCGCACTCGACCTCCAGCGGCAGGTCGGGGAAGGCGGCGCGCGCGGCGCGCACGGCAGCTCCGACGCCGCCTGCCAGGGCCGCGTGGTTCTCCTTGATGAGCACCATGTCGTAGAGGCCCGCGCGGTGGTTGGCGCCGCCGCCGGCGAGCACGGCCGCCTTCTCCAGCGCGCGCAGGCCGGGCGTCGTCTTGCGGGTGTCGAGGATCTGCGTCCGGGTGCCCTCGACGGCGCGCACGCAGAGCGCGGTCAGCGTTGCGACGCCCGACAGGCGCTGCATGAAGTTCAGCGCCGTGCGCTCCGCGGCCAGCAGCGCGCGCGCGTCGCCGGTCGCGCGCAGCACCGGCGCCGGAGCCTCGCGCCACTCGCCCTCGGGGCCGAGGCGCTCGAGCACGACGTCGGGGTCGAGCGTCAGGAAGGTCGCCTCCGCGGCGCCGAGACCGAAGACGACGCCCGCCGCCTTCTGCGTGATCGTCGCGACCGCGCGTGTCCCCAATGGGACCGTCGCGGCGCTTGTGACGTCGAGCGCGCCAACGTCCTCGGCGAGCGCCAGGAGGACGAGCTGTTCGAGCGTCTGCACGTCAGGTGGCACTGGCGGCGCAGGATACGCGCAGGGCGTCGTCAAGATCTGCGGGATGGCGGATCCGCGGCACCTGACCAGCGAGGACCTCGACGCGTGGCTGCCCGATCCGCAGATCTGCACGCGCCACCGTCGCGCGGCCGCGGCCCCGGCGGACGTCCTGTGGGCCGCGGCGCAGGGCGTGCGCCTCGACCAGACGCGCACGATCGGGGCGCTCGTGCGCTGGCGGATCCCCGGCGTAGCGGCCGATCAGCACTTCGCCGGGCTGCTGTCCGAGCACCCCTTCGCGGTTCTCGCGGAGGGCGAGCAGTGGTCGATCTCGGGGCTCTGCGGGCCGATCTGGACGCTGGCGCGCGACTACGCGCCGCTCCAAAGGCCGCGGGACTTCCATGCGTACGACGCGCCGCGCAGCGTGCGCGTCCTGTTCGCGCACTGGGTGCAGGACGACGGCGACGGCCACAGCACGATCGTCAGCGAGGCACGCGTGCAGCCGACGGACCGCGTCGCGTCCGCGCGCCTGCGCGCGCTGTGGCTGCTCGTGGGCGCGTTCGAGCGCCTGATCGGCGCCGAGCCCCTGGCGCTGGCGGCGGCGCGCGCGGAGGACGCGCAGTAGCGCGCGGCTCGGGCAGTCGCCTCACCGTCACCGTCTCGACACGGCTGATCCTGCGCGTCGCCAGCACGCGACGGCGACCGCCGGTCGCCGGCCTGCGACCCGCGACGGGCGCGCAACGCGCCGTGCAGCCCCTATGAGGGCACGGGCTTGATGATCCGGTGCAGTCCCGCGGCGGCGCCGAGGACGCCGGCGAGCATCACGCCGAGGACGAGCTTGCGTCGCATCGCCACACCGTAGCGCGGCGCGGGGCTAGTACACGCGGTCCGAAAGCCGCGTGTACTAGGAACTTCCCCGCTCGAGGCCCGCCAGCGCGCTCTCCCCGCAGAACAGCGTGCGGCGGCTGCGGCGGACATGCAGCCGTACCTCCGATGCGAGGTACTGCGCGGCCGCGCCCTCGAGGTTGCGCCGCTCGGCCGCGATCGGGATCGGCAGCGCGTGCGGCGGGGTGCCGTTGGCCTGGCCCTCGAGCTCGATCGTGTGGCGAGCGGTGCGCGCCGAAAAGCGCCAGCCGCGACGCCCGACCTCGACGCGCATCGGGTGCAGCGGGCGCACCGCCCGCACGACGTCGTCGCCGACGCGCACGACGAGCGACGTCGCGAGCACCTGCGCGCGGCCCAGGCCCGCGCGGCCGCCGGCGAACGCGACGCAGACGTCGTCGCGCGCGAAGCCCTGCGCCTGTCCCCACCACCACGCCGGCGGAAAGCCGCCGCGGCCCCAGTTCTTCTCGCCGTAGACCGTCGCGCCGTCGAGGTCGATCTCGCGGCCGGCGATGCAGGCGCTGCCGCTGACGCGGCCGCCGAGCAGATGCGGGTGCCAGTACTGGCTCAGCGCCGGGATCGACTGCGCCGCGCCGATGCCGCCGAACGCGCCGCCGGGCCAGTGCACCGCGTCCTCGAAGCGCACGTCGATGCGCGCGTCGGGCCCGAGGTCAGCATGCAGGCTCGCCGCGTCGGCGCGCACATGGGTGTGGCCCTGTTCGCCCGCCCACACCCCGATGCCGCGGCGCGCGCCCGAGGCGTGCGCGACGGCCACCGAGCGCGAGAAGCCGCCGGGATGGCCGGCGATGCCGACCGTTCCCCATGTCGCGCCGGTGCGGTCGCGGTTGACGCCGGCGAGCACGATCAGCACCGTGCCCGAGGCGACGTGCGTCAACCGCCAGAAGTAGCCCTCCATCGCCACGCCGTGATAGCCGCGCGGGTCCGCGAAGGGCAGGTCTGCGCCGGTCTGTCGGTAGAGGGAGAGCATCGTCGTGTCCGTGCATGGTCGCACCGCGACCACGCACTCAGTGGCATCTGCGCCGCCGCCGGGCGCGCGGATCAGTAACGATGCGCACATGCCATCCGAGGCACTGTCCGCGCTGTTCGCCGGTGGAGCCCGTCCGCACGCCTACGTCGCCAGCCCGCTGGGCTTCTCCGAAGCCGGTCGCGCGTACTACGCCGAGCGCTACCTGCCCGCGCTGCGCGAGCACGTCGTGCCGGTCGATCCGTGGACGCTGTCGTTGCCGGCCGAGTTCGCCGCCGCGGTCAACGCCGGGCGCGAGCACGAGTTCGGCCTCGAGGTCGGCGCGCGAAACGCGGCCGCGATCGGTCGCTCGCAGCTTGTGATCGCCCATCTCGACGGCCAGGAGGTCGACGCCGGCACCGCCGCGGAGGTCGGCTACGCGGCCGCGCTGGGCCTGCCCTGCCTGGCGCTGCGCAGCGACCTGCGCCGCAGCGGCGAGCCCGGCATGCGCGTGAACCTGCAGCTTGAGGCGTTCGTCGAGCTGTCGGGCGGCTTCGTCGCAGGCTCGCTGGCCGATCTCACGGGGCGCCTCGCCGAGCTGCGGGGGGCGCCGACGCTCAGCCCAGCCACAGCGACAACGACAGCAGGCCCCACAGCTGGCGGCTGAGGTCGGCCTCGCGCGCGACGTGCGCGTCGAGCACGGCGGTCACCGCGGCGGGCTCGAGCAGCCCCTGACGGCGGATGCGCTGCGGCGACAGGACCTCGCGCGCGAACGGCTGCAGCGGGCCGCGCAGCCACGCCGCGGCAGGGATCGAGAAGCCGCGCTTGCGCCCCCGTGCGACGTCGCGCGGCACCAGCGGCGCCGCCGCTGCACGCAGAACGCGCTTCTTGGCCAGGCCGCGGACCTTCGCGGAGGTCGGCAGGGCCAGCGCCAGCTCGGCGACGTGCCGGTCCAGAAACGGGACGCGCAGTTCGAGCGAGTGGGCCATGCTCATGCGGTCGGTCTTTGTCAGCAGGTCGTCGACGAGGTAGACGCCGACGTCGACGTCCTGCAGGCGCGCCAGCGGCGCGGCGCCCGCCGTCTCGGCGTAGCGCGCGCGCAGCACGTCGAGCGGGTCGGCGTCCCCGCGGCGCCCGTCGAGCAGCTCGGCGCGCGCGTCGGGCGAGAAGATCTCCTTCCAGGCGTGATGGCGCTCGAGTGCCGGCAGGTGCGCGCCCGCGGCGAAGCGCTTGGCCTTGTAGTCGAGGCTGACGCGCCGCGACGAGCTGGGTAGCCGCGTGACGACGGGCTCGAGCAGCTTCGCGGCACGGCCCACGCGCGCGGCGAGCAGGTCGGCGACGTACGTCTCGTAGCCGCCGAACAGCTCGTCGCCGCCCTCCCCGCTGATCGCGACCTTGACGTGCTCGCTCGCCAGGCGGCTGACGAGGTAGGTCGGCAGCGCCGAGGAGTCGGCGAACGGCTCGTCGAACGCGGCCACGATCTGCGGCAGCAGCTCGGCGGCGTCGGGACGCACGACGAGCTCGTGGTGCTCGGTGTCGTAGCGCTTCGCAACCTGGCGCGCGAGGCCGAGCTCGTCGAACGAGCGCTCCTCGAAGCCGATCGAGAACGTCCGCACGCGCTCGCTCGAGGCCTGCGCCGCGAGCGCCGTCAGCAGCGACGAGTCGACGCCGCCGGACAGCAGCACGCCCACGGGCACGTCGCTGATGAGGTGCGCGCGGACGGAGTCCGCCAGGCGCTCGCGCAGCTCGCGCGCCAGGTCCTCCAGCGATTCCGTGCGCGCCGCGCCGGCGGCGACGGGCGCGGGCCGCGCGTAGCGCTCCAGGCAGGGCGCCGCGCCCGGCTCCCAGACCAGCAGGTGGCCCGCGGGCAGCTTGCGCGCCGCGCGATAAACAGTCAGCGGCGCGGGAATCGAGTTGAAGGCGAGGTACGCCTCGATCGCGTCGACGTCGAGCGTGCGATCGAAGCCGGGCGCGCGCGCCAGACCTTTCAGCTCGGAGGCGAAGGCGAGCATGCCGCCCGCCGCCGACCAGTACAGCGGCTTGATGCCGAACGGGTCGCGGGCCAGCACGAGGCGGCGGCGGCGGGCGTCCCAGACAGCGACCGCGAACATCCCGCGCAGGCGCGCCGCGAACCCCGTGCCTTCCTGCTCGTAGAGGTGGGCGAGCACCTCGGTGTCGCTGCGCGTCCCGAACACGTGCCCGTCCGCGGCGAGCTCGGCGCGCAGCTCGGGAGCGTTGTAGATCTCGCCGTTCTGCACGACCGTGACGGCGCCGTCCTCCGAGGCGATCGGCTGATCGCCGCCGTCGACGTCGACGATCGCCAGCCGCCGCGCAGCGATGCCGACGGGGCCGTCGAGCAGCTTGCCGTGGCTGTCGGGACCACGGTGCACGAGCGTCGCGTTCATCGCCTCCAGCGCGGCCGCGTCGACGCCGCCGCGGCCATCCAGGCGCGCGAGCCCGCAGATGCCGCACATGGGCTAGCCAGTCCAGTGGCCGCGCACGACGAGCCAGGCGGTCTGGCCGAGGACGTGCGCGTAGAGGTAGACGGAGCGATCGGCGATGTACTCGAAGTCATGGGCGAGCTTCTGCGCCCACAACATCTCGCGCGTCAGGCGCAGCTGCGCGAAGCCGGTCAGGCCGGGCCGCACGACCAGCCGCTGCCAGTACTGCGGGATGTCCTCGCACAGCTGCGCGAACATCCACGGGCGGATCGGGCGCGGCCCGACGAAGCTCATGTCGCCGCGCAGGACGTTGACGAGCTGGGGCAGCTCATCGAGCTTGTACGCGCGCAGCGCGCGGCCGACACGCGTGACCTCGCTCGCCGTCAGCTCGGTGAGCTGCGCCCCGAGGTGCGCGCCCAGGCGCGTCTCGGCATCGGAGCGCAGCGTGCGGAACTTGTACATCGTGAAGATCTCGCCGCCCTTGCCCACGCGCGCGCCGCGGTAGAGGACCGGGCGGCCGGTGAGCCTGACCGCGACCGCCGCCAGCGCCATCACGGGCGCGAGCACGATCAGTGCCGCGGCGGCGAGCACGACGTCCAGCGCGTGCAGCACGCGGTCCACCGCCCGCGGCTCAAAGGCGTGCGCCATCGCCCGGTAGCGCTCGACGAGCGTGTTTTCGAGCGATGCCGCGTCGTGCGGCTGCACCGGCACGCTCACGCGGCAGCCCCGAGCACGAGGTCGGCCAGCAGCTGCGGGTCGCGCCGCGTGACGGTGCGCTCTTCGCCGTGGCGGCGCACCTCCATCGCCCGTGGGTCGGTCAGCGGCCGCAGGCGCCCTTCGCGGATGAGCCACTCGTCGACGCCACCCAGCCGCCCGCCGTAGGTCGTGTAGACCGGCGTGCCGAGCGCCACGGCCTCGCGATTCATCGTGCCGCCGGCGGAGACGACGAGATCCGCCAGCGCGATCAGCGACTGCGCGTCGATCGCGCGCGACGGCACGATCACCGACGGCAGCATCCGCGCGAGAACCTGCTCGCGCTGGGCCTGCGTGCGCGGCACGACGACCGCGTGCACGTCCTCGCGCCGGCCCAGCGCGTCCAGTACGGCGGGAAACAGCGGGTTGGAGCGACGGTGATACAGCGACACGTCCGGCGGCGGGCGGACGACGACGAGGATCCGCTCGCGATCGACGCCGATGCCGTCCAGCACAGCCTCATCGGGGGTGAAATCGGCGAGGTAGTACTCCTCCTTCAGGCCGGGGTACTGCACGAGCTTCTCGGCGGTGACCCCGTACGGCCGCAGGCGCTCGAGCGCAATCGCCTCGGGCACCATGACGCGGTGCGCCAGGCGGCAGCCGATGCGGTGCTGCTGCACGGCGAACTCGTAGTCGAACGTGTTGACGGCCGGGATCCTCAGCGATGCCGCCGCGAGCGCGAGATCGTTGGAGCCGTGGGCGACCGCGAGGTCGAAGCCGCCGCCGGCGCCGACCCGGCGCATGCGCACGGTGCGGCTCAGCAGCGCGGTCAGCTTGCGCACCCGCGAAGCGCCGCCATGCGCGCCGATCACGACGTGGTCGATGTTCAGGCGCTGCAGCAGCTCGACGGTCTGCGCGTACTCGCGCGCCGTCACGACGACGTCGTGCCCCGCCGCGCGCAGGCGCTCGATCACCGGACGCAGGACGAGCGGATGGGCGGGCGCGGTCATGTCGAACCACAGGCGCAACGGCGACCTCCGGGGGCCTCGGGGACAGCGGATTGCCGCCGGCAGCGGTATCTCCGAGTGCGTGCGCAACCTACTGCCTCGCTCGACCGGGGGACGTCCGGGCGCAGGCTCGGGACTAGACTCGCGCCGCATGAAGGTTGGAGTCATCGGCATGGGCTACGTCGGCCTGCCGATCGCCGTCGCGTTCGCCGGCGCCGGCCATGACGTGGTGGCCGTCGACGTCGACCCCCGCAAGATCGGCGAGCTGCGCGCCGGGCGCTCGTACATCGAGGACGTGCCGAGCGCGACCGTGGCCGCCGCCGCGCCGCGGATCGAGGCGACGACGCGGTACGCCGCGCTGGCGAGCTGCGACGCGGTGCTGATCTGCGTGCCGACGCCGTTGACGGCCAACCGCGAGCCGGACCTCGGGCCGCTCGTCACGGCCGCGCGGGGGCTCTCGGAGGTGCTGCGGCGCGGTCAGCTCGTCGTCCTCGAGTCGACGACGTACCCGGGCACGACGCGCGAGCGCCTCGCGCCGATCCTCGAGAAGTCGGGCCTCGTCGCCGGGATGGACTTCCACCTCGCCTACTCCCCCGAGCGCGTCGACCCGGGCCGCACGGACTACACGCTGCGCACGACGCCGAAGGTCGTGGGCGCCATCACGCCGGCGTGCCTGGAGCACGCGGCGCGGCTCTACGGGGAGGTCTGCGACACGATCGTGCGGGTCTCGACGCCGGAGGCCGCGGAGCTCGCGAAGCTGCTCGAGAACATCTTCCGCTCGGTCAACATCGCGCTCGTCAACGAGCTCGCGATGCTCTGCGACCGCATGGAGATCGACATTTGGGAGGTCGTCGACGCGGCGTCGACGAAGCCGTACCGGTTCATGCGCTTCGAGCCCGGGCCCGGGATGGGCGGCCACTGCCTGCCGGTCGACCCCTTCTACCTGTCCTGGCGCGCGCGCGAGTTCGACATGGCGACGGAGTTCATCGAGCTCGCCGGCAAGGTCAACCAGCAGATGCCCCTACCACTGCGTCGCCAAGGTCGAGCGCCTGCTCAACGATGCCGGCAAGCCGGTCCGCGGGTCGAAGATCGCGCTGCTCGGCGTCTCCTACAAGGCCGGCGTCAGCGACGTGCGCGAGTCGCCCGGACTGAAGATCGTGACGCTGCTGGCGGCGCTCGGGGCGGATCTGCACTACCACGACGCGTACGTCCCCGAGCTGCGCGAGCAGGGGCTGCGCTGCGAGCCGCTCGACGATGTCCTCGCCGGCTGCGATCTGGCGCTGATCGTCACCGCACACCCCGGGATCGACCACGACGCGGCCGTCGCAGTGGCGCCGCTCGCGCTCGACCTGCGCGGGGTCACGCGCGGCTCCGGCGGGCACGCCGTGCTGTTGTAGGCGCGGGCGCCGGGTCGTTGGCGGCGAGGCGCCATGCGCTGACGTGACGTCGATCATCTACGGATTGCGGCGGAGCCGCTCCAGCGCGACACGTCTCGGAACTGGTCTTGGGGGACGGCGAGCACTCCGCGGTTGCTGGACTGCAGCGTCGGGTCCGACACCAGGCGGGATGCGCCACTGAGGGTTGGGCTTGCGGCCCGGGCCGCAAGAGCGCTGGAATCGTCGAGAAGCGACACTCTGGCGGAACCAGTCGCAAGGGTCGAAGAGTCGCGCTCATGCAGCCCGTCGACGAGCAGCAGCTGCCGTGTTCCTCGAGGTTGCCATGGTGCCTTCAGCCCGAACGACCGAAGCTCGCGCGGGGAGCGCGACCTTCGGAGTTCCATGATCAGGCCTGCGCTACCGCCCACACCGCCCTGAGCTGAGCTGAAGTGAGCCGCAAATAGTGTGCCATACGTCACATAGTGCTTGACGTGCGCCAAGCTCGCGTAGAGCGGTCCAGGAGGTCATCTCAGCGCGTCCAGTCATGGTGCCCGCTCTCCTCGCTGGGGATCACGCGCGCGGCTCGACCGCACGCTCCGACCCTGCGCGATGAATCATCGCACGCAAAAGCGCACGTCAGCTACGCCGCGCCACCGCGACATCCCGACGTGCCAGCCGCCGATCCGACATCGGCCGGACGCCCAGCCGACCTCACGCAATGCGGCGGCTGGTCGCTGCACAGCGCGATCACGCTGATCACGTTCTCGCTCGGACAGCAGGTACGGACATAGGCCGGTCGGCGGGGGTGCGTTGAGGCGCGACCGGTCGCGCACGGGCACGGGAGGCTCTCGCAGAAGGTGCCCGTCTCTAGCGGGCGGCGGCCTTCAGCAGGTAGGCACGCACGAAGCCGTCGAGGTCGCCATCCAGGACGCGGCTCGTGTCGCCGACCTCGTGCTCGGTGCGGTGGTCCTTGACCATCGAGTACGGGTGCAGGACATAGGAGCGGATCTGCGAGCCGAAGTTCACGTCCTGCGCGTCGCCCTTCTCCTTGGAGATCTCCTCCTGGCGGCGCTGCTCCTCGAGCGCGACGAGCTTGGAGCGCAGCATCTTCATCGCCGTCTCGCGGTTCTGCGTCTGCGAGCGCTCGTTCTGGCACTGCACGACGATCCCGCTCGGGCGGTGGGTGATGCGCACCGCGGAGTCGGTCTTGTTGACGTGCTGGCCGCCCGCGCCCGACGCGCGGTACGTGTCGACCTGCAGGTCATCGGAGTCGATGACGACCTCGGCGGCGTCCTCTACGACCGGCGCCACCTCGACGCCCGCGAACGACGTCTGGCGGCGGTTGGCGGAGTCGAACGGTGACAGCCGCACGAGCCGGTGCACGCCCTTCTCGGCGCCGTACAAGCCGTAGGCGTTCTCGCCCTCCGCGCGGAAGGTCGCGGACTTGATGCCGGCCTCCTCCCCCGGGCTGACCTCGAGCAGCTCGGCCTTGAAGCCGCGCTTCTCGGCCCATTTCATCTGCATCCGCAGGACCATCTCGGCCCAGTCCTGGGCGTCGGTGCCGCCGGCGCCCGCGTTGATGGTGACGAGCGCGTCGCCGTTGTCATAGCGCCCGGAGAACAGCCGCTGCTCCTCGAGCGTCGCCAGGCGCGCCTCGATCGAGGCGAGCTGCTCGACGAGCTCGGCCGCGAGCTCGTCGTCCTCCTGGGCCATCTCGACGAAGCTGTCGAGATCGCCGACATCGGCCTCGAGGCTGCGGAACTGCTCCAGCCGCTTGCCGGCGCGCGCGTGGTCGGCTGAGACCTTCGCCGCGGCGTCGGCGTCGTCCCAGAAGCCCGGCGCCGACATCTGGTCCTCGAGAACGCTCAGGCGCTCCGCCAGCGAAGCGGGGTCAAAGATAGTCCGAGAGCAGGGACATCTGCGCTCGGATCGCTGCAAGGCGCTGCGGGGTGCTCTCGGGCGTCGAGGTGGCAGCCATATGGCCAGCATAGAGGCGCCGCGCTGCGGTCGCGGGTGCGGGCGGCCGATCACCGACAGGTGACGGTCCCGGTCAAGCCCAAACGCAAGAAGCCCGCGAAGGTCGTCTGCAAGCGCGTGCGCGTGAAGGGCACCAAGCGCGTCAAACGTGTCTGCAAGCCGGTGAAGAAGCGCAAGAAGGTCGTCAAGAAGCCGCCCGTCGCACCGAGGCCCAGCCTTCCGACGGCGATCAAGCCGGTCGCGGGCCGGCCGGTACCGGTCCAGTCGCCCGCGGCGCCGCCCGTCACGACGCCCCCGCAGCCGGGCCCCGTCCCGCCCCCCGTCCCTCCGCCGGCCTCCGGCGTGCCCGTCCACAGCGGCCCGTTCGGCGTCCGCGAGGCGCAGCGCCTGCTGTGGCGCGCGGGCTTCGGTCCCAGGCCGGGCGAGGCCGAGGCGCTCGCGCAGCAGGGCCTGCTGGCAGCCGTGCGCAGCCTCACGCGCCCGAGCGGCGCCGCGACGTTCAGCGGTCCGCCGGTCGTGCTCGTGGACGGCACCCCGTACGCCCCGCAGGACGCCTGGGGCCACGATCATCTGTGGTTTCTGGACCGCATGGTGCGCTCCGACCAGCCGCTCGTCGAGCGCATGACGCTGATCCTGCACGACTGGTTTGCGACGACGAACGCCGATGTCGGCAACGCCCGGCTGATGATCGGCCAGAACGAGCTGCTGCGCTCGCACGCGCTCGGCACGTTCTCCGACCTCGTCTCGGACCTGACGATCGACCCGGCGATGCTGGTCTTCCTCAGCGGGATCGACAACCGCCGCACCGCGATCAACGAAAACTACGCGCGCGAGGTCATGGAGCTCTTCACGCTCGGCGCCGACCGCGGGGCGTACACCGAGACCGACGTGCGCGAGCTCGCTCGGGCGCTCACCGGCTGGCGCGCCACCTGGCAGGACGACATCGGCTTCTTAAACTTCCGCTTCGATCCCGCGCGCGCCGACACGACGTCCAAGACGCTATGGGCGGGCACGGCGCACGCACGCACGGGCAGCTTCGACTGGCGCGATGCCTGCACGCTCGTGCTCGACAACCCCTACCACCGCTCCTTCTTCGTGCTGAAGCTGTGGTCCTACTTCGTCCCGAGCCCGCCGTCGGCCGCCACGCAGGCACCCCTCGAAGAGCTGTACGTCGCGAGCGGCCGCTCGATCGCGCAGGTCGTCGAGGCGATCCTGCTGCATCCCGACGTGTACCTCGGCGCGCCGATGGTCAAGCCGCCCGCCGTCTACACCGCCGGCCTGCTGCGCGCGACCGGGCAGACGATCACGACCGACGACTGGGTCTGGCTCGGCGACATGGCCGGGCAGCGGCTCTTCTACCCGCCGAACGTGGCGGGCTGGAACGACCGCGCGTGGCTCGACACGTCGCGCCTGTACGGCCGCTGGTACACCGCGGACGCGGTGCTGCGCCCCGCGACGCGGCTGCCGGCGCACTACACGGGCTCGACCGAGTCCGGCGCGCAAGCACTCGCCGCGGCGGTCGGCCACGTCGGCGGGCCGGCGCTCACGCCCGAGTCGCTGGGCGTGCTGCAGGCGCTCGCCGACCAGCCTGCGCCCGTGGGCTTCGACGGGCCGACATTCCGCGCGCACCGCCAGAACCTGCTGCGCCAGCTTGTGGCCACCTCTCCGGACTACCAGGTGTCCTAGATGGCCGACTGCTGCGACGACTTCACCCGCTCACACCTCTTGCGCGCATCGGTCGCGCGGGCGGGCTCGGGCCTGCCGGTGGTCGAGCCGGGCATGCCGGTGCCGGCCGGCACGGGGCTCACGCGCCGCTCGGTGCTGCTGCGCTCCGCCGGCCTCGCGCTCGCCGTCTACGGCGCCGGGCGCGCCGTCTCGCCGCAGGCCGTCGAGGCCGCGATCTCCGAGGCGTCGGGCGAGCACAAGGTACTCGTGTCGATCTTCATGGATGGCGGCGCCGACGCGCTCAGCCTGCTGGCGCCGGTCGGCGACCCGCGCTATCTGACGCTGCGCCCGACGCTCGGCGCGCTGCCGGCGACCGGCGCGCTGTTCGACGCCGATCCGCGACTGCGCTGGCATCCGTCGGCTGCCGGCTTACGCGAGCTGTGGGATGAGGCCGGGGTGGGCGTCGCCGTCGCGCCCGCGATCGGCTACAGCTCTCCGAACCAGTCGCACTTCACGTCGCGCCACTTCTGGGAGGTCGGCGCGACCGACCCCACCGCGACGACCGGCTGGCTGGGGCGCTACCTCGATCGCGTCGGAAGCGCGAACGTGCCGATCCAGGGGCTGAGCCTCGACGGCACCCTGTCGCCGCAGCTCGCGACCGCCTCGGTCGCCGTCGCCGCGACGAACAACATCAGCGGCTACGCCTTTCAGGTCCCCAACGTCTGGGGCGCGATGCAGACGAGGATGCGCACGGGCTACGCCGCGCTGGGCGCCCTGGGCTCGGCCGATCCGGTCACCGCCCAGGCGCGCCAGGCCCAGAGCAACGCGGCGCAGCTGAGCTCGGACCTCGCGGCGGTCGGCAGCGGCGCGCCGCCCGCGGGCGCGAACTACCCGGCCGCCGGCAGCGGGTTCAAGACGCGGCTGCAGGCCGTGGCGCGGTTGCTCGGCACGACGAGCGCAGGCGGCGGCCACCTGCCCGTGCGCTGCGTGACGCTCAACGCGCAGGGCGGCTTCGACACGCACTCAAACCAGGCGACGCAGTTCTCCGACAACCTGCTCGCGACCGCGGGCAACATCCGGGCGTTCTGGCGCGACCTCGAGCTGCGCGGCCTCGCGGACCGCGTCGTGATCAGCCTGTGGAGCGAGTTCGGGCGCCGCCCGCAGGAGAACGGCTCGGGCACCGACCACGGCGCGGCCGGAGCAGCGTTCGTCATCGGCCGGGACGTCAAGCAGGGTCTGATCGGCGAGTTCCCCGGCCTCGCCCCCGGCAGCGGCCTGGACGCCGCGGGCAACCTGCGCGCGACGGCGGACTTCCGCGGGCTGTACTGCTCGCTGCTCGAGCAGTGGTTTGGGACCGAGGCGTCGGGGATCATCCCGTCGGCGGCCTCGTTCACGCGACCTGTGTTGTTCTGACGATGCGGCGGCTCGCGGCGATCGGGGTCCTGCTGGCGGTCGTGGCCGGCGGCGCGCCGGGTGCGGCGGCGGCGCGGGGTTCGGGTGCGGCGGGGGGGTTCGGGTGCGGCGGCGGTCAGGGAACTGAGCGCAGCGGCGGCGCTTGCGACCTCGCGCGCCGCCACGCCGCATCCGCGCGCCGCCGCGCCGCATCCACGCGCCGCTGCGCGGCCTGTGAAGACGCAACCCAGGCCCGCGCGGTGTGCCGCGCGGCGTGCCACGGAGCGCCGGAGTGGGCGGGCGGTCGCCCCGCGCCGGTCGCGACCGAGTCGACCGGGCGGCGCCCGGCGCGCGCAGGCGAGGCGTCCGCATGCCACCTCGCGCGCCCGCCCGCGCGCCTGCTGGTCGGATCGCTACGAGCTCGTGCGGGCGCCGGCGCTGGCATGGCCGCGACCGCCGGGCTCCCGCGGTGGTCCCGCCGTGCCGGGCGCGCCCACCGCGCCGGTGGCCGGCCCGGCCGCGCCGGCGGCGCCGTCCCCGCAGTTTGGGGCGCCCGCACCCGTGGTCAGCACGGTCGGCGTCAGCGCCTACGACATCGGCGGCTTTCTGTTGCGCCTCACGCGCAACACCGTGTCCGCGGGAAACCTGACGGTCTTCTTCCGCAACCACGACGTCAGCGACCACAACCTCTGGATCGAGAGCCCCGGCGGCCTCGCGGTACGCATCAGCGACACGGTCGGGGAAAACGGGGGCGCCTCGCGGACGCTCCCGGTGACCGCGGGCGCCTGGCGCCTGTTCTGCGCGCTGCCCGACCACGACGCGATGACGCGGACCCTGACCGTCACCCCTGAGGTGCCGCCCGGCACCGCCCTGCTTCCGCAGCCACGCCGCCGCTCACCCCCGCCGATCGTGGCACCTATGCCTCGCTAACCGCTGCATAGGTGCCACACGCCGGGCCCGGGCCGGTGCCCGCTCGGCACAACGCGGTGCACCCGACCGCCAGAATGCAGCGATGGACCCGCACGCCGTGCTCGGGATCGACGCCGAGGCCTCGATCGATGACGCCGCCCACGCGTACAAGCGTTTGGCCAAGCGCCTTCATCCCGACGTCGTGGGCGCCGATGCAACGGCGCGCATGAGCGAGCTCAACGTCGCGTACGAGCTGTTGCGCGCCTCGCTTCGGCCTGGGGCCAAGGCGTCACGGCCACCCGCCACGGCTGCGGGCGACGCGCGACAGGCCGCCGGCGGCTGGCTGGCTGAGGCGATCCGCCGGGCGCTGGGCCCGGAGCTGCTCAGCGTGCTCGAGCCCGGCGAGCGCGTCGACCTCGTGACGCCGACGGCGACGTGGGCGAGCCCGAGCACGCTGCTCGCGGTCACCGACCGCCGCCTGCTGTGGGTGCTGGACGACGCGGTCTCACACCGCGTGCGCATGCTGCGCTTTCGCGACGTTCAGCACGCCGAGCCGGGCCCGATGTGGCCGCGCCGCTCGCGCGCGCAGCTGCGCGTCCAGCCGCGCTACGGACGCCGGCGCTGGACCTTCTCGGATCTGCGGCCCACCACCGCCGCCGCGATCGCCGGCCTCGTCGGCGACGGCCGCCCGGTCACCTCGCCGTAGCCGCCGGCAGCTCGTTCTGCGCCCGCCCGCCCCACCCCCTACCCTCCCCGCGTGCGCTGGATCGTCGACGGAATGAACGTCATCGGGTCGCGGCCGGATGGCTGGTGGCGCGACCGCCACGGGGCGATGGTGCGCCTCGTCGACCTGCTCGAGCGCTGGGCCGCTGCCGGCGGGGACGACGTCACGGTCGTCTTCGAGCAGCCGCCGAACCCGCCGATCCGCTCCTCGGTCATCACCGTCGCTCACGCCAAGCGCGCGCGGGCCAACTCCGCCGACGACGAGATCGTGCGCCAGATCGCCGCCGGCGGCGACGCGCAAGACATCCGCGTCGTCACCTCCGACAACTGGCTCGCCGACCAGGCGCGGGCCGCGGGGGCCAGCGTGGAGCCGGCGCAGGCGTTTCGCAACCAGCTCGATCCCGACTGACCCGGCCCGAGGGCCATTCAGGCCGCTGAGGGCGCCGGCGCCCTCAGCCGCCGGCGCGCAGAAACGCCAGCACCGCGAGCACCCTGCGGTGGTCGTCGTGCGAGGCCGGCAGGCTGAGCTTTCCGAAGATGCTCGAGACGTGCTTCTCGACGGCACCCGACGTCACGACGAGCTCGCGCGCGATCGCGTTGTTCGTGCGCCCGCCCGCCATCAGCGCGAGAACCTCGCGCTCGCGGGGCGTCAGCGTGCCGAGCGCGCCGTCCTCGCCGCCCTCCTCGCCACGTGTGCGCATGAGCTCGGCGACGACCTCGCGATCGAGCGCCGTGCCGCCGGCCGCGACGCGCTCGATCGCCTCGACGAACGCGCGCACCTCCCCCACGCGCTCCTTGAGCAGGTAGCCGACTCCGCCGGTCCCCGACGCGAGCAGCTCCTGCGTGTACACGGGCTCGACGTACTGCGACAGGATCAGCACGCCGAGCTCGGGATGGCGCGCCCGGGCCTCGATCGCGGCGCGTACGCCGTCGTCGGTGAACGTCGGCGGCAGACGAACGTCGACGATCGCGACGTCGGGCTTGTGCCCCGCGACGATCCGCAGCAGCCCGGGCGCGTCCTCGGCCTGCGCGACGACGTCGATCGAGCGCTCGCGCAGCAGCGCGACGATGCCCTCGCGCAGCAGGGCGTTGTCCTCGACGATCACGACGCGCACGGCAGCTCCGCCCGGATCGTCGTCCCGCCTCCGGCAGGGCTGGAGACGGCCAGCGTGCCGTCGATCGCCTCGACGCGGTGGCGCAGCCCGGTCAGCCCGCCGCCGCGCGAGTTCGCGCCACCGGGGCCGTCGTCGCTGATCTCCACGAGCAGGCGCCGCTCGTCGCGGCTGACGCGCACGCGCGCGGGCGCGCCGCCCGCGTGCTTGGCGACGTTCGTCAGCGCCTCGGCGACGACGAAGTAGGCCGCGGTCTCGACGACCGGCGGCGGGCGGTCCTCGTCGGGCACCTCGACGACGACGGGCATCGGCGCGCGCACGCCGAGCGCCTGCACCGCCGCGCTCAGGCCGCGGTCGGCGAGCACCGGCGGCGCGATGCCGCGCGCGAGGTCGCGCAGCTCGGCGATCGCGGCGCCGGCCTCCTCGCGAGCGCGGCGCACGAGCGCGGCGACCTCGGGACGGTCGCCGAGCTGATCCTCGGCGCGCCCGACGAGCATGCTCAGCGAGACCAGGCGCGCCTGCGCGCCGTCGTGCAGGTCGCGCTCGATGCGCCGCAGCTCGGCGGCCTGCACGTCCAGGGCGCCGCGGCGCGTGCGCGTCAGCTCGTCGACGCGCTCGGTCAGCTCGCGCTCGCGCGCCGGGTTCAGCCGGTCGCGAAAGACGATCAGCGCGTGGATCGCGAGCGGCAGGCTGAGCCCGAGCGCGGGCCAGAAGGGCCAGAACAGCCCGCCCCCCGCCAGCGCCCAGACGCACACGAGAAAGCCGAAGATCAGGGCGTCGGCCTCGGCGTGTGCGCGCACGGTCTTGCCGCGCACCGCCGGCGCGCGGATCGCGCAGCGGATCACGACGTGGATGCCGAGCACCGCGCCGACCGACAGCCACACCCAGGCGGGCCAGAAGTCACCGCCCCCGCTGCCGATCCAGATCGCGAGCATGAGCAGCGCGACGAGCGCCGTCAGCGCGACGTGCAGCGACAGCGACACGTCGGGATCCGGGCGGCGCACCCGGGTGGGCGACTGCGAGGTCGCCGACGGCATCTCGGCATCATCGCCGCCCAGCAGGCTTTCCGCGAGGCTGCTCTCCGCGCGCGCCATCGCGCGCAGCAGCCCGACGGTCAGCAGGCCGAGCGGCAGCGCCAGCGGCATGGCGGCGACGGCCTTCCACGGCGTGTCGGCACGCCACAGGCCGAAGTCCGGGCCGCCGTTGGGCAGCGACCAGAACCATGCCGGCAGGGTCGCGATGCCGAAGACGAGGAACACGAGGCCGAGGCCGACGCACGCGAGCGCGAAGCCGAGCACGGTGCGCACGACGAGCCAGACGAGGTCGCGCCAGGTCTGCGGATCGCCGAGCGTCGAGCTCAGCAGCCCGCGCAGACCGTGCTCGAGCGGGCGATAGCGCCCGACGACCGGGCGGCGCAGCAGCCATGCCGTGTTGCGGCGGTCGAGCTCGGCGATCCAGCGAAACGCGATCGCCGATCCGGCGGCGACGGGTAGCCCGACGATGAAGACGATCAGCGACAGCGAGACCGACAGCCCGACGACCCACGCGGTGAGGGCGAGCGTGCTTGTGAGCAGCCCGATCGTGAGATACGCGAGGTCGCGGCCGGCATTCGCGATGTCGGTGCGGACGACCTGCCTCACGTCGGCCGTGCTCGTCGAGTGCATGCCATGACAATCCCACGCCGCGGGCGCCGCGTCACTGGGGCGCCGTGCCGTTGCGCACGGGTGCGCGCCCCCGTCGCAGCCCTGCGGCGGACCCCCGACGGCTCGCCCGAGGCTTGGGTTTGGCGGGCTCGCGCGGTGGGTTTCATGGTCGCTCGACTCCAACGACGGCACAAGCCCGGAAGCAGGACGGGTGCGGCCACGAACGTACACGCCAGCGATGGCTCGGCCGCGGAGCAGGCGCAAGCCAAGGCCCAGGAGATCGCCGGCCAGGCGCAGGAGAAGGTGCAGCAGGCTGCCGACCAGGCACGCCAGCAGGCCCAGCAGGTGACAGGGCAGGCGCGCGACAAGCTGCGCGAGCAGGTCGATCAGCGGTCCACCCACGCAGGCAGGCGACCAGGTCGCGGGCCAGCGGACGACCTGCGTTCGGTCGCCGAGGGGCTGCGCGAGCAGGGCAAGGACAAGCCGGCGAAGCTCGCCGAGCAGGCAGCCGACCGCTCCGAGCAGGCGGCGACGTACCTGCGCGACGCGGACGCCGATCGGATCCTGCGCGACGCGGAGGACCTCGCCCGGCGCAAGCCGATGGCCGTGATCGCCGGGGGCATCGCGCTCGGCTTCGCCGCCTCGCGCTTCCTCAAGGCGTCCAGCGCGGACCGCTACGGGCAGTCCGCGGCCCGGCCGAGCACGCCGGCGCCGCTCTACGACAGCGTCAAGGGCGCGGTCGGCGGCGCCACGGACAGCGTGAGCGACGCGACGCCGAGCGCCGACGACGTCAAGCAGACCGCGCAGGAGGCGGCGCAGGAGCACGGCGAGCAGCTTGCGCAGTCCGCGCAGGAGAACGCTCAGCAGGTCCGTGAGCAGTCGCCGATGAGCTGAGGCCGCCAGCCGGTGCGTGCAGTGCTTCCCTGCTCGCGCGCGCCGGCGCGGTCCGCTGCTCATACCGGCCCCGGTCGGACAGGTGGTCTTGCGCGCAGGCGACCGGGCTGCGAGCCTCAACGGCATGGCGACCACCAACCCACCGGCCGAGCGCTCCAACGGACAGCAGGTTCGCCGGCTGTTCGATCTGCTCAACGCCGGCAACGTCGATGCCCTGCGCGACTGCTGGACGTCGGACACCGTCGAGCGCTTTCCCGACGCGACGCTGCGCGGAGCCGACGCCATCGCCGTGTACTTCAAGGCCGCGCTCGCGGCGCTGCCCGACTGGCACATCCACATCGAGCGGCTCGTCGAGCAGGACGACGACGTCTTCGTGCACTGGCAGCTCACCGGCACGCACGACGGCGCGCCGTTTCAGGGCGTCGCGCCCACAGGCCGCCGGATCGTCCTCGACGGCATGGACCACTTCGTCCTGCGCGACGGCGCGATCGTGTCGAACTTCGTCGTCTTCGACCAGATGCAGTTCGCGCGCGCCGTCGGCCTGCTGCCGCCCGACAGGTCACCGGCAGACCGCGCCCTGAAGGCCGCGTTCAACGCCAAGACACGGCTCGCTCGCCGGCTTCGACGCTGACTACGGGTAGCGCGCGCGCAGGCCGAGCACGTCGCCCTTGGCGAGCGAGCGGGCATGGGTCGTGCCCGAGCGGATCTGGTAGTACATCGACATCGCGTCGCTGGAGTTCGCGTGGTCGAGGCCGATGCTGTGGCCGGACTCGTGCGTCGAGGTCGACTCAAAGTCATATGCGCCCGCCGCACCGACGTTCGAGAACGCGATGCTGTCGCTGTAGCGCTGGTCGGTCTCGGTGTTCGCGCCCCAGCCGTCGGTGAAGTTCCACGTGCAGGCCAGCGCGCCGGCGCATCCGACGCTCGCGAGGTTGCCCCTGTCGGTGATCGACAGGCCGTCGGGATAGGAGTGCATCGTGTTGGCCGTCGATCCAACGTACGCCGACGTGAGGTTCGTGATGTCGTTGAGTCCGCAGCTGTTGTACGTCGTGTCCCAGTTGCGGTGGCCGCGGACGATCGAGCCGACCGAGGTGTCGTTGTAGTTGAAGCGGCTGCGGTTGACCTGGTAGCCGTACGAGCGCGCGGCCCACCACCCCATCCACATGTCGTGCTGCGTGTTCGTGCAGGCATCGCCTGCGACGGCGGCCCGTGCGATCTGCCCGCCGTCACGTCCCGGACGCAGCGGCTTGGCGTTCGGAGCCGTGACGTCGCCGGGCTCGATGCCGGCGGACGGGGCGGGAACGCTCGGTGCAGCGGGGGCCGGAGCATCGGGCGACGGCGTCGTCGGCGGGATGATCTCGGCCTTGACCGACGCGCGATCGGCGCGGAAGGCGCGCGCCCAGGTCTTTTCGGACGGGTCGCCGTAGACGATCGCGACGCTGGCGCCGGGCCTCTGGCGCTCGGTCGGCACGAGCACGACCTTGCCGTCGGGGTCGAGGATCGGAGACACCGTCTGGCTCACGAGCAGGCTGCCGTTCTTGGCGCAGTGGGTGACGCGGTACGCGCCGTGGGCCAGGTATTCCGTCACCTCGGAGCTGCCGTCGCGATGCTCAGCGCGAGCGAGGTCGGCCGAGCGCTGCTGGCCCGGTGGCGAACAGCTCGCCGCGGCAGATGCCGTCGTGGCGGCGATCGTCCAGGTGGTTGCGAACGACGCGACGAGGGCGAGGGCGGTGGTCCGTCCGCGGGGCTGCGGACGGAGTGCGGCATGGGCGACGGGCATGGGTTGCTCCTTTGAGCACCAACGGGTGTGCTCCGTTTCCCATCGTCGGGTGCGGCCCTAGATCGAACTCTTCGCCTCGGCAATTAAGCGAATGACCCATGCCCGGTGGCTCAGTGCGGCGCTAGGAGCCGTGACACTTCTTGAACTTCTTGCCCGAGCCGCACCAGCACGGGTCGTTGCGGCCGACCTGCTCGTCGGCGGTGAGGACGCGCTGCTGCACCGGCGCCGGCTCCTCGTACTCCTCGAACTCGCCGCCGGCGGCGGCGATCGCCAGCGCGCTCGGCTGGTCCTGCCCGCCGCCGGAGTAGGAGACGCGACCCGGCCGCGTGGAGGTGCCGCTGGGCTCATAGCGCTGCTCGGGCGGCTCGTCGTCGAGGCCGTCGTCGACCTCGATGTTGAAGATCATGCGTGTGAACTCCACCCAGATCGAGCCCATCAGCTCCTCGAAGAGGATGAACGCCTCGTTCTTGTAGGCCACGATCGGTTCGATCTGCGCAAACCCGCGCAGGTGGATGCCCTCGCGCAGGTAGTCCATGTCGTACAGGTGCTCGCGCCAGCGCTGGTCGATGAACTGCAGCAGCACGAACCGCTCGACGGCGCGCATGACCTCCTCGCCGAGCTCCACCTCGCGCTCGTCGTAGAGCTTCAGCGCGTCTGTGTGCAGCTTCTCGACAAGCTCCTCGCGATCGCTGTGATTCGTCGAGAGGTCCTCGGCAGCGAGCTCGACCGGGAAGAGGTCCTCGAGCGCCGTGAAGAGGCCGTCGATGTCCCAGTCCTCGATGAAGTCGCCGGGTGTGAAGTCCGCGACGGTGCGCTCGATGACGTTGCCGATCTCCTCGCGGGCGGCCACGCCCATGTCCTTGCCCTCGAGGATCTCGTTGCGGTACTTGTAGACGATCCGGCGCTGCTCGTTCATGACGTCGTCGTACTCGAGCACCCGCTTGCGCTGCAGGAAGTTCTGCTCCTCGACCTTCTTCTGAGCCTTCTCGATCTGCTTGGAGAGCATCGACGCCTCGATCGGCTCCTCGCGGCCCTCTTCGTCGACCGTGCCGAGCTTGTCGAGGATCCGGTAGATCCGGTCGCCGGCGAAAAGCCGCACCAGGTCGTCCTCCGCGGACAGAAAGAAGCGCGACTCCCCCGGGTCGCCCTGGCGGCCGGAGCGGCCGCGCAGCTGATTGTCGATGCGGCGCGACTCGTGGCGCTCGGTGCCGACGATGTACAGCCCGCCCGCCTCGAGCACCTTCTCGCGCCCTTCGGCGACGCGCCGCTCGATCGCCGGCAGGACGTCTTTGAAGCGCTCGTCGTAGTCCGGGTCGCCGGGCTGCAGTCCGAGCTTCGCGAGCTCCATCTGCGTGAGGTGCTCGGGATTGCCGCCGAGCTTGATGTCGACGCCGCGGCCGGCCATGTTCGTGGCGATCGTGACCGCGCTGGGCTGGCCCGCCTCGGCGACGATCTCGCCCTCGCGCTCGGCGTACTCCGGCTTCGCGTTGAGGACCGTGTGCTTGACGCCGTGCTTTCTGAGCTCCTCGGAGAGCAGCTCGGAGACCTCGACGGAGACCGTGCCGACGAGCACCGGCTGGCCCTTGGCATGGCGCTCGATGATCTCGCGGCTGACGGCGTCCCACTTGCCCGTCTTCGTCTTGTAGACCTGATCGTTCTGGTCGTCGCGGACCATCTTGCGGTTTGTCGGGATCTCGACCACGGAGAGCTTGTAGATCTTCATGAACTCGGTCGCCTCGGTGAGGGCCGTACCGGTCATTCCCGCGAGCTTCTCGTACAGGCGGAAGTAGTTCTGCAGCGTGATCGTCGCGAGCGTCTGGCTCTCCTCCTGGACGTGCACGCCCTCCTTCGCCTCGACCGCCTGGTGCAGGCCCTCCGACCAGCGCCGGCCCTCGAGGATGCGGCCGGTGAACTCGTCGATGATCATCACCTGGTCGTCGATGACCGCGTAGTCGACGTCCTTCTTGTAGAGCGACTCGGCTTTCAGCGCCTGCTGCAGGTGGTTGACGAGCGGGCCGTTCTCGGCGCGGTACAGGTGCGAGATGCCGAGGAACTTCTCGGCCTTGGCGACGCCCTGCTCGGTGACGGCGACGGTCTTGTGCTTCTCCTCGAACTCGAAGTCGTAGTCGGCCTCGAAGTCCTTCTTCATGCGTGGATCCATGCCCTCGGGCTTTTTGCCGGGGACCATCCGCTTGGCGAGGCGGGCGAACTGCCCGTACATGTCCGCCGCCGCCTCGGGCTGGCCAGAGATGATCAGCGGCGTGCGCGCCTCGTCGATGAGGATGTTGTCGACCTCGTCGACGATCGCGAAGCGGTGGCCGCGCTGAACCTTCTCGGCGAGCTCGGTCGCCATGTTGTCGCGCAGGTAGTCGAAGCCGAACTCGGAGTTCGTGCCGTAGGTGACGTCCGCGGCGTAGGCGAGCTGCTTGTCCTCGTAGCTCTGCATGTTCTGCAGGACGCCGACCTGCATGCCGAGCGCCTTGTAGATCGGCGACATCCACTCCGCGTCGCGGCGGGCGAGGTAGTCGTTGACGGTCACGAGGTGCACGCCGGTGCCCGGAAGCGAGTTCAGCACGACGGCCAGCGTCGCCGTCAGCGTCTTGCCCTCGCCGGTGCGCATCTCGGCGATCGCGCCCGAGTGCAGCACCTGGGCGCCGGTGAGCTGCACGTCGAAGTGCCGCATGCCCATCTCGCGCTTGGACGTCTCTCGCACGATCGCGAAGGTCTCGGGCAGCAGGTCGTCGAGGTTCGCGCCGTTGCGCGCCTGCTCGCGAAGATCGTCCATGCGCGCGCGGATCTCGTCCATCGATTCGAGCTCCAGCTCGGGCTCGAAGTCGTTGATGCGCGCGACGCGCTTGTCGAACTGCTTGAACTGCTTGGCTTCGCCCATACGAAGGGCACGGTCGAGGATCGCCATGCAGCTCAGAGTACCAACGCGGCGGGCACCGCCCGCCGCGTTGTAACGGGTTTCTCAGAGAGTCGGCTAGAGGGCCGGCTGGGGCGGTCCGCTGCGCGCCTCGCGGCGGCGGCGCTGCTTGTCGCGGTGGCGCTTGACCTGCCGCGCGAGCTCCAGCGAGCAGAGCTTGATCGAGTGATGCAGATCGCGGGAGGCGCCCTCGGCATGGAGGGTGATGCCCTTGAGATACAGCGTCACCGAGGCGACCTGCGACTCGGCGATCGCGGGGTTCCGCTCCTCGCGCAACTCGATCTCCATCCGTGCGAGATCGGAGACCTGAGCGGCAACCTTGCGGAACTTGCGTTCCACGAGCTCGCGCAGCTCGTCGTTGACTGGGACGTTGCGGCCCTTGACCTCGATCTGCATGCCGGGGTCCTCTCTGTCGACTGACGTGCGAGGCACCGATGGTACGCCTGGGTGTGGTCGTTCTCAACATGGGTGGACCAATCAGCAGCTCAGCGCCCGGGCCCACGTGACGGCGACGATGCGCTGCGCGCCTGCGCCGCGCAGCGCGCTGGAACACGCCGCGAGCGTCGCCCCCGTCGTGTGGACGTCGTCGACGACGACCACGTCGTGCGGAGCGGGGCCGCGCGCGTGAAATCCCAGTCGCCCGGGCGCAAGCCGCACGTCGCGCGAAGCGCCGACCTGGCGCGACCGCTCACCGCTTCTCCGCAGGAGCGGGCGCAGCGGCAGGCCGGTTCTTCGCGCGAGCGCGCCCGCGAGCAGCCCGGCGGGGTCGAAGCCGCGCGCGCGTCGGCGACCTGGGTGCGCCGGCACCGCGGCGAGCGTGCAGCCGCGCAGCAGCGCGGCCGGCGCCGCCGCGGCGATCTGCGCCGCCATGACGTCCGCCAGAGGGCGCGCGGCGGAGAACTTCAGCGCGTGCAGCACGTCGCGCGCCGACCGTTCGTAGGCCACGGCGCTCCATGCGACGTCGAATGATGCGTCGCGCGCCGGGCAGGGGTGGCCGCGGGCGTGCGGCAGTGGCAGCGCGCAGCGCGGGCAGCACGCGTCTTGCGCCAGCCAGGGCAGCGCACGGACACAGTCGCCGCACAGCACAGCGCGGGCGCGGTGGCCTGGCGCGCGGCAGGCGGCGCAGCGCGGCGGAACGGCAAGGGCGATGAGCTCGTCGAGCATGTGGGTGCATCATCACGCCGAACGTGTTGCAGTGGACGCGCGAAATGCAACGATGTGCGCGCGGTTGTGTGCCGCTTTTCGCAGAGCCGCGCGGGTGGCCGACCGGGCGTCGGCTCCGCAACGCGTGTCGAAAAACCACCGCCCACCGGGCACTACTCGACACGCGACACCACGCGCGCTGCCCGCCCGCAAACGCGTGTCGAAAAACGGCCGCATACGGGCCATTACTCGACACACGACCCCCACCGCCACACCCCGCCGCAGACGCGTGTCGAAAACCGAGCGCATACCGGCGGCGATACCCGACACGGACCCCCTCGCCCGCCCGCCCCGCCGCCCCCGCGACCGCATGGCCATCACCACGCGACACCCGCCTGCGCGAAGACCGGACCCGGTCCGCATGTCCGGACCCGCCTCCTCCCCACCCTCCTGCCACAATCGCGCGCATCGTCGACCCCGCGATAGCCGCCTCCCCCGACGCCTCGTGGACGTTCGTGCCCGGCGCGCTCGTCGTGGTCGTGGTGCTGACGGTGGTCTACGTGCGCCGCTGGCGCCAGATCGACGGCTCCGTCGCGCGTCTGACGAGCTTTCTCGCGGGAATGGCGCTCGTCGTCGTCGCGCTCCTCTCGCCCGTGGACCGGCTGGCCGAGCAGCTGTTCTTCATGCACATGGTCCAGCACCTGCTGCTGATCGACCTCGCGCCGATCCTCATCCTGCTCGGGCTGACGAAGGTCCTGCTGCGACCGGCCACGCGCCGGCTCATGCGCCTGGAGCGCGCCGCCGGCCCGCTCGCGCACCCGGTCTTCGCGATCGCGCTGTACGTCGCGATGATGTGGGTCTGGCACATCCCGGCGCTGTACGACGCGGCGCTCGAGTACTCCGTCGTCCACGTCCTCGAGCACGTGGCGTTCTCGGTCGCCGGCGGTCTGTACTGGTGGCACCTGCTGTCGCCGATCCGCTCGCGCAAGCGCCTCGGCGGGATGGGCCCGGTCGTCTACATGATCTCGACGAAGGTGCTCGTGGGCCTGCTCGGCGTCGGCCTCGCGTTCGCGCCGGGCGTGATCTACGCCTTCTATGACCGCCAGCCGGGCTACTGGGGCATGTCGGCTGAGACCGACCAGGCGATCGGCGGCCTGATCATGGCGACCGAGCAGTCGATCGTCATGGGCGTCGCGCTGACGTTCCTGTTCGTGCGCGCGCTGGGCGAGTCCGACCGCGCGAACGAGCGCGAGGAGCGCTACGCCGACGACGGTGACGAGGGCGCACCTGCCTAGCCCACTAGATCCCGTAGAGGACGTCCAGCCCCACGCTGTTCAGCAGCTTCTGGGCCTCGATGTTCAGCTGCGTCAGCTGCCCGGTGACGATCAGCACGCCCATGATCACGAGGATCGCGCCGCCCGCGGCCACGATGAAGGCGTAGTGGCGCTTGACGAACGCGAACAGCGTCGTCATGCGGTTGAAGGCGACCGTCGTGAGCAGAAACGGGATCGCCAGCCCTGCGGAGTACCACGCCAGGAGATAGGCCCCGTGCCCGGTGGACTCCGACAGCGCGGCCGCGCTGAGGATCGAGCCGAGCGTGGGGCCGACGCACGGCGTCCAGGCGATCGCGAACGCCGCTCCGGCAACGACCGGGCCGCCGCGCCCGGCGCGATCCATCAGCGCGTCGACGCGCCACTCCCGGTTGAGGCGCCCGATGAACGGCGTCGCGAGGAAGAACAGCCCGAGCGCGATGATCACCGACCCGGCCACGAGCTCGAGCGTCTGGCGGTGATCGTTGAGCGTCGAGCCGAGCGCGGTGGCCCCGAGGCCGAGCACGATGAAGATCGCCGAGAAGCTCGCGACGAACAGCAGGCTCGGGCCCAGCACGCGGCGCAGCGGCGCATCCTCGAGCTCGTTGGGCATCAGGCCCGTCACCGCGGACAGGTAGCCGGGGACGAGCGGCAGCACGCACGGGCTCAGAAACGACAGAAACCCGGCCGCGAGCGCCGCAAGGATGCCGACGCCGGACGCGGGGTCGGTCACAGCGCGTAGCGGCGGATATCGGCCTCCAGCGCCGCGGCGTCGGGGTAGCCGCCGAGCTTCGTGTACACGAGCTTGCCGTCGCGCCCGATGAAGAACGTCGTCGGCATGATCCGGCCGCCGCCGAGCGAGCGCGCGGCTTCGCCCTTGGGGTCGTAGATGCTCGCAAAGCCCGGGGGCACCTCGCGCATGAAGTCATTGGCCGGATCGCGGGCGTCGTTGAAGTCGATGCCGACGAAGGCCACTTTGTCGCCGTGCTCGGCGACGGCGTCGGCGAAGAACGGGAACTCCGCCCGGCAGGGCCCGCACCACGACGCCCACTGGTTGACGACGATCGGATGGCCATCGAGCTTGGAGACCCGCTGCGTGAGCGCCTTCTTCCCCTCGCCGGCAAGGGTGTTCGCGTCGGCCGCGTTGGCGCGCAGCGCGGCCGGCGCCCTCGCCAGGCGGGCGGCCGCCGACCCCTTCGACGCGGCGGAGCTGGTGCGCGTGGCCCCGTCGCTGCCTGAGACGCCGGTCGACCCGTCCGAGCCGCCGCAGGCGGCGAGGGTGGCCGCGGCGAGCGCGGCGGCGAGAGCGGTGAGCGGGCGCAGGGACATCACGGGCCACCCAGGATGCCCGATCGGTGCGCGCAACGGGGTTGGTTGGCGCGCGTGGGTCCCAACGCGCCCTCGCGGCGCACCACCGAGGTGTGTCGGGTTCGTCAGCCTCAGCCTGACCAACCCGACACACCCCCCGCCGCGAGCTCACCCCTCGAGCACGCTGCCGTCCTCGATCCGCCGCTGCCCGTCACCAGCGTGCTCGACCTCCACCGACCCGCGCACGACGACGTCCGACCCAAAGGCCACGTCGCCGCGCACGGTCAGGCGCTCGCACTCCACGAGCGACGGTTCGCCGGCCGCAAAGCGCGCGTCGTAGTCGTCGACGAGGCCGAAGTGCGCAGGGTCGAGGTCGACGAGCGGCGCGCCCGCGTCCCCGCGCGCCGCGGCGACCACGAGCCGGCCGTCGTCATGCAGCTCGTAGGCGTCCGAGCGCAGCGCCAGGAGGTCGTTCGTCGTCTTCACCGGGGCGAAGCGCTCGCGCGTGACGCGGATCGCCTGGGCGCCGTCGAAGACGTCGATCGCCGCCCCCATCGCGGTCTCGAGCTGGAGCACGGGCGTCGAGTGGGCGTCCGCCGGGTCGACGGTCTTGCGGTTGACGATCATCGGCAGGCCCAGCACGCCGTCGCGCTCCTCGAGCACCGCGGCCAGCACGCGCAGGTCGATCCAGAGTGTGTTCGTATTGAAGAAGCGGTGGCGCTCGACGTCCTGGAAGCTGCCGACGTCCTCGTCGGAGGTCTGCGCGATCTCGCGCAGCACGAGGCCGCCGTCGGGACGCCGCGCGAGGTGGCCGCCCTTGCGATCGGCCGGCGTGCGGTCGGCGACCTCCATCGCGAACGGGATCCGCTCGCGCGCGAACCACGCGAGGATGCGCTCGTCCATGACCGCGCCGAGGTTGTCGATGTTCGCGACAAGCGCATGCTGGTAGCCGGCATCGAGCAGCGCGTCGAGCATCCCCGAGCTCAGCAGCGACGGGTACAGGTCGCCGTGCCCGGGCGGCGCCCACTCGAGCGCCGGGTCGTCGGGCCATCGAACGGGTGCGAGCCCGTCGGCGTCGAGCTTGGGCACCTTGCTCTGCACGAAGTCGGCGGGCACGCCGTCGACCGCCAGCGCGGGGTACGCCTCCAGCGCCTCCAGCGACGCCTCGCGCGTCGCGAAGCTGTTCATCAGCACGAGCGGCAGCCGCGCGCCCGTGCGCTCGCGCAGGTGCAGGATCTGGCGGACGACGATGTCCAGGAACGTCAGGCCCTGCTTGACCTCCAGCAGCGACTTCGGGCCGGTCATGCCCATGCTCGTGCCGAGCCCGCCGTTGAGCTTCAGCACCACCGTCCGCTCGAGCGCGTCGCGCGCGCCGTGCTCGTCGGCGGGCAGCTCGCTTGCATCGGGCAGCTCGTCGACCGGCTCGATCTCGGACTCCGCGAGCTCGCCCGCCTCGCCCGCGCGCAAGCGCTCGAAGTCGTGCGCGAACGTCGCGACGCCGACGTCGGCGACGCCGTCGTCACGCATCTTGGAGAGGGCGGCCTCGAGCTGGTCGTCGGTCACCGCACGGACCCTACCCGGGCCGGCGTGCGATCGGACACGCCGCCCGATGCAGCGGTAGGCTCGCGACCGTGAGCGCGTCCGTGGCAATTCTCGGAGGCGGTGTCGCGGGCCTCAGCGCCGCGCACGAGCTGGCCGAGCGCGGCTTCGACGTGACCGTCTACGAGGCGCGGCCCGATCTCGGCGGCAAGGCGCGCAGCATGCCCGTCCCGGGCTCCGGTGGCGACGGCCGCGCGGATCTGCCCGCCGAGCACGGCTTTCGCTTCTTTCCCGGCTTCTACCGCCATCTGCCCGACACGATGCGGCGCATCCCCGTGGCGGGTCAGCCCGACGGCGTCGCGGGCAACCTCGTCGCGTCGACGCGAGTCCTGATGGCGCAGGCGCAGGGGCGCAACGAGCTGATCGGCCCGGCGCGCGCCCCGCGTACGCTCGACGACCTCACCGCGCTCGAACGCTTCCTGCGCGGCTGGGCGACGGACGTCGGGATCCCGCTGCCCGAGCAGATCGGCTTCACCGAGCGCCTGCTGACGCTGCTGACAAGCTGCGACGAGCGTCGCTTCGAGCAGTGGGAGCGCATGAGCTGGTGGGAGTTCAGCGGCGCCGAGCAGCGCAGCGAGGCGTACGGGAAGTTCCTCGCCGACGGGCTGACGCGCAGTCTCGTCGCGGCGCGCGCGCGGGAGATGAGCGCGCGCACCGGCGGCTACGTCCTGCTGCAGCTGCTGTTCGACCTCACCCGCCACGGCGGCGCCGCTGACCGAGTCCTCAACGCGCCCACCAACGACGCCTGGATCACGCCGTGGGTCGAGCACCTGCAGCGCCTCGGCGTGACGCTGCGGCTCGCCGCTCCCGTCGCCGGGATCGAGTGCTCGGGCGGGCGGATCACCGGCGTGACGATCGGCGGCGAGGACGCCGAGCGCATCACCGCCGACCACTACGTCGCCGCGCTACCGGTCGAGCAGCTGCGGCTGCTCGTCAGCCCGGAGATGCGGCGCGCCGAGCCGAGGCTGGCCGGGCTCGACCGGCTCGTCACGCGCTGGATGAACGGGATCATGTTCTACCTCGACCGCGACGTCCCGCTCGTGCACGGGCACGCGATCTACATCGACTCGGAGTGGGCGCTGACGTCGATCTCGCAGGCGCAGTTCTGGGACGCCGTCGACCTCGAGCGCTACGGCGACGGCCGCGTGCAGGGCATCCTGTCCGTCGACGTGTCCGAGTGGGAGCGCCCGTCGGCGCGCACGGGCAAGGTCGCGGCGAAGTCCTCGGCCGAGGAGATCCGCGCCGAGGTGTGGGAACAGCTCAAGGACCACGTCGACGACGAGACGCTGCGCGACGACAACGTAATCGCCTGGTTCCTCGATCCGGCGATCCGCTTTCCCAACCCGACCGCCGCGACGAACCTCGAGCCGCTGCTCGTCAACACGGCCGGCTCGTGGCACGACCGGCCGGAGGCGACGACGCGGATCTCCAACCTCCTGCTGGCCTCGGACTTCGTCCGCACGCACACCGATCTCGCGACGATGGAGGGCGCCAACGAGGCCGCCCGCCGCGCGGTCAACGCGATCCTCGAGCGCACGGGCTCGCCGGCGCCTCGGTGCGAGGTCTGGCCGCTGCAGGAGCCGGCCATCTTCGGGCCGGCGCGCGCCGCCGACAAACTACGCTGGAAGGCGTTTCGCCGCGAGGCCAAGCCGCTGCTGCGGGTCGCGCCCGGCGGCGGCCTGGAGCCGACCGGGCCGCTGGCGCGAGTGCTCGTCGACTGGCTGCCGCGAATCCGCCGGCGCCTTCCGGGGTCCGCCTGAAACCAGCTTCTTGAGTCTGGATCCACGCTAAGCGCGCCAGCTCGTCAGGTACTCGCGCTGCGCGCCGGTGAGCTCGTCGATCTCGATCCCCAGCGACGCGAGCTTCAGCCGCGCGACCGCGCGGTCGATCTGCGGCGGCACGGGCAGCACGCGCCGCTGCAGTGACGCGCCGCGCAGCGCGAGATGCTCGACGCACAGCGCCTGGTTGGCGAAGGACATGTCCATCACGGCCGCGGGATGCCCCTCCGCCGCGGCGAGGTTGACGACACGGCCCTGCGCGAGCAGGTTCACGCGCCGGGCGGGCGGGCCCGAGTCCAGCTCGAACTGCTCGACGAGCGGCAGCACCTGACGGCGCTCGAGCGCCAGCGAGGCGAGCTCGTCAACGGCGATCTCGACATCGAAGTGCCCGGCGTTGGCGAGCATCGCGCCGTCCTTCATGCGCTCGAAGTGCTCGCGCGCGAGCACGGCGCGGCCGCCGGTCACGGTGATGAAGACGTCGCCGCGCCCGGCCGCGTCGAGCACGGGCATGACCTCGCAGCCGTCCATGCGCGCCTCCAGCGCGCGCATCGGATCGACCTCGCAGACGATCACCGACGCGCCGGCCCCGTGTGCGCGCAGTGCGACACCCTTGCCCGTCCAGCCGTAGCCGACGACGACGACCGTGCGCCCGGCGAGCAGCAGGTTCGTCGCGCGCAGGATGCCGTCGAGCGTCGACTGGCCGGTACCGTAGCGGTCGTTGAACGTGCGCTCCGTCAGCGCCTCGTTGACGGCCAGCACGGGGCAGCGCAGGCGGCCCTCGTCCTGCAGCGCGCGCAGCCGCAGCACCCCGGTCGTCGTCTCCTCGGTGCCTCCGACAAGTCCGGCGCTCCATGTCTCGTCACCGGCGTGCAGGACGCTCAGGAGGTCGGCGCCGTCGTCGAGCGTGATCTGCGGGCCGCGCGACGCCGCGGCGATGACGTGCGCGCCGTAGGCGTCCTCGCTCTCGCCGCGGATCGCGTGCACCGCGACGCCGTCGCCTACGAGGGCGGCCGCGACGTCGTCCTGGGTCGTCAGCGGGTTGGAGGCGCACAATTCGACCTGCGCGCCGCCCGCGATCAGCGTGCGCAGCAGGTTCGCGGTCTCCGACGTGACGTGCAGGCACGCCGCGATTCGCAACCCCGCCAACGGCTTCTCGCGCTCAAAGCGCTCGCGAATCGAGCGCAGCACGGGCATCTGCCCGTCGGCCCACGCGATGCGGACCTGCCCGGCCTCGGCCAGCGACAGGTCCGCGACGTCATGGCCGGCCACGGGGGTCGATCGCGCGATCTCGACGACCCCCGCGGCCCGGTAACCCGCGCCCGGGCTAGTAGCGGTACGTGTCGGGCTTGTACGGGCCCTCGACGGGCTTGCCGATGTAGTCGGCCTGCTCGGGCGTGAGCTCCGTGAGCTTCGCTCCGAGCGCGCCGAGGTGCAGGCGGGCGACCTTCTCGTCGAGCTCCTTGGACAGCACGTAGACCTGCTTGTCGTACTGCTCGATGTTCGTGAACAGCTCAATCTGCGCGAGCGTCTGGTTCGTGAACGAGTTGGACATCACGAAACTCGGGTGACCGGTCGCGTTGCCGAGGTTCAGCAGGCGGCCCTCCGACAGGATGATCACGGCGTGACCGTCCGGATAGACCCACTTGTCGACCTGCGGCTTGATCTTCACGCGCTCGATGCCCGGCGTCGACTCGAGGCCGGCCATGTCGATCTCGTTGTCGAAGTGGCCGATGTTGCCGACGATCGCCTGGTGCTTCATGCGCGACATGTGATCGGCGGTGATGATGTCCTTGTTGCCGGTCGTCGTGATGAACAGGTCGGCGGTCTCGACGACGTCCTCGACAGTCTTGACGTCGTAGCCCTCCATCGCGGCCTGCAGCGCGCAGATCGGGTCGATCTCCGTGACGACGACGCGGCAGCCCTGCGCCTTCAGCGAGGCGGCCGAGCCCTTGCCGACGTCGCCGTAGCCGCACACGACGCCGACCTTGCCGGCGAGCATGACGTCCGTGCCGCGGAAGATGCCGTCGACGAGCGAGTGGCGGCAGCCGTAGAGGTTGTCGAACTTCGACTTCGTGACGGAGTCGTTGACGTTGATCGCCGGAAACAGCAGCTCGCCGCTGCGGGCCATCTGGTAGAGGCGGCCGACGCCCGTCGTCGTCTCCTCCGAGACGCCGATGATCCCGTCGCCGATCTTCGTCCAGCGCTGCGCGTCCTCCTCGATCGAGGTGTTCAGCAGCGTGAGGAAGTGGACGAACTCCTCCGACTCACCCGTCGAGGGATCTGGAACCGCTCCGGCCTGCTCGTACTCGCGGCCCTTGTGGACGAGCATCGTCGCGTCGCCGCCGTCGTCGAGGATCAGGTTCGGGCCGCCGTCAGGCCAGACGAGCGCCTGCTGCGTGCACCACCAGTACTCCTCGAGCGTCTCGCCCTTCCACGCGAAGACCGGGACGCCCTTGGGATCCTCGGGCGTGCCGTCCCTGCCGACGGCCGTCGCGGCGGCGGCGTGATCCTGCGTGGAGAAGATGTTGCAGCTGCACCAGCGCACCTCGGCGCCGAGCGCGGTCAGCGTCTCGATCAGCACGGCCGTCTGGATCGTCATGTGCAGCGAGCCGGTGATGCGCGCGCCCTTCAGGGGCTGCGCGTCGGCGTACTCCGCGCGCGTCTGCATGAGGCCGGGCATCTCGTGCTCGGCCATCTCGATCTCCTTGCGGCCGTAGTCGGACAGCGAGATGTCGGCGACCTTGTAGTCGAGCTTCGTGTCGACGGCGGTGGGGGGAGTCATGTGTGGTTGCGTCTCCTCTGTCGGATCAGGCGGGGTTGGCGGCCGGACTGCGCTCGGCGCGAGCGCCGGCCAGGGCCAGGAGCTTTGAGTGCTTGTCCTGCTCCCAGCGCAGCCACTCGGCTGCCGGGACGTGCTCGGGACGCCGCGGCTGTGCTTGGAACCACGCGTCGACGGTCGCCGCGAGCTCCTCGTCGCGGCGCAGTCGCTGCGCGAAGCCGATCTCTCCGAGGCCGATGTCGAACCGCGTCACGAGCTCGCGCAGCGTCCGCAGGCGCTGCAGCTCGGCGGGTCCGTACAGGCGGTAGCCGGCACTCGAGCGCTGGGGCTCGATCAGCCCGGCGCGCTCGATGTAGCGCAGCATGCGCGGCGACCAGTCCGTGATCTCCGCCGCCTCGTGGATCGTCAGGGCATCCATCTGCCGCCAACCTTACCAAAGCTGTGTCAAGGTTTCGCGGCCAATGGCCGATGAGGGTTTCATGAGGCCGGTCGCGCGCGCGTGCGTCCGGCGCTGATCCTGTACTCGTCCCCACCTGATCGGAGCAACCGTTTCATGCGTAGATTTCTGCTCTTCCTCGCACTGACCGTCGCCGTCGCCGGCGTCGCGGTCCCCGCGACCGCCAAGCAGCATCCGGGCAAGGCCGTCAGCGGCGAGCGCTGCGTCGAGCGCGTGCAGGCGTCCAAGCTGTCCGAGGCCGGCAAGGTCATCGCGACCGCCGCCTGCACGGAGCGCGCAGACGCCGTCAGCGAGGCTCGCGCCACCCTGCGCACCGCCCGCCAGGCCCACCGCGCCCAGGTCCAGGCCGCACGCGCAGCCTTCCGCGCCGCCCGCGAGGCCGCCGCAGCGCTGCCCCAGGATCAGCGCCGCGCCGCGATGCAGGCTGCCCGCGCCGATCGCCGCACCGCGACGAGGTCGGCCCGCCAGACGCTGAAGGCCGCCCGCAGGGCCAACCGCGCGTCGGTCAAGGCCGCCAATCAGGCGTTCCGCGCGGCGATGCGCGCGGCCCGCGCGGCCTGACGAAGCAGGGGCCGGTCCGCGCGGTTTGTCGCGCGGACCGGGCCTGCCGCCGTTCCCGGCGGGCTCCGCGAGCTACCGGAACCTGACGCTGAGCGGCTTGGAGCCGACGCCGGCCCGGCCGCTGTCGCCGGCCCACTGCGCGACGAAGATCGCCGCGTTGCGGATCGTGAAGGTCGCGGAGAACGCCCCGCCGTTGGCGCCTGCCGTGACCGTGCGGCTCGTCCAGTCCGTGCCGTTGCGCGCCCGCGCCGAGATCGTGATGCGCTCGCCGCCGACCGCGCCGGCGAGCTTGCCGCTGGTCGTCACCCTGCCCCTGGCCCGCCGCAGCGAGCGCTTCGTGAAGCTGCCCGGCGAGGCCTTCAGCGTCACCGACGACCGCGAGCCGGCGTCGCCGCCCGAGCCCGTGAAGAAGAACTGGCGCTGGACGGCGCCGGCCGCGACGAGCCCGAACGCGTGCGTCGCGTCCGGCGCGACGATCCCGTTGGACAGCAGCGGGCTCGTGGCGATCGACTGCGGCCGCCATGTCGCGCCGCCGTCGGAGGTGTGCAGCACGTAGCCGCCGGCCCCGTCGCCGAACGCGCTGACGTTCAGGTATCCGCTCGAGGCGGAGCCGAACTCGATGCTCGACGCCCGCGCGGTCCCCGTCGCGAGCGACTCCGTCCAGCTCTTGCCGCCGTTCTTGGTCTTCCAGGCGCGGCCCTTGCTGTCGAGCACGAAGCCCGACAGCTTGCCCTGGAAGGACGCGTCGCGCACGCGCGTCGACTTCGTCGGAAGCCGCATGGCCTTCCATGTCGCGCCGCGGGTGGAGCTCTGAAGCAGCGTCCGGCCGTCGCGCGCCCAGGCGAAGATCGCCGAGCCCGCAAGCCCCGCGTCGTTGAGCGTCGTCCTGCCGGCGATCCCTGCGACGCGGTTGAACTCGCCGCCGCCGGTCGCCCGCTTGACGCCCCTGGGGCCGAACAGCAGGACGTCGCCGTTGGTCAGGGCCAGCACGGCGCTGGCAGCGCCGCCGGCGCCCGGGCTCAGCGTCGACCAGCTGACCCCGCCGTTCTGGGTCCGAAACAGCCCGCCCCTGGCGTCGATCGCGTAGCCCGTCTTGAGGTCCGGCCACGAGGTGTCGACGAGGTCTGACGACGTCGACACCGACGCGACCTTCCACGTCGCTCCGCCGTCGGCGGTGAAGGCCACCTGGCCCTTGGCGCCCGGAGCGAACGCCGACGTCGGGGTCGGCCCTTCGCGCAGGCGGAAGAAGCTGCCGCCGATGTCGCCGCCGATCGGCGTGTAGTTGATCCCGCCGTCACTGGAGACGACGGTCTTGCCGGCGGTGCCGACGGCCACCGCGCGGGTCGCAGAGGCGAACGCGGCGCCCGCGAGCGGCACACTCGACGCCGTGATCGGCGTCGCCGTGGCACCGGCGTCGGTCGTGCGGTTGAGCTCGCCCTTGTCGGTCGTGATCAGGCACGTCACCGCGTCGGCGCAGCGGATCGAGGTGAGCCTCAGCCCGGCGCCGAACGGGCGCTTGCCGAAGGTCGCGCCGCCGTCGGTGCTTGCGAGCAGCGTGCCGGGGCCGACCGCGTAGATCGTGGTTGCATCGAAGCGGTAGAGCTGCGTGACGACGCCCGGGGCGACCGTCGGCAGCGGCTTCCACGACACGCCGCCGTCGGTCGTCGTGTACGCGAGGCTCGGCCCCGCGCCCGGGGTGACGAACGCGAGGCCCTTGTCGGGGGTGCTGAAGAGGATGTCTGCCGGCTGCGCCTGGCCGGCCGTGGCGCTTGCGGGCGTGCCGGGGATCGCCGTCTGCTTGGAGAACGATTCGCCGGCGTCGGTCGTGCGCAGCACCGAGCCGTCGGCGAGCAGCAGGTAGCCCGTCGTCCTGTCGACGAAGTGGAAGGCGCGCACGCGGTCGGGGCAGTCGACCTCGGCGACGATGAAGATCCGCGAGAACGTGGCGCCGCCGTTGGCGCTGCGGCGCAGGACGCAGCCGTCGCCGCCGAGCACGACGAGCGTCTCGGGGTCGACGATCTGCAGCTTCGTGAGGTTGCCCTGCGTGCCGGTCGCCAGGCCCGACCAGTTCAGGCCGCCGTCATCGCTGCGCAGCGCGGTGCCCGCAGCGCCGACGGCGTAGCCGCGACCACCGAGGAAGTCGATCGCCTTGAGGTCGTTGCCCTGCGGCGTGGGGTTGCCCCAGTTCCAGCCCGAAAGCGGCACGCGCACGGCGGCCGAGGCGCTATGAGCACCACCGATCGCGATCGCGACGGTCGCCACTGCGGCCGCACGTCGTCCCAACGAGACCAAGGTCATCGCAGCTCTCCTCCAGGTGTGTCGGGGACCGGCCGGCCCCTGTGTCGCAACGACGAGAAGGGGCACGGAAAAGTTGCGCATTCCCGCTTTTCTCCGACCAGCCGCTCGCGGCGATCTGCGCCCCGAGGCCTCATCCCGACGACGCTGAGCTCGTGGGTCGTCCAGGAACGATGTGCCTGAAACGCCGGGATGCCGGCGCCGCCAGGCAAGGACGCAGGATCGAAGGTGTGGCTCCGCCACATCGAGATCCGAGGACGCCGCCTGGCGGTGATCGGCGCCCGGCGTTTCGGGTGCAACGTTCGTGGACGGCCCACTAGGCGTCCTGAGCCAGGCGCTCCTTGAGGTCGTCGATGACGGCGACCGGCGTCGGATCGGTTCCGCGCAGCACGGCGACGTAGAGCGAGACGAGGTCGCCGAGCAGGACGAGCGAGAAGACGCGCTCGACAGCCGTCACCCCGCGCGAGCGGACGACGAACGTGCCGGTCGCCTGCTCGCCGATCAGCTCCCGCGTCAGCGCGACGCGCTTCTGCACGCGCGGATGCGTGTCGGCGTCGTCGAGGAAGACCGCCGCGAAGCGCCCCAGCGCCGCCGCGCTCTGCCAGCCGACGAGCTCGTTGTGGTCGAGCTCGGGCAACTCGTGGGTGAAGGCCGGAACCTGGGCGTTCTCGTTGAGCTGCGTCTTCCAGCGATAGGCGATCGGCTGCGTGATGCCGGCGCCCGCGATCACCGCGACGCTGTCCGCGAGCCCGCGGGCGAGCGTCTTGGACTCGCAGTCCTGCTCGCCGTCGGCGCCCCACTCGACGGCGAGCTGCTCGAGGTGGTCGGCGGCGACGTCGAGCTCGGAGCCCATCCGCGGCCCGGCGCCGCACAGCCCCGCGACCTCCAGCGCCGCGACCGTCATGTAGGCGACGGCGGCGCGCGGCTGAAAGCCGCCCGCGACCGGGATCACCGGCACGCCCTCCGAGCGCGCGAGCTCGGCCAGGCGGCCGCCGCTCGTGACGACGACGCGGCGCGCGCCCAGCGCGCCCGCCGCCTCGTAGCAGGCGAGCGTCTCCTCGGTGTTGCCCGAGTAGGACGCGCACAGCACGGTCGTGTCGGGGGTCGTCCAGGGCGGCAGGCCGTACTCGCGGGCGGCGAGGATCGGGCGCGAGGCGTGGTCGCCGAGCATCGCGCGGGCGAGCATCCCGCCGATCCCCGAGCCGCCCATGCCGGCGACGATCAGCCCGCCGGGCGAGTCCCACGGCGTCAGCTGCGCGGACTCGACCTTCCACTTCGCGTCGCGCAGGTGCTCGGGAAGGCTGACGACGTCGGCCAGCAGGTCGGATGTGTCGACCGCCCCGATCGTCTCCGCGTCAAGTCGCTGCTCGGGTTCAGAAGGCGAGGCCGCCATCGGGTACCTCCATACCAGGGAACACTCGCGCGCCACGCGCGACGACGTTGTCGGCGCCGATCTTGACGTTCTCGCCGATCATCGCACCGTCGATGACCTGCGTGCGGTCACCGATGACCGCGCCGGGGCAGATGATGCTGTCGCGCAGCACGCAGTGGGCGCCGACCCGGGCGCCGCGCAGCACGACGCTGCGCTCGACGGTCGAGTGCTCGCCGATGCTGACGCCCTCGGCGAGCACCGCGAGGCTGCCGACATGGGCGCCGGCGGCGATGTGGACATCGCTCTCGACGACCGCCGGCGGGACGACGCGCCCCTCGACCGTCGCGCCCTCGTCGACGGCGACGAAGCTCTCGCCGAGCCGCGCGCCGAGATCCGTGCGCACGTTGCCCTCGAGGATGTCGAACGTGACCTGCAGGTAGCGCGCGGGCGTGCCGATGTCGATCCAGTAGGCCTGCTCGTCGGCGAAGCCGTGCAGGCCGGCGCCGACGAGCCGCGGCCAGACCTCGCGCTCGATCGAGACCTTCTGATCGGGTGCGATGAGGTCGAGCACCGAGCGCTCGAGCACGTACGCGCCGGCGGAGATGAGGTTCGTGTCGAGCTCCGCGTCGGGCGAGGGCTTCTCGAGGAACTCCTCGACCGAGCTGTCCTCGCGCAGGCGCACAAGGCCGTAGCTCGACGGGTCTGAGACCGGCACGAGGGCCAGTGTGCCGACCGCGCCGGTCGCCTCGTGCTGAGCGATCTGCGCCGACAGGTCGAGGTCGGTCAGGACGTCGCCGTTGAGCATCAGAAAGCGCTCGTCGAGCAGGTCCTCGGCGTACTTCAGCGCCCCCGCGGTGCCGCGCGGATCGGGCTCCTCGACGAAGCGCAGCCGGATGCCGAGCTGCGAGCCGTCACCGAGCACGGCGCGCACGCCGGTGGCGAGAAAGCCGCACGACATGATCACGTCGTCGACGCCGTGGCGGCGCAGCCACTCGAGCATGTAGACGATCAGCGGGCGATCGACGAGCGGGACGACGGTCTTGGGCACCGTGGACGTCAGCGGGCGCAGCCGCGTCCCCTCCCCCCCGACGAGGATCACCGCCTGCATCAGGCTGCCGGCGCGCGGTGGGCCACCAGTGGTTCCACTAGATGGAGGATGTCAGCGATCCCCGCCCGATGCCCTCGTAGGTCAGGCCGGCGGCGCGGATCGCGTGCGGGTCCAAGGCGTTGCGGCCGTCCAGGACGAGCTTGCCCGACATGCGCTCGGCGACCCGCGCCCAGTCCAGCGCCTGGAACTCGTCCCATTCCGTGACGAGCACGACGGCGTCCGCGCCGTCGACCGCGTCGAGCGCGTCGGTCGCGAAGTGCACCCCGCGGATCAGCGAGCGGGCCTCGTGCTCGGCGATCGGGTCATAGACGCGAACCTTCGACCCGTCGGCCTGCAGGCGCGCGCTGAGCACGAGCGACGACGCCTCGCGCATGTCGTCGGTGTTCGGCTTGAAGGCCAGCCCGAGCAGGCAGACCGTCTTGCCGACGAGCGACCCCAGGTGCTTCTGCAGCTTGCCGATCACGCGCCGCTTCTGCAGCTCGTTGACCTCGATGACGGCGTTCAACAACTGAAAGTGGTAACCGGAATTCCCGGCAAGTTGCTTTAACGCATTCACATCCTTTGGGAAACATGAACCGCCGAATCCGATGCCCGCCTGCAGGAACTTCTGCCCGATGCGGTCGTCCAGGCCCATGCCCTTGGCGACCTCGATGACGTCGGCGCCGGTCTCCTCGCAGACGTTCGCGATCTCGTTGATGAACGAGATCTTCGTCGCCAGAAAGGCGTTGGAGGCGAGCTTGACCATCTCCGCCGAGGCGATGTCCGTGCGCACGAGCGGGGCGTCGAGCGGCGCGTAGAGCTCGACGACGGCGTCGCCGGCCCAGTCGCCCTCGTCGCCGATCACGACACGATCGGGGTTGAGGAAGTCCTTGACCGCCGAGCCCTCCTTGAGGAACTCCGGGCACGAGACGTAGGCCAGGCCGCGCTTGCCCTGCTCGGCGAGCACGCGCTGGATCGAGGCGCCGGTGCCGGCGGGCACCGTCGACTTCATGACGAGCGCGTGGTCGTTCGATGCCGGAATCGCGCCGACGACCGCCCGCACGGCGCTGAGGTCGGCGTCGCCGGAGTAGGTCGGCGGGGTGCCGACGGCGACGAACAGCAGGCGCGCGTTGTCCAGCGCGTCGGAGATCTGCGTCGAGAAGTGCAGGCGCTCGCGGTGGGCCTCGACCATATCCGAGAGCCCCGGCTCGTAGATCGGGATCTCGCCCGCCTGCAGCCGCGCGACCTTGTCCGCATCGATGTCGATGCAGAACACCTCGCTGCCGAGGTGCGCGAAGCCGGCGGCGGTGACGAGGCCGACGTAGCCCGTGCCGATGACGCCGATGGGTGCGCGACGGTCGCTCATGCGGCGGTCACCCTATCCGCCGCTGCCCGGCGGCGACGGCCTGGCATCTACTGGCCGATGCGCTGCAGCGAACGCGCGATGTCCATCATCTGCCGGTTGGTGAGCGTCTGGGTCAGCGAGTTGGACACCCAATAGACGGCCCTCGGCGTCTCCCACGCGATCAGCCGGATCTTGCGCCCGTCGAAGTAGCGCCTGTACGTGCGCCCGCGCATGCGCACCTCGTCGGTCGGGTTGTCGAGGATCGGCGCGGCCTTCCAGGTCGTGCCCTGGACGCCGTAGTACTGGCCGACCTCGCCCGCGTAGAGCACGATCCGGTAGGCGCGATAGCGGTTCTTCGTGCGGTCGTAGAGCTCGTAGGAGCGCGGCGTCGAGGGCGACTTCACGTAGCCCGCGGTGCCCTTTGCGACGCGCGCCTTGGGAAAGTACACCGGCAGCCCGAGCGCTCCGAGGCGCAGGTCCATCGCCAGCACGTGGTTTTCGCCCTCCTCCTTGGCGTTGGCGAGCCCGCGCGCGAGGGTCCGGCGTTCCTTGATGCGCTTGGGCTTGGCCTTGGCCGCGCCGCCCGCGGCCGGGGTGCGGCCGCGGACGTTGATGAAGCGGTCGACGGTCTCCCCGAGCTTCTTGTCGGAGATCTCGACGTAGCCGTCGGGCGTGTCGGCACCGGGAAACGGGATCTCCGCGATCGGCGTCTTCGACGACTCGTAGGCGAGCTTGATCAGGCGCAGGATCGCGGCGTCGTTGGAGTCCGAGATGTCCGTCTGCGTGTACTGCCCGAAGATCTTCAGCAGGCTCTTGCGGTCGCCGAAGAGCTTGCCGAGGCCGATCTGCTCCTTGGCCGCGCTCAGAAACAGCTGCTGGCGCGCCGCACGCACGAAGTCCGAGTCCTCGTGACGGAAGCGCACGTAGTCCAGCGCGTCCTGACCGCAGAGCTTCTGATAGCCCGGCTTGAGGTCGATCGTCGCGTAGTTCTCGCCGCGCGAGTTGTCGTTGAAGTAGCGCCGGTCGATGTCGGTGAAGACGCAGCCGAGCTTGTTGACCGCGCGCGCGAAGCCGCCAAAGTTCACGTTGACGACATGGTGGATCGGGATGCCGAGCAGCTTGCGGACCGTCCGCACCGTGAGCTTCGGCCCGCCGAGGCTGTACGCGCCGTTGATCCGCTGGGTCCCGTAGCCCGGGACCTCGAGCTTCAGGTCACGGGGGAGCGACATGATCGCCGTCGCACCCTTGTCGGGGTCCAGGCGCACGACGATGATCGTGTCCGAGCGCGGCTTTTCGTCCTTGGCGTCGCCGTAGCGCCTGTCGGAGCCCAGCAGCAGGATCGTCTGCGGATTGCCCGACGGCACTTCGTCCAGAACGTTCTTGACGCCCGGAATCGGCGTCGACTCGCGCGCGAAGACCGTCACGTCCTCGTGCACCTCGAGCAGCACCGCGCTGGCGACGGCCGTCATCGAGAGCAGCATGATCAGCATGCTGCCGACGGCGAACCGCTTGCCCATCTGCCGGCCGACGCGCGGGATCTCCTCGAAGGTGCTCACGCCAGCCCGCCCTCGACGGCGCGCAGCGGCGGCTTCTCGGCGGCCGGCAGCGCCAGCTGCGCGGGCAGGCCGCCAATGAAGTCCCCGAGGGCGCGCCGGTAGTGCGCCAGCGACTCGATCGACACCCACTCCTCGGGCCCGTGGTGGCCGCCGCCGACGGGCCCGAACTCGACCGCCGGCACGCCCGCCTCGAGAAACGAGACCGCGTCGGACGCGCCGTCGCGCCCCACCGACAGCGCCTCGTCCTCCAGCGACACCGAGACCGCGTCGCGCAGCGCGCGGACGAACGGGTTGGCGCGCGACACGTATGCCGGCGCGCGCTGGAAGGTCTTGACGATCCGCACGTCGGGCAGCGCGCGGATCTGCGCGAGGATCGCGCCTGGGTCCTGGTTTGGAAGAAAGCGAATGTCGACATCCATGTTGCAGAGATCCGGCACCTTGTTGAACGCGTCGCCGCCGTCGATCCGCGCGACGTTGATCGACGGCCGGTCGAAGAGGTCCGACGACTCGCGGCTGAAGGGTAGGGTCTCGATCCGTCGGAAGACGTCGTAGGCCTTGAGAATCGCGTTGTCGCCCAGCCAGGGCGTCGAGCCGTGCGCGGCGGTACCGCTGATCTCGACGCGGATCGCGAGCACGCCCTTGGCCTGGACGCCGATGTGCAGCTCCGTCGGCTCGCCGGTGATCGCGAAGTCGGCTCGCATGCCCTCCTGCACGAGCGCCTCGGTACAGCGAAAGTCGACGTCGTCTGACTCCTCGTCGGGCACGCAGATGAAGCGCACGCGAATGTGGCCGTTGGCGACGACGTCGTGGACCGCGCACATCATCGCGGCGAGGCCGCCCTTCATGTCGTAGGCGCCGCGACCGATCAGGCGATCGCCCTCGATGCGCGGCGTGAACTGCTCGACGTGGGCCGGGACGACGTCGACGTGGCCGTGGAAGATCACGCACGGGCCGTCGCTGGGGCCGACCTCCGCGATGACCACCGGCAGGGTCCCGAACTCGCGCCCCTGGACGGTGATGTCGCGGGCCTCCAGCCATCCCTTGACGAAGCCCACGGCCGCGCGCAGGCCATTGTCGGTGGACGTGTCGTAGGTCATCAGGCGCTCGGCCAGAACCTGTTCGTCCATCCGCAGGAGGGTACCGGGGTACCGGGGTGCCGGGGTGCCGGGCGCGGGCGGACGGCGCCCGCCATGTGGCGCCGCCCCGCCCGCGCCGCCGGGTAGCGTGGGGGCGTGCCCGCTCGCATCGTGCTCTTCGGCGCCACCGGCTTCACGGGCGAGCTCACCGCGCGGGCGCTCGTGGCGCGCGGCGCGCGGCCGCTGCTGGCCGGGCGCAACGCCGCGCGCGTCGGCGCGCTCGCCGGCGAGCTGGGGCTCGACAGCGCGGTCGTCGACGTCGACGCGCCGGCCGCGATCGGCACGCTGGCCGCGCTGCTTGCGCCTGGCGACGTGCTCGTCTCGACCGTCGGGCCGTTCGTGCGCTGGGGCGAGCCTGCGGTGCTGGCGGCGATCGCCGCGCGCGCCCACTACCTCGACTCGACGGGCGAGCCGCCGTTCATCCGGACGGTCTTCGTGCAGCATGGTCGCGCGGCGGCGGACGCCGGCAGCGGCCTGCTGACCGCGATGGGCTACGACTACGTGCCCGGCAACCTCGCCGGCGCGCTCGCGCTGCGCGAGGCCGGGCCGCGCGCCGTGCGCGTCGACGTCGGGTACTTCGTCCGCGGGGACGCCGCGGGCCAGTTCAGCGGCGGCACGCGCGCCTCGGCGGCCGGCATGCTCGCCGAGCCGGCGTACGCCTTCCGTGGCGGCCGGCTCGTCGCCGAGCGCGGCGCCCGGCACGTGCGCAGCTTCGACGTCGACGGCGAGCGGCCGGCGATCTCCGTCGGCGCGACGGAGCAGTTCGCCCTGCCGCGCGCCTATCCCGGACTGCGCGACGTCGGCGTCTGGCTCGGCTGGTTCGGGCCCGCGTCGCGGCCGCTGCAGGTGCTGTCGGGCGCCACCTCGCTGGCGACGAGGCTGCCCGGCGTGCGCCGCGCGATCACCGCCTCGGCGGCGCGCTTCGTGCAAGGCTCGACCGGCGGACCGGACGCCGACACGCGCGCGAAGGCGCGGTCGCGGATCGTCGCCGTCGCCTCCGATGCCGGCGGCGTGGAGCTTGCGACCGTGCGCCTGGAGGGCGTGAGCCCGTACGACTTCACCGCCGGGATGCTCGCCTGGGGCGCGATGCGGGCCGCGGAGGGCGCGCTGCACGGCAGCGGCGCGCTCGGGCCGGTCGACGGCTTCGGCCTCGAAGCGCTCGAGGCCGGCGTGGCCGGGGCCGGCATCTCGCGCGCCTGACATGCTGGGCCGGCTCTCCAGTCTGATCGCCGAGCACCCCCGGCGCATGGTGCTCGCCGCGGTGATCTTCCTCGTCGTGGCCGTGGTGGTCGGAACGCCGGTGACGGGGCTGCTGTCGAGCGGCAACGCCGACGACTTCGTCGCGCCCGGGGCGCAGAGCAGCGTCACGTCGGATGACCTCGAGCGCGCGCTGGGGCGCACCCTCAGCCCGGCGATCATCGTGCTCGTGCGCGGCGACGGGCCGGCGACCGGCGCGGCCGGCCGGCGCAGTGTCGGGCGCGTGATCGCGCGGCTGCGGGCCGACCGGGCGGTGGCGCGGATCACGTCGATCGCGGGCGGCGCGGGCGGCGGCGCCGAGCGCAGCCCACTGGTCTCGCGCGACGGCCGCGCGACCTACGTCGCCGTCTACCTGCGCGACGATGCCGGCGAGGGGGCCGCCGGCGAGCGGATCTCCGAGGCGCTCGGGGACTTCGACGGCGTGTCGGTGGGCGGCTACGCGGTCGCCGTGCCGCAGGTCTCCGACCAGGTCTCCGAGGATCTGGCAAAGGCCGAGATGCTGGCGTTTCCGCTGTTGTTCCTCCTCTCGCTGCTGATCTTCCGCGGCGCGATCGCAGCACTGCTGCCGCTGTTCGTCGGGCTGCTGACGATCATGGGCACGTTTCTCGGGCTGCGGATCATCAACGAGATCACGTTGCTGTCGATCTTCGCCCTGAACCTCACTATCGGGCTCGGGCTCGGGCTCGCGATCGACTACTCGCTGTTCGTACTGGCGCGCTATCGCGAGGAGATGGAGCGCCTCGGCCCGGGGCGCGCCGCGCTCGCCGAGACGATGCGGACCGCGGGGCGCACGGTCGTGTTCAGCTCGCTGACCGTCGCGGCGGCGATGCTGTCGCTGCTCGTCTTTCCCGCCCGCTTTCTGTACTCCATGGGCGCTGCCGGGGCGATCACCGCAGTCGTGGCGTGCGTCGTCGCCCTGACAGCCCTGCCGGCGCTGCTCCTGGTGCTCGGCGATCGCGTCAACGCGCTCGCTCCGGCGCGCCTGCGCCACCGCGAGGTGCAGCTTCAGCGTGGTTTCTTCTACCGCCTGTCGCGCGTCGTCATGCGGCGTCCGGCGACGATCGCGCTGCTGACCTCCGCGGTGCTGATCGCGGCCGGCCTGCCGTTTCTGCGCGTCGAGTTCACCGGCGTCGACGCCAGCGTGCTGCCGAGCGGCTCGACGGCGAAGGTCGTCGACACCGCGTTGCGCACGGAGTTTCCGCCAGGGCCGACGTCACCGCTGCACGTCGCCGTCGAGGCGCCGCGCTCCGAGCGGCGGGCGTTGGACGCCTACGCCCGCAGGCTGGCCCGGCTCCCCGGCGCCGCGGCGGTCGAGGCACCGCGCGCGGCCGGTGCCGACCGATGGCTCGTGGAGGTGACGCCGAAGGCCCCGGCGCTCGACGACTCGGCGCTGCGCCTGGTGGACGCCGTGCGCGACGGGCCCGCGCCGGGCCCGGTCGCCGTCGCGGGCGAGTCGGCGCGCTTCGTCGATCAGCTCTCGAGCTTCGGCGGCCGCCTGCCGCTGGCGCTCGCGCTGCTGGCGCTGACGACGCTGCTGATCCTGTTCGCGATGACGGGCTCGGTCGTGCTGCCGCTGAAGGCGCTCGTGATGAACGTGCTCGGTCTGAGCGCCGCCTTCGGCCTGCTCGTCCTGGTCTTTCAGGACGGCCGGCTGGAATCGCTGTTGGACTTCGAGTCCCAAGGCGCGCTCGAGGTGACGCAGCCGCTGGTGCTGCTGGCGATCGCGTTCGGCCTGAGCACGGACTACGGCGTGTTTCTGCTGACCCGGATCAAGGAGGCGCGCGACGCCGGGGCATCCAACGACGAGGCGGTCGCGATCGGCCTGCAGCGCACCGGGCGGATCGTCACCGCGGCGGCGCTGCTGCTCGTCATCGCGATCGGGTCGTTTGCGACGTCGAGCATCATCTTCGTCAAGCAGGTCGGCCTCGGCACCGCGGCCGCGGTGCTGATCGACGCCACGATCGTCCGCGCCCTGCTCGTGCCGTCGCTGATGAAGCTGCTGGGCGAGCGCAACTGGTGGGCTCCCGCCCCGCTGCGCCGCCTGCACACCCGCCTACGCCTGGGCGAGGGCGGATAGCGCGCCTCCCTGCGCAGCGTTGTCACAAACCACGCGTGCTCATGCTCGGCGCGGCGCTCGCGGGGTCGTCAGAACACCAGCAGCGCGTAGAGGCAGATGCCGAGGACCGTGAAGGCCGCGACCCGCAGGGCCTCGACGCGGTCGCCGGCGGCGTACTGCGCGATCGCGAGGATCGCGCCGGCCAGCGGCAGGGCGACGGCGATGACGTAGGCGAAGATCCCGCGCAGGAAGTCCAGTGGGCGCGAGATGTCGGGCACGCGCGCAAGGGTCGCAGATGATGCCGATGCCGCGCAGGCGGTGGCGCGACCGGAGTCGCTGCGCAGCGGCGCCGCCTATGCCGCGGCGCGAGCGGGGGCGCTGCGCAGCTGCGTCACGTTCGCGTGCGGTGCGAGCGGCCGCGGACGGGTCGAGACGGGGCGCCGAGCCACGTCGATGAACGTGTCACGAGCGGTGGACTCGAGGCTGCGGGGGAGTTCTGTGACGGTTGGAGAGAACATGGCGGATCCCGGAGGAGGGGGTTGGTTGATGTCCCAACCTTCCCGAACTGCGCCCGGCACGCCAAGGGAGCCACCTCGTGAACCGTGGTGGGGATAACCGCCCTCCCCCTCCCGCCCTCTCTACGTCGTCGAGCCGCCCTCGGCGATGCGCAGAAACGCCTTCCAGCGGCGCTTGTCGCGTCCGCAGCGGCGCTGCTCCTCGCTGTTGGCCTCGGCGCTCGAGAAGCCGTCCTCGGCCTTGCGCAGCTTCTCCTGCAGGTCGGAGACGTCGAGCTCGTCGGGCTTGTGGGCCTCCTCCACGAGCACCAGCACGCCGTCGGGCGAGACCTGCACGTAGCCCTCGCCCTGCGCATATCTGACGATGTCGCTCTCGCTGCGGTACAGGCGCAGCTCCGTCGGCTCGAGCAGGCCGAGCAGCGGCTGGTGGCGCGCGCGGATGCCGATCGAGCCCGTCTCCGTGCGGGTCGAGACCATCTCGACCTCCTCGTCGAAGACGGACCCTTCGGGCGTCAGCACCTCGACGCGAAACGGGGTGGCCACTACTTGTCGTCCTCGTCGTCGTCGTCGGCCTCGTCGTCGGCCTTGGCCTTGGCCTTGGCCTTGGCCTTGGCCTTGGCCTT
>Ga0136633_1000121_pt1 | contig 55659 bp, 58 predicted proteins | sample AntDrymeUQ832206_2_FD_105494 | JGI IMG/M metagenome (GOLD analysis project Ga0136633, IMG submission 105494) | Polar desert sand microbial communities from Dry Valleys, Antarctica - metaG UQ83 (22.06) | ecosystem: Environmental > Terrestrial > Soil > Desert | place: Antarctica: Dry Valley... | reverse complement strand
CTGGTCACCCGCGGCACTGAAGCCGACCACGGCCAGAGCCAGCGACGTGAAGCCGGCCACGCCCAGGGTGGGAAGGGCGACCTCGACGAGGAACAGGGCGGCCGACAAGGTGAGCGCCACCAGCACCACCGCAGGTGCTTCCGGAAGCCATCCCATGCCGCAAGGGTACAGACGAGCCGGGCCGCGACCCGCCGCCACAGGCAGCAACGTACCTGTCGGTGAAGCGGCGTGAACTTCGCGCCGTTTCACCGACGCGAACCTCCGCCGGGGCGATGCCCCGGCGACGCGACGGAGCCCCCGGCGTACACCAGGGGCTCCATGCTTCCCGGGGGGCGGGACAACACCATCGTACTCCCTCCAGCGGGTGAAGTGGTCAAATGGCCGATGGCGCCACGGGCTCGACCGTTTACCCTTCGAAACAGCAGCAAGGGGGGCAGGGAGGTGCGAGGAGGTCGGGACGGCGGCCCGACCTTCCTTGCGCCAACGTTCGGGGGCGATTCCGAGAAGACCGGGCCTGTACAGGCCCGGTCTTCGTCGTTCCCGCCGATGGCGCGCCGCCGTCAGCCGGCTGCGGCGGTGGCCGTCGCCGTCGCCGTCGCCACCAGGCGGAGCTGGGCCAGGTAACACTGCGCGAAACGGCGGGCCGCCTCGGGCGCGAAGAGCCGGTGCGGGTAGCGGAACGTGAGATGGAGGCGACCCGACACCACGGCCGCGCCGACCGACAACCCGAACGGCATGCGGGCGGGCGTGGAGATCCACAGTTCGGTGACCTCGCCGGCAGCACCCCCGAAGGACGGCGCGTCGAGTCGCCCGACGAACGACACCACGGCGCTGTCGAGCAGGTGGTTGGCGGTGAGGGGCTGGAGCACCACCACCGACTGGCGGGCCCACAGGGCCAGGAGCCCGTTGCGGTCGAGGGCGTCCATGAGGGCGGTGCCGGTGCGGCTGCGGACGTTGCGCGCCGTCTGGGCGGCGACGGCGCGCAGCGCGGTGGCCGGGCTGGCCCGGTCGGCGGGCGTGGTGGACACCCGGGCGGTCACCGAGAAGTTGCCGACGACACCTTCGCGCCACGGGTCGCCCCGGAGGTCGACGGGCACCAGGGCGGCGATGCCGCCGTCGGGGCGGCCGTGCTCCGCGTTCCACACCGACACGGCCAGGTGGAGGGCGGCCACCAGGACGTCGTTGTCGACATCGGGGTTGCGCACCGCTGCGAGGCTCGCCGCGTCCTGGGACTCGATGGTGAGCAGGTGGAAGCCGTGGCCCGGCTCGTCGCCGGGGTGGTCCGGCATGAGCCGGGTGGGCCGGGCCAGTGCGTCCCGGACCTTCTCGAGACTGAGCTGGTAGCGCCGGCCGAGGCGATGGCGGTCGGAAGCCACCGGCCGCACCGGCAGTCGGCGGGACGCGAGGAAGTCCACCGGTGGGAACCGCACCGGATGGGCGGCGTAGGTGCGGGCGACGGTGCGCAGCACCATCAGCACGCCGGGCCCGTCGGCGCTGGCGTGGTTGACGTTCAGCATGAGCACGTCGCCCCCGGGGTGGCGGGCCAGCACGGCGCGCAGCGGCGGCGCGTCGTCGAGGGGCACGGCCACCGCCTGCAGGTCCTCCCGCGCCCGCTCCAGGGCGGCGTCGTCAGGGCAGTCGACGACCGTGAGGCGGTCGTCTCCGGGCGCGGCCGACGACAGGGACCGGCGCAGGCGCTCCTCGTCGAGCCTTCCCGCCACCCGCGCCTCGAGGTGCACACCCCATGGGCTGCGGTCCGGTTCCAGCAGCGGCTGGTGCCGATCGACCGGGCCGGCGCCGTCGGTTGCGGGTAGCCACTCGCAGTCGAGCTCGCAGCGGTGGTCGCCCTGGCGGCCGCGCAACACGCGCCCCACGTCGGATGCAATGCCCGAGGCGTTGTGGAGCGCCACGCGGCCGACCGAGTAGCGCGGCCGCTCGGCTTTCAGGCCGAGGGGCGAGACCCGGTCCACGTGGGCGGACACCCGGTTGCCGGCGATCGACACGTGCAGGCTGTCGCTGGCGACGTTCTCCCGCAGCGACAGCGCGCCGGCGTGGTACACACGACCGAGACGGCGGTCCCTGTGGAACCGGCCGCTGCGCTCCAGGCTGCGGAGCAGGGCGACGGGATCATGCAGGTCGGACGCCGGGCCCCGGGACGCGCTGCCCGCAGCCGCCCGGTCGGGCTCGTCGAGCAGGGACTGGAGCGTGGGCGCGACGGCTTCCGCTCCGTCCGCCGGCTCCTGTTCGACTCCCTCGCTCACCCGTCAACTCTATGCCCCGCACCACGACTGGCCGGCCAGTTCTTCCCGGCGGCCGAGTCCCCGAGCACGGCCTCGCAGACCGCCCGCAGCTGACACAGCTGCTCCGGCGTGAGCCGGTCGAACAGGTGGCGCCGAACCCCCTCCACGTGACCCGGCGCGGCTGCCACCAGGACAGCCATGCCGGCGTCGGTGAGCACGGCGTTGGCGCCGCGCCGGTCGCTCGGGCACGGCTGGCGCTCCACCCACCCGGCTTCCTCCAGCCGGGCGACGGCGTGGGACAGGCGGCTGCGCGACGACCCGTACGTTGTGGGATGTGAACCGTCCGGAAGGAGCAGTCCCATGGCCATCACCCGGCTGAACCACGCCGTCCTCTACGTCCGCGACGCCGAGCGGTCGGCCGCCTTCTACACCGAGGCCCTCGGCTTCCGGCCGGTGATGACCATGCCCGGCGCGGTGTTCCTCCAGGCGTCAGGCTCCTCCAACGACCACGACCTCGGCCTCTTCTCCATCGGCGAGCGGGCCGGCGCCTCCCAGGCCGGCCGCCAGACGGTCGGGCTCTACCACCTCGCCTGGGAGGTGGACACGCTGGCCGAGCTCAGCCGCATCGCCGGCGTCCTGCAGGGCAGCGGCGCCCTCGTCGGCACCAGCGACCACGGCTCCACCAAGGCGCTCTACGCCCGTGACCCCGACGGCATCGAGTTCGAGGTCTCCTGGCTCGTCCCCGCCGCCCTCCTCGACCACGACGCCGTGGATGGCCGCTCCACCATCAAGCCCCTCGACCTCGAGCGCGAGGTGCAGCGGTACGGGGCAGAAACAAGGGGAGGCATCGGGATCTCGACGCCGACCTGAGCGACACGGCGGGGGGCGCCAGGGGGCGACAAGGTGTCAGCGCGGGGGCGGCCGGCTCCGCCGGCCGCCCCCGCACCATCAGCTCGCCGAAGGAACCTCCGGTTCCGAGGCGATCACAAAAGGCGTCCGGTCCACACGAGGGCGGCGCCCAGGGCGGCGGCGAGGAGGAGCACGCTGATGCCGACGAACACCATGCCGATCTCCTTCTGCTCGGTGGTGTAGCCGACCCGGCTGCCGATCTTCTCGTAGACGCCCTTGAGCTCCTGGCCCGACGCCGCCTCGAAGAAGGCGCCGCCGGTGGTGTCGGCCAGGTCGGTCATGGCGGCCGCATCCGCCGGGACCGGGATCAGGTTGCCGCCGATGCTGACGGTGCCGTCCTCGGTGCCGAAGGCGATGGTGGTGACGGGCACGCCCTGCTCGACGGCCGCCTGGGCGGCCTGATCGACCGGGGCGCCGACCGTCGTGACACCGTCCGACAGCAGCACGATGGCCGCCGTCTGCTCGCCATCGGTCGTGCCGGCGCCGCCGGCGGTGGTGATGGCATCGAGCGCCACGAAGATGGCGTCGCCGGCAGCCGTTCCTGGACCGGTGGTGAGGTTCTCGATCCCCGCCTCGACGGCGGCGTGGTCGGTGGTAGGCGACGCGATCACCCGGGTCGTGCGGTCGAACGACACCAGGCCGAGGCGCAGCCGGTCGGGCAGGTCGTCTACGAAGGACAGGGCCGCCTCACGGGCCGCCTGGAGGCGGGTGGGGGCGACGTCGGTCGCCTGCATCGACGCCGACACGTCGACGACCAGCATCACGGTCGCCGCCTCTTTGGGCACCCGCTCGTCGCGGACGGGACGGGCCAGGCCGACAACCAGGCCGGCGAGGGCGAGGGCGATGGCGGCGGTGGGCACGTGGCGGCGCCAGCCGGGTCGCTTGGGCGCCACCGAGGCCAGGAGGTCGAGGTTGGTGAAGCGCACCGCGTAATCCGTGCGGCGGCCCTGGAGGATCACGTAGGCGGCGGCCAGCCCCGCCACCAGGAGCAGGAGCCAGAGTCGCCCGGCGGATAGGAAGGTCATCGGCGGCGGCGCCTCGTGGCCACGAATCTGACCACGTCGAGCATCCAGTCACGGTCGGTGGAGAGCACCAGGTGGCCGGCGCCGGACGCCTTCACGGCCCGCTCCTTGGCGGCCAGCTGGGCGGTGGCGGCCTCGGCGAAGCGGGCCCGCACCTTGGCGTTGGCGGTCTGCACCTCGAGGCGGCGGCCCGTCTCGGGGTCGACGAGGGTGAGCAGGCCCACCGGGGGCAGCTCCGTCTCGCGGGGGTCGCGGATCTCGACCACCACCACGTCGTGGCGGTGGGCCAGGGCCCGCAGCTCCCTGTCCCAGGGACCGGTGTCCATGAGGTCGGTGATCACCACGATCAGGCTGCGCCGGCGGGCGGTGAGGCGGGCCTTCCTCAGCGCGTCGGCCAGGGCAAGGGCGCCCTCGGGCGCCCGTTCGCGCCGCTCCAGGCCCGACAGCAGCGAGAGTAACGGGCCCCGGCCGCTCAGGGGCGGGACCACGGTGGTGCCGCCAGGGCCGCACAGCAGTGCGCCGATGCGGTTGCCGTCCCGGGCGGTGAGGAAGCCGAAGGCGGCGGCGGCGGCGAGCACGTGGTCGCGCTTCTCGCAGTTGGCGGTGCCGAAGTCGAGGCTGGCCGACTGGTCGACCACCAGCCACATCTCCAGCTCGCGGTCGGCCACCGTGGTGCGCACGTGGGGCGAGCCCGAGCGGGCGGTGAGGCTCCAGTCCATGCGGCGGACGTCGTCGCCCGGCGAGTAGGGCCGGCCGTCGGCCAGCTCACTGCCGCCACCGGGCACGAGGCCCTGGTGGTCGCCATGGAGGAGGCCGTCGAGCTTGCGGGTCACCGCCAGCTCGAGCTGGCGGAGCCTTCTCTCTCCGGCCGGGACGTCCACCCTGCGGGGCGGCGCCGTGGGTCCTGCCGTCATGAAGCCACGGCGGCGGAAAGACCCTCGCCGTCCTGGCCAGGGGTGATGCGCGGGGCCACGATGGTGCGCACGATCCGCTCGACGATCGCCTCGGGTGTCACGCCGTCGGCCATGGCCTCGTACGACAGCAGCACTCGATGGCGGAACACGTCGCGCGCCACGTCGTAGATGTCCTGGGGCAGCACATAGTCGCGGCCCCGCAGGAGCGCCAGGGCACGGCCGGCCGCCACCAGGCCCAGGGTGGCCCGGGGGCTGGCGCCGTGGGCGATCTGGGGCGCCAGGTCGGCCAGGTCGTGCTTGTCCGGCTCGCGGGTGGCGACCACCAGGCGCACCGCGTAGTCGACGACGGCGTCGTGGACGAACACCCGGTCGGCGGCCTCCTGCAGGCCGAGGAGGTCCTCGGGATCGAGGACGGGCTTGGGCGAGGGCGGGTTGACGCTCATGCGCCGCACGATCTCGCCCTCCTCCCGCGCCGTCGGGTAGTCGATCAGCACCTTCATCAAGAAGCGGTCCCGCTGCGCCTCGGGAAGCGGGTAGACGCCTTCGCTCTCGATGGGGTTCTGGGTCGCCATGACCAGGAACGGGGCGGGCACCTCGTAGGTGGTGCCGCCGATCGAGACCTGGCGCTCGGCCATCACCTCGAGGAGGGCGGACTGGACCTTGGCCGGCGCCCGGTTGATCTCGTCGGCCAGGACGACGTTGGCGAACACGGGCCCGAGCTCGACGTCGAACGCCTCCTGCGATGGGCGGTAGATCCTCGTGCCCACCAGGTCGGCGGGCACGAGGTCGGGGGTGAACTGGAGGCGGGCGAAGTCGCCGCCGATCACGTGGGCGACCGTCTCGGCCGCCAGCGTCTTGGCCAGGCCGGGCGCCCCCTCGAGCAGCACGTGGCCTCGCGCCAGCAGGCACACGAACAGCCGCTCGATCATGCGGTCCTGGCCCACGACCACGCGCTTGACCTCGAACAGCGCCTGCTCGAGGGTCTCGCCGGGGGTTCTGGGGGGCTTCATCGTGGGGATCTCCTCAGAGGGGATGACGACCGGTGTCCAAGCGTCGCCCGGTCCATCTTGGCCCGGTCTCGCGGGCTTCGGGACGGCGGTTTCATCGGGAGAGCATGGCCCTCCAGCTTTCGGCTGCTCTGTGCCCGGGCTGCCGGGTGCCTGCACCAGGTGCAGCAGGGCCGCTCGACCCCGGGCGTCAGCCGCCGGGCTGGGGCGCCAGCGTCGCCCTCACCGTGCGCTCGTCTCCGTCGCGGATCACCTTCAGCTCGACCGCTTCGCCGGGCTGGTTGGAACGCACGGCCGAGGCCAGGGCGGCGGCGCCGTCGATGGCCTTGCCGTCGACGTGAGTGATGAGGTCGCCGGCCTCGATGCCGGCGGCGGCCGCCGCCGACCCGTCGGCCACGCTCATGACGGTGGCACCGCGGCTCCCGTCGTCCGGGTCCGCCGTGCTCACGCCCAGGTAGCCCTTGCTCACGGCCGCCGTGCCGGAGCGCAGGCGGTCGAGAACGGGCGTGGCCTGGTCGATGGCGATGGCGAAGCCGATGTCGCCCGTCGCCGAGCCCCGGCCCGACGCCGCCACCGCCGTGTTGATCCCGATGACCTGGCCGGCCGCGTTCACGAGCGGCCCGCCGGAGTTGCCGGAGCTGATGGACGCGTCGGTCTGGATCAGGCCGGTGATGGTGTTGCCGGCATCGGCGTCGAGGGAGCGGTCGAGGGCGGACACGATGCCCCGGGTCACGGTCGGCCCGCCCCGCAGGGCGAGGGCGTTGCCGATGGCCACCACGTCGTCGCCCACGGCCACGTCGGACGACCTGCCCAGCTCGGCCACCGGAAGGTCCTTGGCACCGGGGATGGTGAGGAGCGCGAGGTCGGCGCCCGGGTCGGACCCGACGAGCTCGGCGGAGCGGGCCTGGGACTCGCCGGCGAGGGTGACCCGGATGGTCGACGCGCCGTCGACCACGTGGGCGTTGGTGAGGATCTCGCCGGTGGCGCTGAGAATCACGCCGGTGCCGGCTCCGGTGCCACCGCGTCCGCCGACCTGGATCGACACCACGGCCGGCTCCACCTTGGCCACCACGCCGGCCACGTCGAGCTTGTCGCCGTCGAGCACGACGGAGCGGCCGGCGCTGGCCGACCGCAGGGCAGGCGAGGCGTCACCGTCGTCGAAGACGCTCGTCACCAGCGAGCCGATGCCGCCGCCGAGCAGGGCGACGATGAGCATGGCGGCCAGGCTGACCTTGGCCGGGGTGGCGTTGAGGGCGCCCTCGGGCGCGGCGGCCGGCATGGTCGCGGGGCGGGCGCCGAAGGGGGGGTACGTCTGGCCCGCCGGGCCGGCGAAAGGGAGGCCGAGGGGCGGGGTGTCGTTCTCGTACGGAGGCGACTGTGGTTCCAGCAGCAGCGGATCGAGCGCCTCGAGGGGGCCGTCGACGGTGTCGAGCCCGACCGGGCCCGTGGGAGGGGTATCCATGCACACAAGGATTCCCTGTCCGCCTGGCAGTTTCCTGTGAATCACCTGCAGGTCTGATGGGTTGTCCCATGACGCACCATTCGGGGCTGCTGCGTCCGGCCTCGTCGGGGCGAGCCCCTACCCTCATCCAATGACGACCGTGCTGTGGTTCCGGCGGGACCTGCGCCTGGCCGACAACCCGGCCCTGCTGCAGGCGGCGCGTGCGGGCGGCGAGGTCGTCGCCCTGTTCGTGCTCGACGATGCGCTGCGACGGCCGTCCGGGCCCAATCGCCTGGCGTTCCTGTACCGGGTCCTGCGCGACCTCGACAAACGCATGGATGGTCGGCTCGTGGTTCGCACCGGCGACCCGGCGAAGGTCGTCCCCGCTGTCGCGGCCGAGGCCGGGGCTGCGACGCCCCGGCCGCCGACGCCTCGTCCCGCCTGTCGGTGTACCTGAAGTACGGCCTGCTCCACCCCCGCCAGGCCCTGGCGCCCGTCGGGCGGAGCGGCGACGCCGAGCGCTTCCGCATCGAGCTGGCGTGGCGGGAGTTCTACGCCGACGTCCTGTGGCACCAGCCGGAATCGGCCCGGGTGTCCCTCCAGCCCGCCATGCGGACCATGCGGTCCGACAACGGGGCGGTGGCGGACCGCCGGTTCGAGGAGTGGGCGGCCGGGCGCACCGGCTACCCCATCGTCGACGCGGGGATGCGCCAGCTGCTGGCCGAGGGATGGATGCACAACCGGTTGCGGATGATCACAGCCAGCTTCCTCGTCAAGGACCTGCATGTGTCGTGGCAGCGGGGCGCCCGCCACTTCCTCCGCCACCTGGTGGACGGCGACCTGGCCTCCAACAACCACGGGTGGCAATGGGTGGCGGGCACCGGCACCGACCCGGCGCCGTTCTTCCGGATCTTCAACCCGGTGACGCAGAGCCGCACGTGGGACCCCGACGGCGCCTACATCCGCCGCTACGTCCCCGAGCTCACCGGCCTCGGCGCCCGTGACGTCCACGAGCCTTGGAAGCTGCCCACCGGTCCCCCTCCGGGCTACCCCGCGCCGATCGTCGACCACAGCGCCGAGCGCGAGGAGGCGCTGCGCCGCTACGCCGAGGTTGGCCGTTCTCGTGGGCGAAGCCGTTCTCGTGGGTGAATCGGTGCAAGATTCGCGCCGTCCCACCGACGAGAACGGAGATCTGACATGACGACCGAACAGGCCCGTGGCGGCTGGTATTGGTGCCTGCACCACAAGCAGGCGGAGGAGGCGGGCGCCGCCTGCCCGGCCGACGACCGCCTGGGGCCATACGAGTCGAAGGTGGCGGCCGAGCACTGGAAGGAGCGGGTCGAAGCCCGCAACGAGACGTGGGACGAGGAGGACCGGGCCTGGTCGGGCGACGACCCCGGGTAGGGCGGGCCCAGGGGTGTATCGGAACGGCAGCTCCGGCTACTCGAACGGATTGGCGATGGGCCGGACGATGTCGAGGTAGAGCGACGACACCCCGAGGAAGACGATCACCAGGAAGACCATGTAGTAGATCGGCATGGCCTTGGCCACGTCGGCGTGGTACATGCGGCCCTTGCGGGAGCGGATGCGCTCGTAGGTCGCGATGGCGACGTGGCCGCCGTCGAGCGGCAGCAGCGGGATCATGTTGAAGATCCCCACGAACACGTTGATGCTCAAAAGGAGCGTCAGCACCTCGCGCCAGCCGGTGTCAGCGGCCTGCGAGGCCACCCGCACGAACCCGACGGGCGACAGGAACCGGGGGTCGTTCTCGTCGGTCTGGGCGTTGCCGTCCACCAACTGGCGGCTGTAGGACGAGGCGCCGTCGGGCGAGAAGATGCCGCCCAGAGCCTTCACCGTGTCCACCGTGGCCCGGCCGAGCCCTGTGGTGGAGCGGCGGAGCGCCTCGACAGGCCCCGACCGCTCGATGGGGAACGTCGGGTTGCCGATGCCGACGAAGCCGAGTGGCTCGCTGGGCCTGGGGGCGCCCTCGGACCCCTTCACCGCGACCTTGCTGAGGTCGACGGGAACTGCGGTGAGCTGGATGCGCCCGCCGTCGCGCTCCACGTCGAACACGACGGGCCGGCCCGGCCGGGCGCGGATGTAGTCGGGCACGTCGTCCCAGGTCATGCGCCGGCCGTCGACGGCGACGATGGTGTCGCCCAGCTCGAACCCGGCCTCCTCGGCCGGGCTGGGGCCCGTCTCCAATCGGCTGATCTGGCCGACGGAGAACTCCCGGTCGTAGTTGGGCACTCCCACCACCGAGAACAGGACCAGCAGAATCAGGAAGGCGAGGATGAAATGCACGGTGGAGCCCGCCACTGCCACGGAGAGCCGCCGCCAGTAGGGCTTCTGGCGGTAGGTGCGATCCTCGTCGGCCGGGTCGACCTGTTCGAGGCTGCTCATCCCGATGATCTTCACGTAGCCGCCGGCGGGGATGGCCTTGACGCCGTACTCGGTCTCGCCCTTGCGGACCGACCACAGGCGGGGCCCGAATCCGAGGAAGTACTCGGTGACCTTCATGCCGGCCCACTTGGCGGTGAGGAAGTGCCCCAGCTCGTGGAGCATGATCATCACGATGATCGCCACGACCACCAGCACGGTGCTGGTGACGCCGGTGAGGTAGGCGGCGACGAGGCCGCCCACCACGATCAGCCCGAGACGCAGCAGGGCGGCGCGCTGTTCGCCGGGGCGAGGCTCCGGGGCCGGGTCGGGTCGTTCTGTCGTCTGGGTCTGCGTCACGCTGCTGTTGATCTCCGATGCACGGCGGAGCGGGCATGCTCCCTGGCCGTTCGATCCGCCTCGAGCACAACGCCGAGGGTGTCGGCATTCGTTCCCGAAAGCGACTCGAGGCAGTCCTCGATCACAGCGGGGATGTCGGCCCACCGCAGCCTCCGGTTGAGGAAGGCGTCGACCGCGACCTCGTTCGCGGCGTTCAGGATCGCCGGGGCGGTTCCTCCCGTACGCCCCGCCTCGTAGGCGAGGGCGAGGCACCGGAAGGTATCCAGGTCGGGAGCGGCGAAGTCCAGGCGGCCGAGCCGCGACCAGTCGATGGCGCCGAACGGCACCGGCGAACGGTCGGGGAAGGCGAGGGCGTAGGCGATGGGCAGGCGCATGTCGGGAAGGGAGAGCTGGGCCACGGTGGACCCGTCGGTGAACTCCACCATGGAGTGCACGATCGACTGGGGCTGCACCACGACCTCGATGGCGTCGTAAGGAGTACGGAACAGCTCATGGGCCTCGATGACCTCGAGACCCTTGTTCATGAGGGTGGACGAGTCGATGGTGACCTTGGGCCCCATCGACCACGTGGGGTGGGCCAGCGCCTCGTCCACGGTGACGCCGGCCAGGTCGGCCCGGGAGCGACCCCGGAACGGGCCGCCGCTGGCCGTGAGGACGACCCGCCGCACCTCCTGCGGCCCGCCGCCCGAGCGCAGGCACTGGTGGACGGCGGAGTGCTCGGAATCGACGGGGATGATCTCGGCGCCCGGCGTGGACCGCACCGCCTGCACCACCGGCCCGCCGGCGATGAGCGACTCCTTGTTGGCGAGCGCAAGGCGCCGCCCGGCCTCCAGGGCGGCCAGCGTGACAGGCAGGCCGGCGAAGCCGACCACCCCGTTCACCACCACGTCGGCGTCCGTGGCGATCGTTGCCAGCGCGTCCTCCCCCACCCGCAGCTCCACGCCGGACGGCAGGCGGCCGGCGAGCTCCCTGGCCGCCGCCTCGTCCACCACCACGACCACCTCAGGCCGCAGCTCGGCTGCCTGCTCGGCCAGCACCTCCACCGACCGCCGCGCCCCCAGGGCGATCACCCGGTACCGTCCCGGATGGGCCCGGACCACCTCCACCGCCTGCGTCCCGATCGACCCCGTCGAGCCGACCAGGGAGACGGTGGTGGTCACCGCGCCGCCGACGCGGCGAGGGCTCGTGCGGCGTGAGCATCCGGATTCCGCACGCTGACGCCGCACGAACGGGAGCGGCCGAGCCGCCGCCAGGCGGCGCAGGCAAGGCGGCGACCGCCAGGGGCAGCGGCGGCCGCCAACGGCGCCGAAGGCGCCCACCCCCGGCTGCCGCCAAGAAGAAACAGCGCAGTCGCCGGCCGGCTCCGCCGGCCGGCGACTGCTCCGTCGGACTCGCCGAAGGAACCTCTGGTTCCGAGGCGAAACCCGCTCATGCGAGGTTCAGGAGCTTGACCAGGTAGTAGGTGGCGGGGAGGACGAAGAGCAGGGCGTCGAAGCGGTCGAGCACACCGCCGTGGCCGGGGAGGATGGTGCCCATGTCCTTCACGCCCAGATCCCGCTTGAGCATCGACTCGCACAGGTCGCCCAGGGGGGCCACCACGGCGACGACGAGGCCGAGGACGAGCGCCTTGCCGGCGGTCCACGGCGCGATGCCGGGCACCACGCCGACGAGCAGGACGGTGACGAACACCGACGAGGCCATGCCGCCGATGAGACCCTCCATCGTCTTGTTCGGACTGATCTCGGGCGCCAGCGGGCGGCTGCCCATCTGGCTGCCGAAGAAGAGCCCGCCGACGTCGTAGGCGGCAGTGGCCACCACCGCGGCCAGCAGGAAGGCGATGCCCTCCCGGTTCGGCAACGCCAGGAGCAGCGCGGCGAACGAGCCCAGCAGCCCGATCCACAAGAACACGAACAACGTGACCGCCACGTTCACCGTGGGCCGGGCGCGGACCACCCCGAACAGGTACCAGAGGAAGGTGAAGATGGTGGTGAGGACGATGATCAGGGGTATCGCCGTCTCGCCCTCGCTGTAGGTGGCGAACATGAGCGACACCACGGCGATGAGGCCGAGCAGGGTGGCCGGGCGGTACCCCGCCCTGCGCATCACGTCGTAGGCCTCGGCCGCCGCCAGGGTGACCACGGCCGTCACCAGCACCAGAGCCGGCTTGGGGCCCGCCTTGAACAGGATGAGGGCGACGGCGGCCATGGCCAGGCCGATGCCGACGGCGGTGCGCATCTCGCGCTGGGCGGGCACGGGCGCCCGCTGGCCGTTGTCGGCGGGCGGGGCCTGGCGCGTGCGGATGGACGTGGTGACCGACGACGGTTGCTCCTCCAGCTCCACCGGCTCGGGGTCGTCGAACGAGAACAGGTCGGAGTGCTCGGTGCGGCCCTCGTCGAGGGCGCCGAGACGGGTCTCGTCGTCGCCCAGGGCGCCCATGTCCTCGAAGTCGGAGTTGTCCCAGTCGGAGTCCTGGTCACGCCAGCGGGGGGCCCGGGCGGGCAGGCCCGACCAGGCGTCGAGGTCCTCGCCGTCCTCGTCGGGGCCGGTGTCGAAGACGCGGGGGACCTCGCCGGTGGGCGGCTCCGTCCAATGTGGCATCTCGGCTCCGGGGCCGGCCACCGGCGGGCGGACCACGGCGTCGGCCGGGTCCACCGAGCCCGGCAACGGGAAGCGCTGCGCCGGCTTGGGGCCGGTGGGGCGCTCGGGGACGTCGCCGAAGCGGGGGGCGTCGTCGGGGCGCCGGCCGGCGGCCTGCCCGTCCTTCAGGGCCTGGGCCGCCTCCTCAGCGCCGATGATGCGGACGCCCTCGGCCCGGCGCCCGCGCTCGCGGCGCGGAGCTACCGGGCCCGCCGTGTCGTCCTGGTCGTCAAACTCGTCGTTCTCGTCCATGGGAACCCTCCCTGGCTCGGATCCGGCGCATCACACCTCGAGCAGCTCCTGCTCCTTGTGCTGGAGCATCTTGTCGATCTCGGCCACGTGGTCGTGGGTGACCCGCTCCATCTCCTTCTCGGCCCGTTCGAGGTCGTCGGCGGCGATGTCGCCGTCGTGCTCCAGGGCTTCGAGGTCGTGGCGGGCGGCCCGGCGGATGGCCCGGACCGCCACCCGGGCCTCCTCGGCCTTGTGCTTGACGACCTTCACCATCTCCTTGCGCCGCTCCTCGGTGAGGGGCGGGAAGGCAAGGCGGATCACGACGCCGTCGTTGCCCGGATTGATGTTGAGGTCGGACTGCATGATGGCCTTCTCGATGGCCTTGATGGCGCCCTTGTCGTAGGGCGTGATGACTAGCAGGCGGGCCTCGGGCACGCTGAAGCCGGCGAGCTGCTGGAGCGGGACGGGTGTGCCGTAGTAGTCGACCCGGAGCTTCTCCACCAAAGCGGGCGACGCCCGACCGGTGCGCACGGTGCCGAATTCAGCCTGGGCATGCGCGACCGCCTTGTGCATCTTCTCGCGGCTTTCGTCCATGACGGCGCCGACCAGGGTTTCGTCGTCGTTCACCCGACCAGCGTACCGATCGGATCGCCGAGAAGGGCCCTGCGGACGTTGCCGGGCGTCATCACGTCGAACACGAGGACGGGGAGCGAGTTGTCCTTGCAGAACGTGATGGCGGTGAGGTCCATGACCCGCAGGTCCTTGTCGAGCACCTCCTTGAAGGTGATCTCGTCGAAGCGGGTGGCCGTGCTGTCGAGGCGGGGATCGGCCGAGTACACGCCGTCCACCCCGCCGTGGGTGCCCTTGAGCAGCACCTGGGCCTCGATCTCCACCGCCCGGAGCGCGGCGGGGGTGTCGGTGGTGAAGAACGGATTGCCCATGCCCGCCGCGAACACCACCACGCGGCCCTTCTCCAGGTGGCGCATGGCCCGACGCCGGATGTACGGCTCGGCGATCTCGGCCATCTGAATGGCGGAGAGCACCCGGGTGGGCTGGCCGTGGCGCTCGAGGGCGTCCTGGAGGGCGAGGGCGTTGATGACCGTGGCCAGCATGCCCATGTAGTCGGCGGTGGCCCGGTCCATCCCGGCGCCGGCGCCGGTGGTGCCGCGCCAGATGTTGCCGCCGCCGCACACGACGGCGATCTCCACGTCGAGCTCGATCCGGGCGGCGGCGATCTCGGCCGCCAGGCGGTCGACCACGCTGCCGTCGATCGTCTCGTCGGACGCCGAGCTGGCGAACGCCTCACCCGACAGCTTCAGGACGACGCGGCGCCAGCGGGCCTTGCTCACCGGAGCGCCAGGGCTTCCCGCCGGGCGCTCCGGTGTACCGGCTGGCGGCCCGCCCTCCGGTCCGGTCAACCCCCGACGACCACCTGGGCGAAGCGCACGAGTCTGGCGTCGCCGAGCACCTGGGCCACCGACTTCTTGTCGTCCTTGGCGAAGGGCTGATCGAGCAGGACCTGGTCCTTGAACCAGCCGTTCAGCATGCCCTCGACGATCTTGGGCAGCGCAGCGGCCGGCTTGCCCGAGTTGCGGGCCTGGGCCTCGAGCGTGGCCCGCTCCTCGGCCACCAGGTTCTCGGGGACCTCGTCGCGGGTGACGTAACGGGGCTTGCCGAAGGCGGCGTGGACGGCGATGTCGTGGGCCAGCTCCTGGGTGCCACCGGCCAGCTCGACGAGGACGCCGTTCACGCCCCGCCCGTTCTGCACGTGCAGGTACGTGTCGAGCACGTCGCCGTCGGCCGCCTCGACCCGCTCGACCCGCCCCAGCTGGATGTTCTCCTTCAGGGTGACCTTGATCCCGTCGATCTCGTCCTGGCGGTCGGCGGCGGCGCTGTCACCACCGTCGGCCACGGCCTGGGCCAACGCTTCGGCCAGGCCCACGAAATCGGGCGACTTGGCCACGAAGTCGGTCTCGCACTTGAGTTCGACGAGCGCAGCGACGTTGCCCGACCGCACGATGGCGACGGCGCCCTGGCTGCTCTCGCGGTCCTCGCGCTTGGCCGACGAGCTGAGGCCCTTCTCCCGGAGCCACTTGGCCGACGCCTCAAAGTCGCCGCCGTTCTCCACGAGCGCCTTCTTGGCGTCCATCATCCCGGCGCCGGTGCTCTGCCGGAGCCGCTGTACGTCTTTCGCCGAGAACTCAGCCATCGCTGCGCTCTGCTCCTTCTTCCCCGTCGCCGGCCTGCGGCGCAGAGGACGCTTGCGTTCCGACGGCGCCCGCTCCTGGCGCCGGCGCATCATCGGCCGCCACGGGGGCCGATGCTTCGATCTCCGCCTCGATTGCTGCGGGCGCCTCGTCGGCCACGGCTTCGGCCGGAGCCTCCGCTGCCGGTGCGGCAGCCTCGGCCGGGGCGGCGTCCTCTGACGGTGCGGCGTCCTCTGCCGGTGCGGCGTCCTCTGACGGTGCGGCGTCCTCGGCCGTGCGGACAGCGGCCAGGCGCGCCTCGCGCTCCTGGGCCTGCAGGGCGGCCTGGCGGCGGGCCTCGACCTGCTGCTGGGCCCGGCGGGCCTCCTCCTCGGGGTCGGGCGGGGCCGGCGCGGGGCCACCCACGGGCGCCGACTTCACGGCCTTGCGGGAGGCGATGAAGCGGCCCTCCTCGACGGCATCGGCGATGACCCGGCACATGAGCGACCCGGCCCGGATGGCGTCGTCGTTGCCCGGGATCACGTAGTCGATGACGTCGGGATCGCAGTTGGTGTCCACCACGGCCACGATGGGCAGGCCCAGCTTGTTGGCCTCGGTGACGGCGATGTGCTCCTTCTTGGTGTCGATCACGAACACCGCCTGGGGCAGGCGCGTCATGCCGCGGATCCCGCCCAGGTTGCGCTGGAGCTTGTCGAGTTCGCGGCTGAGGATGAGGGCTTCCTTCTTCGGCATGGCCTCGAAGTCGCCGGCCACCTTCATGCGCTCGTACTCGGTCATCTTCTTCACCCGGCCACTGATGGTGGAGAAGTTGGTGAGCATGCCCCCGAGCCAGCGCTCATTGACGTAGGGCATGCCACATTGGGCGGCGAAGCGGGCCACGGGGTCCTGGGTCTGCTTCTTGGTGCCGACGAACAGGATGCTGCCGCCGCCGGCCACCATGTTGCGGACGAACGAGTAGGCGACCTCGATGCGCTGCAGCGTCTGATTGAGGTCGATGATGTAGATGCCGTTGCGCTCACCGAAGATGAACCGCTTCATCTTGGGGTTCCAACGCCGGGTCTGGTGGCCGAAGTGGACGCCGGCTTCCAGCAACTGCTTCATGGTGACGACAGGCATGTGCGCTCCCTCCCACGGTTCGTTGGCTGCCGTCGTGTCGCGCCGCACGTGGCGGCGACCGTGGGTGGCACGGGGCGGATCGGATCTCCTTCCCCGGGCGGGGCAGGCGGGATCAGTCTAGGAGACGGCCGCGCCCGTCCGCTGACGGAGCCGCAGAGGCGGGCCCGTGCCGTCGTCGAGGGCCCGTCGCAGGGCCGCGATGACGGCGCCCAGCAGCCCGAACGCCACCGCCGCCGGGCGCGGCAGGTCCGCCGCCGGGCGGGCACCGGCCAGGGAGCGGCGGACCACGGCCGGCACGGAGGAGCGCACACTGAGGGGCACCGACAGTCGCGTCACCCGGCCGGCGCCCGCATCGGCCGCCACCGTCACCGTGTAGGCGCCCGGCCCCGGCAGCGGCGGGAGCCCCAACGTGGCGTTCCCCGGCTCCACCAGCGCGGGCGCCGTGTCGGCGGGCGCGGAGAGGGCGGCGCCCTCGACACGGACCTGCACCAGTGCGGCGGATGCCAGGCTGAAGCGGGCCTCCCCTGCCCGGCCCGCCACGTCGGGGCCGGCGGCGGTGAGGTCGGCGAGCGACGGGGGCGACTCCTGGTCGACGGGCGGGATGACCCGCACCTTGCCCCTGCCCGCTGTGGTGACCCGCCACGTGCCGTTGGCCGCCACCGCCAGGGGGGCCCCGGCCCCGTCGAGGACCCGGAAGCGCCCGGTGCCCCCGACGTTGGCCGCCCCGCCGGTGTCGAGGGCGACCCGGATGGCCGGCGGCAGCCGGTCGGCCGCCAGGGCGACGGGACGCAAGCCGCCGTAGTAGCTGGCCAGGATGTCCGCCGCACGCAGCCCGCGGGTGGCCTTGCCGAGCGCCCCGAACTGGCTCAGGCCGATGCCGTGGCCGTGGCCCCGGCCGTCCAGGGTGGCCGTGCCACTCTGGTCGTCGGCCAGCACGGAGAACTGGGTGGACGGCACGGCGCGGGGCAGGTCGCCCTGGGCCGGCACTGCGTCGTTGAGCCGGTCCCGGAATGCCTGGACGGGCACCTCCGTCCGCCCCGTCGTCCCACCGGGGGCGGTCCAGTCGAGGATGACGGTGTCGCCGGTGCGGCGCAGGCTGGCCAGAGGGGCGGGCAGGCCGAAGACGGAGGTGAGCTGCCCGTAACCGAGCGTCACGACCCAGTGGCCGTAGGGGCCGCGGGCACTGTCGGGGTCGTTCACGGCCCCCTTGAGGTAGGGCCGGCCGCCGGCGACCGAGCGGCCGCCGTTCGAGGAGGAGTACTGGGCCAGGATGGGCTCGTCCTTGTAGAGCAGTACCTGTCCCGATGTGGCCTGCACGGCCTGCACCCACCGGTCGCCGCCGTCGGAGCGCTCCTTGGCCATGCCGATGTACACCTGGCAGGACTGGCTGGCGCAGATGTCGGCGCCGACACCCCGGGCCGCCGATCCGGCGTCCTTGCGCATCTCGTGGAGGGCGAAGGTGCGGGCGGCGATGGCCTGGGCCCGCAGCGCCTCCACCGGCCATGTGGACGGCACCTCGGCCACGCCGCGCAGGTAGTCGTCGAGTGACAGCTCGTTCACGACGGCCACGCCACCGGGGCCCGGCACCACGTCGAGCACGCCACGGACATCGCCCGGGCCCGGCGCCTGTAGGAATCCGTCGGGCGCCAGGTTCTCGAACCGCACCCGGTCGACGACCCATCCCCGGGGCGGAGCGGGCGGCTTGCCCTCCTTGGCGGCGGCGCCCGGGACGGGGGCGGAGGCGGCCAGCCCGGCCAGGGCACAGCCGGCCAGCATCAGGCGGCCCCACCTGCCGTCTCGCATGGCGGTGGAGACTAGGCGGCGGTCGGCGGCATCCTCGAACCGGGAGGAGCCGACCGGCTCACGCGAGCGTCCGCGCACCGTGCATGCCCGCATGGTTCACTGGGTCGCAGCGATTCCACCGGATGCCCTTGCGGCGTCACATCGGCAAGGAGCCTTCATGGATCTGAGCAAGCTCACCTTGGGCGAGAAGATCATCGGAGGGGCCGGGGTCCTTCTGGTGCTCGACCTGCTTCTCTTCCCGTGGCACACGATCGATCTCGGGATCGTGAGCGTCTCCCGGAGTGGTATCGAGTCACCCAACGGATTCTGGGGCATCCTCGCGATGCTGGCGGCCCTGGCCATGGTGGCCGTCGTCGTGGCGACCCGCTTCAGCTCGGCCAAGGTGCCGGATCTCCCGATCCCCCTCGGCCAGGCCATGTTCTTCGCCGGCATCGCGGTGGCCGCGCTGCTGCTCATCAAGCTCATCTCCGAGACCAGCTTCCTCGGCTTCGGCGCCTTCCTCGGTATTCTCCTTGGTGGTGCCATGGCGTACGGCGGGTTCCTCTACCGCGGCGAGGCGGGCGACGTTCCACACGCGCCGCCGGCCGGCATCTGATCGACTGGGATCGCCCGCCTAGTGACCTCCGGTTCGGCGAGCAGCGCCTTGACGGGTCGCACGACGAGCCGCGGCCGGGGCGGCCTGGCACCGTGACCGACGAGGACGTCGAGCGGGTCATCGTCAAGACGTGGAGACCACCGCTTGGCCGTTCCGGGTGCTCCGTCCCCTTTGTGGGTGACGGGAATCCGCGGCGGCAGTGGGACGTTCTCGTAGTGACGACGCACTGGTAGCGAGGAGGGTCCAGGGTGTCGACAGTGACGGGTGCACGCGCGTATCCGGGCGCCGAGCAGTCCCGGGTACCGGACGCGCAACCGTCGCCGCCGTGCGGGTGTGGCCTGTCGGAAGTCTTCCACTCGCTACCCGACGCGGCTGCGATCGTCGACTCCGAGGGCGCGATCATCGACGTCAACAGCAGCTGGAGCACCTTCTCCCGCCTCAACGGGGGTGACCCGATGCACACTGGGACGGGCGCCAACTACCTGCGGGCCTGCGAGCAGGCGGCGGCGGACGGCGGCCACGACGCGGCGGCCGTCGCCGAAGGGCTCCACGGGGTCCTCAGCAACCGGCTGCGGTCGTTCGAGCACCGCTACCCCTGCCCGTCCCCCATCGAGGACCGCTGGTTCGTGGTGCGGATCACCCCGCTCCCGGGCGTTCGGGGGGCGCTCGTCATCCATCTCGACGTCACCGCCGCCAAGCTCACCGAGGAGCGGCTCGAGCATCGCGCCACCCACGACCCGCTGACCGGGCTGCCGAACGGCGAATCGGTGCTCTCCGCGCTCCGGGCCGCGCTGGCCCGCCGGACCCGGAGCGGCAATCCGGTCGCCGTGCTGTTTCTCGACCTCGACGGCTTCAAGCCGGTCAACGACCGCTACGGCCACGAGGCCGGCAACCGGTTCTTCATCCAGGTGGCGAACCGGCTCCAACGCCAGCTCCGGGAGAACGACCTGGTGGGGCGCGTCGGCGGTGACGAATTCGTCGCCGTGTGCGACGCGGCCCAGGCCCGCACGCTGGCTGATCGGCTCAGGGGTGCGGTTTCCACCCCCTTTCAGGTCGGCGGCGACAGCGTGCGCGTGGGTGTGAGCATCGGCGTGGCCATCGCCGCCGCCGCCGCCGGGCAGGGGACGGAGCACGCCGCGAGGGCGCTGCTGGCCGAGGCCGACCGGGCGATGTACGCCGACAAGCGGGACCGCAACAGGGAACCCCTTGGTACCGACGGGCGAGACCGAGATCCTCGAAGAGGGCGTTGAGCACGGGCTGCATGCGCTCCGGTGGCCATCCGGTCCTCGGAAGGGAGCGCGAACTGGCGTCTCCTGTCTTGCTCACGTAGTTCTGTCGCAGGCGCTCACCAGGCGAGGCCCCACAGGGCGATGCCCAGGGTGTCCTCGGCGGCGGTTATGGCATCGCCGACGAGCAGGTCGGCCATGGCGTCGCCGAACCCCTCGCAGGCGGGGGCCATCCCGGCCAGGGCGAGGACCATCTCCCGGGTGGCGGCGGGCGCGCCAGGTACGAGGGGGTGCTCGTTGAGCCCGTTCACCGTCACGATGGCGTTGATGGCGCCCGGCAGGTGGGCATGCGGCGCTGGGACGACAACGTCGGCCCGGCCCGCGATCGAGGTCACCCGGACGCCCTCGGGCAGCGGCTGGGCGTTGAGGTCCCGGAGGAAGCCGGACGTCTCCGACAACTGGCGCACCGAGGTGGACGTGGGGTCGATGCCGCTCACGCCCAGGCGGGACACGCCCTCCTCCACGATCGCGCCCCGCAGTGTCTTGGCGACCAGATCGAGGGCGGTCGCCAGGTCGGCGCCCTGGTGGGGCGTGGCCAGCGTGATGAGGTTCTCAACGCCGGGCGGCGGCCTCGGGCCCAGCGCCACCCTGGACACCAGCCCGCCCTGGGAGTGGGCGATCACGTCGACGGGCACGCCGGGCTCGGCCTCGATCATCCGCTCGAGCAGCTGGCGGAGGCGGCGGCCGGACTCGGCGATGTCGACCTGCGTATCGGCCGCCGTGTAGCTGGTCTCGGCCGTGGTGCCGCCCCGGTAGGAGAAGCGGTGCACGTCACCCGGCTCGTAGCCCAGGGCGGCGGTGTCGACCCCGTCGACGCCGGCGCCGGCGCCCGACGTGGACCCGAGGCCGGCCACCAGCACGACCCGGCGCCGGTAGGGCGGACGGGGTGGCGACACCCCCGAGGCCGTGCAGTCGTGCCGGCGGTTCCACCAGTCCTGCATGCCCGACGCCAGGCGGACGAGCGACCCCGGTTGGACCGGGACGATGGCATCGATCCACGCCTGGAGCTCCTGGGCGGTGGCCAGCGCGCCACTGCCGACGGCGACCACGCCGCTGCCCACGGCCACCACGCCGTCGCGTGCCCACCCGACCGCGGCGCCGCTGATACCCGCCACCCCGCTGGTGACGGCGCCGAGGAAGCGGCGCAGCCCGTTTCGCTCGTCCGCCTCGCTACCCATGCCCCGCTGGTCGTCGGGCACGAGGTGCACCACGACCGGGCCGGTGCCGGCCCCGAACAGCACCAGCGGGTCGAGGTGGGCGTCGCCCGCCCGGGCGCCGAAGTGCAGCGCCGCGCCGGTGGTGCCGAGGCTCTGTCCGGCCACCACCTGCTGGCCCCGCCGGACGGCGATCGACGCCAGGAAGGCCGACGTGGTGCGGATGCCGTCGGCGTGCAGCACGACCACGTGCAGTCCGGCGCCCACCCGGCCGGCGAACACCACCTGGCCGGCGGCTGCCGCTCCGACCACCGTGCCGGGTGCGGTGGCGTAGTCGATACCAACGTTGCCGGGGCCGTAGGGCGTGGCCGGCGGGCGGAAGTGGTCGACGACCGGGGCGGCGACCGGAGGTCGGTATTGGACGGCCGCAGGCGTGGCCCCGCCGCCGACCTGCTGGTAGCGGAAATCGACCGGTGGCGGTCGATTTCCGGTACCAGAAGGCTCACGGGACGGTGGGCCGCCGGACCGTCCCGCGACGGTGGTGGTGGTGGTGGTGGTGGTGGTGGTGGTGGTGGTGGTGGTGGTGGTGGCGCCGGCCGGTGGTGGCGGCATGGCGGTGCTGGCGACGGCGATGGCGACGGCCGCCGCCAGGGCCGCTCGGGCGAGGTGGCGCATGGCTTTCCCCTGGGGTCATCCGGACACAGAGGGGGGAAGGGGCGATGCCCGCGTCAGCGGGCGAGGGAAGGCGCTAGGGCCCGGGGGGCGGGCTGACTCGGCCAGCCGACCCGTGGTCGTCGAAGCGAGCGGACCAGGCGGTGGACCGGCTCGGGGTCACGACGGAGGCTGACTCCGGGCGCAGGGTGGCCACCAGCCACCCGAGGGCAGGCCCGCCTCGCGGGAGGACCGGAGGAGCCGGGCTAGCCGGCTTCGCGCTCGGGACCCATGCGGGCCCGGAGCTGGAGGACGGCCTTGGTGTGGATCTGGCAGACCCGGCTTTCGGTGACGCCCAGCACGTCGCCGATCTCTGCCAGCGTGAGGCCCTCGTAGTAGTAGAGCGTGAGCACGATCTTTTCGCGGTCGCCCAGGCGGTTGATGGTGGCGGCGAGGATCTGCTTCATCTCCTCCACCTCGAACACGGCGACGGGCCCCTGGCCCTTGTCGGCGATGGTGTCGCCCAGGGTGGCCGACTCGCCCCGCTCCCCCACCGACAGCACCTCGTCGAGCGCCACCAGGCCCACGAAGGAGATCTGGGTGAACAGGGTGTGCAGCTCGGGCTCGCCGATCCCCATCTCGGCGGCCACCTCGGCGTCGGTGGGGGTGCGCAGCAGCTTGGCCTCGAGCGTGGTGTAGGCCTTCTCGACGCTTCGGGCCTTGGCCCGCACCGAGCGCGGCACCCAGTCGATGGACCGCAGCTCGTCGATGATCGCCCCCTTGATGCGGGCGATGGCGTAGGTCTCGAACTTGATCTTGCGCTCGATGTCGAACTTCTCGATGGCGTCGATGAGCCCGAAGATGCCGTAGCTCACCAGGTCGGCGTGCTCGATGTTCTGCGGCAGGCCCACCGAGACGCGGCCGGCCACGTACTTCACGAGCGGCGAGTAGTGGACGATGAGCCGGTCGCGGGCGCGCTGCGACGCCGTGGACTTGTACTCCCTCCACAGCCCGTCGAGAACCTTTTGGTCTTCGCTTTCCACACCGGTCCTGACGCCGCGGGCCCGTGACATCGCGCAGCATAGGGCCTGCCACCCCCCAGACGAATCGTTCCAAGAGCCATTTCGGTCTCATTCGCCCGCCACCCGCTCCCACCAGCCGCCCCGGCCCCGCGCCCAGCCGGCGACCTCGAGCCGCGTGAGGGCCACCGCGACACGCGAGGGCGCCAGGTCGGTGGCACCCACGAGCGTGTCGACACTGACCGCCTCCCAGCCGAGCAGGTCGAACACGATGGCCTCCGCTCCCTCCGGTGGCGGCCGGGCTTCGACCCGCGCCGGACGGGCCGCTGTCTCGAGGGCCAGGGCGACCAGGACGTCGTCGGCGTCGCACGCCGGTGGGCACCCGTCGGCCAGGAGGCGGTTCGTGCCCGCAGAGGCGGGGCTGCGCACCGGGCCCGGCACCGCCATCACCGTGACGCCCCGCTCGGCCGCCGCCTTGACCGTGTGCATCGAGCCGCCCGCGGCATGGGACTCGACCACCACCACGACGGACGACAGCGCGGCGATGAGCCGGTTGCGGGCCGGAAAGCGCCACGGCTCGGGCCGGGAGCCGAGGGGCGCCTCCGACAGGAGGCAGCCGGCGGCGGCCACCCGCTGCCACAGGTCGGCGTGGCGGCGGGGGTACACGACGTCGAGCCCGCTGCCTACCACCCCGACGGGCGGGGCCGATCGAGCCGACAGGGCGCCCTCGTGGGCTGCCCCGTCGATGCCGAGAGCCAGGCCCGACACCACCCCCACACCCGCCTCGGACAGCTCGCGCCCGAACTGACGGGCCACGTCGCGCCCGTAGCCGGTGGCCCGGCGGGTGCCGATGATGCCCACCAGCACGCCCTGCAGGGCCGACGGCGACCCCTGGCGGAACACCGCCGGCGGCGCCTCGTGGTCGTCGGCGAAGGCGGCCGGGTAGGCCGGGTGGCCGTGGACGCCGACGTGCACGCCGGCCGCCGCGTGGGCGGCGGCCACCGCCGCCACCGAGGTGGACGCCGCCGCGCCGGCCAGCGCCTTCCCCGACACCCCCCGCAGGACCCGCCTCCACGCCTCGCTCGGTGGGGCGACCGCCAGCAGGGCGGCCAGGCGGTCCCATCCCATGTACGGCAGGCCGGCCAGCGCTGCCGCGTACGCCCACTCCGGCTCATGGCCGGCCTCGGTGGCGCCGGCGGCCGGCGGCAGGCCGAGCGGCAGCTCGGCGCCCGTCACCCGCCCATGTCGGGCGCTCATGACGCCGCCGCCAGGGCGCTGGCTTCCGTGCGCAGCTCGACGGCGCCGCAGACGTGGTCCTCGCCGATGACGGACGGGGCGCCGTCGAGGTCGGCCAGGGTGCGGGCCACCCGCCGCACCCGGTGCAGGCCACGGGCGCTGAGCGAGCCGGCCCGGAGCCGGTGCTCGAGCACCCGCCAGGCGGCGGGCGTGAGCGGCGCCACCCGGTCGAGGTCGGCGGCGGCGAGTTCGGCGTTGGCCCGCACGCCGCGGTCGGCGGCCAGGGCCCGGGCGGCGGCGACCCGAGCCGCCACCACCTCGGTGCCCTCGCCGGCCGGGCCCTGGAGCAGCTCGGTGACGTCGGGCCTGCTCACCACCACCCGGAGGTCGAAGCGGTCGAGCAGCGGGCCCGACAGGCGGCGGCCGTACCGGGCCCTGGCCGCCTCGCTGCAGCGGCACGACCCCGGCGGGCCGCCCTCGCCACACGGGCACGGGTTCATGGCCGCCACCAGGAGGAACCGGGCAGGGAGGGTGACGCTGGCCCGGGCCCGGCACACCCGCACCACGCCCTCCTCCAGGGGCTGGCGGAGGGCGTCGAGCACAGCGGACGGGAACTCGCCCATCTCGTCGAGGAAGAGCACGCCGTTGTGGGCCATGGAAATCTCACCCGGGCGCAGCCAGGCCGACCCACCGCCCACGAGGGAGACCGGCGACGCCCCGTGGTGCGGCGCCCGAAGGGGAGGCCGCTGGACCAGCCCGCCGGGCGGCAGCTCGAGCCCGGCGGCCGAGTGCACCCTCGTGGTCTCGAGCGCCGCGCCACGGCTAAGCGGCGGCAGCAGCCCGACCAGGCGGCGGGCCAGCAGCGTCTTGCCCCCGCCCGGCGGCCCGGCCAGGAGCAGGTGGTGGGCGCCCGCCGCCGCCACTTCGAGCGCCCACCGGGCGAAGCGCTGGCCCCGCACGTCGGAGAGGTCGCCCACCACGGCGGCGGCGCCGTGGTCGCACGGAAGGGGCGCGTCCTCCCACTCCCCGTCGCCCCTCAGTGCGTCGAGCACGACCCGCAGGCTGGAGCCGCCCCGCACGAAGTGGCGCCCGACCAGGGCCGCCTCGCCGATGCACGGCGTGGGCACCACCACCGCCGTGCTGGTGAGCGCGTCGACCAACGCCACCGTGCCCGGCACCCGCCGCAGCGACCCGTCGAGCCCCAGCTCGCCCACGAAGGCGGTGTTGGCCACCAACTCGGGTGCCAGGTCGCCGTTGGCCACGAGCAGGGCGATGGCGATGGGCAGGTCGAGGCCCGGACCTCCCTTGCGCACGCCCGACGGGGCCAGGTTGACGGTGACCCGCTTCAGCGGCCACGCGAGGCCGGTGGACAGCAGGGCGGCCCTCACCCGGTCGCGCGACTCTCGGCAGGCGGCGTCAGGCAGGCCCACGACGGTGAAGCCGGGGATGCCGTTGGAGACGTGGATCTCCACGGTGACGGGGCGGCCCTCGACGCCGAGCAAGGTGGCGGAGGGAACGGTGGCGATCAACGGCGGTCTCCTCGACACGGTGAGGTGGGAGGAGGGCCTTGTGGCGGCCGCTCGAGCGCTGTGAGAACGCTACAGGGAGGGTGTGACTTTGGAAAGGGGTGGGTGGGGCGGAACGAAAATTGCTTCTGAGCGTCGCGCCGGCGCCGGGTCGTAGGTTTTCCTCGGTGCGCTCCGTTCCCCCCGCCGACGACGCCGAGCCGAGGGAGGTCCGGCGGATCCAGCCCTACCAGGCCACCAAGGCCTACCTGTGCCCCGGCTGCAACCAGGAGATCCCGGTGGGCGCCGGCCACCTCGTGGTGGTGCCCCTGGAGACCCCCGACCTGCGCCGGCACTGGCATGCGCCGTGCTGGGAGCACCGCGCCCGGCGCCACCCCGGCCGCCGCTGACCCCGAAACTAAAAGGCGCCTTCGAGGACCTCGATCCTGTCGCCCATCACCGATGCCACGTCGAAGCGGATCTCGCGGGGCCGCAGCGGCGCCTCGGTGAGCCAGCGGGCGGCGAGGCGGCGGAGGCGCTCCTGCTTGGCCCGGTTCACTGCCTCCACCGGGGCGCCGAAGGCATCGGTGGTGCGGGTCTTCACCTCGCAGAACACGAACGCCCTGCCGTCGCGGACGACGAGGTCGAGCTCACCCTCGCGGCAGCGCCAGTTGCGCACGACGACCTCGTAGCCACGCTCCTGGTACCAGGAGGCCACCGCTTCCTCGCCGCTGGCGCCCAGCGCGCGCCGTGCGTCCGTCACTGGTCCGCCGGTCCTTCGGACTGTCGCGCCAGCGAGTTGTTCATGGGCCGTCCTCCCGGGCCGGTCACCTTACAACTCCTTCTCCGGGAGCTCCTCCACGTTCACGTCCTTGAACGTGACGACCCGGACCGAGGAGACGAAGCGGGCGGGGCGGTACATGTCCCACACCCAGGCGTCGCCGAGCTCGATCTCGAGGTAGGTGTGGCCGCCATCGCCCTTCACTTCCATCTTGACGTTGTTGGCCAGGTAGAAGCGGCGTTCGGTCTCGACCACGTAGTGGAACATGGAGAGAACGGCCCGGTACTCCTGGTACAGCTGGAGTTCGATCTCCGTCTCGTACCGCTCGAGATCCTCGGCGCTCATCGGGACACCCGGCTGCAGGGGGGCCGCATCCCCTCATCGTACGGGCAGAGCGCGACATCCGGTCGGAAGCCGGGTGCAGCCACGCGACGGGAAAGAGCGGTGAGCGAGCCGAAGCGGAGCGGAGGCGAGACCAGCCGGCGAAACTCAAAGGAAGGATGCCTCGGGCAGGGGCCACAGCCGCACCACCGTGCGGCCCACCACCGTCGAGCGTGGGATGGGCCCGAACACCCGGCTGTCGGAGGAATTGGAGCGGTTGTCGCCCATCACCCACAGATGCTTGGCCGGCACCTTCACCGCCGCGAAGTCCGACGTGATGGTGTTCGGCGGGAGGTACGGCTCCACCAGGCGCCGGCCGTCGATGTACACGGCGCCATCCCTGCCCTGCACCGTCTCGCCGGGCAGGGCCACCACCCGCTTGATGAACTCCTCGGCCGACGGCTGCACCACGCCGACGCCCTCGGCCACCTTGCGCAGGATCCCCTTCACGCCGCCGCTGTCGGGCTTCTGGTTGACGCACGACACGGCCGGGCAGTCGAACACCACGATGTCGCCCCGACGGGGGTCGTGCAGCCGGTAGGCGAGCTTGGAGACCACCACCCGGTCGTTGATCTGGAGCTGGGGCAGCATCGAGCCCGACGGGATGTAGAACGCCTGGGCCACCAGCGTCTTCAGCACGAAGGCCAGCACCGCGGCGCTGATCACCAGGATGGGCACCTCACGCGCCGTGTGCGACCACGAGCTGCGTGCGCCGCCGCGGTTCGACGCCAGGTGCGTCAACGGGCGGTGCGCTTTTCCTTAATCTTCGCGGCCTTCCCGGACAGATCCCGCAGGTAGTAGAGCTTGGCCCGCCGCACGTCGCCATTGCGGACGACCTCGATCTTGGCCAGCACGGGCGAGTGCACGGGGAAGGTGCGCTCCACGCCGACGCCGAAGCTCGTCTTGCGGACCTTGAACGTCTCGCGGATGCCGTCGCCCTTGCGGGCGATGACGTCGCCCTGGAAGACCTGGACCCGCTCGCGAGTCCCCTCCACCACCCGCACGTGGACCTTCACGTTGTCGCCCGGCTTGAAGACCGGGATGTCGTCCCGCAGGTTGCCCCGGTCGACCAGATCTGTGGGGTTCATGGCGCGTCTCGCTCCTCGTCGGCTGCCCCGGCCGGGCTCGGCTCCCGCCGCGTCACAGAGGACGGGAGGGCGTCGCCGGGGGACGGGACAGGATACCCGTGCTCCGACAGCATGCGCACCTCGTTGTCCGAGATGCCCCCGCGAGCCTCGATCAGGTCGGGCCGGGCGGTACGGGTGCGGTGGAGGGCGGCGGCCCGCCGCCACGCCGCGATGCGCCCGTGATCGCCCGAGCGGAGCACCTCGGGCACGGCCCAGCCCCGGAACTCGGCCGGGCGGGTGTACTGCGGCTCCTCCAGCAGCCCCGCGCTGAAGCTCTCCGAGGCGGCGGACGCCTCGTTGCCCATCACGCCGGGCACCAGGCGGGCCACCGCCTCGACGACCACGATGGCCGCCGCCTCGCCGCCGGCCAGCACGTAGTCGCCGATCGACAGCTCGCCGTCGACGAGGTGGTCGACCACCCGCTGGTCCACACCCTCGTAGCGCCCGCACACGAGCGAGAGCCCCTCCCCGGCGGCCAGCTCCTGGGCCAGACGCTGGTCGAGGCGACGGCCGGTGGGCGCCAGGAGGAACAGCGGCCGTGGCGGCTGCACCAGGTCCACCGCCCCGAACACCGGCTCCGGGGCCAGCACCATGCCGGCGCCGCCGCCGAAGGGGGCGTCGTCCACGCTGCGGTGCGGGTCGGTGGTGGCCGAGCGTAGGTCGTGGACGCGCACGTCCAGCAGCCCGGTGGCCCTGGCCTTGCCGATGAGGCTGGCGCCGAGATAGCCGTCGACCAGCGCCGGGAAGATGGTGAAGACGTCGATGCGCACGGCCGGCGCAGCCTGTCAGACGTCGAGCAGGCCGGCGGGCATGTCGACCACGACTCGCCCGGGCTCCCTGGACACGACGAAGCGCAGGGGCACCAGTCCGCCGCCTTCGAGCACCAGCAGGTCGCTGGCCGGGTTGGCCTCCACGGCCACCACTTCGCCGTGGGCCACGCCGGCGGTGTCGACCACCTCGGCGCCCACCAGCTCGTGCACCCAGAGGGCGTCGGGATCTTCGATGGCCTGGGCCGTCAGGACCACGTTGCGCAGGGCGTCGGCCGCGGCGTGGTCGCCCGCCCCGGCGAAGGCCACGATCCAGCGGTGGTGGTGGGCCGAGGACCGCACCACCTCGAGCGGGCCGCCGGCCGTGGCGAGCACGGTGCCGGGCGCCAGCCGCTCGGTGCGGTTGGTGAACAGCTCCACGACCACCTCACCCCGCAGCCCGTGGGGCTTCACCACCCGCCCGATCTCCAGGGTCGGAGCCTCAGAACGCGACGCCGACGGCGGGGGCGCAGCGACCGAGTCCGGCGAACCAGACGGCGCCGGGCGGGGCTGGGGACCCCGCTTCGGCGAGGAGGCTGGGCCCTCTCGCGCCGCCTCCGCTTCGCTACGGCTCTCTCGGGGGTTCGATGGGGCCCCAGCCGGGTCAGACAACACAGCTAGTCGACGATGTCGACGCTGGCCTCCACGCCTTCGCGGGCGCCTGCCGCCCGCACCACGGTGCGGATGGCCTGGGCCACCCGGCCCCGCTTGCCGATGATCTTGCCCATGTCGTCGGGGGCGACGTGGAGGCGGATGTCGATGCGGCCCCTGCCCTCGTCGGCCTCGACCACCACGGCGTCGGGCTCGTCGACGATCTGGCGGGCGATGTAGTCGACCACGTTGCGGGGGATGGCCCCCACCAGGCGGTTGCCGGCGTCGTCGCCGACCCCGTCGTCCTCCAACTCGTCGCTCCCGCCCTCGACGTCCTCGCCCACCGGGGCGTCCGTCATGCGGGCACGCCGGGCTTGAACTGCTCCCACGCGCCGCTGAGCTTCAGCAGTTTCTCGACCCGCTCGGTGGGCTGGGCGCCCTTGCGGAGCCACGCCACCGCCTTGTCGGCGTCGATCTTGATGACCGACGGCTCGGCCCGGGGCTCGTAGGTGCCCAGGATCTCGATGAAGCGCCCGTTGCGGGGCGAGCGGCTGTCGGCCGCCACCACCCGGTACGTCGGCTGCTTCTTCTTGCCCATCCGCATGAGGCGGAGCTTGACTGCCACGGTCTTCCTCTTCTCCTAGTTGAAGTTCGGCATGGAGGGGAGCTTGGCAGGCGTGGTACGCCCGCCCTTCTTGCCTTTCTTGCCGCGCTTCTTGTTGTTGAGCATGCGCCCCATCCCCATGGCGCTCAGCTGGACCTGCATCTCCTTGAACTGCTTCAGCAACTGGTTCACCTGCGAACTGGTGGACCCGCTGCCGTTGGCGATCCGCAGCTTCCGGGAGCCGTTGATCAGCTTGGGATCCTGACGCTCCGCGGCGGTCATCGACCGGATGATGGCCTCTACCCGCCCGAGCTCGGCGTCGTCGATCTTCGCCTGCTTCAACTCCTTGGGGACCCCGGGGATCATACTGAGGATCCCCTGCAGGTTCCCCATCTTCTTCATCTGCTGCATGTGCTCGAGGAAGTCGTCGAAGTTGTAGCGGCCCTCCATGAGGGCCTCGGCCGCTCGCTCGGCCTCCTTCTGGTCGAAGGCCTCCTCGGCCTTCTCGATCAGGGTGAGGACATCGCCCATGCCCAGGATGCGGCTGGCCATGCGGTCGGGGTGGAAGGTCTCGAACTCGCTCAGCTTCTCGCCCACCGATGCGAAGGCGATGGGCTTGCCCACCACCTCCTTCACCGACAGGGCGGCGCCGCCACGGGCGTCGCCGTCGAGCTTGGTGAGGATGACGCCGTCGAGGGCGAGGGTCTCGTGGAACGCCTCGGCCGTGGCCACCGCGTCCTGGCCGGTCATGGCGTCGATGACCAGGAAGGTGTAGTCGGGCGACACCCGCCCGGAGATGTCCTTCACCTCCTGCATGAGCTCGGCGTCGATGCTCAGGCGGCCGGCGGTGTCGACGATGAGCACGTCGCGCCCGAGGCGCCGGGCCTCTTCGAGGCCCCTGGTGGCAACGGTGACGGGGTCGGACGCCTCGCTGAACACCGGCACCGCGATCTGGCTGCCCAGCACCCGCAGCTGCTGCACGGCGGCCGGGCGCTGAAGGTCGGCGCCCACCAGCAGGGGCTGTCGACCCTGGTGCTTGAACCAGCGGGCCAGCTTGCCGGCGGCGGTGGTCTTGCCCGAGCCCTGGAGGCCGGCCAGCAGCACGACCGTGGGCGGCTTGGAGGCGTAGGTGATCTTGAGCGTCTCGCCGCCCAGGGTGGTGATGAGCTCCTCGTGGACGATCTTGATGACCTGCTGGGCCGGCGTGAGGCTCGCGGACAGGTCGATGCCGATCGTGCGCTCCCGGATGCGGGAGATCAGGCCCCGGACCACCCGGATGTTGACGTCGGCCTCGAGCAGGGCCAGGCGGATCTCCCGCAGGACCTCGTCGACGTCGGCCTCGTTGAGGCGCCCGCGGCCGCGCAGGCGCGTGAAGATGCCCTCGAAGCGGTCGGAGAGGCTGTCGAACATGCGGAGGCAAGGGTAGTGGACGGTCCCGGCGACGCCCGAATGGCAGCAAGGCCGCCGGCCGCGCCGCCACCTGGGAAGATGCAGCCGATGGGGCTGACGGTGCATCTTGTCGACGGCACCTACGAGCTGTTCAGGCACCACTACGGCGTGCCCGGCGCGGTGCGGGCCACCGCTCCCCGCATCGCCGGCACGCGCGGCGTGCTGTGGTCGGTGCTGACCCTGCTGGAGGAGGGCGCCACCCATGTGGGTGTGGCGACCGACCACGTGATCGAGTCGTTCCGCAACGAGCTGTGGGCCGGGTACAAGGACGGCAGCGGTGTGGAGCCCGACCTGCTGGCCCAGTTCCCGTTGCTGGAGGAGTCGCTCGAGGCCATGGGCGTGCGGGTGTGGGCCATGGTGGACGTGGAGGCGGACGATGCCCTCGCCTCGGCCGCGCTGGTGGCGGCCGACGACCCGGCCGTGCAACAGGTCGTCATCTGCACGCCGGACAAGGACCTGGGGCAGTGCGTCGTGGGCGACCGGGTCGTCCAGCTCGACCGCCGCAGGCAGGTGGTGCTCGACGAGGCCGCCGTCGTCGCCCGCTACGGCGTGCGCCCCGAGTCCATCCCCGACTGGCTGGCGCTGGTGGGCGACAGCGCCGACGGCTTCCCCGGGCTCAAGGGCTGGGGCTCCACGGCCGCGTCCACCGTGCTCGGCCGCTACCCCCACATCGAGGACATCCCCCGCCTGGCCGAGCGCTGGGACGTGGCTGTGCGCGGCGCCCGCGGCCTGGCCAACACCCTGGCCGAGAACCTGGACCTCGCCCTCCTGTTCCGCCACCTCGCCACCCTGCGGGTCGACCGCTCGCTCCTCGCCTCGGTGGACGACCTGCGCTGGACCGGCCCCACCCCCGCCTTCGCCGGCGTCTGTGAGCACCTGCGAGCGCCCGGTCTCCTCGACCGGGCCGAGACGGCCGCCACCACCCGTTCCCCGCCGACGCCCGGCGCTGGTCCCGAGTAAATAACTCGCCATTTTGGCGAGTTATTTACTCGAAACCGCGTGGCGGGGGCTGGGGGAGGGCGGCGGCCAGCCGGCGGAGGTAGTCCTCCCTCGGGATCTCGACGGCGCCGAGCGACTGCAGGTGGGGCGTGAGCCACTGGACGTCGAGGAGGCGAAGGACGCCGTCACGGAGGCGGTCGACGAGGCCGGCCAGCGCAACCTTGGATGCGTCCCGCTCCCGGTGGAACATCGACTCCCCGGCGAACAGGCCGCCGATGGCGATGCCGTAGAGGCCGCCCGCCAGCGTGGCGTCGTCCACCGACCACGCCTCCACGCTGTGGGCCCACCCGAGGCGGTGGAGGCCGACGTAGGCGGTGCGGATCTCGTCGGTGATCCAGCCCTGCTCCCGTCGACCGTCGGCGCAGGCGTCGATCACGTCCTCGAAGGCGGTGTCGACGCGCACCTCGAAGCGCCGGCGCGAGCGGGCCAACGACCGGGTCATGCGCAGGTTGTCCAGCGGCAGGATGCCCCGCTGCACGGGCGACCACCAGCCGAGCACGGCGGGCGTCGACGGGTCGCCCACGGGCATGGGGAACAGGCCGGCGCGGTAGGCGGCGAGGAGGGTGCCGGGCTCCAGGTCGGCGCCCACGCCGACCAGGTCGTCGTCACCCCGGGGAGCGGGAAAGGCCCAGGGCCCGGGCGGCGGCTCGACCGGCACGCCCGCAGCATCGCCCATCCCGCTCCGCCCCTCCGCCGGTAGCGTGGGTCACGGTGGACGAGCGACTCGAGGAGCTGACCAGGCGCAAGGAGCAGGCGCTCCACGCGGGCTCGGAGCGGGCCGTGGAGCGCCAGCACGCCCGGGGCAAGATGACGGCGCGCGAGCGGGTCGAGTACCTCCTCGACGACGGCACGTTCTCCGAGCTCGACATGCTGGCCCGCCACCGGGCCACCGGCATGGGCATGGAGGACAGCCGGCCGTACACCGACGGCGTGGTCACCGGCTTCGGCACCGTCGACGGCCGGCGGGTGTGCGTGTTCAGCCAGGACTTCACCGTGTTCGGCGGCTCGCTCGGCGAGGTCTTCGGCGAGAAGATCCACAAGGTCATGGACCTGGCCGCCTCGGTGGGCGTGCCCATGATCGGCCTCAACGACGGCGCCGGCGCCCGCATCCAGGAGGGCGTCGTCGCCCTCGACATGTACGGGAAGATCTTCCACCGCAACGTGGCCCTATCGGGCGTGGTGCCCCAGATCAGCGTGGTGCTGGGCCCGTGCGCCGGGGGTGCCGTCTACAGCCCGGCCATGACCGACTTCGTGTTCATGGTGGCCGAGAGTTCCCACATGTTCATCACCGGCCCCGACGTGGTGCGGGCCGTCACCGGCGAGGACGTCAGCATCGAGTCCCTCGGCGGCGCCATGACGCATGCCACCAAGTCGGGGGTGTGCACGTTCGTGGCGCCGGACGAGGAGACCTGCCTCGACCAGGTCCGCGAGCTGCTGGGCTTCCTTCCCGCCAACCACCTGGAACAGCCGCCGGCCGTCGAGGCCACCGACGACGCCGTCCGCCCCACACCGGAGCTGGTGGAGATCGTGCCGGCCAGCCCCACGTCGCCCTACGACATGGGGTTGGTGATCGAGGCGGTGGTCGACGACGGCGACTTCTTCGAGTACCACGCCCGCTGGGCCCGCAACATGGTGTGCGGCCTCGCCCGCATCGACGGCCACCCCGTGGGCATCCTCGGCAACCAGCCCCAGGTGCTGGCCGGCGCCCTCGACATCGAGTCGTCGGAGAAGGCGGCCCGGTTCGTCCGTACCTGCGACGCCTTCAACATCCCCCTCGTCACCTTCGTCGACGTGCCCGGGTTCCTGCCAGGCACCGACCAGGAGTACGGCGGCATCATCCGTCACGGGGCGAAGCTCCTCTATGCCCTGTGCGAGGCCAGCGTGCCCCGGGTCCAGGTGGTCACCCGCAAGGCCTACGGGGGCGCCTACGTGGTGATGAACTCCAAGGCCATCGGGTGCGACCTGGCCTATGCCTGGCCGTCGGCCGAGTTCGCCGTGATGGGCGCCGACGGGGCGGTCGAGATCGTCCATCGCCGGGAGCTGGCCACCGCCGCCGATCCCGCCGCCCGCAAGGCCGAGCTGGTCAAGGAGTACAAGGAGCGCTTCGTCAACCCCTGGATCGCGGCCGAGCGGGGCTACGTCGACGACGTCATCCACCCGGCCGACACCCGGGCCGTGCTGGTGCGGAGCCTGGCCATGCTGCGCTCCAAGCACGAGGAGCAGCCGAGGCGCAAGCATGGCAACGTCCCCCTCTGACCGTGCCCGGCCCACGCCGGAGGAGGTGGCCGCCATTGTGGCCGCTGTCGAGATGGCCTGGCCGAAGCCGGCCCGCCCCGTGAAAGCGGCCGTCCCGGGCGTGTCCGGATGGCGGTTCTCGGGCCGGTGGTGGGCGCCCGACGATGTCGTGCGCCGGCGTCCCTGAGACGCGTGGGGGTCGAGCTCACCACGGTCGCCGACGACGAGGCCGTGTTCCACGTCGACGGCGAGGTCGTCCGCTACCCGGGCCTCGTGCCGGACCACCCGTACGAGCTCCATGGGGTGGCCGTGCGCACGCTGGCCCGCCCACCGGGCGAGCGGCTGGCCACGGTGGCCACCGTCAACGACATGCACTTCGGCGAGGTCGAGTGCGGCAGGATCGACCGGCTCGACCTGGGGCCGGTGCTGCGCAGCCCACCGGGGGCGGTCCCGTACCCGGAGATGATGAGCGCGGCGGCGGTGGCCGAGATCACCGCCCTGGGGCCCGACGCCGTGGTGGCCAAGGGCGACCTCACGGCCGGCGCCTCGACGGCCCAGTTCGACGCCTTCCTCGACTGCTACGGCACGGTGTTCGGCGAGCGGCTGCACTACGTGCGGGGCAACCACGACGTGGCCGGCGGCGGTACCGTCACCGACCGGGCCCCGTTCGAGGTGACGTTGCCGGGCGTCACACTGGCCGTCGTCGACACCGCCGTGCCCGGCCGCTCCTCGGGGTCGGTGCCGGCCACCACGCTCGACTGGCTCGACGACCTGGGTGCCCGGGCAGACCGGCCGGTGCTGGTGCTGGGCCACCATCACGCCTGGCTCCCGGACACCGACGACTCACCGGGTGGGTTCTTCGGCATCGAGGCCGACGCATCCCGGCGCCTGGTGGAGGTCGTGGCCCGGCGGCCGGCGCTGGTGGCCTACCTGTCCGGCCACACCCACCGCAACCGGGTCGTGCGCGCCGCCGCCACCGGCCCGTTCCCGTGGGTCGAGGTGGCGTGCGTGAAGGACTTCCCCGGCACGTGGGCCGAGTACCGGGTGTTCGAGGGCGGGATCCTCCAGGTCCACCGCCGGATCTCGTCGCCCGAGGCGCTGGCGTGGACCGAGGCCACCCGCGCCATGTTCGGCGGCCTCTACCCCGGCTACGCCTTCGGCACGCTGGCCGACCGGTGCTTCGCCATCGGCCTCCGCACAACCGCCTCGGATTAGCGTCGGACCTATGGGGAGACGGGGGGCGGGGGCCCTCGCCATCGGACTGGCCGTGGCCGGCTTCGTCCTGGCCGCCTTCGGGGTGAGCGCCAGGCCCCCGGAGCTGAAGGCCTCGGCCCAGGCCTTCTTCAACTTCGACCCGCCCATCGAGATCAACGCCCACAACTCCCCCGCTGTCGCCTCCGACCCGGCCCTGCCCCGCACCGTCGCCATGGTCGACCGGATCGACACACCGATGTTCTCGTGCTCGATCTCGCTGTCACGCGACCTCGGCGAGAACTGGAAGCCCGTCGGACTCCCGCTGCCGGCCGAGGCCCCCAACTGCTTCTGGCCGGACGTCGGCTTCGACGACGACGGGCGCATGCTCGTCCTCTACACGGCCACCGGTGGGCCCAACAACCTGCCCGTCGGCGTGTGGCTCCAGCGCTTTGACGCGGCGGCGCCCGACGGCCCGCCCGTGAAGGTCGCCGGCAGCCTGGCCTTCCAGGCGCACATGGCGGTGGCGGGATCGAGGGTGCTCGTGGCCTACGTGCAGGCCACGCCCGACACGGTGGCCAAGGGCCTCGGCTTCACGTCCGGGCCCAACCCGGTCATGGCGGCCCGCTCGAACGACGGCGGGCGCACCTTCGTGGCCCCGGTCATGGTGAGCGAGGGGAACCGCCGCGCCGTGGTCCCGAACGTGGTGCTCGGACCCGAGGGCCAGGCCGTGGTGGCCGCCCTCGACCTGGGCCAGGACGTAGCCGACTACGAGGCGACGCACGGGGGCCAGGGCGGCGCCCCGGACAACCACCCCTGGAGCATCGTCGCCTTCCGCTCGGAGAACGGCGGAGCGTCCTTCGCCCCCGCCACCGCCGTGGCCACCAGGCTGGTGCCGCCACAGCGCCTCATCGTGAACCTGGCGCCGGTGCCCGGTCTGGCCCGCGACCCGAAGACGGGCCGGGTGTACGCCGCCTGGGACGCCGGCCGGGGCGACCGACGGGACGTGTTCGTCGCATCGTCGGGCGACAACGGCAACACGTGGTCCAAGCCGGTCGCGGTCGTGCGCAAGGACGGCACGCAGACGCTGCCCGCCGTCGACGTGGCCCCCGACGGCCGGGTCGACGTCGTGTACTACGACCGCAGCCGCGACCCGGCCGACATCAGGACGGAGGTGGCGATGGCCTCGTCGTGGGACGAGGGCGTCACCTTCACCGCCGCCATCGTCTCCGACCGGGAGTTCGACTCCCGCCTCGGCTACGGCAGCGCCCAGGGCATCCCGGTGCTCAGCAGCCAGCTGGCCGTGCTCTCCGCGCCCGGGCGGGCGCTCACCTTCTGGTCCGACACCAGGCGGGCCACCCAGGACGACAACGCCACCGAGCTGGCCGAGGCGGTGGTGCGCACCCGCCAGAGCGCCGGCCGGCGCTGGCCCGTGGCCGTGGTGGGCCTGGCCCTGCTGGCCGCGGGCGTCACCCTCGGCCTGCGCCGGCGATGACCGGCCCGGGAGGCCGGTCCATCGAGCACCTCACCGTGCTTGATCCCGCAGGGATGGTGCAGCGGTGAGGGGACGGGTCCTCGTCGCCGCCGGGCTGGCCGCCGCCGGCCTGGCCGCCGCCGGCCTCGGCGTCGGCGGCTCCGACCCGACGGTGCGGGCCACCGCCTACGGCATCGTCAACGACGACCGCCCCGACACGCTCAACGCCCACACATCCCCCGCCGCAGCCGCCGACCCCGCCCGCCCCGACGTGCTCGTCGTGGCCGACCGCATCGACACCCCCATGTCGTCGTGTGCGGTGTCGTCGTCCAGCAACGCCGGCGTCAACTGGCAACGCGTCGCCCTCCCCCTGCCCGCCGGCGCCGACAACTGCTTCTGGCCCGACGTGACCTGGACCGATGGCGGCGCCCTCGTGCTGTTCAGCGCCACCGGCGGCGTGAACAACCAGCCCGTCGGCACGTGGGCCCAGCGCGTGGAGGACGGCTTGGCGGTGGGCGAGGCGGTGGTCGTCTCGGGGGCCCATGCCTTCCATCCCCGGATCGCGGCGGACGGCGACCGGGTGGTGGCCACCTGGGTGCAGGCGGGCCCCAACACCGCCGCCCGCCCGCTGGGCTTCGCACCCGAGCCCAACCCGCTGGTGGCCTCGGTCTCCACCGATGGCGGCCGCACCTTCGGGCGACCGGTGACGGTGAGCGATCCGGCGCTTCGGCTGGTGGTGCCCTCGGTGGTGGTGGGGGGCGACACGGTGGTGCTGAGCGCCCTCGACCTGGTCGACGACGAGCTCGACTACTCGGGGCTCCACGAGGCCTTCGGCGGTCCTGCCGAGGAGGGCGACTGGCGGGTCCTCACCTGGACGTCCACCGACAACGGGGCGACCTTCGGGCCGGCCGTCGTCGTGGCCGACGTCGAGATCCCCCAGCGCATCAACCCCGACCTCAGCTCGCCCCGGCCCGGACTCGCCCTCGACCGGCGCGACGGCCGCCTGTACACCACGTGGGAGTCGGGCAAGGGCAGCGCCCGCGACGTGTTCGTGTCCTCGTCGGACGACGACGGGGCCACGTGGTCGCCTCCGCAGGTGGTGGTGGAGCGCAAGGGCACCCAGATGCTGCCGTCGGTGGACGTGGCCCCCGACGGGCGGGTCGACGTGGTGTTCTACGACCGAAGCGTGGACCCCGAGGACGTGCGCACGGAGGTGGCCCAAGCGTCCTCGTGGGACGGCGGGCGCTCCTTCACGGTGGCCACCGTGTCGGCCCGCCGCTTCGACTCCCGCATCGGGCTCGGCAGCTTCCAGAACCTCACCGTCGTCGGCACCCAGACCGAGGTCGTCTCGGGCGACGGGCGGGCGGTGGCCTTCTGGTCCGACTCCACCCGGGCCACCAGGGACGACAACCGGCTCGACCTCGCCGTCGCCCTGGTGCAGGCCGACGAGGGCCCGTCGGTGCGCCTGCCCTACCTGGCCGTGGGCGTCGTCCTGCTCGGGACGGCCGTCGCCACGGCGCTCGGTGGGCGCCGGCCGCGCCGGCGGTCGTCGCCGGGCGCGGGTGCATCCGCCGGTCGACGTGTTCTGTGAAGCCTTGACACCGGAAATCGGTGACAAAGCTTCAAAGAACGGGCTGGGGCTGTCGGCGCTCGATGTGGTCGGACTGGGGACAACCCTGTGGAAACTGTTGACGCCCCGGACGAACTACGCGAAATCGGGCAGGGCGACCTCGACCTGGCCGAGCCCCCGGCCGGTCGGGCCGGCGCACGCCCGGGCCAGCGCCGCCTGGGCGCCGGTGAGCACGGCGCCGGCGTCAAGGCCGTGGGTGGGGTAGCTGGCGACCCCGGCGGCCATGCGGCGCACCTTGGAGACGTCGTGCGCCAGCGCCACCTGGATCCGTTCGGCGGTCCACACCCCGCCCTCCTCGGCCGTGTCGTCGAGCACCACGGCGAAACGGGTCGTGCTGGTGCGACAGGCGATGTCGGCTTCGCGCAGGGTGCGGCGCAGCAGGTCGGCAAAGCCGGCGATGGCCTCGGACCGGGCCCGGCCGGTCTCGCACTCGGCGGCCAGGCCGATCTCGAGCAGGAGGACGGTGACCGGCCACAGGTGGCGCCGGGCCGCCGCCACCCGTCCCTCGAGGGCCAGGGTGAAGAAGGGCAGCTCCGGCAGGCCAGTCTCGGGGTCGAGCAGGTCGCAGGACTCGGACCGCGCGCTGCGGGGCAGGTCGAGGAGGCGGGCCAGGGCGGCGCTGCCGGCGGCGTCGCGCTCGGCATCGCGGAGGCGGCCGACCTGGAGCACCGACGAGGCGCCGGCGAGCAACGCGCAGGCGGCCGCCGCGACGGCGAGCTCGGGCAGCTCGAGCACGAGCGCTCCGACGCCGGATGCAAGGCCGAACAGGCCAGCGGCCAGCCCGAGTAGGGCACGACGATCGACCATCGAACTCTGCATCGGCCAGTCCCAGACGCTCCTCAAGGGCAATCGTGGTGTCCCCTGCCCGTACGGTAGCGAAATCGGGCCGTCCGCTCCATTGGCGTCACCCAGGAGGGCCGGAAGTAGGTTGCGGCCATGACGACGCCCGGTCTTCTGGCACTGGTGGGAGGCGGCGAATGGCGCCCCGGGTGCGACTTCGACGCCCGCCTTCTCGAGGCGAGCGGCGGCACCGAGGTCCTGGTGCTGCCCACCGCCGCCGCCTACGAGCACCCCGACCGGGCCGTCGAGGTCGCCACCCGGTGGTTCGAGGGGCTGGGCGCCACGGTGCGGGGCCTCCCGGTCCTGCGCCGGTCCGACGCCGAGGACGAGGCCTACGTGAAGGACGTGGCCGAAGCCCGCTTCATCTACGTCGGCGGCGGCTCGCCCCTGCACCTGCGGTCGGTGTTCAAGAGCTCGTCGCTGTGGCAGGCGCTGGTGGCGGCGTGGCAGGGCGGCGCCGTGCTGGCCGGCTCCTCGGCCGGCGCCATGGTGCTCACCGACCCCATGGTGGACCCCCGGGGCGGGGCCTTCACCCTCGGCCTGGGCCTGGTCTCGCAGGTGGCGGTGATCCCCCACGCCGACTCGTGGTCGCACGAGAAGTCGCACCGCACCATCTCGCTCGCCCCCGCCGGCCTGCCCGTCGTGGCCATCGACGAGCGCACGGCGGTGATCTACGAGCCGGGCGGAGGCTGGACGTCGGCCGGCGCCGGCAACGTCCGGGTCTGGCGCGACGGCGCCGAGGCCGACCTCTCTGCCCTCCCCACCTGAAACCGCCGGTCCCGAGTAAATAGGGTCCGGATTCCGGACCCTATTTACTCGGGAACGGCCTGCGGGCTCAGTCTGACTCAGACTCGGTGATGGTCACCGACTCGATGACCACCTTCTCCTTGGGCGTGCCCGAGGGCGACCCCGACGCCTCGATGGCGGTCACCACGTCGAGCCCCTTCACGACCTTGCCGAACAGCGAGTACTGGGGCGGCAGGCCCACGCCCGACGAGCCGCTGACGATGAAGAACTGGCTGCCGTTGGTGTTCGGCCCGGCGTTGGCCATGGCCAGCGAGCCGATCTCGTACCGGCCGGGCCTGGGCAGCTCGTCGGCGAACTTGTAGCCGGGGCCACCCCTGCCGCTGCCCTCGGGATCGCCGCCCTGGAGCATGAACCCCGGGATGACCCGGTGGAAGATGATCCCGTCGTAGTAGTGGTAGCGGGCGAGGACGACGAAGTTGTTCACCGTGTTCGGCGCCGCGATGGGGTCGAGAGCGATGACCATGGTGCCCTTGGTGGTGACCATCTCGGCTGTGTAGGTTTTCGACGGGTCGATGCACATGGGGGGCGGCCCGTTGAAACGCTGCTTCTTGGGGCTGGAGCCGTCGACCTCGGGGCAATCGGTGGGCATAGCTCTACCTTTCGGTGATCTCGACCTTGGAAATGGTGACGAGCTTGCTCGGAGCGCCGCCGAGGCACTCCTGGTCGCCCACCGCGCACGGCTGGAAGAGGGCGAAGATCTTCTTGGCCACGTCCAGGCCGGAGGTGACCTTCGCGAATGCGATGTAGCTGCCGTCGCTGTCCAGCCCGGCCGCCTTTGGGCCGACCACGACGAAGTACTGGCCAGCCGAGCTGCCGGCCGAGCTCCTCGCCATCACCACGTCACCCTCGCTGTAGGTGAAGTCCGTGCCCTCGTCGGGGAGGGTGTACCCCGGACCAGGGTCGGTGATCGTCTGCGTGCGGGGGGAGCCGGTCTGGAAGATGTCGATGGTGTCGGCGATGCGGGTGATCACCGTGCCGTCGTAGTAGTGGTAACGGGACAGCACGGCGAAGTTGTTCGCCGTCACCGGCGTCCTGCCGGAGTCGAGGGTGTACTCCATCACCCCTTCGCTGGTGGTGACCTTGGCCACCAGGGTCTTCGCCGGGTCGATGCACCTGGGGGGAGGTTCGGCCGGGAACTGGTCGGTGCGGGGCGAGGTGCCGTCGGCCTTCGGACAGGTCCACTTGTCGAGCTTGGCGCCGGCGGGCACGGGCTCGCCCTTGGGCGGTCCCTCGCCGCCGGCCGCCGTGGTGGCGGTGGTGGACGTGGTCGTGGTGGTGCTGCCCGCCGCCACGTCGGTGTCGTCGCCGCCCCGCGTCGACAGGAGGGCGACCAGGACGACAAGGACGGCCACCGCCGCGGCGGCCACGATCCGGCGCTTGAGGCGTGCCTTGGCCTCGAGGGCGCGCTGCTCGGCGAGACGGATCTCGCGACCCTGCTTCTTGCGCTGGCGCTTCTCGGAGGGCACGGCGGGCAAGCTAGTGCACCGTTTCGGAGCACTAGTTGATCGGGTTCGGGCAACTACCATCGACCGGTGCCTGTGGTCGTGCAGAAGTTCGGTGGGACGTCGGTCGCCGACGCCGAGCGCATCCGTGGCGTGGCGGACCACGTGGCCCGCACCGTCCGCCAGGGCAATCAGGTCGTGGTGGTGGTGAGCGCCATGGGCAAGGAGACCGACGACCTCATCCGCTTGGCCAAGGAGGTCTCCTCCACCCTGCCGGGGCGCGAGATGGACATGCTCATCACCGCCGGCGAGCGCAAGACCACCGCCCTTTTGTGCATGGCCCTGGTGGAGATCGGCTGCCCGGCCGCGTCGTTCACCGGCAGCCAGGCCCAGCTGCTCACCGACACCGCCCACACCAAGGCCAAGATCGTCGAGGTCAGGGCCGACCGGGTCCGCGAGGCGCTGGCCGCCGGCCTGGTGCCCGTGGTGGCGGGGGCCCAGGGCGTCTCCTCCGAACGCGAGGTCACGTTCCTCGGCCGGGGCGGGTCCGACACCACCGCCGTGGCCCTGGCCGAGGCGCTGGGCGCCCATGCCTGCGAGCTCTACACCGACGTGTCGGGTGTGTTCTCGGCCGACCCCCGCGTGGTGCCCACCGCCCGCCGCATCGGCCGGCTCACCTACGACGAGATGCTGGAGATGTGCGCGGCGGGCTGCCCCAAGCCCGAGATGCGGTCGGTGGAGTACGCCCGCAACCACGGCGTGCGCCTGCACGTGCGGTCGAGCTTCACCTGGGAGCCGGGCACGTGGGTGCTGCCGGCCGAGGAGGTCGAAAAACCCGATGACAACCGAGCGGAGAGTGCGCCCATGATGGAGCGAGCCATCGTCACCGCCGTCGTGCACGACACGTCGGAGGCCAAGGTCACGGTCACCGAAGTGCCCGACCAGCCGGGCATCGCGGCCAGGCTGTTCCGCTCGCTGGCCGACCAGCACGTCAACGTCGACATGATCGTGCAGAACGTCTCCCTGGGCGGCACCACCGACATCTCCTTCACCGTCCCCAAGTCCGACCTGGCCGTGAGCCTGGCCGCCTGCCGGGCCCACGCGGCCGACATCGGGGCGGCCGACGTCACCGCCGACGCCGCCATCGGCTCCGTCTCCCTCGTGGGCGCCGGCATGAAGAGCCATCCCGGCATCACGGCGACGATGTTCGAGACGCTGGCCGCCGAGGGCGTGAACATCGAGATGATCTCCACCTCCCCCATCCGGATCAGCTGCGTGGTGCGCTCCGACCAGGTGGAGCAGGCCGTCCAGGCGTTGCATTCCGCCTTCGGCCTGGGGTAGAGGTGCCCATACACTGGGCTCCATGAGACTGGGAGTCGTAGGCGCCACCGGCATGGTGGGCGAGGTGATGCGGTCGATCCTGGCCGAGCGTTCATTCCCGGCGGACGAGATCCGCTTCTTCGCGTCGGCCCGCTCGGCCGGCACCCGCCTGCCCTTCGGCACGGGCGACATCGAGGTGGAGGACGCGGCCACGGCTGACTTCTCCTCGCTCGACGTCGTGCTCATGTCGGCCGGCGCCACACTGTCGAGGGAGCTGGCTCCCCGAGTGGCAGCCGCCGGCGCCATCGTGGTCGACAACTCGTCCGCCTGGCGCAAGGACCCCGAGGTGCCGCTGGTGGTGCCCGAGGTCAACCCCGAGGCGCTCAACTTCATCCCCAAGGGCATCGTCGCCAATCCCAACTGCACGACGATGGTGTGCATGCCGCCGCTGAAGGCGCTGCACGACGAGGCCGGCCTGCGCCGGCTCATCGCCTCCACCTACCAGTGCGTGTCGGGCGGCGGGCGGGCCGGCGTGGCCGAGCTGGACGAGCAGATCAAGGCGGTGGCCGACAAGGCGGCCGAGCTCACCTGGGACGGCGCGGCGGTCGACTTCCCGCCCCCGTCGAAGTACGTGGCGCCCATCGCCTTCAACGTCATCCCCTTCAACGACGCCTACGAGGAGGACGACGAGACCAACGAGGAGCACAAGTTCCGCAATGAGAGCCGGCGCATCCTCGGCCTGCCCGACCTGGGCGTGTCGGCCACCTGCGTGCGGGTGCCGGTGTTCACCGGGCACTCGGTGAGCCTCAACGCCGAGTTCGAGCGGCCCCTCCCGGTCGCCCGGGCCCGCGAGATCCTGGCCGCCGCTCCCGGCGTGCGCCTGGTCGACGTCCCCACGCCCCTGCTGGCGGCCGGTGCCGACCCGTCCTACGTGGGCCGGGTCCGGCGGGATCCGACCGTGGCGCACGGGTTGGCGTTCTTCGTCTCCGGGGACAACCTCCGCAAGGGCGCAGCCCTCAACACCGTGCAGATCGCCGAGGTGCTGGCCGGCCGTTTCTGACCGCCGCCGGCAGAAGAGGACACGACATGGCTGACGACGACGACACGCTCACGCGTACCAAGGGCAAGATCACCGAGGTGGCCGGCTGGGCCACGGGTGACCGCGAGGCCGAGGCCAAGGGAAAGGTCGAGAAGGAGACAGGCGACGAGCCCTCCGACGAGACGGTCGACGAGGTCGAGGACGAGGTCCGCGAGGAGCACGGCGACACCTGAGTTGTTCCGCCTCGGAACCAGAGGTTCCTTCGGCGGGCATGGTGCTCCGGTCGACCGGCGGAGCCGGCCGCCCTTCGCGCTGACTCCCACTTCCTGCCGGCAGCCAGGCGGGCCGCCTTTCGGCGGCGTCGGTATCCGCCGGCAGACCTGTGCCAGCGCCGAGCTGGCCGGCCTGGTCGTCTTCCATCGCGACAAGGACTTCGACCTGATCGCCATGGTGACGGGCCAGCCTGTCGAGCGGATGACCGTCGAAGGTTACGCACAGCAGGTGGCTGGGAACAGAGTTGGCATGCTGACCATTCTGCTGATCGTCCTCCTCGTCGTCCTCCTGGCCGGTGGCATCGGCGGCCCGCGGTACTACCGCGGCCGGCGTTCCACTGTGGTCCGCGAGCGCGAGATCCTCTAGGAACCCGCTCCGGCCCCGTCCTCCCGCCCGGCGACGATGACCCGGGCGGCGAGGTCGGCGCCGACCCAGTAGACGAGTTCGACGGGCCGCTCGGCGTCCCACACGATCAGGTCGGCCCGGGAGCCAAGGGCAAGCACCCCGACCTCACCTGCCATACCGAGTGCTTTGGCGGCGTGCACCGTGGCGCCGCGCAGCGCTTCGCCGGGCGTGAGCCCGAAGCGCACGCACGCCAGGTGCATGGCCAGCGGCAGCGACAGCAGGGGCGACGTGCCCGGGTTGGCGTCGGTGGCGACGGCCATGGGCACGCCCGCCGCCCGCATGGCGTCGACGGGGGGAGCGTGCGCTGAGCCCAGCACGTGGGCCGCTCCCGGCAGGAGGACCGCCACGGTGCCCGATCCGGCCAGGGCGGAAATGCCCTCGGCCGACGTGCAATCGAGGTGGTCGGCCGACACGGCGCTGTGGGCGGCGGCCAGGGCCGCTCCCCCACCGTCGCTGAGCTGGTCGGCGTGGACCTTCACCGCCAGGCCGAGTCGCCGGGCGGCGACCAGCACGCGTGCCGCCTGCTCGGGACTGAAGGCCAGGCGCTCGCAGAAGACGTCGACGGCGTCGGCCAGCCCGGCTCCGGCCACCGCCGGCAGCATGGTCGCGACCACCTCGTCGACGTACTCGTCGGCCCGGCCGGCGAACTCGGGCGGGACGGCGTGGGCGCCGAGGAACGTGGTGCGCACGGCGACATCGCAGGCGGCGGCCAGGCGGCGGGCCACGGCCAGCATGCGCAGCTCGGTGTCGAGGTCGAGCCCGTAGCCCGACTTGACCTCCACCGTGGTGACGCCGCTCCGGCGCAGCCGGCGCAGGCGGCCGGCCGCGGCTTCCAGCAGCTCGTCGTCGCCGGCGGCCCGGGTGGCCCGCACGGTGGCAAGAATGCCGCCGCCCGCCGCCGCGATCTCCTCATAGGTGGCGCCGGCCAGTCGCTGCTCCATCTCGCCGGCCCGATCGCCGGCGAAGACCAGATGGGTGTGGCAGTCCACCAGGCCGGGCGTGACGAGGCGTCCGCCGGCGTCGACGTGTCGCACGGCGTCGGTGTGGGGCACACCCCCCGCCGGCCCGGCGTAGGCGACGCGCCCGGCCGACAAGGCCACCACGCCGCCCTCGACGACCGGCGGCAGAGCCGGCGCCATGGTGGCCAGGCGGGCGCCGGTGACGAGCAGGTCCCAGGTCATCCGCCGGCCGCCGCCAACCGCACGCGCCGGATGGCCGTCTCGAGCTCGGCGGCCACATCCACGCTGCGGTGGGCGCCGTCCTCGACGACGGTCCGCCCACCCACGACCACCGACTCCACGTCGGCGGCGGTGGCGGCGAAGACGAGGTGGGCGGCCGCCCGGGCCGGCTCGAACCCGGCCAGACGCGGCGACCGGAGCGACAGCGTGACGAGGTCGGCCGGCGCGCCCACATCCAGCCTGCGGCTTCCGACCGCGGCCGAGAGCAGGGCGTCCGGGCAATGCAGGCCACGGCGGCCGGTCACCAGCCGCTCGTCCAGCTCCACCGCCCGGGCCTCCTCGAACAGGTCCACCACCGCGTTGCTGTCGGACCCCAGCCGGAGCGGGCTGCCGGCGCCGGCCAGGGCGGCGGCCGGCCCCACGCCGTCGGCCAGGTCGCGCTCGGTCGTCGGGCACAGGCACACGGCCGTGCCCGAGCCACCGAGCAGCGCGATATCGCGGGCGGTCACATGGGTGGCATGGACCGCCGTGGTGCCGGGCCCGAGCACGCCGGCCGACCCACACAGCTCGGCCGGCGTCCGGCCGGTGGCGGCCAGGCACGCCGCGTTCTCGGCCGGGTGCTCCGACAGGTGAAGGTGCAGCGGCACGCCGCGGGCGCGGGCCCAGCCTGCGACCACCTCCATCGAGCGGGCGTCCACCGCCCGCACGCTGTGGATCCCCGCCCCCACCTCCACGCCGGGGTGACGGGCGGCGACGGCCGCGGCGCGCGCCGCCCAGGTATCGACGTCGCCGTCGCTGAAGCGCCGCTGCACGGGATCGAGCCCGGCGCCGTCGAACCCGGCCCGCAGGTAGCAGGTGTCCACCAGCAGCAGGCGGACGCCGGCCGACCGGGCCGCTTCCACCACCGCGTCATCCATCCCCGGAGGCTGGTGCAGGTAGTGGAACTCGTGCACCTCGGTGACGCCGGCCAGCGCCATCTCGGCGAAGCACGCCCGGGCCAGCGCCAGCAGCAGGTCGGGATCGAGGGCGTCGGCGACCCGGTACATGGCCTCGCGCCACGACCACAAGTCGTCGCCGTCGGCGCCGCCCCGCAGGGCCCGGTGGAAGGCGTGCGAGTGGCCGTTCACCAGGCCCGGCAGGGTGACGCCCCGCAGCACCGACGCCCCGGCCGGCGCCGCCGCTACCCCCGGCGTCACCGCAGCGAGCAGCCCACCCGCCTCGGTGAGTACGACGCCGGCCGCCGCCCCCTCGTCGCCCCCGAGCCACGCCCACTCGGCCCACCATGACCTTGTCGGCGAACCGGCGCGAACTTCACCGCGATGTGCCGGCAGGTTCGCGTGGGTCACGGCTGCATCGGGATGTGGACGCCCCGCTCGTCGGCGACGTCCCGCGCCCGCCGGTAGCCGGCGTCGGCGTGGCGCATCACACCCGTTCCGGGGTCGCAGGTGAGGACCCGCCGGACCTTCTCGGCGGCCAGGTCGCTGCCGTCCGCCACCACCACCATCCCGGCATGGATCGAGCGCCCGATGCCCACGCCACCGCCCGAGTGGATGCTCACCCACGATGCGCCGCTGGACGTGGTGAGCAGGGCGTTGAGCAGCGGCCAGTCGGCGATGGCGTCGCTGCCGTCTGCCATGGCCTCGGTCTCCCGGTACGGCGACGCCACCGATCCCGAGTCGAGGTGGTCACGGCCGATCACGATGGGCGCCGCCACCCGGCCGCTCGCCACCAGCTCGTTGAAGCGCGACCCCATGCGGTCGCGCTCGCCGTAGCCGAGCCAGCAGATGCGGGCGGGCAGGCCCTGGAACTGCACCTTGTCGGCGGCCAGGCGCAGCCAGCGCACGAGCTGCTCGTTGTCGGGGAACTCGTCGATCGCCGCCCTGTCGGTCACCCCGATGTCGGCCGGATCGCCCGACAGGGCCACCCACCGGAACGGTCCCTTCCCCTCGCAGAACAACGGGCGGATGTAGGCGGGCAGGAAGCCCGGGTAGTCGAAGGCCCGCTCGTACCCACCCAGCCGGGCCTCCACCCGGAGGCTGTTGCCGTAGTCGAAGACCTCGGCGCCCCTGTCGAGGAAGGCCACCATGGCCTCGCAGTGGGCGGCCATGGCGGCCCGGCTGCGTGCGATGTAGCCGGCGGGGTCGGCCACCCGCAGCTCGGCCGCGTCGTCGACCGACAGCCCGGGTGGGACGTACGACAGCGGGTCGTGGGCCGGCGTCTGGTCGGTGACGATGTCGACGGGCGCGTCCGACGCGGCCAGCCGGGGCAGCACCTCGGCCATGTTGCCCTCCACGCCGACCGACAGCGGGTGGCGCTGGGCGCGGGCCCGCTCGACGCGGGCCAGCGCGTCGTCGAGGTCGTCTGCCACCTCGTCGAGGTAGCGGTCGTGGTGGCGGCGGGCGATGCGTGAGCGATCGACGTCGACGCACAGGGCCACGCCGCCGTTCATGGTGACGGCCAACGGCTGGGCGCCACCCATGCCACCCAGCCCGGCTGTGACGGTGAGGGTGCCGGCCAGCGTGCCGCCGAAGCGGCTGGCGGCGATGGCCGAGAAGCACTCGTAGGTGCCCTGGAGGATCCCCTGGGTGCCGATGTAGATCCACGAGCCGGCCGTCATCTGGCCGTACATGGTGAGCCCGAGCGACTCGAGGCGGCGGAACTCGTCCCAGTTGGCCCAGTCGGGGACAAGGTTGGAGTTGGCGATCAGCACCCGGGGCGCCCACTCGTGGGTGCGGAACACGCCCACCGGCTTGCCCGACTGCACCAGCATCGTCTCGTCGTCCTCGAGGCCCCGTAGGGTCGACACCATGGCGTCGTAGGCGTCCCAGCTCCGGGCTGCTCGCCCGGTGCCGCCGTAGACCACCAGATCGTCCGGGCGCTCGGCCACCTCCGGGTCGAGGTTGTTCATCAGCATGCGCATGGCCGCCTCCTGCACCCACCCCTTGCACGACCGCTCCGAGCCCCGCGGCGCCCTGACGACGCGAGCGCCGGTCACCGGTCTCCCGGGCCTGTCATGACAGCGGGCCGGTGACGGCCTCGACGGCGGCCAGCACGTTCCCGTCGCCGACCAGTTGCTCGGCGGCGGCCAACTCGGGCGCCAGGAACCGGTCGGCCCCGGGACCCGCCACTACGGCTCGCAACGCAGCCAGTGCGGCCGCCGTGGCCGGGGCGGGCCGGAGAGGTGCGCGCAGGTCCAGGCCCCGAGCCGCCGTGATCAGCTCGATGGCGACGATACGGCCCAGGTTGGCCAGCACGGCCCGCAGCTTGCGGGCGGCGGCCCAGCCCATCGAGACGTGATCCTCCTGCATGGCCGAGGTGGGCAGCGAGTCAACGCTGGCCGGCGCGGCCAGGCGGCGGTTCTCTGCCACCAGGGAGGCGGCCGTGTACTGGGCGATCATCAGCCCGGAGTCGACGCCCGGGTCGGCGGCGAGGAACGCCGGCAGCCCATGCGAGCGCCTGGCGTCGAGCAGGCGGTCGACCCGCCGCTCGGCGATAGCGCCCACCTCGGCAGCGGCGATGGCGAGGAAGTCGCAGGCGAAGCCCAGGGGCGCACCGTGGAAGTTGCCCACCGACTCGAGCCGGCCGTCGTCGAGCACCACCGGATTGTCGATGGCGGACGCCAGCTCCCGGTCGGCCACGCCCTCGGCGAAGGCCAGCGTGTCGCGGGCGGCGCCCACCACCTGGGGGGCGCAGCGCAGGGAGTAGGCGTCCTGCACCCGGGGGTCGCCCGTGCGGTGCGACGCCACGATGGCGGAGCCGGCCAGCAGGGCGGTGAGGTTGGCGGCGCTGGCCCCCTGGCCGGGGTGGGGGCGGAGGGCCTGGAGGTCGGCGGCGAACGGGCGATCGGTGCCGAGCAACGCCTCCACGCTCATGGCCGCCGCCACGTCGGCCGTGCGCACCAACCGGGCCAGGTCGTCGCACGCCAGCACCAGCATGCCGAGCATCCCGTCGGTGCCGTTGACGAGCGACAGCCCCTCCTTGGCCTGGAGCAGGAGTGGCCGCAGGCCGGCGGCGGCCAGCGCCTCGGCCGCCGGACGCTCGACGCCGCCGTGCACCACGGTGCCCTCGCCCACAAGGGCCAGGCCGACGTGGGCCAGCGGGGCCAGGTCGCCGCTGCAGCCGAGGGAGCCGAACTCCGGGACCACCGGCGTGATGCCGGCGTCGAGCAGGGCCAGCAGGAGCTCGGCCAACTCGGGACGGGCGCCCGTGTGGCCGGTGGCCAGCGTGCGGGCCCGCAGCAGCATCATGGCCCGCACCACCTCGTCCTCCACCGGCGGCCCCATGCCCGCCGCGTGCGACCGCAGGAGGGACCGCTGGAGGTCGTCCCGCCGGCCGGCGGGGATGGGCTGGAGGGCCAGCGACCCGAAGCCGGTGGACACGCCGTACACCGGCTCGTCCGACCGGGCCAGGTCCTCCACCAGCCGGCGGGTGCGCGCCATCCGTGCCCGGGCAGACGGGTCCAGCGTCACCGACCGGCGCCGGCGCGCCACCGCCACCACGTCGGGGCGCCCGAGCGCGCCGGCACCCACGACGACGGCGCCCGCCGGCGGGTCAGCGCCTGTCGAGCGATCAGCGCCCGGGTCCGAGGGCCCCACGCCGTCAGTCACCGGCATACCCCGCGAGCCGGCAAGGGGACGCTCCGCGGGTTCCGGAACGTTGGTCGGGTTCCAGGCGTGCTCGGCGACGGAGCCCCCTTCCTCGTGAGACGCCGATGGTAGGCGCCCCCGTCCTCAGCGCAGCGACCGCCGGGCCCAGGCGCTGATCCCGTCGACCACCAACGACACGGCGATCAGGGCGAAGACGGTGCCGAGCATGCCGTTGAAGTCGAACGCCGCCCGCTGCTGCTCCAGGAGGCGTCCGAGGCCGCCGGCGCCCACCACGCCCACCACCACCGTCTCCCGCACCGCCACCTCCCACCGGTACAGCGAGTAGGCGGCGAAGCGGGCGAACGCCACCGGAACCACGCCGTAGGCGAAGGCCTGCGCGCCTCCGGCGCCGAGCGCCCGCAGGGCCGCCTCGGGGCGGGGGTCGAGGTTCTCGACCACCTCGGCGGTGAGGCGCCCGAGGATGCCGAAGTTGTAGATCCCGAGTGCCACCGCGCCGGGCAGCGGGCCCGGGAAGAGCACGAACAGCACGAGCAGCGCCCACACCGGCGGCGGGATGGCCCGGGTGACGAGCAGCAGCAGCCGGGCGCCGGCCGCCACCAGACGGCGGGGCCGGGTGCGCCCGCCCCGGGCGGCCACGAACGCCACCAGGATGGCGAGCGTGCTTGCAAGGGCGATGGCCAGAAGCGACATCTGGACGGTGTCCAGCGTCTGGCGCCCCAGCTCGGTCCACCCGCCGCCGGGGAGCGACGGAGGCCAGGCGTCGCGGGCGAACTCGGCGAGCAGGGAACGGGTGCGGCCGGACACGAGCCGGCCCACGTCGGGCCCGAGGTGGACGACGCCGGCCGTCACCAGCACCGCCCCGGCCACAGCCGACCGGCGCACCAGCCCGGGCGTCCCCCGCCGGCGCAGCGCGGCGCCCCACAGGTCGGCCGCCGCACTGACGGCGACGAGGGCGTAGATGAGCGTCCACATCTCGCCGTACCGGAGGGACTGGAAGCTGAGACTCAGCTGGAACCCGAGGCCGCCGGCGCCGATCATCCCGAGGATCACGGCCGACCGCAGGGAGCACTCCAGCCGGTAGAAGGCGTACGACACCAGGTCCCCCAACGTGCGGGGGAACACCGCATAGGCCAGCGCGCCGAGCCGGCCCGCGCCGGCGGCCCGCAGCGCGTCGTACGGGCCCTGGGCCGACTCGTCGATCAGCTCGGCGTAGACCTTGGCGGTGATGGCCCCGAAGGGGATGGCGATGGCGAGCACGCCCACCATCGGGTCCCGGCCGAGGACGTTCACGAGGAACAGACCCCACACCGCCTCGTGCACGCCGCGGGGCAGGCCGGACAGGACCCGCCCGACGAACCAGCCGGGGCGTACGCCGGCCGCCGCCCCCGCCCTCCGGGGCCGGGACCGGCGCCACCACGTCTCGCTCGTGAGCACGCCGCCGATGCAGCCGATGACGACCGACAGGGCCGTCCCGAGCACGGCGAATGCGATCGTCGTCCACGTGGCCGACCACGTGGTGCGCAGGAAGTCGCCCGACAGCTCGGGGTGGACGGCGGCCTTCCAGAACCGGCTCAGCAGCGTCCAGCCGCCGGGGTTGACCAGCTCCCGCCGCCCCACGCCGGCCGACCACAGCGCCCATGTGACGGCGACGACGAGGGCGACCAGCCACGCCCGGCGTCCCGACCACCCCCCGAGCCGGCGGGAGCGGCCCGTCTCCAGGGGGACGAGGTGCTCGTCCTCGGGGAAGAGGCCGACCTCGCGCTCGGTGAGGTCGGTCAGTCCCCGAGCGCCCATGCTCAGGTTCCGATGCGGTACAGCTCGGTGCCCATGTCAGCCGTGACGTCGCCGGCCGGGAGGTCGAACACCACCCGCCCAGCGCGAAGGCCCACCACCCGGTCGCAGCGCCGCCGGGCCAGGTCGAAGTCGTGCAGGCTCACGAGGAGGGTGCGGCCGTGCTCGGCGGCGGCCCCGAGAAGGTGCATCACCTCGCCGGCCCGGGCCGGGTCGAGGCTGGCCACCGGCTCGTCGGCCAGGATGAGGTCGGGCTGCTGGACCAGCACCCGCGCCAGTGCCACCCGCTGCTGCTCGCCCCCCGACAGCCGGTCCGTGCGCTCGTGGAGCTTGTCGGCGATGCCGACCTCCTCGAGCGCCCGGCGCGCCGTGTCCACCTCGACCGGGCGCAGCAGTGACCGCAGCGACTTCGACGTGGACCACGAGCCGAGGCGGCCGGCGTTCACGTTGTGCACGACCCGCAGCGGCCCCACCAGGTGCAGCTGCTGGTACACCGTGCCCACCCTGCGTCGCAGGGCCCGCAGCTCGGGGGCGGTGGCCCGTCCCACGTCGCACCCGAGCACCGAGACCGAGCCGGTTGCCGGCGCCACCGTCCCCGTGCACAGGTTCAGCACGGTGGTCTTGCCCGCGCCGCTCGGCCCGACCAGTGCCACCCGCTGGCCGGGGGCCACGTCGAGGTCGACGGCGTCCAGCGCGGGGTGGGCGCCGTAGACGACTCCCACCCCCCGCAGGGACACGACCGCAGCAGTCATCCGGTGATGAGGTTGAGCATGCGCCCGATCTGCTCGATCTCGCGGTAGTTGCCGGCGCTGGTGGCGATGAACTTCTTGGCGCCGTAGAGGTCGAGGAGCTTGGCCTGTTCGGGTTTGGTGTAATCGAGGGCGAGGAGCGCTTCGGAGAGCTTGTCGGTGAAGCCGGTGCCGAAGCGTTCGTCCGTCTCGGGCCCGGCCATCCAGTGGTAGTCGTGGTACGGCGGACTGACGAGGATCTCGACGACCTTGGTGACGTCGACCGTGCCGGCCTCCTTGCGCTTCTTCCACACCTGCAGGTTCAGCGCGCCGGCGTCGTACGTGCCGGCCTGGACCAGGTCGATGGTCTTGTCGTGCGAGCCGGAGAACCCGGCGGGGCCGGAGAAGTCGGTGGCGCTCGTTATGCCGGCCTGGTCGAGGAAATACTCCGGCATGAGGCGCCCCGACGTCGAGGACTCGCTGCCGAACGTGAAGCGCTTGCCCTTGAGCTCGGCCAGCCCCTTGACGTCGTCGACGGCCGCCAGCTTGGCGCCGGCATTGGCGATGAACACCGACTGGAAGGCGTCGTCGATGTCGCGCTGGGCCAGCAGCGCGGCGCCCGGCGTCTGCAGGCGGGCCTGCACGCCGGTGAGGCCGCCGAAGAACACCATGTCGAGGTCGCCCGTCTTGAACAGGGTCACCGACGCCGCGTAGTCGGTGACGGGGACGTACTCGACCTTGCGGCCGAGGGCGGTCGACAGGTACGTGGCCATGGTGGTGTTGATGGTGGAGAGCTTGGACGGGTCCTGGTCGGGAATGGCGCTGATCTTGAGGACCCGGTCCGGGTCGACGGCGACGGTCGACGTGGTGGTCGCATCGCCGCCTGTGCCGGCGGCCGTGGTGGTGGGCTTGTCGTCGCCGCAGGCGGCGACGGCCAGTGCGACGAGGGCGAATAGGGCGACGAGGGCGCGCGGGCGCCGTCGGGACAGGTGCATGTGGAGATCCTCCGTGGTGATCTGCGGGTGGGCGACCGCAGCGGAGGGGTCCCGGTGTCGCGCGCGGAAAGGGCGCTAGGCGGAGGGGCCGCTGCGGTCGAAGGCGCCCGACCGGGCGCCGGCGTCGCTGGATCAGCGGCGCGCGAGCAGCGGCATGTCCCCTCCCTTCCGTCGTCGGTGAGCCGACGCCACGTTAGTGCGCGCCGCTCCCGGCGGAACCGTCATGTGGCCCGGCGTACGTCGCTTCCGTAGCGTAGTGGCGGTCGAGATCGACGATGGGGCTGAACTGGTCGAACGAAAGGACCAGGTCGAGGTCGTCGCGCAGCGTGCCCTTCTCCTGCAGGACCTCGTAGGCCCGAGCCATCTGGCGGGCGGCGGCCAGTAGGCCGGTGAGGGGAGAAACGATGAGGTCGAAGCCCAGGTCGTGCAGCTCTGCCGGCGTGCGCAATGGCGTCCGGCCGCCCTCGATCATGTTGGCCACCCGCACGCAGCCGGGTGTGGCCTTGGTGATGGCCTCCAATCTCCTCCGGCGACTCGGGCGCCTCCACGAAGATGGCGTCCACGCCGAGGTCGGCGGCCATACGGGCCCGCTCGCACGCCTCCTCGAGCCCGATGGCGGCGCGGGCGTCCGTGCGGGCCGTGACGAAGATGTGCTCCCGGACGTCGACGGCGGCCCGCAGCTTGGCCAGCCAGTCCTCACGCGGGACGACCTTCTTGCCCGCCATGTGGCCGCACTTCTTCGGCCACACCTGGTCCTCCAGGAAGACGCCGGCTCCGCCCGCCTCCTCGTACAACTGGATCGTGCGGATGGTGTTGAGCGGGTTCCCGTAGCCGGTGTCACCGTCCACCACGACCTGGGCGTCCGGCACAGTGCGGCACACCCGGCGGGCGACCTCGGCCATCTCCGTCTGGGTGAGGTACCCGAAGTCGGGGAGGCCGAGCAGGGACGCCGACGTGCAGTACCCGGAGAGGAACAGGGCGTCGAAGCCGGCGGCGACGGCAAGGCGGGCTGACAGTGCATCGAAGCAGCCGGCCAGGACGATGGTCTCCCCCGCCGCCAGCCGCGCCCGCAGGGCGTCACCGCGCATGCCGGGAGACTACGGCGGTGGCGGGCGGCGGGTCAGACGAGGAGGGCGAGTTCCACCGGTCGGTGCACGCGTGGCGGGCATGATGCCCGTTGCGACCGAGCACCCCGACCGGTGGAGGCAACAGCATGGCAGGCCCGTCCTTGACGATGAACCAGCGCGAGGAGAT
>Ga0136633_1000120_pt1 | contig 56040 bp, 55 predicted proteins | sample AntDrymeUQ832206_2_FD_105494 | JGI IMG/M metagenome (GOLD analysis project Ga0136633, IMG submission 105494) | Polar desert sand microbial communities from Dry Valleys, Antarctica - metaG UQ83 (22.06) | ecosystem: Environmental > Terrestrial > Soil > Desert | place: Antarctica: Dry Valley... | reverse complement strand
GAGGGTGAACCCTTTTGGGGAGGCGTAAACGCCATGGACGTGAAGAAAGTCGCACTGCTCGTCGCAGCGCTGGTCATTGCGGTGGTTACCGCGGTCATGGCCAAGAATATGTTTACCGGGGCCGGGGCAAATAGCGCCGCGGCCGCGCCGGCGGTGCCGCTCGGCCCCAAGGTTCTCGTCGCTCGAAAGGCGCTGCCGGTCGGCACGCTGATCGACGCCGAAAGCCTCGCCTACCAGGCCTGGCCGCAGGAACTCGTCCAGAACGCATATTACACCGAGGGTTCCCCCGGGAGCGATCCCGCCAAGCTGATCGGAACGGTCGTTCGCAACCCGATCACCGCCGGACAGCCGGTCACCAAGGGTTCGCTCGTCGGTCCCAACGACCGTGGCTTCCTCGCCGCGGCGCTCGGGCCGGGGATGCGCGCGGTGACCGTTCCGGTGTCGAACACCAGCGGAGTCGCCGGCTTCATCTTTCCGGGCGACCGGGTCGACATGGTGCTCACGCAGGTGGTCACCGGCGGCGGCGATGGTCCTCCGCTCAAAGTGTCGGAAACGATCGTCCGCAACCTGCGCGTGCTCGCCACCGACCAGCGCATCGACAGCAAGGACGCCGAGGGCAAGATCGAGGTCAAGACCTTCGCCTCGGTCACCTTCGAAGCGACCCCGCGGATCGCCGAAAAGGTCGCGGTCGCCCAGTCGATGGGCACGCTCAGCCTCGCGCTGCGCTCGATCGCGGACAATACCGCCGAACTCGAACGCGCGGTCGCGGCTGGCGAAGTCAAGGTTCCCGCCGGCACCAATCCGGTCGATGAGCGGCGGATGCTGCTCGCGGTCGCCAACCGTCCGGTCGACAGCAACACCACCTACACCACCGGCGGGGATGTCTCGCGCTTCCAGCGTCGTTCGGTCCCGTCGCGCGCCGCAAGCGCTCCGTCGGGCGGCGACAGCATGACCCAGCTCGCCACCGCGATGATGCGCGGCAGCGTGCCGGCTTCGGCCCCCGTTGCCGGTGGCGCGGTCGCCGTCTCGGGTCCGGTGGTTCGCGTTTCTCGTGGCAACACCGTCACCCTCGTTCCTGTTGGAGCACGTTAAGATGACCAGCATCACCGTCCGCAACCGCGCGTCCTTGGGCACCGCCCTCGCCGCGCTGGCCCTCGGCCTCGGCGGCATCGCCGTCGCCGCCCCGGCCCCCGCCGCCGCCGTTCAAGCCGCGCGTCCGTCGGAAACGCTCAATCTGTCCCAGAACACCGGGACTCTGGTGCGGCTGTCGTCGCCGATGTCCGACCTGTTTGTCGCCAATGACGCCATTGCCGATGTCCAGGTGCGCTCCTCGACCCAGCTCTACGTGTTCGGCAAGACCGCCGGCGAGACCACCATCTACGCGACCGACAGGTCGGGCCGGGTGGTCTATGCCGCCAACGTCCGCGTCGGAACCAATGTCGGCTCGGTCGGAGAAATGCTTCGCCTCGCGATGCCCGAATCGGCGATCCAGGCGACGCCGATGAACAATCTCGTGCTGCTCACCGGCACGGTCGGCTCGCCCGACGACGTGGCGGAGGCACAGCGCCTCGTCCAGGCCTATGTCGGCGAAGGAACGCAGGTCGTCAGCCGGCTGCGCTCGGCGACCCCGCTCCAGGTCAATTTGCGGGTCCGCATCGCCGAGGTCAACCGCAGCCTGGTCAAGTCGATCGGCGTTAATCTGCTCAGCCGCGATTCAACCGGTGGATTCCAGTTCGGAGTGTCACGCGGCGATGGCGGCGCGGTCACCTCGGGCAATCCATTCCAGGTCGGCAATCTGCCCGGCGGGACCGCAATCGGCGCCGCGGGCAAGCTGTTCGGTCTCGACATCCTCGCCGCGCTCGACCTCAGCGAGGCCGACGGCCTCGTCACGACATTGGCCGAGCCGAACCTGACTGCTTTGTCGGGCGAAACCGCAAGCTTCCTCGCCGGCGGAGAATTCCCGATCCCGGTGTCGCAGGAGCAAGGATCGGTCACGATCGAGTATAAGCAATATGGCGTCGGCCTCGCCTTCACCCCGATCGTGCTCGCCGACGGCCGCATTTCGATGCGCGTTCGTCCCGAAGTCAGCGAATTGTCGAACGAAGGCGCTCTTCGGCTCAACGGGTTCAACGTTCCGGCGCTGACCACCCGGCGCGCCGAGACCACGGTCGAGCTCGGTTCGGGCCAGAGCTTCATGATCGCCGGCCTGCTTCGCAACGCCAACACCAACAATATCGACAAGGCGCCGTTCCTCGGGGACATCCCGATCCTCGGCGCGCTGTTCCGCTCGACCAGCTACCGGCGTTCGGAAACCGAGCTGGTGATCATCGTCACGCCCTATCTGGTGCGGCCGGTGTCGGGCCAGCTCGCGCTTCCGACCGACGGCTATCGCTCGCCCAACACCGGGCAGATGGTGTTCGGCGGCCAGACCTACACCGGCCGTTCGGGCGCCGCCGTCGCGGGTTCGCCCGCGGTCGTCGCCCCCGCGGTCGCCGCTCCGGGCTTCAAGCTGTGAGCCGCCCCGCGCAACCGAAGGATCGTAATATGAGCCGTTCCGTCATTCTTCTCTGCTTCGCGTCGGCGCTCGGCGCCTGCCAGACCATTGCTCCCACCGACCAGCCCGCGCGCGGAGTGTCGGCGGTCAACGTCCCGGTCGTGACGCGCACCGATTATGCGTTCGACCTTGCCGCGCCCCAGGGCTCGCTCGCGCCGAGCGAAGCGGCCCGGCTCGACGCCTGGTTCCGCGGGCTCGAGCTCGGTTATGGCGACAGCATCTATGTCGACGGCCCTTATGCCTATGGCGCGCGCGATGATGTCGCTCGGGTCGCCAGCGCTTACGGCCTGATGGTCGTTGCCGGCGGCGCTCCGATGACCGCCGGCGCGGTGCCCGCGGGCATGGTCCGGGTCGTGGTCGCACGCACAAGGGCGAGCGTGCCCAACTGCCCCAATTGGGAGCGGCCCTCGAGCCCGACGTTCGGGAACACGCAAATGCCGAACTTCGGCTGCGCGGTGAACAGCAATTACGCCGCGATGGTCGCCAATCCGCAGGATCTGGTTTTCGGGCAAGAAGGCAGCGGCGTCGGCGACAATCGCACCGCGATCAAGGCGCTCGACTCGTACCGCAAGGCCGTCCCGACGGGAACCACCGGCCTCAAGGACATCAACACGAAGGGCAATTGATGATGAACGCTCCGTTTCATGCACGCGCGGGCCTCCGCGATCCGTTCACCGCCTTCGTTTGCGACGAAGCGACCGCCGACATGCTTCGGCCGGTCGCGGTCGAGCACGGCTGGTCGCCCGAAAAGGTCAACCGCGGCGGGCTTCGCAATGCGGTCCAGTCGCTGTCGGTCTCGGCAAGTCCGAACATCCTGTTCGTCGACTTGTCCGAAAGCGCCGATCCGCTCAACGACATCAACGCGCTCGCCGAAGTGTGCGAGCCGGGGACGATCGTGATCGCCTCGGGCCAGGTCAACGATGTCCGCCTTTACCGCGACCTCGTCGCCAGCGGAATCCACGATTATCTGCTCAAGCCGTTCACGGTCGATCAGCTGCGCGACACCTTCGCTCATGCCCAGTCGATCCTGTCCGGCCCGCGCGGCGAGGCCCAGGTCGAAAAGCCCCACGTGATGACCGCGGTGATCGGCGTCCGCGGCGGGGTCGGCGCATCGACCATCGCGACCAGCCTCGCCTGGTTGCTCGGCGAGAAAGCGCATCGCTCGACCGCCTTGCTCGATCTCGACGTGCATTTCGGCACCGGCGCGCTGTCGCTCGACCTCGAGCCGGGGCGCGGCCTGACCGACGCGATCGAGAATCCGAGCCGGATCGATGGATTGTTCATCGAACGAGCGATGGTCCGCGCCAATGAGCGCCTGTCGGTGCTGTCGGCCGAGGCTCCGATCAACCAGCCGCTGATGACCGACGGAACCGCTTACTTCCAGCTCCAGGAAGAAATGAAAAACGCGTTCGAATCGACCGTTCTCGACCTGCCGCGGCACATGCTGATCCAATATCCGCACATGGTCCACGATGCCCATGTCGCGGTGGTGGTGAGCGAATTGACGCTCGCCGCGACCCGCGACACGATCCGTATCCTCGCCTGGCTCAAGTCCAACGCGCCGCAGACCAAGGTCATCGTCGTATCCAACCGCGTGCCTTCGGGCGGCGCGCTCGAAATTTCGCGCAAGGATTTCGAGCAGTCGATCGAGCGATCGATCGACATCGTCTTTCCCGACGAGGCCAAGACCGCGGCGCAGGCAGCCAAGCTCGGCAAGCCGATGGCCGAGATCGCCACCGGCAAGCTCGCCGCTCCCTTCACGACCTTGTCGAACATGGTGCTCAGCCATGCCAGCGACGACGGCGCGGCGGCCGAAACCAAGGGTCTCGCCGCCGGCCGCTCGCTGGTCGATAATCTGAAGTCGATGCTGTCCAAGCCGAAGCCGGCGCTGGCGGCCTGACGATCCGATCGGGTGGGGGGTCAGGGACAACCTGCCTCCCCGTCCGGTCCCAACAGACGGGACCTTGAGTGATGCTGTTCGGGATACTCCTCATCATCGGCGCGGTCGGCGCGCTCATCCTCGGCATTAGTGCGTTCAGCGGGCCGAGCGCCGGCAAGGCGGTCAAGCGGCGCCTCGAACTGCTCAAGGAGCGCCACGGCGAAGGCGGGGTTCTCGCCGCAAGCGCCCAGGCGCAAATCCGCAAGCTGATGGCCGCCCGCCAGAGCCGCGCCGAAGGGATCGCCTCGACCCTGATCCCCAGGCCCGCCTTGCTCCGCAAGCGGCTCGAGCAGACCGGCAAGCAGATCAGCCTCGCCAAATATGGCTTGATCTCGGTCGGGCTGGGGCTGTTCGTGATGGCGCTGCTGACGATCAAGGGCGCGCCGCTGCTGCTCGCTTTCTTCGCCGGCTGCTTTGCCGGGTTCGGGCTTCCCCATTTCGTGATCGGCAAATTGATCAAGCGGCGGGTGGCCAAGTTCACTTCGAATTTCCCCGACGCGATCGAATTGATGGTGCGCGGGCTTCGCTCGGGACTGCCGATCACCGAAACGCTCGGAATCGTCGCGACCGAGCTCCAGGGCCCGGTCGGGATCGAGTTCCGCACCGTGTCCGACAAGATGAAGATCGGCCGGACGATGGAGGCCGCGCTCCAGGAGACCGCCGACCGCCTCGGCACCGCCGAATTCCAGTTCTTCGTGATCACTCTGGCGATCCAGCGCGAGACCGGCGGCAACCTTGCCGAGACATTGTCCAACCTCGCCGACGTGCTTCGCAAGCGCGCGCAGATGAAGCTCAAGATCCGCGCGATGAGCTCGGAATCGAAAGCGTCGGCCTACATCGTCGGCTCGCTGCCGTTCATCGTCTTCGGGCTCGTCTACATGGTCAACCCGAACTATCTCGCCGGCTTTTTCGTCGATCAGCGACTGATCGTGGCCGGGCTCGGCGGGATGCTGTGGATGAGCATCGGCGTTTTCATCATGGCCAAGATGGTCAGTTTCGAGATTTAAGGGTCAAGCTGTCATGAATGCCAATCCCACTCTTCTCGGCGTCGACGTCATCTGGGTCGCGACCGTGCTCAGCGCAGTGGCGACCCTCGCCGTGCTGCTAGCGCTGTATGCCGCGACCACGGTCCGCGATCCGATGGCGCGCCGCGTCAAGGCGCTCAATGCGCGGCGCGAGCAATTGAAGGCGGGCATCGTCGCCTCGACCAACAAGCGCAAGAGCCTGACCAACAAGAACCAGGCGGCGGACCGGGTCCGCGGAATCCTGTCGAGCTTCAGGATGCTCCAGGACGACCAGATCAAGAAGACCCAGGTCAAGCTGATGCAGGCCGGCATCCGGACCAAGGATCTCGCCTTCTTCATCATCTTCGCTCGTTTCGTCCTGCCGGTGGTGCTCGGAATCGCCGCGGTGGTGCTGATCTACGTGGTCGATTATTTCCCCGACTGGTCGGGCTTCAAGAAATACGCCTTCGTCGCGGGCTCGCTGATCGGAAGCTACAAGGCGCCCGATCTGTGGCTCGGCAACAAGGTCAAGAAGCGCAGCCACGCGGTTCGCAAGGGCCTCCCCGACGCGCTCGATCTGCTCGTGATCTGCGCCGAGGCCGGGCTCACCGTCGATGCCGCCTTCGGCCGGGTCGCCAAGGAATTGGGCAAGGCCTATCCCGAGCTCGGCGATGAATTCGGTCTAACCGCGATCGAGCTGGGCTTCCTCAACGAACGCCGCAACGCGTTCGAGAACCTCGCCATGCGGGTCGATCTCGAAGCTGTGCGCGGAGTCGTCACGACGATGATCCAGACCGAGAAATACGGAACCCCGCTCGCCTCGGCGCTGCGCGTCCTTTCGGCCGAATTCCGCAATGAGCGGATGATGCGCGCCGAGGAAAAGGCCGCGCGCCTGCCCGCGATCATGACCGTCCCGCTAATCCTGTTCATCCTGCCGACCCTGTTCGTGGTCATCCTCGGCCCGGCCGCCTGTGCCATCTCGGATAGCTTCATCGGCGGAGCGTAAGGTACGAAGCCGGGGAAGGTCGCCGCTGCTCGAGAGAGCGGCGGCGATTTTCGTTGGGCGGAAAACTCGTTTCGGGAACGCATTGGCGCGGCGAGGGGTTGAGCGGTCGTAACAACAGGGGACCGCCATGCTCAGCTTCACTTCCGACCAGTGGGTCATCGTCGCACTGATCTTCGTCCTCGGGCTGCTGATCGGCGCCTTTCTGTTCTCGGGCGGGGGGCGCAAGTGGAAGCAGCGCTACAATGCGGAAGTCGACCGCCGCGCCGATCTCGAGAAGATGCACGCCGCGCGCGAAAAGGAATGGCGCGAACAGGACAGTTTGCGCGGTGCCGCGGTGCGTGACCGCAATCGCGACACGGTCGTCGACGATCGCGATTCAGTGGTCGATCCGCGCGGCCGCGACCGCGACCATGACGGCGTTCGTGACGACCGCGACCCGGTCGACGACCGCAAGGTCTAGCGTCCGGGGTCAGCTACCCCTCGATCCTTGCAAAATCGGCGACCTCGCCGACCGCGTCGCGGAACCGCGCCAACAGGTCGAGCCGGCGCTCGCGCAGGCCCTTGACCGGATCGTTGACCGTGACATGCTCGAAAAACGCATCGATCGGCGCGCGCAGCGAGGCGAGCGCGGCCATCGCGGCGGTGAAATCCTCATCGGCGATCGCCGCCGAGGCGCGCGCCGCCGCGACGTCGACCGCATCGCGCAACGCCGCTTCCTCGGGCAGCCACGCCTCGCGGCTGCGCCGGGCCTCGGCCATTTCGGCGACCGCCGCGGCAATCGCCGGCTCCTCGACCAGCACCAGCGGGTCCTCCTCCCCGGTCTGCGCAATCCCCTGCGAGCCGGGAGCCGACATCACGCCCTTCCTGCCGCTCCAATTCTCCTTCTTGAGAATATTCGCGGCGCGCTTGTAGGCGGCAAGCAAATTGGCCCCCTCCTTGGTCTCGACGAACGCCTGCAAGGCGGTCACTCGATCGATTAGCCGCACGAGATCATCCTCCCCGCCAAGCGCGAACACCGCGTCGATCAGGTCATGCCGCACGCCAGCGTCGCGCTGCTGGACCTTGAGCCGGTCGGCAAAGAAATCGAGCAGGTGGTCCTGCGCGATTGCCAGTCTGAGGCCGTTCCCGGTCACCAGCTGAATCACGCCAAGCGCAGCGCGGCGAAGCGCGAAGGGATCGCGCGATCCGGTCGGTTTCTGATCGATGGCGAAGAAGGAACGAAGTGTGTCGAGCTTATCGGCCAAACTCACCGCCACCGTCACGGGAGCAGTCGGCACCTCATCCCCCTGCCCGACCGGCTTATAATGGTCGCGCACCGCATCGGCGACGGCGTCGGTCTCCTCTTGAGCGCGGGCGAGGTAGCCGCCGATCACACCCTGCAGTTCGGGAAACTCCCCGACCATCCCGGTGACGAGATCGGCTTTGGATAGCGCGGCTGCGCGTTTCGCATCCGCTGGCGAACAGCCTGTCACAATGCCTTCGCTCACCAGCCATTCGGCCAGCTTGGCGACCCGCTCGACCTTGTCCGCGACGGTGCCGAGTTTTTCATGAAACACGATCTGCCCGAGCTTCGCCGCCTGTTCCTCGAGCGGAACTTTCAGATCCTGCCGCCAGAAGAAGCGCGCATCGCTCAGCCGCGCGGCAAGCACGCGCTCATTGCCCGCGATGATCGCCGCACCATCGTCGTTCGCCGCGATGTTGGCGGTGCAGACGAAATGCGGCGCAAGCTTGCCCGCGCCGTCGCGCATGACGAAATATTTCTGGTTGGTGCGCGCGGTCAGCGCGATCACTTCCTCGGGCACGTCGAGGAAATCGGGGTCGAACGAGCCGAGCAGCGGCACGGGCCATTCGGTCAGCCCGGCGTTCTCGACCACCAGCCCCTCGTCCTCGACCAAATTGAAGCCGGCGTTCTCGGCCGCCTCGAACGCGCCTGTGCGAATGATCGCCTCGCGCTCCTCCTGGTCGACGATGACGTGGCACGCGCGCAATTTCTCAACATAATCATGCGCTCCGCCGATCGTGATCGGCCCGGGGTGGTGGAAGCGGTGCCCGAGCGTCGCCGCGCCGCATGGCACACCGTCGACCGCGACTGCGACGATTTCCTCGCCGAGCAAAGCGACGATCGAATGAAGCGGGCGCACCCAGCGCAGCGCGGCCATCGACGCCGACGCTTCGCCCCAGCGCATCGCCTTGGGCCACGGAAAATCGCGGACGATCGCTTCAACCGCTTCGCCAAGCACTTCGGGGGTGGCGCGTCCCGGCCTGTCGACGTTCGCGAACCAGATGCCGTCGCGCTCCTCGAGCTGCTCCTGCGCCAGCCCGGTCTTGCGCAAAAACCCTTCGAGCGCTTGTGGCGGCGCCGAAATGCGCGGTCCCTTGATTTCTTCCGCCACCGCTTGGGTCGCCAATGGCAGGCCGCGCGCGATCAGCACCAGCCGGCGCGGGGTCGAGTAAGTGACGATCCCGTCATGTTCCAGTCCCGCGCTCGCCAGCGCTTCCGCGAACATCCGCGCCAGGTCGCCGCGCGCGCGCGCCTGCATCCGCGCCGGAATTTCCTCCGACAGCAGTTCGAGCAGGAAATCGGCCGTCTCGCTCATGCGGCATGGCCCTTGTGGCTCATCCACGCCGCGCACGCGCCCTTGGCGAGGTCGCGGACCCGGCCGATATAGGCCTGGCGCTCGGCGACCGAAATCACTCCGCGCGCCTGCAGCGTGTTGAAGATGTGGCTCGCCTTGATCGCCTGCTCGTAGGCGGCGATCGGGACGTGGTTGGCAAGGCTGTTCTGGGCCTCGGCGGCGGCCATCCGGAACGCCTCGAACAAGGCCCCGGTATCGGCGACCTCGAAGTGCCATTTCGACATTTGTTGCTCATTGTCGAGGAACACGTCGCCGTAGGTCACGCCGGCATCGTTGAACCGCAAATCATACACATTATCAATGCCTTGGATGTACATCGCGAGCCGCTCGAGCCCGTAAGTCAGCTCCCCCGCAACCGGTTTGCAGTCATAGCCGCCAACCTGCTGGAAATAAGTGAACTGGGTAATTTCCATCCCGTCGCACCACACTTCCCAGCCCAATCCCCACGCGCCCAGCGTCGGGCTTTCCCAATCGTCCTCGACGAAGCGGATGTCATGCTTGAGCGGATCGATCCCGATCGCATCGAGCGAACCGAGATACAGCGCCTGCAGGTCGGGCGGGCTCGGCTTGAGCATCACTTGATATTGGTAATAAGCACCGAGCCGGTTGGGATTGTCGCCATAGCGCCCGTCGGTCGGGCGGCGGCACGGCTGGACATAAGCGCATTGCCACGGGTCGGGGCCGAGCGCGCGGAGCACGGTCGCGGGGTGGAACGTCCCTGCCCCCATCTCCATGTCGTACGGCTGCAGAATGACGCAGCCGTGCGCGCCCCAGTAGCGGTGAAGCGTCAGGATCAGATCCTGGAAACTCAAGGCCAATGGACGTCTTTCCTGCCGCCGGGTCAGGCGCGGGCTTTGCCGCATTGCGGCGCGAGCGGCAAGGCAATCGAAGCTGCCGGGCCGGCTCCCAGGGATCGGTCCATGGCTTGACCGTTCACCCTGCTTTCACCCTTATCCCCCCACAGGCGTCCCCCGGAGACCAGATAATGAACAGAATAGGCAGATTCGCGGCGTTCGCGCTCGCACCCGCCATTTTTCTCTCGGTGTTGGCATCGGCGGCTGTCGCGGAGACCCCGCGCCTGCCCGACGCCGAACCCGCGATGTGGATGGTCAAGGACCGTGACACGACCATCTATCTGTTCGGCACGTTCCACGCGCTCGACGGCAAGGCCGACTGGTTCAACGACGAAGTGCGCGAGGCGTTCGACGCGTCGCATGATGTGGTGCTCGAGATCATCACCCCGGAGGATCCTGCGGCCTTGCGCCCGGCGCTGATGAAGCATGCGTTCGACAAATCGGGCCGCACGCTGACCTCGAAGCTGTCGCTGGCGGGTCAAGCCGCGCTCGCCGCGTCACTCAAGAGACATGGCATGCCCGCGACTGCGCTCGACCATTTCAAGCCATTCTTTGCCTCGCTGACGCTTGCAACACTGGAGTTCGGCAAGCTCGGATTGGGAGCCGAGCACGGCTCCGAGGAAGTGATCAAGAAAGCCGCCAAGGGCAGCACCAAGAAGCTCGGCGCGGTCGAGACGGTGGATGAGCAGCTTGGGATGCTGAATGCCTTGCCCGAAGCGGAGCAGATCAGGCTGCTTGAATCGGCGCTCGCCGAGGGCGACGCCATGGGCCCGGAGATCAAGTCGATGCTGGCCGCCTGGAACCGCGGCGACGCGGCCGCGGTCGCGGCGATGATCCAGAAAAGCGACACCGACAGCCCGGCCTTGTTCAAGCTGATGTTCACCGACCGCAACGCGCGTTGGACCCAATGGGTCTCCACGCGGCTTGCGACGCCCGGAACGGTGTTCATGGCGGTCGGTGCCGGCCACCTCGCGGGCGACCGCTCGGTGGTGGCGATGCTCCAGCGCCAGGGCCATCGCGTCACCCGCGTTCAATAGGGTTCGCCGACCCCCATGCGACCTTGCCTTTAGGCGCCGCCCCGCCTAAGAGCGCGCGCTTGTCCACCCATGGTCATCCCTGGAGGCGTGGCGGGGCATTTACAGTAAGGAATATGCGAGATGAGCGAACAGCTGACGCTGCCCGCCGAAGCGCGCGAACGGGCTGGCAAGGGAGCCTCCCGCGAATTGCGCCGCAGTGGCCGGGTACCCGCCGTAATCTATGGCGATAAAAAGGAACCGCTTTCGGTTCATGTCGAGGAAAAGCTGCTGACCAAGCTGCTTTCCAACGGGCATTTCATGAACACGGTGGTGATGGTCGATGCCGGCGGCACCGCGCATCGCACCTTGCCCAAGGACGTCCAGTTCCACCCCGTCTCGAGCCGCCCGATCCACGTCGATTTCCTGCGCATCGGCGAGCATAGCCAGGTCCACGTCAACGTGCCCGTGCTGTTCACCGACGAGGAAAGCTCGCCCGGAATCAAGCGCGGCGGCGTGCTCAACATCGTCCGCCACGACCTCGAGCTGATCTGCGACGCGTCCGATATTCCGGCCCAGATCGAACTGTCGCTCGACGGGCTCGACATCGGCGATTCGATCCACATCTCCGACGTCAAGCTGCCCAAGGGCTCGAAATCGGCGATCGACGATCGCGACTTCACCATCGCCACCGTCGTTGCACCGTCGGCGATGAAGTCCGAGGAAGGCGATACCGAAACCGAGGCCGGCGAAGTGCCGACCGTTGGCGAGGGCGAAGCCAGTGAAGGCGATGACGCCGAGGGCGAAGGCGACAAGTCCTAACCTTCGACCCGCAAGCCAAGACAATCGCGCTCATCCTGCCTTGCGGGGTGAGCGCTTTTGTTTGAAGGACGCGCGATGCAGATCTGGGCAGGGCTCGGCAATCCGGGCACGCAATATGCGCTCCACCGCCACAATGTCGGTTACATGGCCGCCGACGCGATCGCCGAGATCCACGACTTCGGCCCGTGGCAAAAGAAGTTTCGCAGTCTCGCCAGCGAGGGCCGCGTCGGGCCGGACCGCATCCTGCTGATCAAGCCTCAAACCTACATGAACGACAGCGGCGACGCGGTTCAGCAGGCGCTTCGCTTTTACAAGCTCGACCTCGACGCCTTGACCGTGTTCCACGACGAACTCGACCTCGCGCCGTTCAAGATCAAGGTCAAGCAGGGCGGCGGCACCGCCGGGCATAACGGCCTGCGCTCGATCGACGCCGCGCTTGGTCCCGACTTCCGCCGCGTCCGCATCGGCATCGGCCATCCCGGCCACAAGGACCGCGTCACCAATTACGTTCTCAGCAATTACGCCAGGAGCGAGTTCGACGAGCTCGCCGCCGTCCTCGGCGCGATCGGGGCGGAAGCGCCCTCGCTCGCGAGCCGCGACGACGTACGCTTCATGAACGACGTCGCGTTGCGATTGCAGCCATGACCGCGCGCACCCTGTTCGTGACCCGGCTCTACGAGGCCGAGCTTGCCGACCCGATCCTGCTCGCCGATCTGGCGCACAGCATCCGCACACTTGCGGCCGACGACACCGCCGGCCGCCGCTGGAGCCGCGACCATTGCTACAAGGGTTATACCAGCTACGCCTCGCTCGACGATTTGCCGCGCCGCGACCCGGCCTTTGCGGAGTTGAAGCGGTTGCTTTCCAGTCATGCGACAAGGTTCGCTCGCGACCTCGCGTGGGACGGCAGGCCGAAGCTCGACAGCCTGTGGGTAAATCTGTTGAAAAGCGGGGGATCGCATAGTGGGCACATCCACCCTCATTCGATCCTTAGCGGCACCTTCTACGTCGAGGTTCCCGCCGGCGCGGGCGACATCCGCTTCGAGGATCCCCGCCTCGGGCTGATGATGGCCGCCCCCGTCCGCCGCGCCGACGCGCCACCCGAATTGCGCAGTTTCGCCACCGTTGCGCCGCGCCCGGGGCTATTGCTGCTGTGGGAAAGCTGGCTTCGCCACGAAGTCCTGCCCGGCACCGCGAAGGCCGAACGGCTAAGCATCAGCTTCAATTTCGCCTAAAGCGCGGCTAAGGCTCGCGCTTTCCTCGATTAGGACATTTCATGGGTTTCAAATGCGGTATCGTCGGCCTGCCCAACGTGGGCAAGTCGACCCTGTTCAACGCGCTGACCGAGACCCAGGCGGCGCAGGCGGCCAATTATCCGTTCTGCACGATCGAGCCCAATGTCGGCCAGGTCGCGGTCCCCGATCCGCGGCTCGACAAGCTCGCCGCGATTGCCAAATCGGCCAAGATCATCCCGACCCAATTGGGCTTCGTCGACATTGCCGGGCTGGTGAAGGGCGCGTCGCAGGGCGAGGGGCTCGGTAACCAATTCCTCGGCAATATCCGCGAGGTCGACGCGATCGTCCACGTCCTGCGCTGCTTCGAGAATGACGACATCCAGCACGTCGCGAACAAGATCGATCCGATCGCCGACGCCGAAGTGGTCGAGACCGAATTGCTATTGTCCGACCTCGACAGTCTCGAAAAGCGGGTCCCCGCACTGACCAAGCGCGGCCAGCAGGGCGACAAGGAATCGCGGATCGCGGCATCGGTGCTCGGCCAGGCGCTCGAATTGCTCCGCGAGGGCAAGCCCGCGCGGCTGACCAAGCCGAAAGATGAAGAAGAAGCGCGGCTGTTCGGCCAGGCGCAACTGATCACCGCCAAGCCGGTGCTCTACGTCTGCAACGTCAACGAGGACGACGCCGCCGCGGGCAATGCTCAATCCGACCTCGTGTTCGCCAAGGCCAAGGCCGAGGGCGCCAACGCGGTCGTCGTCTCGGCGGCGATCGAGGCCGACCTCGTTACCATGGACATGGACGAACGCCTGGTCTTCCTCGAGGAAATGGGTCTCCACGAGACCGGCCTCGCGCGAGTCATTCGCGCCGGCTACGACCTGCTGCACCTGATCACCTTCTTCACCGTCGGTCCCAAGGAAGCGCGCGCCTGGACGGTCGAGGTCGGCTCGAAGGCGCCACATGCGGCGGGCGAAATCCACTCCGACTTCGAACGCGGTTTCATCCGTGCCGAGACGATCGCCTACCCCGATTACGTCGCGCTCAATGGCGAGGCCGGCGCGCGCGACGCCGGCAAGCTGCGCCAGGAAGGCAAGGAATATGTCGTCGCCGACGGCGACGTCCTCCATTTCAAATTCAACGTTTGAATATTGGCGCAGTGCCTGGGCAGCGGCTACCGCGTTAGGATGCAACGCAAGCCGGCATCAACGATCAGCGCCGCCGAGACGCTGGCCCACGGCCGCCGCCTGCTCGCGACCCAGCCGCGGCTCGCGGAAAAGCAGGCGCGTGCGGTCCTCGCCGCGCATCCCAATCATGCCGCCGCGCTGCGCCTGCTAGGCGCGGCCTTGCGCAAGCGCGGGTCGGCCGACGCTGCGCTTGCCGCGGAGGCGCGGGCAATCGCCGCCGCGCGCCACGATCCGCAATTGATCGAGGCCGGCGCCGCGCTGGTCGCCAACGACCTCGCCGCTGCCGAGCCGATCCTTCGCAATCGGCTGAGGCGCGACCCGCTCGACGTTCCCGCGATCCGGATGATGGCCGAGCTTGCCGCGCGGGTCGGGCGACCCGCGGACTCCGAATCCCTGCTCCGACGCGCGCTCGAACTTGCCCCCGGCTTCGATGCCGCGCGCGCCAATCTGGCGACGCTGCTCTACCGCCAGCACCGCGCCGCCGAAGCGCTTGCCTTGCTCGACCAGATGGCGGCGGCAGGCGACCCTTCCGACGCTCACCACAACCTTCGAGCGGCCGCGCTCGGGCGGCTCGGCGGCTATGACGAGGCGATTGCCATCTACCGCGACGTGCTCGAACGCCATCCAGGCCAAGCCAAATTGTGGATGAGCCTCGCCCATCTGCTTCGCACCGTCGGCGATCAGGACCAGGCGATCGCCGCCTATCGCCGCGCGATCGAGCTGGCGCCGTCGATGGGCGAAGTGTGGTGGAGCCTCGCCAACCTCAAGACGGTCGCGTTTGCGAATGCCGACATCGCCGCGATGGAAGCGGCGCTCGACGATGCGGCGCTCGATCCCGACGATGCGCTTCACCTCCACTTCGCGCTCGGCAAGGCATTGGAGGACCGCGCCGAGGATGAGCGCGCCTGGCATCATTACGCAATCGGCAACCGCCTGCGCTCGGCCCAGCTGGACTATCGTCCCGCGCGGATCACCGCCTTGGTCGACCGCAGCATCGCGCTGATGGACGAGCAATTTTTCGTCGAGCGCTCGGGCTCGGGCGATCCCGCTCCCGACCCGATCTTCGTCCTTGGCATGCCGCGCGCCGGATCGACCCTGATCGAGCAGATCCTGGCGAGCCACAGTCACATCGAGGGAACGATGGAGCTTCCCGATCTGATCGCGCTGGTGCGCTCGCTCGATCAAGGCGAGCGACCCGACGGCTTCCCCGGCTCTATCCTCGGTCTCGACCGCGATGCGCTCGCCGCGCTGGGCCGAGACTATATCGACCGCACGCGCGTCCAGCGGCGCACCGACAAGCCCTTGTTCATCGACAAGATGCCCAACAATTGGGCCTATGCCGGCCTGATCCGGCTGATCTTGCCCAATGCCAAGATCATCGACGCGCGCCGCGACCCGATGGCGTGCGGATTTTCCAACTTCAAACAGCATTATGCGCGCGGTCAGGCGTTCAGCTACGACCTTGCCCACTTCGGCACTTATTATGCCGACTATGTCCGGCTGATGGCGCATCTCGACCGTGTCCAGCCGCACGCGGTCCACCGCGTCATCCATGAACGGCTGGTCGACGATCCCGAACGCGAGGTGCGCGCCTTGCTGGCATATCTCGGTCTCGAATATGAAGAGGATTGCCTCCGCTTCCACGAGAACAAGCGCGCGGTGCGCACCGCCAGCTCGGAACAGGTGCGGCGCCCGATCAGCCGTTCGGGGCTCGATCAGTGGTGCCGGTTCGAACGGTGGCTCGGCCCGCTCGCCACGGCGCTCGGCCCGGCGCTCGACCACTGGGATGGTGCGCGCTTGCAATAGTGGCGGTGAATGTGACGCCGCCGTGACGAAGTTGGTTGACCAGCCGCCGCCGCGCTTTACCCCGGATTTCGGACTAAAAGGGGGGACTCAAAAATGCTGCGTCGCAACCGCACGACTTCGACTCGCCGCTCCGGGCGGCTGCTGCTCGCCTCGACCATGCTGCTCGGCAGCGGCTCGGCCTTTGCCCAGGCGACCGCCCCGCTGCCGCCGCCGAGCGACACCGTGCCCGAGGCACAGGAAGCCGCGCGCGACGACGGCGATACGATCATCGTCACCGCTCAGCGCCGCGCGGAAAACCTCCAGGACGTGCCGATCGCGATCACCGCGATCACGACCAAGACGCTCGACGACCTTCAGGTCGACAAGTTCGAGGATTATGCCCGGCTCGTCCCCTCGCTATCGTTCAAGTCGGGCGGCGGCGGCGGCAGCCCGAGTGGCCCGGGCACGTCGAACGTCTATTTCCGCGGTGTCGCGTCGGGCGAGAACGGCAACCATTCCTCCTCGCTCCCGAGCGTCGGAACCTATCTCGACGAACAGCCGATCACGACCATTTCGGGCGCGCTCGACGTCCACGTGTTCGACATCGCCCGGATCGAGGCGCTGGCCGGGCCCCAGGGAACGCTCTACGGCGCCTCGAGCCAGGCCGGCACGATCCGCATTATCACCAACAAGCCCGACACTTCGGGCACCTATGGCGAAGTCAATCTGGAGCTGAACAAGGTCGCCCACGGCGATTGGGGCTACACCGGCGAGGCGTTCGTCAATCTGCCATTGGCGAGCAACATCGCGCTGCGCACGGTCGGCTGGTACCGCCGCGACGGGGGCTACATCGACAATATCGAGGGCACGCTCGATTTCCCGACGTCGGGAATTGCGTTCAGCAACGAGGACCTTGCCGAGGATGACTATAACGACGTCGATACCATTGGCGGGCGTGCTGCTTTGAAGATCGATCTCAACGACAGCTGGACCGTCACGCCGAGCCTGGTCGGGCAGAAGCAGACCAGCCGCGGCAGCTTTGCGCAGGAGCGCGGGCTTGGCGATCTCGAAATCATGCAGTTCAATCCGGAGCGCGTGAAGGACAAGTGGCTCCAGGCCGCGCTGACGGTCGAAGGAAAGCTCGGCAATTTCGACGTGACCTATGCCGGCTCCCTGCTGCGGCGGCGCGTCGATCAGCAGGTCGACTATTCGGACTATTCCTATTTTTACGACGCATTGGCCGGATATGGCGCCTATTTCACCGACAATGACGGGGAATACGTCAATCCCAACCAGTATATCGAGGGAATCGACCGCTATCGCAAAATGTCGCACGAGCTGCGCTTCACCTCGCCCGCGGACAAGCGCGTCCGGCTGGTCGGCGGCCTGTTCTACCAGCGCCAGTCGCACAATATCCGCCAGGACTATATCGTCGACGACATCGCCGATGCGATCACCGTTCCGGGCACCGAAAGCGACATCTGGCTGACCCAGCAACTGCGCGTCGACCGCGACTATGCCGCGTTCGGCGAGGTCAGCTTCGACATCATGCCGACGGTGACGCTGACCGGCGGCGGGCGGGTCTATAAATATGACAACAGCCTGGTCGGCTTCTTCGGCTTCAGCGACGGCTATTCGGGTTCGACCGGAGTCGCCGCCTGTTTCGCCGAAGCGAAGATCGGCGGATCGCCGTGCACCAACGTCGACAAGCGCACCAAGGACAATGGCTTCATCCATCGGCTCAATGCGACCTGGAAGCCGAACGCCGACGCTTTGGTCTACGCGACCTGGTCGCGCGGCTTCCGTCCGGGCGGGATCAACCGGCGCGGCACCTTGCCTCCCTACCAGCCCGACTTCATCTCAAATTACGAAGCCGGCACCAAGCTGACCTTCGCGGGGGGCCGGATGCGGTTCAATGCGGCGGTCTACCAGCTCGACTGGAAGGACATTCAATTGTCCTTCCTCGGTGCCAATGGGCTTACCGAAATCCGCAACGCCGGAAATGCGCGCATTCGCGGCGCGGAGGTCGATTTCTTCTATCGGCCGATGGCGGGCCTCACCTTCAACGCCGGCGCGGCCTACATCCGCGGCAAGTTGACCAATGCCTTCTGCAAGATCGCCAATGAGGACTTCGACTGCGGCCTGGGGGCCGACCTTAATGACGACGGGGTGATCGAGCCCGACGACGGCGAGGGCAATGAGCAGCTTGCCCCTTCCGGCACGCGCCTGCCCTTGACCGCCCGGTTCAAGGGCAGCGTCCGCGCCCGCTACGAATTCCCGGTCGCGACGATGAAAGGGCATGTCCAGCTCTCGGGCAGCTACGAAGGCAAGCGCACCCGGGACCTTCGCACCGTCCAGAACAATATTTACGGGAATCTCCCGGCCTACAGCCAGTGGGACGCGTCCACCGGGCTCAAGACCGGGCCGTGGACCGCCGAATTCTTCGTGCGCAACCTGTTCGACAAGCGCGGGGTGGAATCCAAGTCGATCCAGTGCACCGAGACGACCTGCGGCGACCCCGATGGCGCGACCGCGATCGGCGGCAAGATCTATTCGACGGTGATCCGGCCGCGCACGCTCGGGCTGCGCGTTGGCCGGACCTTCTGACGAGGCTTCCAACGGGAGGCAATTACATGATCTATTTCGAGGATCTTGAGGTCGGCAAGGAGACGCTGTTCGGGACGTACGACGTCACCCGCGAGGAAGTGCTCGAATTCGCCACCAAATACGACCCGCAGCCGTTCCATTTGTCCGACGAAGCCGCGGCGAAAACCCATTTCGGCCGCATTGCCGCATCGGGCTGGCACACCACGGCGATGACCATGGCGGTGATCGCCCGCGCCGTGGTTGCAGAGGAGCAAGCGGGCCTCGGCTCGCCCGGGATCGACGAGTTGCGCTGGCTTAAACCGGTCTATCCGGGCGACCGCATCACCGTGCGCGGCAAGATCATCGACAAGACGCCGTCGCGTTCGAAGCCGGGGATCGGCAGTTTCCGGACCGAGACTCGAGTCACCAACCAGGACGGGGTCGACGTGATGCGCTTCACCTCGATCGTGTTGATGGAGCGCCGCCCCGCCTGAAGCCGACATTCGCAGTCGCTTATCCAGCGATCCCCTGTTCGTCCTTCGCCGCCTCGCTCTTGGCCATGTTGGCGGGGTCGAGCGGGCCCACCGGCGCCACCTTGCGCTTGGCCGCGGCCCAGATGTTGCGGTAGCTCAGATAGCCGAGGATCGTCGCGACGATCAGGAAGATCAGCACCGCAAGCCCGGTGCGGTGGCGATTTTCGAGCTTGGGCTCGGCGGTCCACACCAGGAAGGCCGAGACGTCCTTTGCTGCCTGTTCGATCGTTCCCGGGGTCCCGTCGGCATAGGTCACTTGCCCGTCGGAGGTCAGCGGCGGTGGCATCGCGATGTTGAGATTGGCGAAATAGGGATTGTAATACAGCCCGGGCGTGGTCTTCGAGGCGGGGAAATGCTCGACCAGCGCGGCGGGCTGCTTCTGGTAACCGGTCAGCAGCGAATAGACATAGGCCGCGCCGTCGTGGCGCGCTTTCGCAATCAGCGACAAATCGGGTGGAAGCGCATTATTGTTCGCTGCGCGGGCCGCGGTCTCATTGGCATAAGGGTCCGGGAAACGGTCGGAAGCGATCGCCTTGCGAGTCGCGGTCTCGCCGGTGTCGGGATTGACCGACGGCACTTCAATTGCCCAGTCGCTCGCGATCTTCTTGATCTCCGGCTCCTCGTAGCCGAGCGCCGCAAGCTCCCGGAACGCCACCAGATTGATGCCGTGGCAGGCCGCGCAGACTTCCTTGTAGACCTGGAAGCCGCGCTGGAGCTGCTGCTCGTCGAACTGGCCGAACGGCCCATTGGAGGCAAGGGCGAGCTCCTTGGGATGCTTGTGGAACTCATGCTCCGCAGTCGGCTCAGGGGGTTCCTTGGCGTAATCGATCAGCCCGAATACCAGCGAGAGCATCAGGACGCCGACGAACCCCAGCCCGACGAAAAATGCGAGTATCCGGATCATCCCTTTTCCTTATTCGGCCGGCGCGGGGGCGGTCTTGGCGAGCCCGTACGGGGCGCTTTCCTGCTTCTCGCCGTGAAGCACCGAGGCCGAGATCGACGACGGTAGCGGCAACGGCCGCTCGAACTTCGAAATGAGCGGGAGAATGATCAGGAAATGCGCGAAATAATAGGCCGTCGCGATCTGGCTGATGGCGACGACCGCCGGGGTCGGGGTCGAGCCGCCGGCCCAACCGAGCACCACCACGTCGGCGACAAGGATCCAGAAGAACCGCTTGAACACCGGGCGGTAGCTTCCCGAGCGAACCGGCGACCGGTCGAGCCAGCTGAGAAAGAACAGCAGCAGGATCGAAGCGAACATCGCAAGCACGCCCCACAGCTTGGCGGGCAGGATGAAGTCGATCGTGAAGGCCTTGAGGATCGCGTAGAACGGCAGGAAATACCATTCGGGGACGATGTGCGCCGGCGTGGAGAGCGGGTTGGCGGGGATATAATTGTCGGGGTGGCCAAGCGCGTTGGGCGCGAAGAACAGCACCGCGGCGAAGGCTGCAAGCACCAGCCCGAGGAACCAGCCATCCTTCGCGGTGTAGAACGGGTGGAACGGAAGCGTGTCCCGCTCGGCCTTCACATCAACCCCGGTCGGGTTCGACGAGCCCGGAATGTGCAGCCCCCAGATGTGCAGGATCACCACCCCGAAAATGACGAACGGCAGCAGATAATGAAGCGAGAAAAAGCGCGTCAGCGCCGCCTGGTCCGGAGTGAAGCCGCCGAGCAGCCAAATCCGGATCGGCTCGCCGACCACCGGGAAGGCGCTGAAGAAGCCGGTGATGACCTGCGCGCCCCAATAGCTCATCTGGCCCCACGGCAGGACATAGCCCATGAACGCCGTCGCCATCATCAGCAGATAGATCACCAGGCCGAGCATCCACACCAGTTCGCGCGGTGCCTTGTAGCTTCCGTAATAAAGGCTGCGGAAGATGTGGATGTAGGTGACGATGAAGAAGAAACTCGCCCCATTGGCGTGGGCGTAGCGCATCATCCACCCGGCGTTGACGTTGCGCATGATGTGCTCGATCGAAGTGAAGGCGCCGTCGACCGAGGCGTAATAATGCATCGCCAGGACGATCCCGGTAATGATCTGTATCGTCAGGAAGACGCCCGCGAGAACTCCGAAATTCCAGAAATAATTGAGGTTGCGCGGGACCGGGTAGCCGCCGCCGATCGCTCCATAGACGAGGCGCGGAAGCGGCAGCCGCTGATCGATCCAGCGGCTGAAGTCGCTCTTGGGTTCGTAGGGCTTGGCCCAGGCAAAGCTCATTAGACTTCTTCCCCCAGGCCGATGGTCACGACGGTGTCGGACGTGAAGCTGTAATCGGGCACGACCAAATTGGTCGGCGCGGGGCCTTTGCGGATCCGCGCCGCCGTGTCGTAGTGCGAGCCATGGCAGGGGCAGAAATAGCCGCCGAAATCGCCGCGATTCTCGCCCTCGGCGACGCCCAGCGGAACGCAGCCGAGATGGGTGCACACCCCAAGCGTGATCAGCCAGTTTTCCTTGCCCGCCTTGGTCCGCTCGGCAAGGCTCTGCGGATCGCGAAGCTCGCTCATCGCGACCTTCTTTGCAGCCGCGATTTCGGGCGCGGTGAGGTTGCGAACGAACACCGGCTGCTTGCGCCAGCTGGTCTTGATCGCCTGCCCCGGTGCGATTTTCGAAATATCGACCTCGGTCGAGGCCATTGCGAGCACGTCGGCCGACGGGCTCATCTGGGTGACCAGCGGCAGCACGACCGCGACCGCGCCAACCCCGGCGAAGCTGACCGCGGCGACATTGATGAAATCGCGGCGGCGGATGCCATCATCCTGCCCGTTCGCGGGTTCGACTTGTTCCAGCGTGGCCATGCTCACCTTTGCAGTTTGCAATCTCGATGCCGGGCGGCATCGCGTGGATCGGCACCGCCACCGGCTAGCCCGGGAGCGATTGGCGCGCTGATAGCGCCTCGCCTGCCCGATGCAAATGGGCAAATTGCCCGGCTTGTGCGACGAACCGAACGCGGCCTATCGGTTCGCCATGCGCATCGCCCTCTACCAGCCCGAAATCGCGGGCAATGTCGGCGCCGTGATGCGGCTCGGCGCGTGCATGGGGGTCGCCGTCGACCTGATCGAGCCGCTCGGCTTCGCGTGGGACGACAAGCGCGTGCGCCGCACCGCGATGGATTATATCGATTTTGTCGAGGTGGCGCGGCACCCCACCTTCGAGGCGTTCAGGGCGAGCACCGGCAGTGCCCGGATCGTGCTGCTGTCGACCAAGGCCGTTACCTCGCTCTACGATCATGCGTTCGAGCCCGACGACATCCTGTTGTTCGGCATGGAAAGCGCGGGAGTGCCGCTCGAGGTCGCCGCGGCTTGCACCGTCGCCATCCGCATCCCGATGCGGCGCGAGGTTCGCTCGTTCAACCTGGCGACCTCGGCGGCGCTTGCGCTTGGCGAAGCGCTGCGCAAGACCCTAAGCCTTCCCGGATGACCCCGCTCGACGATCAGCAGCAGGCCGCGCGCGACTGGTTCGAGTCGCTTCGCACCCGCATCTGCGCCGAATTCGAGGCGATCGAGCGCGAGGCGGGGTCCGATGCCAGCTTCGTCTTCACTCCCTGGGACCGGGTCGAGGAGGATGGCTCGCCCGGCGGCGGCGGGGTGCGCGGGCAGTTGAACGGGTCCGTGTTCGAAAAGGTCGGGGTCAATGTTTCGACCGTCGGCGGCCGGTTCAGCGAGGAATTCGCGGCCTCGATCCCGGGCGCCGAGGATGACCCGCGCTTTTTCGCGACCGGAATCAGTCTGGTCGCGCACATGGCCAATCCGCACGTTCCCGCGGTCCATTTCAACACCCGCTTCCTGACCACGACGCGGCGCTGGTTCGGCGGCGGCGCCGACCTCAACCCGGCTTTGCCGCGCACCGAAGACAGCGAGGCATTCCACGCCCGTCTTCGCGCCGCCTGCGCCGCGCACGATGCGACCTTTTACCCGCGCTTCTCGAAATGGGCCGACGACTATTTCTGGCTTCCCCACCGCAAGGTCGCGCGCGGCGTCGGGGGCATTTTCTTCGACCGGCTCGAAGATCATTTCGACGCCCATTTCGCCTTCTGCCGCGACGTCGGGGAGGCGTTCCTCGACATTTTCCCGAAGCTTGTCCGCCGGCGGATGGACTTGCCCTTCACCGAGGCGGACATGGCCGCGCTGCTCGAATTTCGCGGCCGCTACGTCGAGTTCAATTTGCTCTACGATCGCGGCACCTTGTTCGGGCTCAAGACCGGCGGCAATATCGACGCGATCCTGATGAGCCTGCCGCCACTCGCGCGCTGGGCATGAGCATCGTCGCGGTTCCCGGCGGCAAGCTCGCCGCGGTGGTCACTTACCTCGAAATGACGACCCGGCCCGAGATCGCCATCCCCGCCTCCCCGCTTCGACTCGAGCCGATCGCCCCCTCGCCCGCCGCCTACCGCATCCTGTTCGCCCGGATCGGCGCTCCGTGGCTGTGGTTCTCGCGGCTGGTCATGCCCGAAGCGGAACTCGCGGCGATCCTCGGCGACGAGCGCGTCCGCCTGTTCGAAGTGCGCGAGGGCGAGAGCGTCGCGGGGATGCTCGAACTCGACGCGCGCGAGCAAGGGGCGTGCGAACTCGCCTTCGTCGGGCTCATTCCGGAACTCGCCGGCCGGGGCCACGGGCGCTGGCTGCTTGCCGAGGCGATTTCTCGCGCCTGGGCGATCGACGGCGTCGAGCGGGTCCACGTCCACACCTGTACCCTCGATCATCCCGCGGCGCTCGGTGCCTACCGCCGCGCGGGCTTCGCCGCGGTCGCGCGCAAGGTCGAGACCTTCATCGACCCGCGAGTCGCGGGGGTGTTCCCGCGCGACACCGCGCCTCAGGTGCCGCTGGTCGAACGGCCGAGCAATTGAAGCGTCAGCTTGCCGGTCATCGCCGCATAGACCGACAGCACGAGCCCCTGCATCAGCCCGGTGACCAGCGCGATGATCAGCCGTGACACGCTCATCGGCCTGGACGGGCCGACAAGCAATTCGACCGCGGTTCCGACCGTCACGGTCACCGCAACCGCGATGATCAGGCTGGCGATCAGGAAAATGAGGAAAAAGCCGAGCAGCCGCCAGTAATGGCCGCGCGTCAGTTCGAGCGTCCGCCGCAGCAGGCGCCATGGGCCGAGCGGTTCCTCCATTGCCAAGGCGGTCAGCGGCAATATGCGCGGCATCGCGAGCAAGGCGACGATCATCGCCGCGGCCCCGAACCGGCTGGTCGCCCCCTGCGCAGCGCCGCCGCTGGCGAGCATCGCGATCAGAACCACCACCGTCGCGACCAGCACGAACGCCGCCCCGAACAGCAGGAACGCGCCGAGCACCGCCCAGATGCGCCTCAGCGCGAGCTTGAGCGCCTCACCGACCGAGCCATCCCAGCCCATTGCAAGCCGCATGATCGCCAACTGCCCGACCATCGCGATCAGCAGGGCCGCGGCGGCGACCGCCATCCAGCCGCCCGGCTCGGGTTGCATCCCGGCCGGGGCCTCGGGCTGGATCAGTTCGGCGATCACTGCCGGGACGACGATCAGCCCGAGCACCACCGGCGCGAGCAACCGGCGCTCGCGCCGGACGAACGCCGCCGCCTCGGTCCATGCTGCCCCGATCGACAATTTTTGACTCACGCCGCGCTCCCTGGCCAATTCGGCGCGACCCTAGGCAGCAGCCGCACGGCTGGCAATCGGCCTTGCCGCACCGACGCCGAGGCGCCAGATGCAATGCGATGACCGGGATCGAGTGGCGCGTCAGCGAAGGACTGACCGATTATGCGGCCGCGCTGGCGGAGATGGAGGCGCGCGCCGCGGCGGTGCGCGAAGGCAAGGCCAGCGAACTGGTGTGGCTGCTCGAGCATCCGCCCTTGTTCACCGCCGGAACCAGCGCCGACCCCGCCGAATTGTTCAATCCGCTCGGACTCCCGGTTCATCTTGCCGGGCGCGGCGGCCGCTACACTTTTCATGGCCCGGGGCAGCGCGTCGGCTATCTGGTGCTCGATCTCGAGCGGCGCGGCAAGGACGTGCGCTGCTTCGTCCACGCGCTCGAGGGCTGGATGATTGCAACGCTCGCCGACCTCGGCGTCACCGCGCGGCGCGCGCCGGGACGGATCGGCATCTGGACCGGTCATGGCGCCGACGAGGCCAAGATCGGCGCAATCGGGGTTCGCGTCAGGCGCTGGGTGACGATGCACGGCTTCGCGATCAACCATTCTCCCGACCTCTCCTTTTACGCCGGGATCGTCCCGTGCGGAATCGAGGATTTCGGAGTGACCAGCCTCGAGCGAATCGGCCATGATTCGTCGATGGCGACGCTGGACGATGCGCTGAGGCGCGGATTTCCGGGGTTTCTGGCTGCACTGGGCGGACGCAAACAAGCCGCTTGAGGCGAAACGCTATCGCGACTATTGTGCGCGCGATTTGCAGAGCGGGGGCAACACTCGCAGCAGGTCTGATTTTTCAAGGGAGTCTAAAATGCGTGCTCTGATCCTGGTCGCTGTTGCGGCCCTGGCTGTTTCTGCCTGTAGCAAGAACGAAGCTGCCGAAAATACGATGAATGTCGACGAGACCCTGACCACCGAAAACGTTGTCGCCAACGACTCGATGGCGATCGATGCCGCCAATGGCATGGACGCCAACATGACGATGGACGCCAACATGACGATGGATGCCAATGGCATGGATTCGAACATGTCGATGAACTCGATGAACACCACCAACGCGATGTAATCGCCGTCCGCACGTCGCTCGCGGCGCGCGGAACGATGAGGGGCCGCCGGGAGACCGGTGGCCCCTTTTTCGTTGGAAGACCGCTACGGCTCGCGTTTTTTGTTGGTAGCCTGCTCCAGCCCTCTCCCCCACCCGGCCACCCACGAGCGTAAACTGATTGGGTGGCCGGGTGGGGGAGAGGGCTGGAGCGGCACTTCAAACAGAGACACGCGGCGGCGGCTGGAGTGGGCTTCTATCTCAGCGCAATCCCGCGATCTTGTGGGCCTGGAGGGTCAGCCGCCAGCGCGGGCGTTCCATCGCCAGCGCGATCGACGCCTCCAGCGCCGCCGCTGCCTCGACGCAGTCCATCGGCTGGACGAGGAAGTGCGCGAAATCCCAGCGTTCGAGCGCCGCGGGGTCGATCCCCGGCTGCGGCCACACCAGCTTCAATTCGTCGCCCGACCGCTGGACCACCTCGCTCCCCGCCTTTGGGCTGATGCACAGCCAGTCGATCCCCGGAGTAGCGGCCAATGTGCCATTGCTCTCGACCGCGACTCGGAAGCCGTGGGCGTGGAGCGCGTCGACCAATCCAGCGTCGAGTTGAAGCATCGGTTCGCCCCCCGTCACCACCACCAGTCGCTGATCGCCGCCCTCGCCCCACAGCGCCGCGACATGGTCGGCAAGCAGCCTGGCCTCGGTGAACTTGCCGCCGCCAGCGCCATCGGTCCCGACGAAATCGGTATCGCAGAATTGGCAGATCGCCTTCTCCCGATCCTCCTCGCGCCCGCTCCACAGATTGCAGCCGGCAAAGCGCAGGAACACCGCCCGGGCGCCGGCCTGCATTCCTTCGCCCTGGAGCGTCAGGAACGCTTCCTTGACCGCATAGGTCACGCCGGCCCACCCGCCGTCGGGGCATAGCGCGTCGGATCGGGCAGGCCCGCCTCGGCAAATCCCCTGGCGCGCAGCCGGCACGCGTCGCAGCGCCCGCACGCCCCGCCGTCCCCCGCCGGGTCGTAGCAGCTGTGGCTGAGCCCGGCGTCGAGCCCGAGCCGGTCCGCCTCGCGCGCAATGTCGGCCTTGCTCATCATCTGCAGCGGCGCGTGAAGCGTGAATCCCCCGGTACCATCCAAGGCGCCCTCGACCCCAGCCTTGGTTGCGCGATTGGCGAGCGCTTCGAACGCGGAGATGAATTCGGGGCGGCAATCGGGATAGCCCGAAAAATCCACCGCATTGACCCCGACGAACAGGTCGCGAGCGCCCTCCGCTTCGGCCCAGGCCAGCGCCAGGCTCAGGAAGACCGTGTTGCGCGCGGGGACATAGGTCACTGGAATTCCAGTCTCGACGCCGTCCTTGGGCACCGCGATGTCCGCGGTCAGCGCCGATCCGCCGAACGCACTCAGGTCGATCGGCAGGACGATGTGGCGCTCGGCGAGCACAGCGGCGATCGTCCGCGCGGCCGCGATCTCGATCCGGTGGCGCTGGTGATAATCGATGGTCAGCGCAAGCACTTCGAACCCGGCCTCGCGCGCCAGCGCCGCGCAGACCATCGAATCGAGCCCGCCCGACAGAAGCACTACCGCGCGGCGCCTGGTCACAGCGCAATCCCGATGCGCGGAGCGAGCCAGTTCATGCCCGCGTAAAGCAGGATCGTCGTCGCGCAGGCGACGGTCATGGTTGCGATGAAGCCCAGCCCCGAGCGCAGCAGCACCGGGATGATCAGGAACATCGGGATCGACGGCAGGAAGAACCACAAGGCGCCGATCGACAATCTGGCGACGCTTTCCGCATCGCGGGTCTCGCCATAAAGCAAGATCATCGACAGCAGCGAGACCAGCGGGAGCGATGCGAGCAATCCACCCCAGCCAGGGTGCCGCCGCGCCACGGTCGCGATCAACGCGACCATCAGTCCGGCAAAGACGGCCTTGGCGATAAAGGACAGCATGCCGCTTCCCTAACGACCCTGCTCCCCGCTGAACAGCAGGGCTTCGGGCAGGAGGCGTTGCCGAAAAAAAAGGGCCGCCCGATTGCCGGATGGCGGGGCGGCCCAGTGCGGGCCAAAGCCCGGAGGGGAGAAATGCGCGTCGAACCCGACACCCGCTTGTCATAGGAGCGGATGGTAAACGGGAGCTTAACGAGGCGCGCAATTCCCGACCCGGCGCGCGTGCAGCGTGTAGGCGAACGGCCCGGCGTGGGAAATTCCCTGGGTCGCGACCTTGAGCGAGCGCGGGGTGACCAGCGTCATCTCCGATCGCCCGAACCCGCCGTCGGCGCAGGTGTAGTGGATGACTGCCTTATTGCCGCTGTCGGCAATGATCACCCGGGTACAGCGGCGGCCTCGATGCTCCCATTGCGACAGTGCGATCGGCTCGACGATGCAGGTCGGCCGAGCGTCGGCCCCGGTCGCCGAACGGCCGATTTCCCAAATTCCGGGAAGCGCCGGGGCAAGCGCGGACGGCCCCGCCGCTGCGACCAGGAGCGCGCTTGACAGGCCGACGAGCGTCGCCCGGAAGATGGATCGAATCGGCTGCCCCATGGCGTCCCCCCTAGCCTAAAATGGTGAAATTTTCCATTAATCTAACGCGGCGTCGGCATCCCCGAGGGGAATCGGGAAGCTCGTCGCGCAAAATTCGCAATCGACGCGGATCATTCCATCGTCGTCGGCCATTTCGGCGCGCTCGGAAGCAGGAAAGCGTGCGATCACCGAGGCGATATAGTCGGGATTGCAGCGGCATCCCCTGGTCAGCACCACGGGATCGAGCGTCCGCACCTCCTTTTCCTCGTGGAACAGCCGCCACACGAGGTCGTCGAGGCCAAGCGCGCGGTCGGTCAATTCCTCGGGCTTGACCGATCCGGCGAGGATCGCGACGTGCGGCCATTCGGGGTGGTCGAGCCGGGTGTGGAGCCGCTCGCGGCCCTCCTCGCCCTCGGGCAAATGCTGGAACATCAACCCGCCCGCGACCCATCCGGCGGCGTCCTTGCGCGCCGCGAGGCGGACGATCGACGGGATTTGCTCGGACTGGCTGAAGAAGCTTTGCGCCGCTTCGCCCAGCCCCTCGCCTTCGAGCGGGACGATGCCCTGATAGCGTTCGTCGGTCGCGGGCTGGTCGAAGGTGATCGCCAGATAGCCCTTGCCGAACAGCGAAAACAGCGTCGGGTGCGGCCCGGCCTGGGCCAGACGGTCGGGATCGTGGCGGATATAGCCGCGCAGTTCACCGCCGCGATAGTCGCACACCAGCAGGTCGACGATGCCATGCTCGGTCTGCGCCTGGATCGTCAGCTGCCCGGCGGGATCCTTGAGCAGCGAGCCGAGCAGCGCGCTCAGCACCAGCGCCTCGGCAAGCAGGGTTTCGAGCGCGGGCGGATAGTCATGGTTGGCGAGGATCGAATCGAGCGTCGGGCCAAGCCGCGCGGCGCGGCCGCGGGCGTTGCGCGCGGTAATGGTCACGCCCATCGCGACATCGAGCTTCAGGTCGGTTCCGATCATCACGCCCAAATGGCTCCACGGATCGCAATGCGCAACTCCGGCTCTCGCGTCCGTGAGCAGGCGAGGAAGCCTAGCCGATCCGTCCCAGCGCCCACAGCAATAGCGCTTTCTGCGCGTGGAGGCGGTTCTCGGCCTCGTCCCACACCGCCGATTGCGCTCCGTCGATTACGCCTGCGGACACTTCCTCGCCGCGATGCGCGGGCAGGCAGTGAAGGAAGGTCGCGCCGGGCGCGGCGAGTGCCATCAGCGCTTCGTCGACCTGGTAGCCGCCAAACTTCTCGCGGCGCAATTCCTCGTCGACTTGGCCCATCGAGGTCCATGTATCGGTGACCAGGATTTCGGCGCCCGCGACGGCTTCCCTGGGATCGGCGGTGAAGGAAATGCCGTTGCCGACGCCCGCCATCGCCACCATCGCCGGGTCGGGCTCGAACCCCGCGGGAGTCGCGACCGCCAACTCGAATTGCATCAGCGCCGCGGCCTCGATCAGCGAATTGCAGACATTATTGCCATCCCCGACCCACGCCCAGCGGCTTGCCGCAAGCGTGCCGCGATGCTCGATCACGGTCTGCATGTCGGCCAGCAACTGGCACGGGTGCGACAGATCGGTCAGCCCGTTGATCACCGGAACGTCGGAATGGGCAGCGAGCGCCTCGGCCTTGGAATGATCGTCGGTGCGGATCATGATCGCGTCGACAAAGCGCGAAAGCACCCGCGCGGTGTCGGCGAGCGGTTCGCCGCGGCCAAGTTGCGACGAGGCGCGGTCGAGCACCAGCGAATTGCCCCCCAATTGCCGCATCGCCATGTCGAAGCTGACCCGGGTGCGCGTCGATGCTTTCTCGAAGATCATCGCCAGAGTCACGCCGGCGAGCGGCGAATCATCGTCGGCCATGCCCTTGGGCCGGCCGCCGCGCCGGGCTTTGCGCTCGAGCGCCTCGGCGAGGATTGCCGATATCGCATCCGCGCCGGCATCGCCCAGGTTGAGGAAGTGGCGCGGACTCACGCCGCCGCCGGGACTTCATAGGCTGCCGCCGCCGCCGACAGGCCTTCGATGAATTCGGCGATATGCGCTTCCCCGATGATCAGCGGGGGCAGCACTCGAACCACATTGTCCCCGGCCGCGACGGTGAGGATTCCGCGCGTCCGCAAATAAAGCACGAACGCGCGGCTGTCGGTCTTCATCTTGAGCCCAAGCATCAGCCCCATCCCGCGAACGCCTTCGAACAGCGCATCGTGGTTGGGGATCATCTGCTCGAGGGACGAGCGCAGCCGCTCGCCCATTTTTCGAACCTGGGCGAGGAACTCGTCGTTGGCGACCACGTCGAACACCGCCTGCCCGGCCGCCATCGCCAAGGGATTGCCGCCATAGGTCGATCCGTGGGTGCCGACGACCATTCCCGACGCGGCCTTTTCGGTGGCGAGGCAGGCGCCGAGCGGAAAGCCGCCGCCGATGCCCTTGGCCGAGGCCATGATGTCGGGGATGATGCCATATTGCTCGTGGGCATAGAGCGTGCCCGTCCGCGCCACCCCGCACTGCACTTCGTCGAGCACGAGCATCAAATCATGCTCGTCGCACAAAGCGCGCAGCCCGGTCATGAACGCCTGCGATGCCGGCCGAACCCCGCCCTCGCCCTGGATCGGCTCGACGAGGAATCCCGCGGTATGGTCATCGATCGCCGCGGTCGCCGCTTCCAGATCGTCGAATTCGACCACCGTGAAGCCGGGCAGCAGCGGCGCGAAGCCGTCGCGCAATTTCTCCTGGTTGGTCGCGCTGATCGTCGCCATCGTCCGCCCGTGAAAGGCATTCGTGAAGCTGATCAGCACATGCTTGTGCGGATTGCCTTTGGCGTGGTGATAGCGGCGCGCGGTCTTGATCGCGCATTCGACCGCCTCGGCGCCCGAATTGGTAAAGAACACCGTGTCGGCGAAGGTCAGCTCGACCAGCCGCTTGGCGAACGCTTCGCCTTGAGGGCTGCCGTAGAGGTTGGAAACGTGGAGCAGGGTCTCCGCCTGCTTTTGAATCGCCCTGGTCAGGTGCGGGTGACCGTGGCCGAGGAGATTGACCGCGATCCCGCTCGCGAAATCGAGATATTTCTCGCCGTCTTCCCCAAACAGATAAACCCCTTCCCCACGCACCGGCCGGACCTCGCTTCGCGGGTAGACGGGCATGAGCGGCGTGATGGCCATGAAGGGCTCCTGTGGGTCGCGGGAAAGGCTCAGGCGACGTTTGGGGCCACCTGTGCCCGCCTATATCGCCGAGGCTTGAGCGCGGTCAAACGGGCCGTCAGCCAAAAGAAAGGGGCGGCCCCTTCCGGAACCGCCCCTGGCTTACGCATTACCCGGGTAAACTACCCAAACGGGTTAGTCGTGGCGGGTGCCACGGTCGTCTTCGTAGCGATCGTCGCGGCCATCGCGGTCGCGGTCGTAGCCGTACTGGCTATATCCGTACTGCGGCTGCGAATGATGGTCGCGGTACCCGCGGCCGTCGCGCGCTTCACGGTAGATCGCTCGCTCGAGGCGGGCGATATCGCGTTCGATCACATAGGCTTCCTGGCGGTTCAGTCCGCGATAGGATGCGCGGGCCAGGCGATTTTCGATCACATCGACCGAACGATTGAGACGCAGGAATTCGCTGCGCGACAGCTGTCGGCGCTCACCGAGGCGGTGAATCTGCTGATGCAGGCGGTTGATCCGCTGTGCATAGGCTCGCGCAAGGCCGCGGCTGCCCTGATTGTTGTTGTAGCCATAGGCATAACCCTGCGGAATCGGCTGCGCCCACTGCGCGGCAGCGGGAGCTGCAACGGCGATGGTCGAGGCCAGCAAGGCGGCGGGAACGAGGAACTTAACCATGGGGCTCTCCTTTCGAGCTTGATGCCATGCTTATGCGCCCATTCACTTGTGACGGTGCTGAACGGACATGTTATCCGCGGTTAAGGGTGCTCGACCCTCCGAAACGGACTAACCCCTTGGAAACTTTCAGTTCTTGATCTTCCAGCCGCTTCTAAGCAGCGCATAGCACAAGGCGAACAGCGCGAGATTGACGATCAACAGCCCGGCCGCGCCGATCAGGATCGGCGAGTCGGCGGTGCCAAGAAAGCCGTGGCGGAATCCCGAAATCACGTAGAAGAACGGATTGGCGTGGCTGATTGCGCGAAAGGCGGGCGACAATTGCTCGACCGAGTAGAATGTCCCCGACAGCAGCGACAGCGGCGCGACCACGAAATTGGTGACCACCGCCGAATGATCGAACTTGTCCGCCCAGATCGAGGTCAGCAGCCCGAGAAAGGCGAGCATCAGCGATCCCATCAGCCCGAACCAGATTAATGACAGCGGGTTCGACACCGCGACCTGCACTCCGGGCCACGGCACCATGATCAGCCACACCGCGCAGCCGACCAGCGCGGCCCGGGAAACCGCCGCGCCGACCAGTCCGGCGATCAGTTCGCCGGTCGACAGCGGCGGCATCAGATAATCGACGATCGTCCCCTGCATCTTGCCGACCAGCAGCGAGAAGGAGGCATTGGCGAACGCGTTCTGGAGCATCGCCATGACGATCAGCCCGGGCGCGATGAAATCGGCGAACGGGACGCCGAGCACGGTTCGCCCCTCGCGCCCCAATGCCACGCTGAAAATCACCAGATACAGCAAGGTCGTGATCGCCGGCGCCCACACCGTTTGCATCTGGACCTTGAAGAACCGCTTGACCTCCTTAATATAGAGGGTCTTGAGCCCGCCCCAATTGACTCCGGTAAGGGTCGGCTGGCCGGGTTCGGCACCCAGCCATCCCGGTTGGGGCCAGCCCGGCTTGGCATTTGCCGATGAGGGAGTCTGGTCGTCCACGCGACAATCGCCTATCGGCACGCGCGGCACCACGCAACACGCACGGAGAGTGAATTTTCATGAGCTGGACCGATGAGCGCATCGATCGCCTGAAGGCCATGTGGGCCCAAGGATCGACCGCGAGCCAGATCGCCGAGGATCTTGGCGGGGTGAGCCGCAATGCGGTGATCGGCAAGGCCCACCGCCTGGGGCTCGAATCGCGCCCCTCGCCGGTCAGGCCGGGCGAGGAAAAGGACAAGAAGGCGAAGCTCGCCGCGGCGGGGGTCCCGACTGCTTCGGCAAAGCCCGACAAGCCGGTGGCGAGCCGGGCCGAAGCGGCCAAGCCCGCGCCCAGGCCCGCATCGGCCGCGATCGAAACTCGCTCCGAGCCCAGGCCCGCCGCTCCCGAGGCAATTCCCGGGACCGGCCCGGTGCCGCGTCCGGGCGCCAAGGAAGGCACCACCATTCAATATCGCTCGGTCGGTCCCGGAGGCTTCATTCGCCAGGGCCCGGGGGACACCCAGGCACCGATCCCGCCAGCTCCGCCACGCCGGCTGGTTCCCGCCAAGCCCAATGAGCAGGTCGCGAGCAAGACCGGGCTGCTCGATCTCAACGACCGCATCTGCCGCTGGCCGATGGGCCATCCGGGTGAGCCCGACTTCCACTTCTGCGGTCAGCAGTCCAATCCGGGCTATCCCTATTGCGTCGATCATTGCGGAGTCGCCTACCAGGCCCAGCTCCCCCGCCGCGACCGTCGTCCACCGCCCCCGCTCCCGTTCGGCGGCCCGCGCGTTCGGTAAGGCTCAGGCCAGGTTACTCAAGGCGAGCAGCGAGCACCCGCTCCGCACGGGTTTTCATCAGCATTGATCAAGGCAAAAAAGAGGCCCCGGAAGCGAGAAGCTCCCGGGGCCCTGCCACCACCCGGGTCAGGCGTCGGCGCGCTCCTTGGCCTGCGTCTCGGCGGGCTTGCGGGAAGGCGCCTCGATCGTCTTGCGGTCCGATTCGAGCGATTTGGAATCGCCCCCGCTCAGGCTGATTTTGCGCGGGCGCATCGCTTCGGGGATCTCGCGGACGAGTTCGATCGACAGCATCCCGTCCTTGAGGTCGGCCGAGCGCACCTCGACATGGTCGGCCAGCCCGAAACGCCGTTCGAACGAGGTCGTCGCAATCCCTCGGTGAATATAACCCGCGCCGTCTTCCTTGGTCTTGCGGCCCGAGACGATCAGCAAATTCTGCTGGGCCTGGATGTCGATTTCGTCCTGTCGGAAGCCGGCGACCGCCAGGCTGATGCGATAGCGGTTGTCGTCCAGCTGGACGAGATCGAACGGCGGGTAGGTCTCACCTGCCTGCCCGGCCGCGCTGTTCTCGAGCAGGTCGAACAAGCGGTCGAACCCGACGGTCGAGCGGCGGAACGGCGAAAAATCGAAAGCACTGCGCATTTGGTCCTCCTTTCATTCGACAAAGGCAGGAGGCGTGCCGCGCTCGCGGCGGCGCCCCGTCACCGGGGCCAAAGCAGCGCCCGGCAGCGGCAATCTAGGATCGGACGGCGCATTTTCAAGATGCTTGGCAGGCCGCTTCGCCAGCCCCTATAGCGTTGGTCGAATGTCCGACCTTTTTGCTTCTCCCGCCGTCGCAATTCCCGACAGTTACGACGCCTCCGCGATCGAGGTGCTCGAGGGGCTCGAGCCGGTCCGCCGCCGCCCGGGCATGTATATCGGCGGGACCGACGCCCGCGCGCTTCACCACCTCGCCGCCGAGGTGATCGACAACAGCATGGACGAGGCGGTCGCGGGCCATGCCAACCGGATCGAGGTCATGCTCGAACCCGGCAATCGCCTCACCGTGACCGACAATGGCCGCGGCATTCCGGTCGATGCCCACCCCAAATATCCGGGCAAGTCGGCGCTCGAAGTGATCATGACCACGCTCCATTCGGGGGGCAAGTTCGAGGGCAAGGCCTATTCGACCAGCGGCGGCCTCCACGGCGTCGGGGTCAGCGTCGTCAACGCCTTGTCGATCGACACATTGGTCGAGGTCGCGCGCGACAAGAAACTCTACCGCCAGCGGTTTGCGCGCGGGCTTGCCACCGGACCGCTCGAGGAAGCCGGCGCCGCGCCCAATCGCCGCGGCACGACCGTCAGCTTCGTTCCCGACCCCGATATCTTCGGCGCCGACGCCGCGTTCAGCCCCGAGCGGCTGTACAGGCTCGCCCGCTCCAAGGCCTATCTGTTCGCCGGGGTCGAAATCCGCTGGCGCTGCGATCCCGGCCTGGCGAGCGAAGCGGTCCCCGAGCAGGCGGTCTTCCAATTCCCCGGCGGGCTCGCCGATCACCTGCGCGAGCAACTCGCCGGGCGAGACTGCGTTACCGATCCATTTTTCGCCGGGCGCCAGGATTTCCCCGACGGACAGGGCGCGGCCGAATGGGCGGTCGCCTGGCCGCTGTGGAGCGAAGGCGCCAGTGAATCCTATTATTGCAACACCATCCCGACCCCGGACGGCGGCACCCACGAGGCGGGCCTGCGCGCTGCCTTGACCAAGGGAATTCGCGCGTTCGGCGACCTCATCGGCCAGAAGAAGGCCAAGGACATTACCGCCGACGACGTCTTCAACGGGGTCGAGCTGATGCTGTCGGTGTTCATCCGCAACCCGCATTTCCAGAGCCAGACCAAGGACCGCCTGACCAGCCTCGAGGCGGCGCGCTTCGTCGAGGCCGCGGTGCGCGACCATTTCGACCATTATCTCGCCGACAACATGGACCGCGGCCGGGCGCTGCTCGGCGCGATCCTCGAGCGGATGGACGAGCGGCTCAAGCGCCGCGCCGAACGCGAGGTCAAGCGCAAGACCGCGACCTCGGCGCGCAAGCTGCGGCTTCCGGGCAAGCTCACCGACTGCGCCAACGACGACGCCGCGGGGACCGAATTGTTCATCGTCGAGGGCGATTCGGCGGGCGGTTCGGCCAAGCAGGCACGCAATCGCAAGACCCAGGCGATCCTGCCGATCCGTGGAAAAATTCTCAACGTCGCCTCCGCCACCGCCGACAAGATCCGCGCCAACAACGAAATCGCCGATTTGAAGCTCGCGCTCGGCTGCGGCACTCGCGAGACCTGGGCCGAGGACGCGCTTCGCTATGAGCGGATTATCATCATGACCGACGCCGACGTCGACGGCGCGCACATCGCGACGCTGCTGATGACGTTTTTCTTCCAGGAAATGCCCGAGCTCGTCCGCCGCGGCCATCTGTTCCTCGCCCAGCCGCCGCTCTACCGACTGACCGTGGGCGCGAAATCGCTTTATGCGCGCGACGATGCCCACCGGCTGGAACTCGAAGCCAAGGACTTCAAGGGCAAAAAGGTCGACGTGTCGCGGTTCAAGGGTCTCGGGGAAATGAACCCCGATCAGCTCAAGGAAACCACCATGGACCCGGGCTCGCGCTCGCTGATCCGGATCACGCTTCCCGCCGAATATCAGGATCGCCAGTCGGTTCGCGACCTCGTCGAGCGGCTGATGGGCAAGAACCCCGAGCACCGCTTCAACTTCATCCAGGACAATGCCGCCAGCGTCGGTGACGACGTCATCGACGCCTAGCCCGGGGGGCCAGGCAGAATATCATCGACGCCTGACCCGTGGGAGCGAAGAAGCAGCACCGCGCCGTGATGCCGCGGCGCTGCTTGTCCGGATCCAATGTTATTGCTCGTTTTCGCCGGGAACGTCGACGTCGACGGTTGGAACTTCAACCGTCTTATTCTCGGTCCCCACTTCGACGGTCGGGCCTTCGACGTTGAACTCGGGCAGCTGCCCGCCGCTGGCATTGACGTCCACGTCGGGAAGCTCGGCTTCCTTCGTCTGGTCGACGTCACAGGCCGCGAACGACAGGCAGACCGCGCCCAGAAGGATGCTTTTGATGCTGTTCTTCATTTCATCTCCTATCGCCCGTCGCAGGCGAGCTTGTGGGTCGCTGCAAGAGCGACGGAGACTCAACATAGGCACATCGCCAAGGTTCCGCTGCTTTATCTCGATCCGAACCCGGTCAGCATCGTCTTGATCGTGCGGAACAGGATCAGCGTGTCGAGCCACGGCGAGAAATATTTGATGTAGAAAAAGTCGAATTGCAGCTTTTCATGGATCTCGTCGACGTGGGCGACGTGGCCCTGGTTGACCTGCGCCCAGCCGCTGATCCCGGGCCGCACCACGTGGCGATAGCGATAGAAGGGAATTTCGCCGGTGTACCAGGTCGACAGCACCGCGGCCTCGGGCCGCGGCCCGATCCAGCTCATTTCGCCCTTCAATATGTTGAACATCTGAGGCAGTTCATCGATCCTGCTTCGGCGCAGAAAGCCGCCGAGCCTGGTGATACGCAAGTCCTGTTCACCGGTCATCGCGGCGCTGCGCTCATCGTCCTCGACCTGGTCGGCGCGCATCGTCCGGAACTTGTAGACAATGATCGGGCGCCCGGCTTGCCCGACCCGGCGCTGGCGGAACAGCGCGGGTCCGGGACTGTCGATGCGGATCGCAACGGCGATCGCGAGCATCGGCACTGCAAGCAGCGGCAACAGGAACAAAGCCGCGAAGAAATCGATGATCGCCTTTAAATGAAAATAGCCACGCGCCGGGATCAGGCTGCCGAAGCTGTTCTCGGACAAATGGTTGACCTCGACCCGCCCGGTCAGCGATTCACTCAATTGCTTGACCTGGTACACCATCCGCCCGGCGAGCGCGGCATCGGCAAGGAAGGCTTCCCATTCGGGCGGCAAATCGGCGGTGAAATCGGCGACCAGCGCATCGCAATCATCGGCCGCCTTGAGGTTGGGACGCTTGAGCACCTTCCAGTTGACGCCTTCAATGTCGCGCAAATGATCGACCACCCCGACCGGAATCACTCCGAACTGACGCCGCACCCGGCGGTGAACGGCGATGTACAGGCCGATCGTCCAAATCAAATGCGCGACGAACCCGGTCACCAGGCCAAGGCGGTCGTAGGGCAGTCGCGTCATCAGCAGCAAGGCGAGCACGGTGCCGTGAGCAACCACGATCGACGGCGCGATCAGCGCTCCCGCGCGCGTTCCCGGAAAGGTCTGGACCGACAGCCGGATCCAGGTCGCGATGATGACCGCCAACAGATTGGCCGCGAGCGAAACGCGGCTAGTGTCGATGAACGCCGGGTCGGGCCACAGCAATTGGCGAAGCAGGAACGGCAGGAGGACGCCGAGCACGAGCGCGCCGAACAGGGCGAAGCGCTGGCGGGTTACCAGCGCCTGGCGCGAACGGGTCGTGATCGGGCCCGGATGCAACATCTCAGCGCGGCCCCGGCGCGACACTCAAAGTGCCCATCGGTCGATCTCCTCGACCAGAACGCGGTCACGCCATATACCCTTGAGGTCGGCGAGCGTTCCGCCCGGCTTAAGCATGTTCAGCAGTTTGTCGTCGGGCATCGAGCGATATTCGTCGTGCGCGACTGCCGCGACGACGAGGTCGAAGCGCTGCCCGTCGAGCGCGACCAGCGGCAGGCCATAGTCGCGACGCGCCTGATCGGGATCGGCGATCGGGTCGCTCACTTCGACCTGGTGGCCAAGCTCGGTCAGCCGTTCGACCAGATCGACGGTGCGGCTGTTGCGCAGGTCGGGAACATTTTCCTTGAACGTCAGTCCCATCACCAGCACTCGCCCGGTTCGCCCGCCACGGCGCTCATGGAGGCGATCGGCGATCCATGCGCCCATCTGGTCATTGGTATCCCGCCCGGCGAGCACCACTTGCGGATGAAGTCCGAGCGACTGTGCGAGGTGGCTGAGGTAATAGGGATCGACTCCGATGCAGTGCCCTCCGACCAGCCCCGGCTCGAACGGGAGGAAATTCCACTTGGTGCGCGCCGCGGCAAGCACGTCCCAGATCGACAGGTCGAGCTCCCCGAAGATCTGCGCGACTTCGTTCATGAAGGCGATGTTGATGTCGCGCTGGGCATTTTCGATCACCTTGGCCGCCTCGGCCGCCTTGATCGATGCCGCTCGGAACACGCCGCCGCTGGTCATCGCTCCGTAAAGCCGGGCAAGCTGTTCGACGACCTCCGGATCCTCGCCCGAAATCACCTTGACGATGGTCTCGACGCGGTGCGTGCGGTCGCCCGGATTGATCCGCTCGGGTGAGTAGCCGAGCCGGAAGTCGCGCCCGCGGACCAGACCGCCGACGCGCTCGATCTCGGGTCCGCACACGTCTTCGGTCACCCCAGGATAGACCGTGCTTTCGAACACGATCGTTGGCCGCCGCTCGGGGTCGATCCAGCCCGCGATCGCCGCCGACGCGGACACCAGCGGGGACAGATCGGGGCGGTTGGCGCCATCGATCGGCGTCGGCACCGTAACGATGTAGATGTCCGCCCCGGCGCAGCGCGCGGGATCGCTGGTCAGCTCCAGCGTACTCGCCTTGAGCCGATCGGCATCGACCTCGCGCGTTCGGTCGATGCCCGCGCCAAGCTCGGCAACGCGCCCGGCATCGATATCGAATCCGATCACCGGCCCATGCTCGGCGAGTGCGACCGCCAGCGGCAGGCCGACATACCCCAGGCCGACCACAACCGTCGACGATTTGTCCTCGCTCACGCCCACACTTCCTTTACCGTTCAACTCTAAGAACGATCAGCCGGCGGGCCTTGCTGCCTCGCCGCGACCGACCCCGAAATGACGAAGACCGGCCCGCTGCGCCTCGAGCCGATCGTAGATATTGCGCAAATCAATCAAGGCATCGCCGCGCATCCGGCCCGCGATCTCGCGCAGGCTGAGTGCCCGGAACTCATCCCATTCGGTGACGATGACTAGCGCGTCGGCGTCGTCCGCTGCCGCTTCCGCGGTTCGGGAGTAAACTATCTTGGGCAATAAAGGTTCAGCCTGCGCCTGCCCGACCGGATCATAAGCAACCACTTGCGCGCCGCGCTCGACCAGGGCCTCGATCAGCGGGATCGAGGGAGCGTCGCGCATGTCGTCGGTGTTGGGCTTGAACGTCAGCCCGAGTACCGCGACGCGCTTGCCCGCCAGGCTCCCACCGAGTGCCGCCGCGACGCGATCCACCATCCGGGCCTTGCGCTCGTCATTGACCGCGACAACCGTCCCGACGATGCGCTGGGCGACCCCTGCCTCCTCGGCCGCGCGAAGCAGCGCAAGCGTGTCCTTCGGAAAACAGCTCCCGCCGTAACCCGGACCGGCATGGAGAAACTTGGCCCCGATGCGATTGTCGAGCCCGATCCCGCGCGCAAGGTCCTGAACGTCGGCGCCGACCACTTCGCACAGATCGGCGATCTCGTTGATGAAGCTGATCTTCATCGCCAGGAAGGCGTTGGCGGCATATTTGGTGAGTTCGGCGGTCCTGCGCCCGGTAAACAGCAACGGCGCCTTGTTGAGGAACAACGGCCGATAAATCTCCGCAAGCACCTGCCGCGCGCTCTCGTCCTCGGCGCCGACCAGGATTCGGTCGGGATGCTTGAAGTCGGCGATCGCCGCGCCCTCGCGAAGGAATTCGGGGTTCGACGCGACCACGCAGCCCGCGGGCGCTCCATGCTCCACGAGCAATTCGGCGATCCGATCCCCGGTCCCCACCGGCACCGTCGACTTGGTCACGACCACCACCGCATGGTCGAGCGTCTTTGCAAGCTCTTCGACCGCGGCGAAGACGAAGCTCAGATCGGCATGGCCGTCGCCCCGCCGCGATGGGGTTCCGACCGCGATGAACACCGCTTCGGCATCCTCGACCGCGTCGGCCAGCCCGGTCGTGAAGCTGAGCCGTCCGCGCGCGACGTTCGACGCGACCAGCCCGTCGAGCCCCGGCTCCCAGATCGGCATCTTGCCCGACAGCAGTGCATCGATCTTGGCCTGGTCCTTGTCGACGCAGGTCACGTGGTGCCCGAAATCGGCGAAGCAGGTCCCGGAAACCAGCCCGACGTAGCCCGTCCCGATCATCGCGATCCGCATCATTGTGTCCCGTCATTGCCTGCCAGGTCCGCGCCCTTACCCGCCCGTCCGCGCCAAGGCCACCGCCGCGTTGTCGCAATCGGCCTGCTCGCAAAAGCATCCACTTCGGATAGTCGAGCAAGAGCGCGTTAAATCGCTGATTCTATATCCAAAACATCCAATCGATCGATTCGCTTCGGAAAAGCGCAACAGCGCTTCCCTATTCTTCGATTGGTCCTCGCGCTCAGCGCATCGAACCCAAAGCTGGAGATTATTTCATGTTCGACAAGACCAACACACTTCGCCTCGCCACCCTTGGCGCGGTGGCGATCGCCGCGCTCGCATCGCAACCGGCACTCGCTCAGAGCGCCACCGACAATCTCGCCGTCAGCGCGGATGTGACCGAGAATTGCGTGGTTTCCACCACCGCGATCGCGTTCGGCAACGTCGACGTCACGAGCGGTGCCAATGTCGACGGCACCGGCGGCCTGTCGGTCACCTGCACCAGCGGCACCATTTGGTCGGCGACCGCCGGCGCCGGCGCCGGCACCGGCGCTACCAATTCGGTGCGCAAGATGGCGAGCGGCGCCAATTTGCTCAACTATGCGCTCTACACCAACAGCGCCCGCACCACCTTGTGGGGCGACGGCGACGCCGACGGAGCGGCGTTCACCGGCACCGGCAGCGGCTCGGCGCAGGCGAGCATAATCTACGGCCGCGTCCCGTCGGGCCAGTCGAGCGTTCCGGCCGGCGCCTACGCCGACACCGTCGTCGTCACCGTCACTTATTAAGGGCCGACGATGACGCTGGGGAAACAGGGCAAGCCGCCGCGCCGCCGCTACCGATGGTGCGCCGCCTTCGCCTGGTCGATCGCGACCGTGGTCACGACCGTTCCGGCTTCGGCCGGGTCGTTCAAGGTCAACCCGGTTCAGATCAACCTCCCCGCGGACCGCCGGGTGGCGTCGCTGACGATAAGCAACAGCGACGCCGCCCCGGTTTCGATCCGGGTCGTCACGCTTGCCTGGACCCAAATCGACGGGACCGATGTCTATACACCGACGACCAATGTCATCACTTCGCCGCCGATCTTCACGATTGCCCCCGGCAAGACCCAGTTGATCCGCGTCGGCCTGGTCAGCCGTTCCGGCCCCGGCGCCTACCGAGTGATTTTTGAGGAAATCCCGCGCGATGCACCCGTCGAGGGCCGGGTTCAGGTCACGCTGCGGCTCGACCTCCCGCTCTACGTCCTCCCCAGGGGGCGTGGCCAGGCCGACCTCGGCTGGCGCGCATGGACAAATCCCTCTGGGGACTTGATCGTCGAGGGCCGCAACCGCGGTTCGCTCCACGGCCAGATTCTGGGGCTCGCCGCGAGCCGTGCGGGGCAAGCCGCGATCGTTTCGAAGCAGATGGGGGTCGTCCTTCCCGGAAGTGCCCGGCGCTGGAACCTCGGCAAGCACAAGGGCTTCGCCGCGGGAAGCCCGCTCGCTTTGGCATTGCGCAGTCCCACTGGCGAAACCAAGTCCAATGTTGTCCTGGAGCGGCGCTAGCTTCCTCGCGGCGCTGCTCGCGACAACGGCAGCGCCTGCGTCGCCCGGCGCGCCGTCGTCCGTCGTGGGCGGGGCGCTCGAACATGCCCTGCTCACGGTCAGCGTCAACGGATCGCCCGCGGGCGATCCAATTGCGTTGCTCCGGGGTCCGGGCAACAGTTTGTACGCCCCTGAATCCGCGCTCGCGGCATGGCGGCTTGGCGCCGCGGCCGCGCCCGCGATCACGCGCGACGGGGTGCGCTACGTCTCGCTCGGCGCGATCCCCGGACTGACGCTCGACCTGGTCGAGGCGACCCAGACGCTGACCATCACCGCCGATCCGCGCCTGCTCGGCCGCACTCGGCTGTCCTATGCCCCGGTCGAGCTTGGCGAGGAGGTCACCAGCGGCACCGGCGCCTTTCTCAACTACGATCTTTCGGGCCAGTTCGCCGACCGCGCGACCACGCTTGGCGGGGCGCTCGAAGCCGGGATCTTCACCGCGTTCGGGGTCGGCATTTCGGCGTTCGTCGGGCGCTGGGGAGGCGGCGGCGGCGAACTGCTCCGCCTCGACAGCAATTGGACGGTCGATGACCCGGCGAACAAGCGCTCGCTCCGCTTCGGCGACAGCATCTCGCGCGGCGGGGTCGGCGGCGGCCCGCTTCGCTTCGGCGGGATCCAGCTCGCGCGCAACTTCGCGGTCGCTCCGGGCTTCGTCACCATTCCCTTGCCCTCGCTCAGCGGAAGCGCTGCCGTGCCCTCGATCGTCGATGTCTATGTCAACGACGCCCTGCGCGACAGCCGCGATGTCCCCGCCGGCCCGTTCGAGCTGGTCGACGTGCCGATCGTCAGCGGCAATGGCGATGTCCAACTCGTCGTCCGCGACCTGCTCGGGCGCGAGACGCTCTACTCCCAATCCTATTATTCGGCGCCGAGCCTGCTTCGCAAAGGGCTTCACGATTATTCCTACGAAACAGGTTTCCTGCGGCGTTCGTTCGGCCGGCGAAGCAATGATTATGGTGCGCTCATGGTCTCGGCGACGCACCGCTACGGCTTCACCGATTCTGTCACGGGCGAGATTCATGCCGAAGCGACTGCCGCCGTCCAGACCGCGGGCATCGGGGGAAACGTTGCGGTCACCGGCCTCGGCCAGGTCGCAGGATCTCTAGCGGCAAGCCGCTCCGCGAGTGGCGCCGGTATCCAGGCCGGAATTGCATTCGAGCGGCGATCGCGCGGACTGTCATTGGGCGCCAAGGCCGAAATCAACAGCAAGAATTTCACTTCGCTCGGCTGGGACGAGGATCGTCGCCCGCCGGCGCTGGTCGTCCAGGCCTTTGCCGGGGTTCCGCTCGGGTTCGGGTCGCTCGGCCTGTCTTTTTTGCGCCGCGACGGCCGCGGCGAGCCCGACGTCTCCTATCTCGGCGCCACCTCGTCGCTCGACCTCGGCGGGCTCGGCAGCCTCAGCCTGTCGGGGCGCAAGAATTTGAAGGGCGACAAGGGCCTGTCCGCATCGGTCTTTTACACCCGCGCGCTCGTACTGCGCACCAGCACGAGCGTCGGCGGGTCGCTGTTTCGCGGCGAACGCGCCGCGACCACCACCGTCCAGCGCAACCTGCCGGTCGGCAACGGGTATGGCTATCGGCTTGCGGCATCCACCGGGGCGACCGACCGGCTCGACGGCAAGCTCAGCCTCAACAGCGGCTTTGGCACGCACGATGCGCAACTGACCTGGGTCGACGGCCGCAGCGGGGTTCGCGTTTCGACCGCGGGCGGGATCGGGATCCTCGGCGGCGAAGCGTTCGCCTCGCGCCGGCTCGACCACAGCTTCGCCTCGGTCAAGGTCGGCGACTATCCAAACGTGCGCGTGTTCGCCGACAATCAGCTGATCGGAAAAACCAACGAGCGCGGGACGCTGATCGTGCCGATGCTGAGGCCCTATGACCGCAATCGTCTGAGCATCGACCTCGCCGATCTGCCGCTGGACGCCGAAGTGCCCTTCGACGAACAGTTCGTCCGCCCGTTCGCACGCCATGGGGTAGAGGTCGAATTCGCGGCCGCACCGGCCAACGCCGCGATCCTCCGCATCCTCCTGCCTGACATGACTCCACTCGCCGCCGGCGCGATGGTCCGTCTCGACGGCGATCCGGCCGGACATGTCGTCGCCCCGGGCGGCGAGGCCTATCTTACCGGGCTTGGCGCGGACAATCTGGCGATCGTCTCCTGGTCGGGCGGAAGCTGCCGCTTCGCGTTCCGCTTCGCTCCCACCGCCGAGCCGCAGCCCCGGCTCGGCGATTTCATTTGCCGCCCGGGCGTGGCGATCGGCGCGATGCAATGAGCGTCGCTGGTTTCATCCGCCTTGGTCTTGGCATTTTGTCGCTTGCCGCCGCTTCGCCCGCCTTCGCGGCGTGTAGCGTCGCTCCGCAGGGGGTGAGCTTCGGCAGCTACGACAGCCTCGCCTCGGCGCCGGCCGACGGCACCGGCAACATCAACGTCGCGTGCGACACCCCGACCGCCTTCACCGTCTCGCTCGGCCCCGGCGCGGGTTCGATCGGATCGCGCCACATGACCAGTGGTGCGAACGATCTCGGCTATAATCTCTATACTGGCGCGTCGCGGCAAATCCTGTGGGGAGACGGCGTCAGCGGAAGCACCGTCTCCGCGAGCGGGACCAATGTCGACCTGTCGGTCTTCGGCCGCATCCCGGCGCGCCAGAACGTCCCGGGCGCGAGCTACGCCGACAGCATCACCGTCACGGTGAGCTTTTGAACGGCTCGGCTCCGCGGCTCGGGACAAAGTGGATCGTTCAGGCTAGGGTGTGACGATGGTTGCACCCGACAAGACGAACCCTCCCCCCGCGCCCGCGAAACCGGCGCGCCGGGCGGCGGCGTTCCAGCGGATGCGCGATGCGCACGAGACCGAAATGGCCGAGGATTATACCGAGCTGATCGGCGATCTGATCGACACGTTGGGGGAGGCCCGGCTGACCGACCTTGCGGAGAATATCGGCGTATCGCACGCCACCGCGGCGAAGGTCGTCAAGCGGCTCCAGCGCTCGGGCCTGGTCCACAGCCAGCCCTATCGCTCGATCCATCTTACGACAAGCGGCCGCGCGATGGCCGATGCATCGCGCCGCCGTCACCAGCGGGTCTACGACTTCCTGCGCGCGATCGGGGTCAGCGAGACCACCGCCGAGGAAGATGCCGAGGGGATCGAACATCATTGCAGCGAGGAAACGCTGGCGATGCTTGCCAAGGCGATCGAAAAACTCACCAGGGCCTGACGCGCGCCGATCAGAAGCGGCGCGACAAGCCGACGAACAGATTCACGTCGTCGGCGGCGTCGGTGATCCCCAGATTGGCCCCGGCATCGAGCTGGATGTCGGGGGACACCGCAAAGGTGACGCCCGCGTCCAGCGTCGCGACGAGGTCGGTGCCGCGTTCGACGCTCTTTTCGGTGAAGATTTCGGTGTAGAGGCCAATGCGATCGGTCAGGTCGAAGCTCACCGTGGCGGTGTTGACGAAGCTCGGCGCGAGGCCGCTGCCGTCGATTTGCTCGACGAAATCGACTTGCGTCATCAATCCGAGGCCGAACCGCTCGGACAGGCCGATCGCGAGTGGGACGATCAGCCCGAATTCGACGGCATTATTGCCGAGGCGATTGCCGTTGGTCGGCAATTTGACGAACGGCATCAGCGCCAGCGCGGTCGTGCCGCCGTCATTGCCCCACAGATTATGTTTTACGCGCACGGTAACATCGCCGAACCCGTCGACTTTGCTCCGGCTCTCGCTCGTCCGGTCGGTCGTGGTCTGGCGGATATAATTCTCGACCACGATTTGAAGGTCGGTGCGGTTGGTCAGGCCGAGCTTGAGGTTGATCGGCGCGAAATTGACCGTCTTGACCCGGACGCCGTCCTCGCGGTCGCTCGTGAACGTCGCGAAATCCAACTCGAACTGGAAATGGCCGGCATCGACCGTGTACGGGCTTTCGGTCTTGTCGGGCCGGTCGGTCGACAGGTCGCGAAGCAGGTCGCGCGGGGTCGGATCGAACAGGTCATAACCCGACTTGTCCGCGGTCTGGGCGAGGGCTGGCGAAGCGGTGGCGGCGAGTATCAGGCAGGCGAGGACATGACGCATGAACGAAGCTTTCACTTAGACCTGGACGAGGAAGGCGGTCAGATACATTGCGAGGATGCCGATCGTGACTCCGGCAAAGGTCGTGACATTGGCCCAGCCGCGGTCGCTCGCCTCGGATTTGCGGATCAGATAGGCCCCGACCTCGACGATCACCTGCAGGATCGCGCCGGCCCCGATGCCCATCGCCAGCGCCGCCCAATGCGCCGAAAAGGCGAAGCTGCCGATCCAGATGCCGACGATCGCGGGCAGTCCGGCGAGCGCGGCGAGCGCGACGAACACGCGCAGCCGCGGCCGTTCGGCGACCATCGGCGCGGCGATCCCGATCCCCTCGGTGATATTGTGCAAGGTGAAGCCGATCACCAGGAACGATCCGAGCGCGGCCGCCCCGGTCGCGAAGGCGGCGCCGATCGCCAGTCCCTCGCCCAGATTGTGAATCCCGATCCCGAAGGCGATCGACGTCGCCAAAGCGACTCCGCTCAGCGCTTCCTTGTTGCGGCGGCTGACCATCATCAGCGCGGCGAAGGTCAAAGCGGCGGGCAGCCACACCAGCGCCGACCCCTGGAATTGCGGCGACGCCTCGCTTGCGAACTCAAGGCCCTCCTCGAACGTGTCGATCAGCAGGAAGGCGAGCAGGCCGATGGTCAGCGCCAGCGCGAACTGGAAGGCGTTCGCCCCGCCCGCGCGCAACGCCGGATAGAATAGCATTCCGAGCGCGATCGGGACGACCCCGACGAACAGTCCGATCAGCACATAGAGATTGATCCGCTCGGCGCTTGAGTCGGGGGTCGCCGTCGCGACCTCGATCGTCCGCTCGAACACCGCGCCGGTATTGGTCAGGAACGCGACATGGTGCGCTTCGCCCGCAACCCACGGATAGGGGATCGTCAGCCAGGCGGTGTCCATCGAATCAAGCGCGCCCTCGGGATTCTGAGCGAAATTCCAGTAAGCGCCGTCGACCTGGACCTGGACGATGTTCATCGGCGCCGATCCCGCCGCGCGCACCCGCATCCCGATTCCATGCTCGTCGAGAATGGTTCGCTCGATCGTCAATTGCTCGACCGGCGGCCCCGTCCCGGTGAACGGCTTCAACGGGTCGGTGGCGAGGAACGCGACCGCGACCGCGACGATCAGCGCGAGCGGGAGCAATATCCAGAGCAGCGCCCGGTTCATGCGCGCACCTCGAACATGCTCATCCAGCCGAGCTCTGGAAATTCCGACTGGTGCGCGTGGAACATGTACATCCCGGGCTCGTGCTTGGCGAAGGTGAACTCCAAAATGCCGCGCTGCGCCTGGCACTGCATGATCGTGTCGACCGTCTTGAGCGTCGGGGTCAGGGTCGTGCCGTGGTCGTAATAATCGAAGAAATTGCCGTGCAGGTGAAACGAGTTGATCGGGTCGAATTCGGTGATGTTGATCAAATAGACCCGCACCGGGCGCTTGCGATCGATCAGGATCGGCCGCTTCATGAAAGCGTGGGCGACCGTATTGACCGCGTAAACCTCATTTTCCTCGTCGAAATTGGTGTCGAAGGCGTTCATCACCAGCACCATTTCCTGCCATTCGGCATTTTGGGGCGATCCGAGCAGGCGCGAGCTCGCCGCCGCCGAATCGGCGGGGTGGAGCGCCGGGTCGGGATCGATGATGAAGGCTCCGTAGAGACCCTTGTGGATGTGGCGCTTGAGCGGCACCGAATGGCAGTGATAAAGGTGACAGCCGAACGGGATCGCGTCGAATTCGTAGGTGAACTCGCCCCCCGGGAGAACGTTGCCCGCACCCGGAATGCCGTCCATCCGCGCCGCGTGGATTCCGTGAAAATGCATCGAGTGCGGGTGCGACCCGCCGTTGACGAAGCGAATCCGCAGCCGGTCGCCCTCGGTCGCGCGGATCGTCGGCCCGGGCACTCGTCCGTTATAGGTCCACGCCGGGAACATCAGCCCCGGAGCGATCTCGATCTCCTTGTCCTCGGCAATGATGTCATATTCGCGCAGCGTGCGGCCATCGGGAAGCTTCGATACTTTCCCGCCATCCCAGTCGGTCAGCATGGCATAGGGATCGAACCCGTTGCGGGCATGATCGACCTCGCCGCGGGTGATCATCCCGTCATGCCCGCCGTGACCGCCGTGGCCCGGGGTGGGCGCGGCGGCGGGTTCGCTGCGGCTGCCATAGACCGCTTGCGCCGCACCGATCAGCGCGCCGCTGGTCAGCACGATCCTGCGGCTGACCGCATTGTTCCACAAAGACTTCATCGCACCGACCCGTCTGGCTCGCCGCGGGGAAGCTCGAGCTTCGCCGATGCGGCTATTGCTGAATGATGTAGCCTAGGCTAAATCTTTAAGCAACGGCAAACCGGGGGATAATTTCAGAATTTGGCACGGAGCGATCCGACCAGCCGACGCTCGAAGGCGTAGCCGAGGTCGCTTGCGTTGGTATCGTAGAGGCGAAGGTCGGCCGACACTTGCGGGATGATGTCCTGGGTGACCCCGACGTTATAAGCGGTATAATCGGGCGCCAGGTCGCGTTCGCGGCGGCCGAGGCGGGCGCCGATTCGCGTGCCCTTTCGCGGCTCGACGCTCAGCCCGCCCTCGACGAACAGCGCGCTTCGAGTCGCGCCGGTATCGTTCGGGGAGTAGATCATCGTTGCCAGTGCGCGCACCGGTCCAAACTGGCGCCCTGCCTCGATCCGCATCTCGAACGCGCGTCGATCGACTTGCCCGACGATGCCATGGACCGACTTGAGCCCGCCGCGCGCCGACAAATCGAACCCCTTTGCCTTGGTTGCCACTCCCGCCGACAGGAACGATTCCACTCCGCCGTCCTCGTTGCTGTCGATGTTCTTGCCGCTCGCCTCGAGCGAGAAGGCGCCGAACGCCAGCCCGCCGCGAACCACCAGTTGCGGGACCGTGGTTTGCGCCAGTCCCTTCGAAATTCCGGTCGATGCAAGCTCGACCTGGACGGTCGGGTCGGGCGGCGGCAAGTCGAACATTCGAACCTCGGCAAGTTTCGCAATACGTCGCGCCTTAGTCATTCATCGCGCGCGCCCGTCAAGCGCAGGCCGCGCTCCTGCTCACCCTTGCGGCCAGCGCCCGCCCGGAACATTTGGCCGGCGAGAGCCGTTCGAGAGACACTTGTCCGGCATTTTGGGGAGCCCCGCCTTGAAAATCCTTCTCTACATTCTCGGCTTCTTCGCGCTCATCGGAATCCTCATGGTCGCGGGCTGCTTCAAACTGATCTTCTGACCGGCGGCGCATCGGCCCCGCGCAACGCCGCCTCGCTTTTGCCGCAGAACCGCGCTAGGGGCGGCGGCTTCCCATGGCTACTTTGCTTCCCTCCCCGCCGCGCGTCGGCATGGTCTCGCTCGGCTGCCCCAAGGCGCTGGTCGACAGCGAGCGAATCCTGACCAAGCTGCGGCAGGATGGCTACCAGATGTCGCCCGACTACGCCGGCGCCGACGTCGTATTGGTCAACACCTGCGGCTTTCTCGACTCGGCCAAGGCGGAAAGCCTCGAGGCGATCGGCGAGGCGATCGCCGAAAACGGGCGCGTCGTCGTCACCGGCTGCATGGGCAATGAGGCCGACATCATCCGCGCGCGCTTTCCGCAGGTGCTCGCGGTCACCGGGCCGCAACAATATGAAGCGGTCGTCGCCGCGGTCCACGAAGCCGCGCCGCCGGTCCCCAATGCCTATCTCGACCTCGTGCCCAGCGCGAACGTCGGGCCCGGCGTAAAGCTGACCCCGCGCCATTTTTCCTATCTCAAGATTTCCGAAGGCTGCAATCACCGCTGCGCCTTCTGCATCATCCCCTCGATCCGCGGCGACCTCGTCAGCCGCCGCCCCGACGCGATTCTCCGCGAGGCCGAGAAGCTGGTCGCCGCGGGCACTCGCGAATTGCTCGTGATCAGCCAGGACACCAGCGCCTACGGGCTCGACTTGAAGCACGCCGCCTGGCCGTGGAAGGGGGAGCCGGTCCGCGCCCACATGACCGATCTCGCCCGCGAGCTGGGCAAATTGGGTGCCTGGGTCCGCCTCCACTACGTCTACCCCTATCCGCACGTCGATCGAGTCATTCCGCTGATGGCCGAGGGGCTGGTCCTTCCCTATCTCGACATCCCGTTCCAGCACGCCAGCCCGAAGATCCTTCGCGCGATGAAGCGCCCCGCCAACGAGGCGCGAGTGCTCGAGCGAATCCACCAGTGGCGCGAAACCTGCCCCGATATCGCGATCCGCTCGTCGTTCGTGGTCGGCTTCCCCGGCGAGACCGAGGAGGATTTCCAATATCTCCTCGACTGGCTCGCCGAAGCCCGGCTCGACCGGGTCGGCGCGTTCCGCTTCGAGCCGGTCGAGGGCGCCGCCGCCAATGCCCTGCCCGATCCGGTGCCCGAGGAGGTCAAGGAAGAGCGCTATGCGCGGATCATGGAGCTGACCGCGCGCATCTCGGCCGAAAAACTCACCGCGAAGGTCGGCCGCACGATCGACGTGCTGATCGACGCGGTCGATGCAGTCGAGGGTGGCGCGACCGGCCGCTCGAAGGCCGACGCTCCCGAGATCGACGGCGAAGTCCACCTCCGCGACGCCGGCCATCTTGCACCCGGCGACATTGCGCGGGTGCTGGTCGAAGACGCCGACGAGCACGATCTGTTCGGGGTTCCGACCGCCTGATCGCAAGCTATTCCGGAAAGCCGCCAACGGGCGACCGCCGCTTGGCCGGCGGCGAGCAATGATCGCACCGCCGGCCAGGCCTCTCCCGTTCCTCAGCGCGTGGCGTCGGCAAGCCCGGGCACCAGCCCGGCGCCCTGTTCGACCTTGGCGGTGGATTTGCGAATATCGTCGCCGAGCGCTTCGGCGCGGCCGCCGAGGCATTGGCCGAGGAATTGCTCGGTGATGCCGTAGAAGGCGAGGTTGTTCACCGGGCGGGCGAAGCCGTGGCCCTCATCGGGGAAGACGACATAGGTGACCGGGATGCTGCGCGCCTTCATCGCGTTCACGATCTGCTCCGATTCCGCAACATTGACGCGCGGGTCGTTGGCGCCCTGGCCGATCAGCAGCGGCACCTTGATCTTGTCGGCGAGGTAGAGCGGCGAGCGTTCCTTGAGCAGCGCCAGCCCTTCGGCGGTGTTGGGATCGCCCATGCGCTTGTAGAATTGGACCTTGCCGGCTTCCCAATAGGGCGGGATCGTCTTGAGCAATGTCTCGAGGTTCGACGGGCCGACGATATCGACCCCGCAGGCGAATTTGTCGGGGGTCATCGTCACCCCGGCGAGCGTTGCATAGCCGCCATAGCTTCCGCCCATGATCGCGACCTTGTCGGAAGTGGTTACGCCCTGAGCCACCGCCCAGTCGGTCGCGTCGAGCAGATCGTCGTGCATCTTGCGCCCCCACTGGAGGTTCGAGGCGGTGACGAAATCCTTCCCGAAACCCGTCGAGCCGCGATAATTGACCGACAGCACCGCATAGCCGCGGTTGGCGAGCAATTGGTGTCCGCCGTTGAAGCCATAGCCGTCGCGCGCCCAGGGCCCGCCATGGACCAGCAGCACCATCGGCACCGGACGGTCGGCCTTGCCGTCGTTATTGCTGTCGGCGCCGGGCGGGAGCGTCAGATAGGACGGCAGCGTCAGCCCGTCGCGCGACTTGATCTCGACCGGGTGCATTGCCGCCAGCGGCATCCCCTCGAGGGCGGGTCGCGGGGTGTAGAGCTTGGTCAAGGCGCGGGTCTTGCGATCGAACAGCCAGACCGAGGAAGGCGCGGTCACCGGATCGACCGCAACGGTCCATTTGCCATTGTCGGTGGTTGCCGAGGTGACGTTGATGTCGCCCTTCAACTTGCCTTCGAGGAACTTGAGGTCGCGTCCGACCGCGGCATCGAGCGGCTTCCATTCATTGCGCAGATAATTGACCGCGTAGGCGAGCACCTTGCCGGTCCGCGGGTCGGCGATCGCCCCGCCGATGTCGGCGCGCGGATCCTCGCCGATGATGGTCCGCTTGCCGGTGGCGACGTCCTGCGCGAACAGCCCCGCGGTCTTGCGATCGCGGCTGTCGATCCAGTAGAGCGTCTTGCCGTCGGAGGTGTAGCCCGCAGGCGCGGTCGACAGCGAATCGTCGAGCCCGACCTGCTCGAACGGTGCGGCCTCGACCTTGCCGCCGACGATCCGGAAATAATCGCTGCCGCCGTCGGGGCGCGACTTCGATGCAGCGCGAAGGACGAGGTTCTGGTCGGCGAGGAAGCCCGAATAATCGCCCATGTTCATCAGCACCGGAGTCAATTTGCCGGTGGCGAGGTCGAGGCTGTGGACGTCGTGCCACTTGGCGTCGCGATTATTCACTCCGATCAGGATGCGGTCGGGAACGAGCTTCGAGACCTGGACGATCTGCACGCGGGTCTTGGTGAACGGGGTCAGCGAGCGAGTCGTGCCCGACGCGGTATCGACCCCGTAGAGCAGGAAATTCTCGTCTCCGCCGGCGTCGTTGACGAACAATAATTGGCGCGAATCGGGCGACCAGAAATATTGGCGGATCGGGCGCTTGGTTTCGGCGGTGAGCGGCTTGGCCGCGGCCATGTCGGCGATCGGCGCGACCCACAGGTTCATTACCCCGTCGCGCGGCGCGATGAACGCGAATTGCTTGCCGTCGGGCGAAATCTGCCCCCCGGCGCGAACCGGATTGCCGAACAGGGTTGCGCGCGGGATGAGCGGGACTGCGGACAGGTCGGGCGCCCTGGCGGAGGGCGTGCTGGTCGAGGGCAAAGCGGCGGGTTGCGCGGTGGCTGCAACGGCGGCGATCAGCGCGAACGGCGCGGCGGCGACTGACAAACGGATAAGTGAACGCGACATGGAAGGCTCCCCCTGGTTGAAGCGCAACGGGTGGACGCGTCCCCTAAGGAGTCAACGACAAGGTAACGGGACGCCCCTTGCTTTCGACCAACGACACGAGGTTCCTGCCGCCTGGCCGTCCTGTTCCCAGCGCTCCTTTTCGGAACTCGCACACCTGGCCGGCCGTTTACTCGACTCCGGGAGGGAGCAGATCGGAGATGCTGTCATGACTCGCCGGAATTCCTTCGCCCTCTCGCTCGCCGCCTCGGCTGCGCTGATTGCCGGGGCAGCGGTTGCCTCCGATGGCGGCCGCAAGCTGCAGGCCAGCCTGACCGGCGCCGCCGAGGCCCCCAATCCGGGCGATCCCGACGGTCGCGGCACCGCCACCGTCACCGTCAATCCGGGCCAGCGCAAGATTTGCTACACGCTGAGCGTGCGCAACATCGCGCCAGCGACCGCGGCGCATATCCACGAGGCACCGGCCGGGGTCGCTGGTCCGGTCGTTGCAACCCTTCGCGCCCCGACCAGCGGCCGCAGCTCCGGCTGCGTCACGGTCGCCCGCGCGCTTGCGCTCGAGATTCTCAAGGATCCCGCCGACTATTACGTCAACGTCCACAATGGCGCCTTCCCCGGCGGCGCGGTTCGCGGCCAGCTTGCCAAATAGGGTGCCCTGTCGCCCGCCCTTGGCCTCGGCTAAGGGCGGGCGATGACCGACTTTTCTTCCTTGCTCAGGCCTGACCGCGGCGAGCCCGCGCGAACTCTCCATGTCGTCGACAAATCGAGCTTCGAAGGCTGGGCCAAGCGCCAGCCGGCGGCGCGGCGCTCGCTGCTCGACGCGATGCGCTTCGACGGCAAGACCGGCTTCCAATATGCGCTGCTTCCCGCCGGGGATGGTGGCCACGACGTCGTCACCACGGTCGCCGATGCTGCCGCTTTGTCGCCATGGTGCCTCGCCCGGCTAAGCGAAGCGCTCCCCGCCGCGAACTATCGCCTTGCCGGCGGTGAGCCGGGCATTGCAGCACTGGGCTGGCTGCTCGGCCAGCACCGCTTCGAGCGTTACAAGTCCACGCCCGCGCCCGATCGCGGCGAGCGCATCTTGCTGACAGGCGGGGTTGCAGCAATCGAGCGCATCGTCGCCCTTGCCGAAGCGACCGCGATGGTCCGCGATCTCGTCGATACTCCCGCGTCCGACCTCGGCCCGGCCGAGTTGGAAGCCGCGGCGCGAGCGGTCGCGAGTGAGTTCGGCGCAACAATCGAAGTGACCCGCGGCGATGCGCTCGACGCGGGCTTTCCGATGATCGCCGCGGTCGGCCGCGGGGCGTCGCGCGACCGAGCACCGCGGCTGATCGAATTGCGCTGGGGCCGCGACGATGCGCCGCGGCTGGCGATCGTCGGCAAGGGGGTCTGTTTCGACAGCGGCGGGCTCGACATCAAGCCGGCGAGCGGAATGCGGCTGATGAAGAAGGACATGGGCGGGGCGGCGCACGCGCTCGCGCTTGCCCGGCTGGTGATGGGCTCAGGCCTCCCGGTGCGGCTCCATCTGCTCATCCCCGCGGTCGAAAACAGCATTTCGGCGACCGCCTTTCGCCCCGGCGACGTGATTGCCTCGCGGCTCGGCCTCCACGTCGAGATCGACAATACCGATGCCGAGGGGCGGCTCGTGCTCGGCGATGCGCTGACTTGCGCCGGCGAGGAGCAGCCCGAACTGATCCTCGATTTCGCGACCCTGACCGGCGCAGCGCGGGTTGCGCTCGGGCCCGATCTGCCGGCGCTGTTCGCCAATGACGACGCGCTTGCAGGCCAATTGCTCGGCGCGGCGGCCGAGCAGCACGACCCGCTGTGGCGAATGCCTCTGTGGGATGGCTATGACGAGATGCTCAAGTCCGACCTCGCCGATCTTGCCAATGCGGCCGCCTCGCCGATGGCGGGCGCGGTCACCGCGGCGCTGTTCTTAAGGCGCTTCGTCCCCGACGGGGTCGCCTGGGCGCATTTCGACACCTTCGCCTGGCGTCCGACGGCCAAGCCGGGCCGGCCGGCCGGGGGCGAGGCGCTCGGGCTTCGCGCCGCCTTTGCCGCACTGGCGGACCGTTTCGGCGCATCGCGACCGACGAGTCGCTCCTAAGCGACGGGTTTTTGGCCGAATTTGGTTGAAGCAACGAAACTAAACCGCCTCTGGCCGGTTAACCTCCCACTACGCGACGAAGGGAGTCCTCGGACCAATGGGCGACGTTTCGCTTTCGGGCTGGATGCGCACGCTGATCGGCTATGTCCGCTCGGGTGCTCCCGACCTGACCAACCGGCAGATGGCGCTGTTGATGCTGGTCTATCTCACCCCCGGTCCGCATACGGTGCGCGGCCTTGCCCGAATTCTCGGCGTTTCGAAGCCGGTCGTGACGCGCGCCTTGAATACGCTGGGCGGCCTCGGCTATCTCCGCCGCGAACGCGACCAGGACGACCGCCGCAATGTGTTCGTCGTCCGCACCAACGATGGGACCGATTTCCTTGAAGGCTTCAAGCGCTTCCTCCGCG